>Ga0210410_10002660_pt1 | contig 15971 bp, 11 predicted proteins | sample IncBWC4MmetaG_FD_161058 | JGI IMG/M metagenome (GOLD analysis project Ga0210410, IMG submission 161058) | Forest soil microbial communities from Barre Woods Harvard Forest LTER site, Petersham, Massachusetts, United States - Inc-BW-C-4-M | ecosystem: Environmental > Terrestrial > Soil >... | reverse complement strand
GACCTTGCCCAGGTAACTTGGGTGACTCCCGACGGCCGCTGGGGAGATCATTTGACTCAGAACAAGGGATTAGGTCCGGACTACGTTGCCGACATTGTTAATTTGGTGGGAAATAGCCGGTGCCCAACCCCCGAGGTTAATTGGTCCAACACCGTCATTCTGATCGTATGGGACGACTGGGGAGGCTTCTACGACCACGTAAGTCCCGCTACTCCAACTGGTCCCGGAATCGGATATCCCAATCAGACCGGCTTGAAATATGTTTACGGTTTCCGCGTGCCCCTGCTGGTGGTCTCCACGTTCGCCAAGCAACACTACATTTCAGGTCCCAAGACGAGCCCCATCTATTACGATTTTGGCAGTATTCTCAGGTTCATTGAGAAAACCTTCCTGTCCTCGAACACCTTTATCAATCCAATCTACCCTTATGCCGACCAGTTCGCCGGAATTGGCACAGAGGGCGATCTCTCTGACTTTTTCGACTGTTCTGGCCCACAATGCCACCCGTTTCAGCCCATTTCTCTAGTGCCCAACCAACTCTGCACCCAGACGCAATGTGGGTCGAATCAGTGCGACGCGGCTTGCTTCATTGGGTACAAGGGTACGCCGTTTGATCCCGATGACGACTAGAGGTGTGGAGCTACACCGGGATGGGCGCTGGATTGCCTTACTCTAGCGCCTGCCGGTCTCGCCATTAAGCGAAGGAATAATCGAAATGAGCACCTCTAGGGTGTGATTTCGAACACGACGCTGTACGCCGTACCATAGAGGTTGCCCTTCTTGTCAAGAATCAATCCGCCTAGCGGTTGAGCCCCGTCCGCCCCGTCGAACTTGTGCAAGACCGTGTACTTCCACTTGCCGCCAGCGCCCGGGGCCAACTTGTAGGCCACGCCACAACCACTGGAGCATCCAATACCGCCCGCAACGGTCGCACCGTAAAGATTGCCTACGTTGTCGATAACCACCCCACCGGTAGGGAAGTTGCCATTCGCAGGACTCGGAAAATCGTACAGTACGGTATGCTTCCAGCTCCCGCTCCGGGTTGGAGCCAACTTGTAAACTGTGCCGCAGGTGGTTTCGCCACAGGTATTTCCTCCGCCCTGCGTCGTCGTGCCGTAAAGATTCCCTGAGCCGTCGATGACCACCCCGGCGTAAGGTGCTACACCATCCTTACATGACGGAGGCCCTGCCGAACAGAAGCTGTATAGGACACGCTCATTCCAGACACCGCGAGACGCGCGTTTCAACGTAAAGACTGAGCCCCCTCCATAGGTGCCGCCGGCAAAGGTTGTACCGTAGAGATCCCCTGCCCCGTCAAGAACCGGCGTGCTGTAGGGTGCCCATCCGTCGTGGCAGTATGCCTTGCCGCAGAAATTGTAGAGGAGAGTCTCCTCCCAGGTACCGGAATTGAGTGTCAGATCAAAGACCGTGCCATGTCCGTAGACTCCTCCTGCGGTGGTCGTTCCAATCAAGGTGTCCGCCTTGTCCAGAAGCAGCCCGGCTTCTGACCCTTCTCCATCCGGGCAATGAAACTGGCGACAGAAGTCATATAGATCGTCGAAACTCCAGCCACCGGAACCTAGAGTCATCTTGAACACGGTGCCGTAGTTATTCGCACCACCCGATGCGGTTGTGCCATACAAATTACCCGCCGCGTCGAAAATCAGTCCGCCGTTTGGTGTCCCCCCGTCCGATCCATTGAATTTGTGTAGAGTAATCAGGGTCCAACCATGCGCGCCGGGTTTCAACTCGAAGATCGTGCCGTGGTTGTTGTCGCCACCCGCCCCGGTCGCCCCGTACAGATTCCCCTTCGAATCTAAGGTAAGCCCGCTAAAGAGGCCGCCGGGAACTGCATGCAGAATCTTGAATTTGGGCTTGGCCCACGCCGAAGCTATCAACGTGACTGCGACCATCAGGATCGTCAAGGACTCACATAGACGGCAGGGAAAGCGCTTTCGGAGCATGGCAAACTACCTCGTCGCGAACTCCTACGGGGAGGCGGTCAAAACCGTCCGCGGACGGGAACTATATCACGATTCTGATTCCAATCCGATTCCTTTCAGCCGGAATAAAACATAAGAAGATGCTGTGTAATCCCGGACATCGATTTAAGGAGAACAATTCGCCGAATTGGCAGGGAAAGCGCCTCCTCGGAGCCTTCCTGGTTGACGGAGCCTGGTTTTCCCGATAGATTGCATTAGCGGCTTTGCCCCCAGCCCGCCTGAGGCTTTGTGACCCTGGCTTTCCACAGCACTTATCGGCTTTCGCGGCTGGCTTTCGCGATGTTGCTTGCCTGCCTGATCGTACCGACGGCGTTTGCCGCGAAAGAGGGTTTTTCGCCGCAGGCCCGGGTCGGCTTCACGGTGGGGGATCAGTGGGAGCCGGCGGTTGCCAGCGACGGATTTGGTCACACCTATATTTTGTATCCGCAGTATGGGCGCGTGCCGGGGTGCCGGGCTTGCCCGCTCCCTTCCATGATTCTGGTGGTGAGCGAAGACAATGGCGCCAAGTGGCAGCCGCCGCGCGAGATCACGCCTCCGGGCACGGGCCAGTACGATCCGCAGATTGTGGTCGATCCGGTCGACCGGCGAACGGTTTATGCCGCATGGTTGCAGAGCAAGCGGCTGGATATGGTGGTGGCCAAGTCGGTGGACTTCGGTCAGAGCTGGTCGATCATGGTCGCCGACCGTGGCGTTACCGACGCCGACAAACCGGTGCTGGCGGTTCGCGGGCAGGATGTTTACGTTGGGTTCAACCGGGCGCGAAAGATGTGGGTGGCGTCGTCGCATGACGGCGGGATTACGTTCAGCTCGGCTGACGTGGGTCCGAAGTTGCGATTGGTGCGGTCTCTGGCTGGAGGCGCTACCGTGGATCCGCAGGGTTCGGTTTATTTGGCGTGGGCGGGATACACACGGCACGATGGCGCCAAGGGGCGGGAGAATCTGTATGTGAGCAAGTCGTCCGATGGCGGCGAGAGCTGGGCGACCCGGCTGATGGACGCATCCGGCGCGCCCCCCGATTGCAGCGCCTCGCGCTGCGAGTGGGGCTACCTGGGCGCGCAGATCACGATGACCTCCGATGCAGCGGGCACTTTGTATGCTCTGTGGAATTCGGGAGCGGCGGATAAGAGTCCGGCGCGAATTTATTTTGCCTCTTCAACCACCGGCGGCGATACCTGGTCGCCACGATTGAATGTTTCCACCGCGCCGTCAAGCGTGGAGCACGCTTTTCCGGCGCTCGCCGCAGGAGAGGCGGGCGATGTGCGGATCGCATGGATGGATACGCGCAACCATCCGCGATGGAATACGTTTTACCGCAGTTCCACCAACGGCGGCGCAACCTGGTCCGCCGAGACGCGAATTTCCAGCTACGTTCCGGGCTATCGCTACATTCACTCCGAGGGCTTCAGCTTTCCTTTTGGGGATTACTTCGGGATCGCGATCGATCACCAAGGGCGGACGCAAGCGGTGTGGGGCGAAGGCTTGAACTTCAGGGCGCCGGGCGCGATCTGGTATAGCAGCGGGCGGTAAACTCTCCTCGATCGAACTATTCTTTCCCTGGCTGTGAATCCGACTACAAATTTCTCTTTCAAAATTAAGTCTGCGGCTTTACCATAGCGGCCCTATACCCGGAGGCATTCCATGCATCTGATGGGCATTAATCTGTGGTCTGTGCTGGTTGCAGCTGTCGCCACCATGGTGTTGGGTTTTCTGTGGTACTCGCCGCTGCTGTTTGCGCGGCCGTGGATGGTGTTGATGGGGTATGACCCAGAAGACAAGGCCAAGCTGGCGGAAATGCAAAAAGGCGCGGGCAAAATGTATGCGCTGTCTTTTCTGGCAAGCCTGGTTTCCGCGCTGGTTCTCGCCAAGATCATCGCGATTACCACGGTCAACTCTGCCCTCTACGGAATGAAGATCGGCTTCGCGGTGTGGCTGGGCTTCGTCACCACGGTGCAGCTCACCAGCGTGCTCTTCGCCAAACAACCGACGAAACTGTATTTGATCAACACTGGATACCAGTTAGTGTGCTATCTGGCGATGGGAGCGATTCTGGCGGTGTGGCCGGGGTAGATTAGGCACGCGTCCCCTATTCCAGAGACAGCCCTCCGGTCAGGCTGGCCGCCTGCTCTACCCGGTGATCAGCGCACCACTGCTGCAGCTCGTCTACGATTTTCTCCGTGGCCACGGGGTCCCAGTAGCTGGCGGTTCCGATCTGCACTGCACTCGCGCCCGCGAGCATGAACTCGACGATATCGGTTGCGGTCGAAATTCCGCCGATCCCGATCACCGGAATCTTCACCGCTTTGGAAGCGTCGTAGACCATGCGCAGCGCGATCGGCTTGATGGCTGGACCGGAGAGCCCAGCGGTGACGTTGGCGATGCGCGGCTTGCGGGTTTCAGCATCGATGGCCATGGCTACGAACGTGTTGACCAGCGAAACCGCGTCGGCGCCGGCTTCCTGCGCCACGTAGGCCATTTGCGCGATGCTGGTTACGTTGGGAGAAAGTTTCACGATCAGCGGCCGCTGCGAGTAGTGCCGAGCCGTGGCGACTACCTCGTCGAGCGAACGAGGATCGCTGCCGAATTGAATTCCGCCGTGCGCGGTGTTGGGACAGGAAACATTCAATTCGTAGGCGGCGATGCCCTCGCCTTCATTCAGGATTTCGATGGTGCGTTCGTAGTCCTCGCGGGTGTATCCGAACACGTTGGCGATGACGACGATATTCTTCTTCTCGCGCAGCTTAGGAAGTTTCTCGTCGACGAAGGCTCGCGCACCGATGTTTTGCAGGCCGATGGCGTTGAGCATGCCTGCCGCAGTCTCGTAAAGGCGCGGTGGCGGATTGCCCGCCATAGGCTCTTTCGACAGACCTTTCACCACGAAGCCGCCAAGCTTGTCGAGGTGGACCACGTCTTCGAACTCGATCCCGTAGCCGAAAGTACCGCTGGCGGCAATTACCGGGTTCTTGAGCTCAATGCCGGCGAGTTTGACGGTGAGGTCAGGAGTGCGCCTGACGGTGGCGGGGGAGGCGGTCATCGCAAATGTAGTGTAACCCGTGCCGTGTGCGACGCCAAAGTTTTCGCGCTACCAAGTCATTGCGAAGCCACCCACGTGCATTGCCGCCCACTTTTCCGTTACATTAGTTCATCCCATGCTCGATCTAAGTTTTGTCCGCGACAACCTGCCACTGGTCGAGGAGAAGCTGCGCCAGCGCGGCATGAAGCCGGCTGAAGTGTTGAAGAACTTCGCCCAGGTGGATGCTCAGCGGCGCCAGGCCATCACCAGCGCCGAAACCATGAAGGCCCAACGCAATCGCGCCTCGGAAGAGATTGCGAAATTGAAAAAGAGCGGGCAGGATGCCGCCGCGCTGATTGCGGAAATGAAGAACCTGCGCGAGCAGGTCGAAGAACTGGGAAAGGCTGCGGAAGAATACGAAACCCGATTGCAGCAGATTCTTGCCGGCATCCCCAACCTTCCGCATTCCAGTGTTCCCGTCGGCAAAACGGCGGAGGACAATGTGGAAGTCCGCCGCTGGGGCACGCCGCCGAAGTTCGACTTTGCTCCCAAAGCGCACTGGGAAATCGGAGAGCAACTCGGCGTGCTCGACCTGGAGCGGGCCGCGAAGATTACCGGCGCACGCTTTGCCGTGTATTGGGATCTGGGCGCGCGACTGGAGCGGGCCCTGGCCAACTTCATGCTCGACCTGCACATCCGCGAGCACGGCTATACCGAGGTGTTGCCGCCGTATATGGTGAACTCCGAATCGATGTATGGGACCGGGCAATTGCCCAAATTCGCGGCTGATCTTTTTAAGGTTCCGCACGGAGACAAAGATCTATGGCTGATTCCCACGGCCGAAGTTCCGGTCACGAATCTTTATCGCGATGAAGTGCTCGATGCGGGGCGCCTGCCGGTCTCGCTCACCGCTTATACGCCCTGTTTCCGCAGCGAGGCGGGGTCTTACGGGAAGGATGTGCGAGGCATTATCCGCCAGCATCAGTTTCAGAAAGTCGAAATGGTGAAGTTCGCGCGGCCGGAAGATTCCTACGAGCAGTTGGAGAAGCTCACCAACGACGCCGAGGAAGTGCTGCAGAAGCTCGGCTTGCATTATCGTGTGGTGGTTCTGTCCACGGGCGATATGAGTCCGTCATCGGCGAAGACTTACGATCTTGAAGTCTGGTTGCCGGGGCAGCAGTTGTTTCGCGAGATTTCCTCGTGCTCAAACTTCGAATCGTTTCAGGCACGGCGCGCCAACATCCGTTATCGTCCCGAGGGCAAGAACAAAACTGAATTCGTGCACACGCTGAACGGCAGCGGCCTGGCCGTGGGCCGCACCTGGGTGGCGATTGTCGAAAACTATCAGCAAGCCGATGGCAGCGTGCTAGTCCCAGAGGCGCTGCGTCAATACATGGGAACGGACCGGCTTACGCCGCGGAAAATGTAGTGCCGACGAGGGCACGATGCCGGCGCTACCTTGCGAGTTTCGTTGCAAAGGCGTGGAGTAAAAAATAGACTTGGACAGGGCAAAAGCACATGCGACGGTTATGGCCGCTTCCAGCGTTCCGATGATTGGGATCTGGCGCACAATCCGCGACTATCTTTTCTGGTCTTACGAACGCGGCACCATCCAGTACGATGTGATGGTCACGCTGATCCTGCTGTTTGTTTTTCTTTCTCCCAAGGTAATTAATTTCAAGGACAAACCGGTCGAGCACAATCCGCATCGTACTGGAGTCGTGGTCATGCCCGACGGCCAGGGCGGGTTGGTCTACCAGATTGAAGCGGCAGCCGTCACCGGTGCGATTGTGAGCCTTGGCGACAGCGAATTTCGTGGCCAGTTGCTGCGGATCATCGAGCCTATTTCTGGCGAGGTAAGTATCACAAAAATTGAACCAGTGCGCGACAGCGCGGGACACCTCTCCAGCTACAAAGTTTGGGTGGCGCGGGAGTAGCGGCCTTCATCAAGAAAATGCCTATCCTACAATCGTTGAATTTGCGGCGGTCCGTGATCCGGTGTTTCCCGTTCATTGTTTTTCTGGCATTTGCGTCGGCCCAGGAACCCGAGAAGACTCAATCTGTCGAACTACAACGCGTGCTGAAGCAGATGGACCAGACTGCCGCAAACTTCCGCACCACCCAAGCCAGCTTTGTCTGGGACCAATATCAAAAAGTAGTGGACGAAACCGATACGCAGAAGGGGACAGTATATTTTCGGCGTGCCGGGAACGAAATCGAAATGGCTGCCGACATCAGCGATCCTACCTCCCCGAAGTACGTGCTGTTCACCGACGGCAAAGTCGAGGTCTACCAGCCGAAGATTGACCAGGTCACTCGCTACAATATGGGCAAGGATCGCTCTGCGTTCGAAAGTTTCCTGGTGCTGGGTTTCGGTGGCAGCGGGCGGGACATGCAGAAATCCTTTGAGGTGAGTTACATCGGGACTGAAAAAGTGGATGGTCTGGATACGGCAAAGCTGGAGTTGGTGCCGAAATCAGTAAAGGTTCGGAACACATTCGATCGCATCTGGTTGTGGATTGATCCCGAGCGGGGGGTGTCAGTCCAACAAAAACTCTTTGCCCCTTCGGGCGATTTCCGCCTCGCCAAGTACTCCGATATCCAATTAAATCAAAAACTTCCGGACACTGCGTTTAAACTGAAGACCACCAGCAAGACCAAGGTTGTCTCGCCGCAGGGCTAGCAACTTTGTTGCAACTTTGTCGAAAGATAAAGGCTGAAAAACCGGGTGCGGGACGGTATACTGCGAAAACGCGCAGCTTGATCGAGAAAGCCGACTGGTTAGAGGACGCTGGTTAGAGGACAAAAGAAAAGGGCAATAAGACTCTGGTTGCGCTAACAGTCTCTTATCTCATGGTCATGGCCAAGGTTTTCACCATCCCGATTCCCCCCACGCTCGGACGCAAGCGGCGCGAGCGAACCTCCGATCCGCGCTATGTGGACGGCCAGCGGTTGTTGGTCGAAGCCATGAGATATCTGGCGCAGGCCGATCCGGTCGCCAATCGTGGCGCTATCGAACTGCTTTCCGAGCATGTGCGCACCCGCTTCCGCATGACCGACTCGCCCCTCGGATAATCGAGGAGTCCCTTCCCGCCGGGCGAGGACGCCCGGCCTCCATTGTCCACCGAAATTCTAGAAATAAAGCTTCAGCACAAACTGGATGATGCGCGGGTCTCTGGCCTGCGTGATCTGGCCGAAGGTGCTGTCTTGCCCGAAGTTGTCGGGGTTCATGAAATTGGTGTGGTTGAAGGCATTGAAGAACTCGGCGCGGAATTCCACCTGCCGGGACTCCGCCAGCTTGAAATGTCTTCCGATGGTCAAATCAAAATTGTTGCGTCCCGGCCCGCGGATTGCGTTGCGCCCTGAATTGCCGAAAGTGAGCGCCGGCACGTTAACGCAATCGTATGCTGTCGGATCGAAGTAAAAGTGCCCGACGGTCGCTCCGGGTCCCGAGGCTCCGAGGCAGTTATTCACGGTGGGATCAGGAGTAAAGCTGTGCTGGGACCGAGGATCGAAAATGTGGATTGGGCCAATCAGGTCGGCGCGGTCAAAGCCTGTATTGACGCCGCTGGAATCGGACTGAGAGTAGATCGTAAAAGGCGTTCCGGATTGGAAGCTGGCAATTCCGCTCACCTGCCAGCCTTCGGTGATCTTGCGCACGACGTTGTGGCCGTTGCGGAACGGCCGGTCCAGCGGCAACTCCCAAATCCCGCTGATGACCAGGCGATGAGTCACATCGAAGTTGGCCAGTCCACGATCGAAAGCAAAATCCAGCGGATCCGTAAATACAGAATTGTTGTAACGGAATCCGGACTGGATATCGGTGGTTTTCGCCAGAGTATAAGCACCGCGAATATTGAAACCTCCGCTGAAGCGGCGGTCTACTGTCAACTGGAACTGATGACTGGCGGAGGAACCCGCGCTGAGGTTGGTGAGCAACTGCCCGGCGACTGTCGGAAAGGCATTCGGGTCGGTGGTCGGATTCACGCAGAATGACAAAGGCCGGGCACAATCGGTGTTAGGGCTGGGGAACCCGTTCGCAAGTTGCTGCTTCAGGACGCTGGGAAGAGGCGGGTTCACGTCTACGGTGACGATGGACTTGCGGGACAGACTGCTGACGTAGTCGGCCTCGACCATTGTGTTCTGGTTCAACTGATACTGGACGCCGAAATTGATGTTCTCCGAATAAGGAGTTCGGAAGTGCGGGTCCGCCACGTAAGCGAACGAGATCGGTGGAATCCCGAAGCCCGCCGGCTTGCCGCCCGAGGGAAACGGGTTGGTTTGCCCAAATGCATTGTATGGATCAGCGATCGGGTTTACGCTGCCTATGCCTGTGAAGCCGCCGGGGGTGAGTTGGATGACGTGCCCGAAGGGCGGTTCACCGCCGAACTGCTCGTTGAGGGCCCCATCTTCCAGGTCATAGAAGATGCCGAAGCCGCCGCGCACCACCAATTTGGCATTGCCCATCGCATCCCATGCGAATCCAAATCGCGGCGCGAAATTATTGCGGTCCGGGAAGGTCAATGCGCTGTTGGGCGTGCCCGGGTCGCCGGGATACAGTATTCCGGGAGGAGCGCCAGGAAAGAGGGTTGAGTGAACATTTGTGCAGGTGGGTGTGAAACAAATACTGCCCGGCGACTGGTTGAAGAATCCCAGAATCTCGTTGTGTGGGTCCTGTAGCGGGGTGTTGTACTCGTAGCGCATCCCGTAACTAAGCGTCAGCCGGGGGCGGATTTTCCACGAGTCCTGGCCAAAAAAGTGCCACGACGTGGTACGAATCCCGTAGGTCGCGGCGGAGAACTGCGAGAACTGGTCAAAGAATCCGCCCACGAAGTCGGCCAGGGCATCGCCCGTCCATGGGGCCTGGAAGTTTCCAAAATCAAAGCGTCCATTGTTTTCGAAATCGAACTTGAAGTTATTACGCACCCGCCGGATATCGGACCCGAATTTCATGTCGTGATGGCCGCGCGTCATGGAGACGCTGTCCTGAAAATGAAAAGTCACGTCATGGAATGTGGTCGGCCCTCCGGGGTCGGGCCCCAGCTTGAAGGTTGGGGTGGCCATTACCGGGGGCGCCGCGCCGCCGGGATCATCCGGGTTCACGTTAGTAAACCCGAGTTGGGAGGGAGGGGTCCGGTCGTGAGGATCGGCCGCCAGCGTGGCGCTACGATTGGCTCCAAAGATGAACTCGTTGACCACGGTTGGACTGAAGTTGTGCAGCCACGTGATCGAACCGAGTTGGGTGCGGATCGGTTCATCGAAGCCTGACCCGACGGGAACATTCCCTCCGGCGGTGCCACCGTTCGCTGACGCAAATGGAATCGACTGACCCAGGTCGTCGATGATGTAGGAGGCGTAGATCGTGTCATTCTGCGCAATGTGGTGATCAACGCGCACGATCCCCTGGTCATCGCGGATGATCGAGAGCGGTGCGGCTACGAAGTTGTTCGTGCCGGGGATGTTCGGTAGAGGGAGGTACTTTGCAATGTAAATCTTACTGACCGAGTTGACCGGCACTTGGTTGTTCTTATAAGGAACCTGCAACGAAATCGGCGTTCCGTCCACGCACGTGAACGCCGTGCCTGTGGTCGGATTGAACAGTTGTCCAGATTCAAAAGTGGGGTCGCCCGCCTTGGGATTCGGACAGGGGGAGACGCTGGCCGCACTCGGGCTTAGCAACTCGCTGAAGTCCCCATTGCGCTCCGCGGGGCTGAGCACCTGAAGAACGCCGCCGACTTGCCCTTCGTGTTTGCGCTCGCCCTGGTAGGCAACGAAAAAGAACGTCTTATCTTTGCGGATGGGGCCGCCCAGCGTTCCTCCGAAAGTATTTCGCTTGAACGGCGTGACCGCAGGGAGAAAATAGTTTTTCGCATTCAGGGCGTCGTTGCGAAAGAACTCAAAGACGTCGCCGTGAAACTGGTTGGTCCCAGACTTGATGACTTGGTTAACGATGCCGCCGGAAGTACGGCCAAACTCAGCTTCGTAGTTGTTGGTGAGAATCTTGAACTCCGCGACCGCATCGGGATTGGGATCGACGACCGCAGTGTTGCTGAGAAACTCGTTGTTGTCCACGCCGTTGACCATGAAGCTCAACGATTCCGACCGCTGGCCGCTGACCGAAAATGGGTTGCCGCTGCCATCGTTATCGTCGGCGGGAAAAACCCCGGCTTGCAGCAGCCCGAGTTGGAATGTGTCCCGCTCCACCAGCGGAAGGTCGAGAATGCGGCGCTCAGTTTCCACGCTTCCCAGGGTCGCGCTCAGCGTGTCTACCTGGGTCACATCCCCCGTCACTTCCACCACCTGGTCGCTTGCGCCCACCTGCAACGCGACATCGAGTTTTGCGTTTTGATTCACGTTCAGCACAATTCCGTCGCGCACATACTTGCGAAAGCCGGTCTGTTCCACGGTCAAGCGGTAGGTCCCGATGGGCACCAATGTAAAAAGATAAGAGCCGCTGCTGTCCGTCAGAGCGGTGCGAGACACGTTGGTGCCGGTGTTGGTGAGCGTGACCGTGGCTTTTGGAACCATCGCGCCCGTCGAGTCGTTCACCGTACCGGAAATGGTCGCGGTCACTTCGGCAGCATGAACCAGGAAGGAGAGCACAAGGGGCAGGACCAGAACTGCCAGATAGAAAGCCGCCAACCGTCCACGCGATGCTCGCACGGTGTACTTCATGGATGTCCTCCTGAAATCTTCAGCTGCGCCGGTAGATGATGCGCGCGGGTCATAGTTGGCGGGAGCGTTAGCGCTCTGAGGAGGTGACCTGCAATCGCCCCTCCAGAGCAAGAAGCCCTCTTTCCGTAGTTGTGTCTGCTGAATCTGGCATTTTATACAGAATGCGGAAACAACGAGCATCTATTTTCTTGGATCATGACTGGGAGTCAGGAGCAACGCCAGAGGAATGGAACAACGCAGCCGCCAGAACGATTAACACCGGATAACACTCCAGTGTGTAGCGCGGTTCTGGATTTTCCAACGTACCGAGGAACGCTGATCGCAGAATGACGAAGGTGAGCAGCAGGCCGCGGTGAGGAGCGAATCGTCCCCGCACCAGCCCCGCCAAGGCGGCGCCGACATACACGAGATTGATAATGCCCAGGCCTACCGCCAGCACCAGCCACTCCGGGTCGTCGTCGAACTCCCACCAGCGCGTATCCGAAGGCAGAGTTTCCGTCCGCGGACGAAGCCACATGTCGGCGATGCGCATCAGCGGCAGCCCAACGTAGTAGCGCAAAAAAGAATGATGCACGCGCTCGGCTGCCAGCGCGGCGAATCTGGCATCGAGGCTAGGAGTCACATGCCGCGCCTCGTTATAGTCGTCCAACAATTGCAGGGTCTGCTCCCGCTGCTCGGGCGAATCAAAGGCGCGCGCGGGAAGTTTTTCCGCGTCGACGGTGTTGCCCGGCACCGCCCAATAAATATCTTCGACGGACGCATAGTCCACGATCCAGGTTTTCACCCAGCGATTGAATCCGATGGGCACGAAAGCATTTTCTTCGTTGGCATAGCGTGGCGCGAGCGGCTGAAACTCATGCAAGGTATGCAAATTTCGCAAAGTCCAGGGAACGAGTGTCGCGAGCGAAACCACGGCCACAATCAAGCCAGCCCAAAGCAAGTGTGGCGCCGGCACCCCCGCCCGCGGCCGTTGCACCAGAAATATAACCAGTAGATACGCTTCGATCGCAATGAGAAGCAGCGCCCCATCCGGACGAAGCAGCATAGCCGCTCCCACCGCCAACCCGCATCCCATCCAAGCGCGCATCGGCCAGCCGTCAACCGTCTCCAGCGCACGAACCGCTAAATTGAGAGCCAGCACGGTGAAGAATACTTCCCACGTTTCCGTAAGCGCGTTAGCGGCATAGTTGGCAAGAAACGGGCAGAGCGCCGCCAACAGAAACGCAAATAGTGCCGCACGGGGAGAAATCAAACGGCGCGCGAGATCGGCAATCAGGAAGCATGTACCGATGTCCACCAAGATCTGCAGGAGCAGCACCGCCCGGTAGTGTTCCATGCCAAAGATCGCGAACACGGCCGCGAGGAAAGCGGGATATCCCGGCAGGCGAATGTAGGTAGGGGAGATTTCATCCACTCCGGTGAGGCCGTAAATCCCATGCTGCAGCCAGTTCTTGGCGATGTCGCCGTAGACGAAAGAGTCGGTGGTGACTCCAGGGAAGCGGAGAATGAAAAGAAGGCGCAGCGCCACCGCCGCGAGGGTCGCGATCAGAAAGAATCGGAGATGCTGGCGCAGCAGTTCGCGCACGCAGGGAATATAACAGCTCTTGGCTCTTGGCCTTTAGCCCTTGGCCTAAACCTACTTCCCTTTGTAGGTTCGCGGGGAACCGACTCCGGCGCACTGGTCCCAACCAACTACGCAAGTCGGATCGCCCTGAGTAATGTCGAAGAAATACTTCTTATGCTGTTTCGGGTCTGCGTACTCTTTGTAAATCATAGTGAGTTCGTCGTGGGACGATTTCTTTAGCAGGCCCGCGGCATTGACGATTCCGGCAAACGTTGGCGAACCCCAACTCGTGCCGCCGACCTCACCCCAGCCTTGAAGGTAGACTGCAGCACAGCAGAAATCGGAAGCCACGTCCGGGAATCCACGTTTGCTTCCAACGATTCCTTTGATAATGTTCTGGTAGCTTGGCCTGGGCTCATACGGGCTTATGCCGCCGCCACCGCCGCCGGTGTAATACTGTTCATAGGTAAAATTCCCGTTGCTATCCCGGTTGAAGTAGGTGCCGCCAACCGAGACGACATTGGGCGACGCAGCGGGGTGGAACGGGTAGTTCAAACCCGAATCACCGGCCGCGGCAAAATAGACTACGCCAGGCGTGGTGAAATAGTGGTCGTAGTTGCGCTCCTGGGCCCACTCGGGGTCCCCCCAACTCATGCTGATTACACCGCCTCCGTACTTGGCCACCAACTCACTCGCCACCCTCACCGCCTGCCAGGTAGGATCCGTGTTGCAACGGTTGGACACGCACAGCCGGGACTCCACCAGGAACAGTTTGGCTTTGGGCGCCATGGCGTGGGCCCACTCGATATCGAGGGATTCTTCGACCTCCCAATCCGAATAGACTGGAGGCCGGTGGCCGTCGGCATAGATGACATGGAAGTCCGCGTCGGGGATGCCAAACTGGCTCGAAAACACATGCAAGTCTTCCTTCGCAGTTGGGTAGTCGCCGGCGTCCACGATGGCAATGGCACCCACGCCGCCCTTAGGAACATTGGTGCTGGTGGCGATTGGGCAACCGGCTGGCCCGGACACTAATTCGTACACACAGGCCAGCGAAGCAGGCGTCTCTGCGTCGGGGGGAGGCTGAGGTTGGCGCTGGTTGTAGCCGACCAGAAAGTAGTTCGTATTAATGCGGCCCGGATGCGGAATGCTGGATTCCGGAACAATGATCGGGTGTCCGTTCACGGTTGACCCAATGATCTGAGCAGAACATGGGAAGAGATAGAGGCCAAATAATGCAACCGCGGCAATCATAAAACGTACAAAACAACGCTTCATTTCACTTGCTCCGGTACCTGAAGGATGGAAGTCGAGTCTTCTTTTTGGCTCAAAAGCGGCTCCGATTATACCCCGGCCGCGCCTGCTCACGGCGGGTTTGCTCAGATTATTTAAGTTAAGCATCGGGCCCCAAGCCAAAGGCCAAGAGCCCAGGGCCAAGAGCAGCCCCTGTTTGACCCGACTTTCTCCGCGGCTTAGGATGGAGCTAACTGCCCATGGCGCAACCCGTTTTCTACGATCCCCGGCAAGCCCGATGGAAGCGATTGCGGCGCCTGTTTGACGTTCTTGGCATCAGCGCCATGTTGCTGGTCGTTTTCTTTGTTTATAACGCCTTGCGCGGCGAACAACTTCCCGGGCTGATTTGGCCAGCGCAGAAAAAGCCTTACCACGCACTCAGGGAGGGCGAAAGAGAGAAAGCTAAAGAGCGGCGGCGCAAGCTGGCCGTTCAGCGCGGGCATCAGAAGACCAAGTCCAATCCCTCGCTGGTGAAACTCAATTCCGAGGAAGGCATTCGTGCCGCTTTCTATGCTCCGTGGGATGCCGCCAGCTACTCCTCTCTGCGTGAGTACGCTCACCAGGTTGACCTGCTCTATCCCGACTGGCTTCACGTTCTGACCCACGATGGGCACTTGCAGGGCGTCGACGACCAGACCAACAAATACTTCGATGTGATTCAAGCTTCGACGAGCCAGGGTTTCACCATCCATCCCGTGGACGACAAAGTCATGCCGTTCCTGAAGTCCGAAAACACCGGCATGGAAGTGTTCCCCATGGTGAACAATTCCGATGGCGTGAACTGGGTGGATATCACATCTTTCCTGAATGATGCGGCCGCGCGCGCACACTTCCGGCAACAGGTGGCCGCGTTTCTCGCCACTGACAAATATCAAGGCCTAATGGTGGACTTCGAAGAAATTCCTCCCGAAGCCCAGCCGGGTTACATGTTCTTGCTGCAGGAGGTTTCCAACGATCTTCACGCCAAAGGCATGAAGCTGTACGTCAGCGTGCCTCCTCATAATGAGGATTTCAATTATCCCGCCGTGGCCCGGCGGGTAGATGGCGTGGTGCTCATGAACTATGACGAGCACTATCCCGAAGGCACATCTGGGCCGATTGCATCCCAGGACTGGTTTGTCGCCAACCTGAAGTTCGCCAGCAAAGTGGTTCCTCTGGATAAGTTGATCTGCGCCATCGGGAACTACGGCTACGACTGGGTGCAAAAGCCGAAGCGCGGCAAACTGCCACCCGACGTGCGGGACACCAACGTCTCGGTGCAGGAAGCCTGGCTGGCGGCGCGTGATTCGGAAGAAGATGTGGATTTCGACGGCGACAGCAGCAACCCGCACGTCAGCTATATGGACGAGCAAAACCGGCGGCATGACATCTGGTTCCTGGATGCGGTCACCGCGCTCAATCAGATGCGCGCCGCTCAACGTCTGGG
>Ga0210410_10002657_pt1 | contig 15989 bp, 9 predicted proteins | sample IncBWC4MmetaG_FD_161058 | JGI IMG/M metagenome (GOLD analysis project Ga0210410, IMG submission 161058) | Forest soil microbial communities from Barre Woods Harvard Forest LTER site, Petersham, Massachusetts, United States - Inc-BW-C-4-M | ecosystem: Environmental > Terrestrial > Soil >... | reverse complement strand
GTCCCACTGCGGCGTGGGCTCGAAATAGCCTGAGCCGGGCGCGAGATGTTGGCGAACAACATCTTCATTGAGAGTTACGCCGAGCCCCGGCCGGTCCGGCACGTCAATCCACCCGTTGTTGACGATTGGCGTCTTCGCTCCTTCTTGCACCAAAGTCGACCACCAGGGTACATCCAGCGAGTGGTTCTCCAGTGCCAGAAAATTCTCGGTTGCAGCCGCGCAATGCACGTTCGCCATGCAGCTTACCGGCGTTCCCGCAAAATGCATGGCCATGGGTACGCCGTATTCTTCGGCCATATCGCCGATCTTGTGCGTTTCCAGGATGCCGCCAGACGTTGCCAAATCTGGATGGATCTTGCTCACGGCATGCCTCGCACACAGCACCTCAAAGGGCGCTTTCAGATAAATGTCTTCGCCCGTCAGAATTGGCGTCGGGCTCTCGTCCGAAATCTGCTTCAGCAAATCCGTGTACGTCCAAGGAATCACATCTTCCATCCAAGATAAGTTGTACTTCTCATACGCCTTCCCGAGCCGAATAATCGATTTCACGCCAATGTGTCCCAGGTGATCCATAGAAAGGGGTATTTCCATCCCCACCGCATCGCGCACGGCAGCGACATACTGCTCCAGCATCGCAATTCCCTTTTCAGTGACCTCCATCGCGAGCAAAGGATGTGGTTGCTGATACATTCCCCATTGCTGAATGTCCGTCGGATTCGTTACTGTTCCGGCCGTGTCTGCCACCATCTCGATCCCAAGATCCATCTTCAGCCAAGTAATCCCCATGACTTCTTTGCGTTCCTTCATGCGCTGCGCGTAGACCTTGGGATCCTTGGATTCCTCCGTGTCCGCGTAAATGCGAATCTTGTCGCGGAACTTTCCGCCGCCCAGCATTACGCATACGGGAGCGTTATACACCTTGCCCGCGATGTCCCACAGTGCCATCTCGATCGCGCACACTCCACCGCCCTGACGCGCATGTCCACCGAATTGCTTGATCCTCCGGAAAAGTTTGTCCAGCTGCAGCGGATCCTCACCTACAATCCGGCTCTTCAGAAACAGCGCGTACGTGGGGCTGGCTCCGTCCCGAACCTCGCCCAGCCCATACACGCCTTGATCCGTATCGATTCGGATTACCGGGCAGGGGCTCGGCCCCGGTTTCACAATCGTCGCCACGCGAAGATCGGTGATCTTCAATTTCGATGGCCTCGAATTGGTATTGACACCCTTCGGATAAGCCCCGAGTGGCTCTCCGATTAACGCCCCGCCGCCCATCATGAGTGCGGAGGCCTTCAGCATTTCCCGACGATCACACACCTGCCGGCCGTTTTTACTCATAGCAATACCCTCTTTGAACAAAGAAAATGTGCATGAGATTCTCGAGTTCGTGAAAACTTGTTGGCGATATCCATTACCGTGAGTACCCTCAGCTTCTCAAGGATGCGAGCACTAGACAAGTTCACGTTTGACAAATCATTTGCCATTTGAGAATTTCTGGCACGACCCACTTTTGCCACAAACCTCGGGGGAAGCCATGAAGACACAAGCGCTGTACAGTTTGGTCCGATCGACCTCGACCGTCGCCTTCCTCTTCTGTGCCATCGCTCTGTTCGCTCCCACCGCACTTCACGCCCAACTCATTCGCTTCTCCAGCCAGGACCTCACCGACTACACCGCTCAGAACCCATTCGAGCGATTCCCGGATGGCCGGCCGAAAGTGCCCGATGGCTTGCTGCAACAAGCCCGCGAGCTCTCCTCCGAAGAAGTCTGGGCCGTCCTTCAAGAAAAAAACTTTAACAATCAGTACGCAGATGGTTTCCATATCTTGCATCCGGAAAAACCGATGGTCGGGCGAGCGTTCACAGTCCAATTCATGCCTCTGCGTTCCGACGTCGAGCACATCGCAGAAACCAAGGCCAAAGAACGCGGCATCCTACGTCTCACGAATCAAACCGCCATCGACATGCTGCAACCCGGCGACGTCCTCATTGTCGACCTATTTGGCAAAAAAGTCGGTGGCACCATTGTTGGCGACAATCTTTTCTACTACACAATGAAGGCCACCCGCAGCGGCGGCCTAGTCGTCGACGGCAGTATTCGCGATCTGAACGGCATCTCCGAGATCGACATGCCCGCCTACTTCCGCTCCGCCGATCCGACTCCCATCGGCAACGTCATGTTGACCGGCATCAACGTTCCCGTGCGCATCGGGGGAGTCACCGTGATGCCCGGTGATCTCGTCGTCGGCGATCGGGAAGGGGTCTATTTTATTCCGCCGCAGTTCGTGAAAGAAGTCCTCGACCGTGCCGATGAGATTCGCATTCACGACGAATGGACCAAGAAGAAGTTCGACGAAGGCAAGTACAAGTCCAGCGAGATTTACTCCACTCCCAAGGATCCCAAGCTACTGCAGGAATATCAGGAATATCTCAAGAAGCGCCTAGAAGAAATCCGCAAGCAGCGAAACCAGAAGTAACGGAGGCACCACCATGGCTGATTCGCTCGCAAGAGAAATTACCCGACGCGGCTTCCTCGTCAAAGTCGGTCAGGGGCTGGCCGCCGCCAATGTTGCAGGCACTTTCATCCACACTACCACGGCGCAGCAACTCGTTCCCGACGCGCCCGGTAAGAAACTCGGCTGGGCCATCGTCGGCCTCGGCAGCCTTTCCATCAACGAGATTCTTCCCGGCTTCGCAAAATGTGAAAAATCCAAAGTTGTCGCCCTGGTCAGCGGCCATCGAGACAAGGCGAACAAACTCGCGCTGCGCTACGGCGTCAACCAGGAATACATCTACAACTACCAGAATTACGACTCCATCAAGGACAACCAGGAAGTCGACATCATCTACATCGTTCTGCCGAACGGTATGCACGCGGAATACACCGTCCGCGGACTGCAAGCCGGCAAGCATGTCCTCACCGAAAAGCCCATGGCCAATACCCCTGCTCAATGCCAGCAAATGATCGACGCCGCGCGCAAGGCGGATCGCAGGCTGATGGTCGCCTACCGCTGCCGATACGAGCCATACAATCGCGAGGCCATTCGTATCGCGCGCTCCGGCGAACTCGGCCCCATCAAAGTCATCCTCGCGGACGCTGGCTTCAACATCGGTGATCCGACCCAGTGGCGCCTCAACAAAGAACTGGCAGGCGGTGGCTCCTTGATGGACATTGGCATCTACGCCCTGCAGGCCGCCCGCTATCTTTCTGGCGAAGAGCCCACCGAAGTAAACGCCGCAATGTCCACCTCCCCCAATGATCCCCGCTTCAAGGAGGTCGAAGAAACCATTAACTTCCAGCTGCGCTTCCCCAGCGGGGCACTAGCCAACTGTAGCTCGAGCTATGGATACGCCGGCCAAAATCGCTATCGCGTGGTAGGCACCACGGGCTGGCTGGAGGTGGATCCCGCCACCGTCTATCGCGGTCTGCGCATGAAAGTCCACCACGACAACGTTACCGAAGAAAGGGAACTTCCCGCACTCGACCACTTCGCTCTCGAAATGGACCACATGTCCACCTGTGTCCTCGAAAAGAGAGAGCCCCTGACGCCGGGCGAGGAAGGCCTCCGCGACCTGAGAATCATGATGACCATCTACGAAGCCGCGCGAACGGGCCGCACTGTGAAGTTGTAAGAGCGGCCTCAACTTCTCGAATAACTGGCGTGCCGCGAGGCGGCATAAGCCGTTTCGCACTCTCGCCGCCTAAATCTCCGTTGAAGTATCTCAGAATGATGGAATGGATGCCGTGGGGGGCCGGGCTTGTAGCCTCCGCGCCGCGCGCAAAGATCCCGAGGGACCGACATAGCCATATTGGGCGATCACCTTTTCCTCAGTTCGTAGCTTGAGGAGGTAGATCACCAGACTCTTGAAATCCACGGCTTGCCGCCGCAGTCCGATGAGTTCTCCTCAACGCAGTCCTGGTCTCGGGGCACAAGAACGTCCAGAAAAGGCTTGTATACCTTCACTGCGGTTCACTTTCCGGCTGCGGAGATCCCATAATTAAGGCCTGGTCACGTTCCAGAGAGCTTCGACGAAGATCTTGCGAGCGCGCCAACGCTTTCTGCGCGAGTTCAGCTTGCCCGAGCTTCCGATACGCCAAATACAATTGATAATGGACGTTGCCGTAATGGTCCAGAGGAGCTGCCTTCTCGAGTTTCGGGATGGCATTGGCAAACTGTCCCAGGCGCACGTACGCGGTCCCCAACAAGCCGCTGGCTTCAATCAAATCCGGTTGAAGGCGCAAAGCGCGCTGTAGATACGACAACGCCTTTTCGTTGTCCCGTTTTTGCACGTACAAGCGCCCTAGGAGATAAAGCGCGTGTGTACGCGAGGGATCCAGCGCCAAGGTTCTCTCCAGCTCACTCTGCGCATCGTCGTCAGTATGATGGTCGAGGTAAAGTTCCCCGAGCGCTTCGTGAAGTTCTGGCTCATTGGGGCGCAACTGCAGGGCCACCTGAAACTCTTTGAGCGCATCGTCGAGATCCTGACGAAGGGCGTAGCCTTCGGCTCGCAGCTGGTGAGTACGCCAGGAGTCGGGAAAAGATTCCTGCAATCGCGCATACGCCTCCGTCCCCAGCGCCTGGTAGGAGCGCGCCAACCAGTAGCTGGCCTCGGCATTTTCGTTGGTGGCGCCCTGCACTTGTGCTAACGCGTCAGCCGCTGCTTCGTATTGTTCCAATGTAAAGTGCATTTTTCCCAACAGCAGTTGCTCTGAATCGGTCAGATGCTTCCTCGTTTGCAGGGAGTCTATGCAGCGAGAGTAGCGATGGGCTCTGCAGGGGTCCTGATCCGCGGGGGCTCCCGCGGCAGCACTCCGTGCTTGTTGCCAAGCCGAGAAGTCGGCTTGAAACGATTTCCATTGACGGTTTGCAAAAGAGTTGTCATTCGAGGCGGCGTAAAGAGCCGCCAACAAGAAATGCTTGGCCGCTCCTTCTGGTTCGTCCTGCAGGTGCGAGATGGAAGTCTTTGCCTCCTGAGGGAGTTCGACGGACGGAAACTGCCGTTGCACAGCCAAAAATTCAGGGGAGATTTCCCAAACTTTTCCGAGAGATTCCAGGGCTGCTGTAGCCTGGCCCCGGACCAACTGCAAGTTTGCGAGGCCGAGCCACGCCCGTTCATTTCGCGAATCGAGCTGAAGTTCCAGGTGAAACTCGGTTTCGGCTTCTTCCAATTTCCCCGCATGCAGATGGGCTTGGCCTAGTGATGTATGCAAGCCGGACTGCCCCGCATCGATGCCGAGCGCTTTCCGGTACTCCTGCGAAGCATCTTCCCAACGGTCGCGCTGAAATAAGAGATCGCCGAGAAAACGATGTCCCCAGGCCGACTCGCGATACAAACGCGCTCCCCTGTAGGCCAAACGAGCAGCCAGATCCAGGTACTCGTGTCCGAGTTTAAACCAGGCCTCGGACTTGTCGGAATCAAGTACGGCCACCTGGCGCAGCTCTTCAGCGGCGCTGCGGAACTTTTCCTGGCCCAAGTAGCACGAAGATAACGCCCGGTGCGCCTCGCGGTTCGAAGGATCGAGCTTTAGTGCACGCTGGAGGAATGGAACGGCCTTTTCTGGAGAGCCTAATTTTAGATAGTCCATGCCTACAATTAGGGTAGGGCCAAGCAGGTTTGGCCTTTGGCGCAGGGCCTTCTCCAGATGGCGCACCGCCAGGTCGTATTCGAAAAGGCTCTGGTAAGCGAGGCCCAAATTGACCTCAGCCTCCAGTAGGGTCGCATCAAGAGCCAGCACCTTCTTGAACTCTTCCGCGGCGCGAGCGAATTGCCCTTGCTTCATGGCCTCTTGGCCGGCGCGGAAAAACGCTTCGACCTGCCCTTCGGACGTCTGGCAAGTTGCGAATGAGGGAACCAGCAACCATAGGGCAAGAAAAATGAAGATGGTCGCTTTCGGCCGAGTCTTTTCACGCCAGGCAGACAGCAGCGCAGCAAAATTCGATCGGAAGCACGCAATCAAGGAAGTTCGGCGAGGCGATGGAAGGACACTGTTCCCCTTGGAGCACATGGAAAAGGATGTTTCAAGCAGAATGTTACCAGAGAAGAGAGTCGTGCGCCGGGCGGGAAGGCCCGCCCGGACGCCGACGTTAGAAGGTTAGAAGGTGAACCGCAACGCGAACTGCACTTGGCGCGGAAGATTATATTGACTGGTTACTTGACCAAAGGAACTGCTACCGCAACAGCCGCTATTCGGCGGACTGAACTGTGGGTGGTTGAATCCGTTGAAGAACTCAGCGCGGAACTCGGCCCCAAGCCTTCCGTCTGGACCAAACTTCGTGTTCTTGAAGATGGCAAAGTCAAAGTTCTTCGCCCCATCAGCACGTATGTTCGGCTCGGTGCGGGAATCGGTGCCATAGCTGTAATCGTTGGTATGCGTGAACACGGAAGTGTCAAACCAGTGGGCCAGCCGTGCGTCCAGAGAGCCGGAGGTTAGGTGCGACAAGGCCGTTCTCGTATTGCGGGAACAGCCCACGTTCGGGACACCGGACTCGCTGAGCAGGCCCGGGCACCCGCCGATGATAATCGGGAAGCCGCGCTGGAAGGTGATGATGGTATTGATCCCCCATCCGCCGAGCAGTTTGTCAGCGACGGTGTTCAGGTTACTCGCAAACTTCTTGCCCTTGCCAATAGGCAGGTCCAGAACGGAAGCAAGAACGAAGCGCTGGGGAACGTCAAATGCATCCAGGCTTCTCTCGCCACGCAGGTTGTTAACATTGGCGTCGTTCCAGCCCACCGGAGAGGCTTCCAGCCAGTTGATTTCCGAGTTAGTGTCATCGATGAGTTTGGAGACGGTGTAGGAGGCAAGCACCTGCGCGCCCGCAGCGAAGCGCTTTTCGACCTTCATCTGCATGGAATGATAAATGGAATCGCGGTTATCCGGCTCGGCCATGGCCACGTTGTCAAACTGCGGAAATGGCAGCAGCAACTGAGCTGCCATTACCGTCGGATTAGTGCCTATACCACCTGATTGCACGGGCCCAGTGCAAAGCGCAGTGTTAGGGGGAGGGCAATTTCCAGCAAATGGGTTGGGAACCTGTTTCTTTAGGATGGCCACATCCGCAGCACTCTTGGGCAGAAACTGGGGCGCCAATTGGTTGAGGGTCTGATCATGCATGGGCAAATGTGTGCCCTTGGACCCCGCATAAGCGACATCAAGCAGCACATTGCCGGGAAGCTGACGTTGGACGTCAAAATTCCATTGCTGTACGTTAGGGGCGGGATTATTGGGCAATGGCGCTTCGTTGCCACTCCCCTGCACGTTGATCAAGGCCTGGTTCCTCCCGAAGGGCGGAGTGATTCCGCTACCCGGGAAAGGATTGGACAGGGGATTCTTAGGGGTAACCCCGTCCGACTGGGCTGTGAGCCATGACGTGCTGAAGCTGTTGATGAAGAGGTTGTGGGGAGCATCGTTCCAGCGGATATCAACCGGCAGGTAAAAAATTCCGTAGCCGGTTCGGATAACCGTATTCTTATCGAGTTGGTACGAAACCCCAAGGCGCGGGCTGGCATGGTTCCAGGCGCTAAATGCACTGCGTCCCGGATGCTGCGAGCTGCTCACTAGATCATATGCACCCTTCAGAGACGGCATTCCGGCCGCGGCCCCAACGGGGCTGGTTTCGGAGGGGTTGAAAACAACGATGCGATTAAACCGCTCCGTCCAGTCCCCCTGGAGGTCAACGCGAACCCCCAGGTTCACAGTGATCTTCCTGGTGACTTGGAAGGTATCGCCCCCGTATATCGCCTTGTAAATATTCTGGTCGGCCGTCCTTGCGGGCTCGGTCACGCTACCGTTAGCCCCATATCCGAGGAGGAAGGAAGCAAAGCCATTCCCCGTTGAACCGTTGGCCCCAGAGGTGCCGACGGTAGGGTTTGCCGCCGTCATGCGGGCATCAAAATAGTACAAGCCGGCAGGATCGTTGCTCTGATAGTAGTTGTTGCGGAGCACGCGGAATTCTGCGCCGACTTTGAGAGCGTGTTTCCCCATAATATGAGAGAGCATGGGGTTGAAACTGTACGTGTCATCCCAAGCCCCGATGCCGCTTCCGGCTCCTTGAGTGCACCAACTGCCGTTACCCCAGTGGTTATCCCCGTTCGTCTCCGAGACGCACACGTCCGGGATGTGCGTGTAAGTCATCTGCGGGGCTAACGCCGCCCAGTTTGGACCAAACTTCGACAAGTCGATGCCTTGGGTAAGTGGCGTGCGGAGGTACACATACCGCGTGTAACCAATGTGCAAGTCCAAAATGGTCTTGGGTGAAAACGCAATCGTGTCACCAAGGGAAACCTGGTGAGCATACGTGGTTTCGGTACAGCGGTCCTTGCATATACCGTTATAAGGGTTGTTGGGGAGCGACAGAATATAGGAATGCGTGTACCGTCCGAAGATTCGCTGCTTGGAACTCAAGTTATAGTCAATGCGCTCGTTGTACTGGTTGACGTCGCCACCCGAGCTATAGTTCTCCGCAAAGTTACCGTTAGGGTTGCCGACCTGATTCGGCATCGGCATGAAGGACAAAAGCGCCACTGCCGTGGGATCGAGCCGAGCCGGATCGATCTTGTTCTGTACCCCACCGAATGCGAATTGCGTCCTGCAAGTCACCGTGCTTGTGCAGGAAGCGTTCCCCCCCACACCACTGGTGGTCGGGTCGTAAATGGGAAGCACGGAGGTCGTGTTGGTGGACCCTAGCTGCGAAAAGTCCCCGCCACGCTCAGCAGCAGTAGGAACCCATCCCAAAAAGACATTTCCCTCACGCTGCCGAAAGCCCTCATAACTCGAGAAGAAGAACAACTTGTCGTGGAGAACGGGCCCTCCCACGTTGGCGCCAAACTGGTTTTGCGTAAACGGGGGACGGGCGAGGCCGCTGCTGTTATCGAAGAAGCCATTCGCATTCAGCACTTTATTCCGCAGGAACTCATAGGCCGAACCATGGAAGGAGTTGGTGCCGGACTTTGTTGAGAGGTTGATGACTCCGCCGGCAAATCGCCCATACTCGGGACCAAGATTGTTCGTCTGGACTTTGAATTCCTCGATGGCATCTTGCGTGGGTATCACGGTGACAACGTTCAGGTACGCTCCATTGGTAGGCACGCCGTCGATCAGTATCTGGCTCTGCCCGGCCATACCTCCGCCAATTTGAAAATCTCCGAGAGCGAACGGATTAGCGCCGACGGGATTGCCTCCCGAGGCATTGCCAGCCGACGGGGTGCCCTGTGGCACAACGCCCGGCACTAGACCGACCAGTGCAAGCGGGTTGCGCCCATTCAGGGGCAGATCCGTGACCGTTCGCTGTTCGACCACTTGCCCCAACGAGTTCGTTTCCGGCTGGAGCAAGGGCACCTCGGAGGTCACCTCGACCGTCTCGGTTTGTGCTCCTATTTGCAGCGAGATATCCACTCTCAGTCCGCTTTCGATCTGCACTTCGATCGGCTCGCGCAAAAACTTCTTAAAGCCGGTCTTCTCGCCCTCCAACTTGTAGCGGCCGGGCAAAATACTCACGAACGTGTAGTTGCCGGACGCATCCGTTTCTATGCTGCGCTTTTGTGCGTTATCGAGATTCGTCAAAGTGACCATGGCGTTGGCAACGGCGGCGCCGCTGGTATCCGTGACGGTCCCGGCCATGGTTCCGTACACATTCTGGCCCCACCCGGCCGTAGGCGTCAGGGCCAAAATGACTGCAGCCGCTAAAAAGATAAGCCCAAGCTTTCCGAGATTTGCCATTTCTTTCCCTCCCCCAAGAACTTAGCTAAACGTGCGTAACACCGCACGGGCGCACCTAGACCGGCGGCTATGCTTTCTCGTTAGAGAACGCAGCAGACAAGAAGAGTGGACAACCGTAAGAAGCCACAACGCCACCCCATTGGGTTCCTTGTTAGACCCACTTGGGGCAATAGTCAAGCACAATTTCGTTATTCTTATGAAATGCATCCAAAAAATGAATGTGGGGACAACTGCCTATGCTGTCTGAACGTTCGCTTGGCGTACTCCTACTCAGTGATATTGGCTTGAATCTGCGTCTGGGGCCGAGGGGGAATAGCGGAAACGTCGGCATATGCCGCTAATCAGGGCGCGCGGTTGAAGATTTTGTGAATCGCGGCTTACGCTTTGGCCCACCCGCGGTTCGCTACAGGACCCACGCCTTCCTTGATGGTGATGAGCTGATTAGCAGGGATCTGCTTAAAAGTCTCGCGGAGTCCACTTGGCCAATACACGTCGATGTCAGCCGAAGTGGAGTTCCCCAAACCGAAATGCAAGCGGGAATCGCTGCAGGAGAAAAAGCTGGATTGACTCAGGACCGCTTGCGCCTGTGTCTTGCCTCCATAATGAACAAGCACTCTAGCTCCAATGGCGCTTCGATTGGACTTTACACCTTCCAATTTCACTTTGACCCAGTTGGACTTCCCGCTGAGGTCATTGCGCAGCAGCGAAGGAGGCTCGTTCAGATTGACAATTAGAATGTCGATATCCCCGTCGTTGTCGAAGTCTCCAAACGCGCATCCCCGACTACAGTGTGCCGCCGCTGCACCCGGACCAGCCTCCTGGATGAGTTCTTCGAACACCCCTTTACCCAGGTTCCTAAAAACGACCCGCGGTGTTTTATTGGGGTATTGCGACAACACTCGTTCCACTTGGGGGTAAACATGGCCGGTAACCATAAAGAGGTCTGGAAGACCGTCGTTGTCGAGGTCGACGATGCCTGCTCCCCAGCAGACGTAACGAGTTTCAACTCCAAGGCGCGAGGACCCGGTAGCGTCCTCGAAATTCCCCTTCCCATCGTTGTGATAAAGAATGTTGGCGTCGTCCGCAAAGTGCGTCTTGAATAGATCGAGATGTCCATCCAGGTCATAATCGCCCACCCCGACGCCCATACCGGCTTGCTCCATGCCATCTTCACTCAGGGCCACACCTCGCAGCACTCCCTCTTCGCGAAAAGTTCCATCACGATTGTTCATGAACAAGAGACTTGGAGTGGAATCGCAAGCGACGTAAATGTCTGGCCATCCGTCTTCATCAAAATCCGCCGCTACGACTGTCATGCCGTAGGTCGCTGCGGCTCGCGCGATGCCGGCTTGCTGAGTTATATCGGTGAACGTCCCGTCACCGTTGTTTCGATAAAGGGAATTCCTGCCCGTGCTTAATCCTCGCGGCCCGCATTCGACGGGGATTCCTTTCCATCTACAGTTGGCGTTTTCTCCCGGAACAGCAGCATTTTCAAAGGAAAAGCGCACATAGTTGGAAACGAAAAGATCCAGATGTCCGTCGCGGTCGAAATCCACGAAGGTGCAGCCGGCTCCCCACCTTTGTTGATCGCTAGACAGCCCAGCCGGCTTGGTCATATCGGTGAAAGTCCCGTCGCCGTTATTGCGGTAAAGCACGTTCTGGCCGAAATTAGTGCAAAAGATATCGTCAAAGCCATCATTGTTGTAGTCCCCGACGCACACTCCACAGGCCCATCCGAGCGAGCGCAACCCAGCTTTTTCTGTGACATCCGTAAATGTCCCATCACGGTTATTCTTATACAGGCGATTCGTCGTGCCCTCCGGAGCGCCTCCGAGGCGCGTGCCACATAGAACAAACAGATCCATCCAGCCGTCGTTGTCATAATCAATGAAGGCGCAGCCGCATCCGGTGGACTCCACGATGTATTTCTTGATTTCTGTGTCGCCGTAGATCACCGGCGCATGCAGGCCCGCGGCAGCAGCGACGTCCACGAAATGGGCGTTGAAGGGGCGTCCGGAAGCTGCCGGTCTTGGCAAGGGCTTGGCGGTGTGGGTCGAAACACCCTGCGCCCGCAACTGGTTAGCGCGCAGGGAGAGCGCGACTCCCACGCCAAGTTGGACGAATCTACGACGGCTGAAATTCATGGCGCAAAGTATCCTGAGATTTCAAGGCGATAAGCGCGACATTTTATCACGAGTCGATCGAAGCTAAGCTGTTCGAGCTGCGCGACTGGCGCGGTATGCGCCTCACTTCTTCTTCTGTACTTGTGTCCTAGTCCGCTGGGTCCTGATTCACATCATGAGGAGAGGAGGAACCATGTTCCGGCAAATGAAAAGGGCAGTCTCGACGACATGACAAAGAGCATTTGTGGGTGTTTTACTAAACTTGACGTGCTTGAGCAGCGCCTGTCCGCGGAGCTGTAACGCCTGGTAGCCGGGCGCCAACCGGTTCCGCGCTGTGCTGCGCGACACGGACTGACCGTAGAAAAGCGGCGTGCCCCTCATTTCCGCGTCACGGGGGACTTTTCAGCGACAAGTTGAGGATCGGCAAATTGTAACCAGAAGCCCATCATCTCCTCGTCGCTGGGTTCACCCCAACGAACTGCTTTAGACGGATCGGGGTTCTGGACATTGTTCTTGGAATTATCGAAATAGGCGACGGTCATGAGTTTCGTGCCTTTGGGTAGCAAGAATTGCTTCTTCAAGAAGTAGCACTCCTGCCAGCGAAAATCATAGTGGGGAACGTTGAGGAGCACTTCTTCGCGACCATCCGGATAAATGGCCTTGGTCATCATGCTCTTGCCGCGAAAATGCATGTGCGCGGTGTATGCCACAGCGATCACATCTTTTGGAAGGGTAAAACATGAAGTGACGCGGTGATTGTCGTCGTTGGGAGGGATAAGAAACATATTGTTCCAGATTTCGTATTGCCCGATCTCATGCTTGACGGGTTCCCGCGCGAAGACCAGACCGATGCTGGTGCGATCTTTTACATCCAGGCCATGATGATTGCTGTAGTGAACTTGAAATTGCAGAGAAGAGCCGGCGGGAATTCGAAGCGCGTAGCCAGGAGGCCGCGTCTCCGCCAAGTGGCCTGGAAGATAGATCGCGGGCACGATGTTCAAATACCCCGAGGATTCGCCCGGAATGCCGCCGCCGTCGGGCGCCGAGCAGCCGTCGTCAATGACCGGCGCATCAGGCCTCAGGTGCAAAACTTTTCCGGTGCGGTAGTGATACTTGTCCTCGCCGGCATCGTTCTTGGAGTGCTCTTCCAGATGCTTGGCGACTTCAGACTGATCGATGACGGAAACGGTGGCATGATGAACCACGCGGCGGTCGCCGGGAAGCACCTCGGCAGCCTGTATCCATCTGTCTTCCGTGAAGTTTGTCGGCACATAGATGTATTCGTAGTCGTCTTGAGCGGTTTTGGACACCAAGAACTCAGGAATGGTTAGTACCACGTCCGGCGTGATATGCCAGCCGGGCGCAAGGACGGAAGCAGATGACAAATCCTTGGGTTCGCCTTTTTTCGTTCCGTTTTTTACCCAGGCATCGATGATGGCGATGTCCGCGTCCGTCAAGCGAGCGTCATTTGTGAACTCCCCGACGGCAGGGTCGGCATGCCACGGGGGCATCTTGCGTTGAACGACGCTCTCTCGCATCATCCGCGCAAACGGGAGAACTTCCTCATACGTCAGGAGCGACATGGGAGCGATATCATTCGGGCGATGGCAGGCCACGCAGTTTCTTTGCAGAATGGGCGCTACGTCTTTGGTATAGGTGACTTCTGCTTTTGAAGAGGTGTCGTTCCCGCGGCTTGCTAATGCCAACCCAAACAATCCGATGGAGAAGAGAATTATGACGATTAGGTGCAGACGCATGTTAATTTCCCCTCCACAAACGAGCGAAGAGCGTATTGCCTGATGCCACAGCCGCCATAGCGCGCCACGCGAAGGACATCCAACCATTCACTGGTGGATTCTACACCAGTCCAGTACTTCCGGGAGGAACGTCTGCAAAAGGAAAGCGCCGGGAGCCTGGATAACACCGCGCGTATGTACCTGTGATTCGCCAAACGCCCGTCCGACTGGGAAATCAGCAACAGAGAAGCATGGCCATCTGTAGGCCATGTCCGCTAACACGCGCCCATATTTCACACTCCTGGACGGCTGTTTGGCGATCTGCCTCCGCATTTCTCTGAGCGCTCGCCGGAAATGTAAAACATATCAGCATCTGCGCTGCACGAGCACGTCCATCATCCTTGCTCATCCAAGGTGGGGCTGGACAACGTTGTCCTGTCTAGTAGAATCAGCAAGTCAAGTTACGTGGATCGGCAGAACTCAGGGGAATTCCGCCCGCCCTGCCCCGACCATTAACGTTTTTTAGCTCGCGGGCCTAAACACGATTGAGAAATTCAGTGTCTAGTAAATCGCCCGCGTTAGAGGTTGACGGGATGTTCTTTGTCCTAAGACCGCCACTTCTGCGAGCCGGGCTTTCGATCTTGCAAACTAGATGACCACGCCGTTTGTTGATCTCGCTTCTGACCCTCCTGTTCGTGGCTTCTTGCACGAGCCTGCACAGCCGACCGGCGGCACAATCGTGCTTACGCATGGCGCCGGTGCAAACTGCCAATCGATACTGCTGGTCAAGATGTCCGATGCTTTTGCCGCATGCGGCTTCGCCGTGCTACGTTTCGATTTGCCATTTCGCTCCGAGCGCCCGCACGGGCCGCCCTCGCCCGGCAGCGCCGCCAGGGACCGTGACGGTTTGCGGCGAGCGGTTGCGCTTATGAAAGAGAGAGAAAGCGGCCCCCTATTTCTGGGCGGCCATTCCTACGGAGGACGGCAATCTACCATCCTTGTTTCGGAGGATTCGCAGCTGGTCGACGGCTTGCTGCTTCTTTCCTATCCGCTGCATCCTCCGCGAAAGCCCGATCAGCTGCGCACCAGCCATTTTCCTAAGCTAAACAAGCCCGCGTTCTTTGTCCACGGGACCCGCGATCCCTTCGGTACGATTTCTGAAATGAATTCCGCTCTAAAGCTGATCCCGGCCTCGCACGCCCTCTTTGAGGTCGACGGCGCAGGCCACGATCTGCTGATCAAGAAAACGATTGGCGAATTGCCTGTCCGCGTGGTGAGCGAGTTTCAGACGTTCGTTAAAAAATCCGCTGCGTAGTTTCCTTACCAAGCACAGACTGGCCCGGCAGTTGCGCGCCTGGGACCGAGGGTGACAAGAGAGCTGCCTTTCTTGCGACTGCAGGGAAGCCGCTCGCACGTCTTCAGCCGTGACCGCCGGATCAAAATTGAAAAAGGTAATTCAGACGAGCCGAGACCCCGGCTACTTCATCAGCAACCGCCAGAAACGCGGCTTTGTTCGAACCTAGGAACGGCCAGCTGACTTTCCCACCTTGGAAGAGGCCAGGCGCTGTCGCGCGTAGCCACACCAGGGGCTTGCGGGGTCCAGCTTGACAAACGCTTCCCAATTCCTCCGAGCTTCGTTGTAAGCGCCGAGCTTTTCGCAAACAAAGGCTAGGTTGTAATGGGCGTCCGGGTAGCTTGGATCGAGGCGAACGGCATGGCGTAGATGCAACCGAGCCGCTTCCAATCTTCCCACCTCTTCCAAGACGCTCCCGAGATTGAAGTGCGCCAAGGCGTTTTCTGGATCCGCCTCGAGAGCGCGCTCAAAGTATTCGGCCGCTTTTTTGAGGTTGCCTTCTTCGTAAAACAGCGTCCCGCAGTTGAGCAATGCGTCGAGCTTTTGAGGATCAATGCACAAAGCGTGATCATACGCGTCGATCGCTTCGGCTCGTGTCTCGCCGCCCGCGTCATACTCGAGCGCGGTGGCAAGCCATTCGTCGGCATTCGGCCCTGGCTTAGCAATGACACGCACTCGTTCGCGCAGTTCGCTGGTTTCAAAGTTCAATGCAAACTGCCCCGACAGCGGTTCGAGGCGGGCCCCGCCATGCTCTACGAGGATGTCTTTTCCATCGGAAAGAACGCGCAGTTCCGCCAGTGGCGTGTACACGTGGGAGAGCTTCTCGCGAAGCGCCACCAAAGCATGCCGCAGCCGGCTGGCGGGCACGCCCTCTTCAACCAGTTGCTTGACCGTGCGCAGGCCGATCAGATCGCGGAAGTCGTAAAAACGGCTTCCTTCCTCTTTTCGAGGAGAAACGAGGTGCAAGCGGTCCCAGTAATCCAACTGCTTCCCGGTCAGACCCACGATCCGCTGCACGTCTTCCGAGCTGAATCTGTCCATTGCACCCATTGGAAATTA
>Ga0210410_10002656_pt1 | contig 16001 bp, 10 predicted proteins | sample IncBWC4MmetaG_FD_161058 | JGI IMG/M metagenome (GOLD analysis project Ga0210410, IMG submission 161058) | Forest soil microbial communities from Barre Woods Harvard Forest LTER site, Petersham, Massachusetts, United States - Inc-BW-C-4-M | ecosystem: Environmental > Terrestrial > Soil >... | reverse complement strand
TTTCACTTATTCAGGTCGTCTCGAGATATTGGTTTGGTCGATCCCCGCGATGACCGTGCTGTTGGTCGGCGGCGTCGCATGGCTCGGCGCACATGACCTCGATCCGCGCAGGCCCATCAGTTCGACAATCAAGCCCGTCTCCGTTCAGGTGGTGTCGCTCGATTGGAAGTGGCTGTTCATCTACCCCGACAAGGGCATCGCGAGTGTCAACCGCCTCGTCGTGCCGGTTGGCGTGCCGATCAGCTTTCAGCTGACCTCGTCCGGGGTCATGAACAGCTTCTTCGTTCCGCAACTGGGTGGGCAGATCTACACCATGTCGGGAATGACGACGCAGCTTCAGCTGCAGGCCGATCATTCCGGATCATACCCAGGTTTGTCTGCGCAGTTCAGCGGCGACGGCTTCGCCGAAATGCGCTTCATCGTCGATGCGGTGCCCGCCGAGCAGTTTGAGCAGTGGGTGAGTGCAACGCGCAACGATGGCCCGGTGCTCGACCCGCAGACATATTCAGATTTGGCAAAGCCAAGCGAGGCAGTCGCGCCTTTCACCTATCGCAAGGTGGCTCCCAATCTGTTCAACGGAATCATCCTGGGCTCAGGGATGCAGTCCGGCGATCCGCTTTGTTCGACCGATCCAGCGTCACAGAGGGCAGAAAGATGAATCTCCTCGGCAAGCTCACCTGGAGCGCGATCCCATTCGATCAACCGATCGTCATGGCTGCCACCGGAGGCATGGTCGGAGCCGTGGTCCTCATCCTTGGGTGGATCACGCTCAAGGGACACTGGCCTTATCTCTGGCGCGAGTGGATGACATCCGTCGACCACAAGCGCATCGGTGTCATGTACTGCGTGTTGGCACTAATCATGCTGCTGCGCGGCTTCGCCGACGCAATCATGATGCGCTCGCAACAGGCGATGGCCGCCGGCGGAGCGCAAGGATACCTGCCGCCGGAGCATTTCGATCAGGTTTTCTCGGCCCACGGCACGATCATGATCTTCTTCATGGCGATGCCATTCGTCATTGGAATGATGAACTTTGTGGTACCGCTGCAGCTCGGCGTCCGGGACATGGCCTTTCCGACGTTGAACTCCGTTGCGTTGGGGCTGACGGCATCGGGCATACTTTTAACGAACGTATCCTTGGCGGTTGGCGAGTTCGCAAAGACCGGCTGGGTCGCTTATCCGCCGCTGAGCGAACTGCAGTATTCCCCGGGCGTCGGTGTCGACTACTATCTTTGGGCGCTGCAAATCTCCGGCATCGGCACATTATTGACCGGAATAAATTTCGTCACGACGATTTTGAAAACGCGCGCGCCCGGAATGGGCTACATGCGCATGCCCGTCTTCTGCTGGACGGCGCTCGCGTCGAACTTGCTCATGGTTGCCGCCTTTCCGGTGTTGACGGCGACGTTCGCGATGTTGCTGCTCGATCGCTATCTGGGCTTTCACTTCTTCTCAACCGATGCCCAGGGCAATCCGATGATGTACGTGAACCTGTTCTGGGTGTGGGGGCACCCGGAGGTCTACATCCTGATCCTGCCGGCGTTTGGCATATTTTCCGAGGTGATCGCCACCTTCTCCGGCAAGCCGCTGTTCGGATATCGCTCGATGGTGGCGGCCACCATGGTGATCTGCGTGCTCTCGTTTCTCGTCTGGCTGCACCACTTTTTCACCATGGGAGCCAGCGCCGATGTCAACGGCTTCTTCGGCGTGATGACGATGATCATCGCGGTGCCGACGGGAGTCAAGGTCTTCAACTGGCTCTTCACGATGTATGGCGGACGGGTGCGTTTCACCGTGCCGGTTCTATGGTCGATCGGATTCATGGTGACGTTCGTTATCGGCGGCATGACCGGGGTGCTGACCGCCGTGCCGCCGGCCGATTTCCAGCTGCACAACAGCGTGTTCCTCGTCGCGCATTTCCACAACGTGATCATCGGCGGCGTCGTGTTCGGCCTGATGGCTGGCTTCAACTATTGGTTTCCGAAGGCGTTCGGCTTCCGGCTCGATGAAAGCTGGGGCAAGGCCGCGTTCTGGTGCTGGCTGATCGGTTTCTACGTCGCTTTCATGCCGCTCTACGTTCTGGGGCTGATGGGGATGACCCGGCGTCTGCAGCACTACGATGTTTTGAGTTGGCGACCTTGGCTTCTGGTGGCGGCGGCCGGCGCCGGCATCATCTTGGTGGGGATCGTCTGCCAAGTCGTACAGCTCGTGGTTTCGATTCGGGCGCGCGAGAAGCTGCGCGTCGCAGCGGATCCGTGGAACGGCCGTACGCTGGAATGGTCAACCGCCTCGCCGCCGCCGGCCTGGAACTATGCGATCCTGCCACAGGTCGCTGGGAGAGACAGCTTTTGGATAAAGAAAAAACTTGCTCAGGCAGGGCGGGGGCAGCAGGCGCAGCTGTCCAAGTACGAGCTAATCGAGATGCCAAGAAGCAGCGCGACCGGTTTTGTCACCGCCTTCTTTGCTGTCGTCACCGGCTTTGCCCTGATCTGGCATATCTGGTGGATGGCAGCGTTCGGAATAGTCGGCGCATTCGTCACACTGCTCGTGTTCGCGTTTCGCGAAGAGGAGGAAACCGAGATACCGGCTGAGCGCATTATCCAGTTCGATCAGGCTCACCAGGCAGAGGTTGCGCTATGAATATTGCGGTCGCCATTGATGATGTCGAACAGGAAGCGCTGACGCCTGCGAGCGAGGCTGGTCCTGCCCCCAAGCGGGTCGTGGCCGCCTACGGCTTTTGGATATTCATCCTCAGCGACATCGTGATGTTTTCGGCGCTGTTTGCTGCCTATGCCGTGCTTGTGCATGCGACTGCGGGCGGTCCGACCGGCGCTCAATTGTTCAATCAAGTCAACGTCGCGATCGAGACGGCGTGTCTGCTTGCCTCAAGCTACACATGCAGTCTCATGTCGTTAGCGATCAATTCACGGAGCCGAGCCGGCACTTATTTCTTTGCGCTTGTTACCTTCGTGCTCGGCGCAGCGTTCCTCGCTCTCGAACTCCGCGAGTTCATGGACATGATCGCCCGCGGCGCCGCCCCGCAGCGCAGCGCTTTTCTTTCCGCCTTTTTCACCCTTGTCGGCTGTCACGGTTTGCACGTCAGCGCCGGATTGATCTGGTTGCCGGTGATGATGCTCCAGGTAGCCGTCAGGGGCTTTCGCGCCTCCGTGGAGCGCCGCCTGCTTTGCTTCGCTCTGTTCTGGCACGCGCTCGACATCATATGGGTTTGGCTATTCACGGTGGTCTATCTGATGGGAGTCCGGCCATGACCGAGACACGGTACGATCGAGCACCCGGCGACAGGCTAGGGCGAGTCGACATCGCAGAGGGGACCTCGTCCGGGGTCTTCGTCGCCACGATCGGATTGTTTCTCGCCGTGATCCTGACGGCGACGTCATTCTGGGTCGCGAACACCTCACTGCTCTGGGCGCCCGGCATCTCTCTCGGCCTCGCCGTGCTCGCCATCGCCCAGATGGGTATCCACCTGGTCTTCTTTCTGCACATCACGACCGGACCGGACAATACCAACAACGTTCTGGCGTTGGCGTTTGGGGTGCTCATCGTGACCGTGGTCGTCGCTGGATCGCTGTGGATCATGACCAACCTGAACGACGGTATGATGCCGCCTGAGATGATGAATTTGCATATGCAGCGCTGACCCGTTTCGCAGCCGCCGCCCATGTCGCAACATGCGGGAGCGGGCGGGTTCGGTTCGAAGATTCCCTCGGAACCACAGCAAGCGGAACTATAAGATGACCAAACCAATGAGAACGGCCGCCCCAGCGTGGGAGCACCCTTCCGGTTACGATCTGCTGCGCAACCCGCGCCTGAACAAAGGGACCGCCTTCACGGAGGCCGAGCGACGTGCCTGGGGTCTCGAAGGTCTGTTGCCGCCCGCCGTGACCTCGATGGAGCTGCAGGTGGCGCGCCGGCACGCCGAGATCGCCAATCTCGATGACAATCTGCAGAAGTACCTCGTGCTGTCGGATATGCAGGCGCGCAACGAGACGCTTTATTACGCGGTCCTCATGTCGGACCCGGCCACGTACATGCCGCTCGTCTATACGCCGACGGTCGGAGAGGCATGCCAAAAGTTCGCGCACATCTTTCGCACGGCACGCGGCATGTATCTACCGATCAGCGCGCGCGGTCGGGTGAAAGAGCAGCTTGCGAATTGGCCGGAACAGGATGTGCGGTTCATTGTCGTCACTGACGGCGAGCGCATCCTCGGTCTCGGCGATCTCGGCGCCGGCGGCATGGGCATCCCCCTCGGCAAGCTCTCGCTCTATACCGCTTGCGCCGGTGTGCCGCCACGATACTGCCTGCCGATCGTCCTCGATGTCGGCACGAACAATCAGACCCTGCTCGACGACCCACTCTATCAGGGCCTGCGCCAGCAGCGGGTACGCGGCGAAGAGTATCTAGCGTTCGTTGATGAGTTCGTAGCTGCAGTGCAGCAGCGCTACCCGAAATGCTGCATCCAGTGGGAGGACTTCGCCAACCTCAACGCCGTCCCGATCCTGGCACGCTATCGCGACAAGATCTGCACCTTCAACGACGACATCCAGGGCACCGCCGGCGTTGCGCTGGCCGGGATCGTCGCCGCGTTGCGCCTCACTGGACAGAAGCTTGCCGATCAGCGCTTCCTGTTCCTCGGTGCGGGTTCCGCAGCGACCGGTATCGCCGAGCTGATCAGCCTTGCGATGGCGCGTGAAGGTGCCGATCTCGCCACGGCGCGGCAGCGCAACGCACTATTTGACATCAATGGCCTGGTGGTGAGCTCGCGCACCGATCTCGCCGCGTTTCAGAAGCCTTTCGCGCAGGACCGGGCACCGGTCTCGACATTCGTCGACGCAGTGGAAGCGTTGCGGCCGACCGGGATCATAGGCGTCAGCACCGTGCCGAAACTGTTCACCCATGAGGTAATCCAGGCCATGGCCAGGATCAACGAGCGGCCGATCATCTTCCCGTACTCGAATCCGACCTCGCGCTCCGAATGCACGGCCGAAGAAGCCTATCGTTGGTCCGACGGCCGTGCCGTGTTCGCGAGCGGCAGTCCGTTCCCGCCTGTCGAGATCGCCGGCCGGCGCTTTGTGCCCGGCCAAGGGAACAACGTCTACATCTTCCCCGCCATGGGCATGGCGGTGTTTGCCACCGAAGCGACGCGGGTGACCGAGGAGATGTTCATCGTCGCGGCACAAGCGGTCGCCGAGCAGGTCACTGAGGAGGACCTCGCGATGGGGCTTATCTACCCGCCACAGAGCCACATTCTGGATGCGTCGCTCCACGTCGCCGAACGGATTGCCACCTGCATTTTTGACCAAGGTCTCGCGCAGGTGCCGCGGCCGACCGATGTCGGCTTGCTGATCCGTGAGCGCGTATATCGTCCGCTCTATCCGGAGTGAGGCATGTGTACGAGGCGGTAGACGGTCGTGCCGATGACGACTTGACGCGCGCCGACCTGCGCCGCGAGACAATTGCGCTGCGCGTGCCCGAACCCTTTTGCGAGGTAGGGCTGCACCGCGTTGTCGTGGACGGCAGCGGCGCCGCGGGACTGGAGTTGGCCACCCAACTGGCGATCAATTGACAATGTCCAGAGGCAATATGCTCACACTGCAGAGCGGATTACGATGGGCAATCTTTCTTCCAAAAACGCCGCGCCTGATGGATGCGCTGACGGTTGCGCGCGCGCCGCTGCTCTTTAGCATCCGGCTGTGGGCTTCCGTGTGTCTCGCACTGTTCGTTGCGTTCTGGCTCGAGCTTGACAACCCTTTCTGGGCGGGCACCTCGGCTGCCATCGTTTGCTACCCGCAGCTCGGGGCTTCGCTGCGTAAGGGCTGGTTCAGGATGATCGGCACTGTCATCGGTGCGACGATGATCGTCGTACTGACGGCGTGGTTCCCCCAAGATCGGATAGCATTTCTTGTATTGCTCGCCGTCTGGGGCGGCATCTGCGCTTTCGTTGGCTCGCTGCTCCGCAACTTCGCCTCCTACTCGGCGGCACTCGCTGGCTACACTGCGATAATCATCGCCGCCGACAACCTCGGTGCAACCGGCGGGCCGAATGCAGACATTTTCCTGCTGGCGGTCTGGCGAGCCAGCGAGATCTGCATCGGAATTGCGTGCGCCGGTATCGTGCTGGCCGGGACTGATCTTGGCGGTGGCCGCCGACGGCTAGCTCTGTTGTTCGCCAGTCTGGCGGCAGAGGTCACTAGCCGGTTTACCCGCATGCTGGCCTTGGCGGGCCCGCAATTGCCGGACACGCAAACGGAGCGGCGCGAACTCGTCAGGCGAGCCATCGCGCTTGACCCGATGATCGACCAGGCGCTCGGAGAGTCCAGTTACGTGCGCTACCGCTCCTCGATCTTGCAGGGTGCCGTCCACGGCCTGTTCAGAGCGTTGGATGGCTGGCGCGGCGTTGCGACACATCTGAATCGTTCGGCAGATGTCGCCGATCGGCACAGTGCGGAAACCATTCTGTGCTGCGTTCCGCCAGAACTACGATCAGTGCGTGAGCCGGCCTCGCCGGCACGTTGGCTCGCTGATCCCGGGGCCTTGCGACGCGCCTGCGAGGACGCCGTAAGGAGACTCCTTTCCCTGCCGACCGACAAGCCTTCGCTGCGGCTGCTCGCCGACGAGACGGCCAAAATGCTGGCAGGAATTATGCACCTGCTGGACGGACTTGCGCTACTCGTCGATGCGCCCGGCAAACTTTCTGCCGGTCACCAGGGATTCCAATTGCGCGTGCCCGATTGGCTACCCGCCCTCGTCAACGCCGCACGCGCGTTTATCACGCTCGGCGTGGTCGAGCTTTTCTGGGTCGTCACGGCATGGCCGAACGGCGCATCGGCGATGTTGTTCGCGGCGATCTTGGTTTTGTTGCTTTCGCCAAAGGGCGATCTGGCCTTCGGTGGTTCGATAGCGTTCGCGATCGGCACAGGCATCGCGGTCATTTGCGCGGCGCTTATCAAATTCGCTGTGCTGCCGGGCCTCGACACGTTCCCGGCCTTTTGCCTCGCGCTGGGTCTTTACTTCATACCAATCGGTTGCGGCGTGGCGCTGGCCCAACGCCCGGCGGTGTCCGCTGTGTTCACCGCCATGGCCGTCAACTTCATGCCGCTTCTCTCGCCCACGAACCAGATGAACTACAACACGGTGCAATTTTATAACGCTGCGCTCGCGATCGTCGTTGGGTGCTGCGTCGCACCGCTGGCATTTCGCCTGCTGCCGTTGCCATCATCGGAAGTGCGCGCACGCCGCTTCCTGGCGCTGACCTTGCGCGACATCCGTCGTCTCGCAGTGGCCTCGCAGCTACCGAGGCTGCGGGACTGGGAGGGCTTGGTCTACGGCCGCCTCGCTGCATTGCCTGACCAGGCCGAGCCGCTGCAGCGTAGCCGACTGCTCGCGGCGCTATCGGTTGGCACCGAGATCATTCACCTCCGCCACATCGTTCCGCGGCTCGCAGCTGCTGCCGACCTCGATGCCGCGCTCGAAGACATCGCGCGAGGGAACAGTGCTTTTGCGGTGGCGCGACTGCGACAGCTTGATCGCCGCCTCGCGTCCGGTCCGGACGCCGGGTTGGAGTCCGCCATTGGGGTTCGGGCGCGAAGTCGCATTCTGATCATGTCGGAGGCGCTCTCTCACCACGCGTCCTATTTCGATGCGGGAGGGAGCGCATGAGCTTTGCGGAGATCAACCTGCTTGGCGTATACGTCGCGCCGATCTCACTCATGATGATCGGCGCCTGGTTCGTGACCATCGCCTTGCGACTTCTCGCCAGCCGGTACGGCCTGCTGCGATACGTCTGGCATCCGGCTCTCTTCGTGTTCGCCGTGTACATCGTCGTTCTCTCGAGCTGGGTACTGTTCGTCGCGCGGAGGTCATCATGACCATTACTGAAGTCACGGCAAAGCGCAGCAATTCGGCCGATGAACCGGATGCCATCCGGCTACCTCAGCCCGCCGCTCGCGAGCCCGTGGCTCGCCGGTCGCGAATCGTCCCTTTCATGATCACCCTGGCGATGGCTGCGCTTGCCGGATGGCTCGGTTGGGCGACGTGGGGCGTATACATGGGCTCACCGTGGACTCGCGATGCCACTGTGCGCGCCTATGTCGTCACGATGGCGCCCGAGGTCGCGGGTCGCATTGTCGAACTGCACGTGGTGGATAACGGGTACGTCCACAAGGGCGATCTTCTGATGGTGATCGACCCCACCAACTATGCGATAGCTGTCAGTCAAGCCGAGGCGGCAGTCCAGCAGGCGCAAGCGAGCGTCCAGAACATCGACGCGCAGATCGCCGTTCAGCAGGCGCAGATCAGCGCAACCGACGCACAGCTTAACGGAGCGAAAGCCGCGCTGGTTTTCGCGCAGCAACAGGCTTGGCGCTACCAGAAGCTTGCGAAGGACGGCTGGGGCACTGTTCAGAATGATCAGCAGTATACGTCCCAACTGCATCAGCAGGAAGCCGCCGTGCAGACAGCGTTGGGAAACCTCAATCAGGCGCAGCGGCAAACCGATTCACTGAACGCGCAACGCCTCAGCGCCGAGGCGACGCTCGCGCAAAATCGGGCGAGACTTCGCCAGGCTCAGGTGGATCTCGAGCGCACGCGCATTCTCGCCCCGGTCGACGGCTACGTCACGAATCTGCTGGCTCAGCTTGGCGACTACGTTAATGTCGGCGTCAACGCCATCTCGCTTGTCGACGCCGGCTCGTATTGGGTCGATGGATATTTTGAAGAAACCACCCTCGCTCCCGTCCGCGTGGGCAACCCGGCCAAAATAAAGCTGATGGGCTATAGTCAAGTCGTCCGCGGCCATGTCGACAGCATCGCTCGCGCGATCAATGTTTCGAATGCACAGCCCAACAATCAAGGGGTTGCCACCGTCAACCCGATATTCACGTGGGTGCGCCTGGCCCAGCGCATCCCGGTTCGCATTCATATTGACGAGGTGCCGCCCGGCGTCACTCTTGCAGCTGGCATGACCGCGACGGTCGAGGTGGATGATAGAGCCCGCGCATTGCAGTGAACCGCCGAGCTTCGTCTTAGAGGTTCATCCGCGGCCCGCGGGCACAAGATTGCGCGTTTCATTCCCCAGCCAATTACGCGCGAAATTTGAAACACCAAGTTGGAAGCAAAGGATCGATGTCGCTTCTGGCTTTTCCGGTTGGCAGTAGAGCGAAATAACGACGGCGCTCAGCGAAATGCTGGCGAATTTCTGCGCCGCTGCAGCAAGGAAATCAATTTTGTATAGTCATTTTTGGGGACTATCGGATTCCAGAGCAAAACGAACGTAACGAGTGAGATCCGTTTCCGAGAACGGCTTAACGAGATAGGCGAGAACCCCTTGGTCGATGGCGCGCGTCCTGACGCGATCGTCGGGATAGGCGGTAATGAGGATTGTCGGGATGGAACGGCCCGCCTTGAGTAGATATTCAAAGAGCTCGACGCCGGTCATGCCGGACATGTTGACGTCGGCGATTAGACAGGAAGTTTTCTCAAGTTGAGGGGAATTGAGGAAGTCGCCGGCCGACGGATGGGCTGTCGCCACATAACCGAAGGACTTCATCAAGCGTTTCAAGGAGTCGCGAACGAACTGATCGTCGTCAACGATCGAAATGACAGGCTCTTTGCCCAAACGGCGCTCCGGCATTGCGGTAAGTGCACACAGTCGCGCGGTTGGAACCAGCCGCCTGTGCCAAGGCTGTACCCTGTACTGGAAACGCTCGAAGGGCAACTTCTGATGACTAAACCATGGTTTATACGCGTTCCGCAGCAAAGCGGCTATTCCCCCGCATCTATTGTGGGTAAGCTGATGTCTTAGGATTGAGCGCGAAGCTGGAGTGAGATGGAGCTGTGTGAACGGAGAAAAGCCCATGGCCGAAACCGTTTTATCGCGAGCAGAGCCAAACTCTGAGCTACGCTCCACTGTCTTAATCATCGACGACGATGAGGATCTCCGCAATTCGGTTGGGCGGCTGCTACGATCCGTCGGATTGAACGCCCAGCTGTTTGCCTCGATTCCCGATTTTCTGAAGTCGGAGTCCCCAAAAACGCCGGCCTGCCTTGTGCTTGACATCAGATTGCCGGGTAAGAGCGGCCTCGACTTTCAGCGCGAACTGGCCACTGCAAACATTCAACTCCCGATCATTTTCATTACCGGGCACGGCGACATACCAATGACTGTGCAGGCGATGAAGGGAGGCGCGATTGAGTTTCTCACCAAGCCGTTTCGCGAGCAGGATCTGCTCGATGCCATACAGCTAGGCCTTGAGAAAGATCGGTACCGGCGCAAGAACGAGATCGCGCTGGATGACCTTCGAGCCCGCTTCGAAACCCTGAGTCCGCGCGAACGTGAAATTATGGCCCAAGTCGTGCGTGGCCGTCTCAGCAAACAAATCGCCGGAGACTTTGGCATCAGCGAGACTACGGTAAAGGTTCATCGAAGCAATTTAGCGCGCAAGATGAAAGCCCGATCGTTAAGCGAGCTTACCAGAATGGCCGACAAGCTTAAGCTGGTGCAAGAAGCATAGTCATCGCAGGTGACAGCGCCTTCTTGAAAAACTGTCAGCCTTCGACGTCTCTGCCCGAGATCAGTGGCGGCGGTGTCTGAATAAGACCGGTGACTCTCTGGGCCGGGCGTCCTTCGATTCACGAGAACGGCGTGTATCTGGATAAATATCAGACCTTGTCCGAAGACCGCGAGCGCGTTTTGTGCCGAGCGTGGCGCGTGCACGATGACGGCGCCCGGGAGCCGGTCCTGGTCGTTCTGCCTGCCGCAGAGCGCTCGTCGCGCTCGAACGATCGGCTCACACACGAATACGAATTGAAGGATGAGCTAGACAGAGCGTGGGCGGCGCGCCCCCTTGAGCTCCTCGGTGACGGCGATCGGGCCATGTTAGTGCTCGAAGATCCCGGCGGCGAGCCGCTCGACCGGCTTGCCGGGCGACCGCTGGAAACGGCGCAATTCCTCCGCATCGCAATACCGCTCGCCGCGGCACTCCGGCGGGTGCACGAGCGAGGCCTCATCCACAAGGACGTCAAACCAGCAAATGTGTTGGTTGACCTCGCCGGCGGTGGCGCGTGGCTCACCGGCTTTGCGATTGCGTCGCGTCTGACCCGCGAACACCGCCTGCCGGAGCCGCCCCAAGTGATAGCTGGCACGCTTGCGTACATGGCGCCGGAGCAGACCGGCCGGATGAACCGGTCGGTCGACTCCCGCAGCGACCTCTACGCTTTGGGAGTCACTTTCTACGAACTGCTGACTGGTGGGCTCCCCTTCACCGCGTCCGATCCCATCGAACTGATCCATCGCCACCTTGCCCGAGAGGCGATCCCGCCGCGCGATCGTGTAGAGGCGGTGCCCGCCCAGCTCTCGGCCATGGTGATGAAGCTCCTCACGAAGACCGCGGAGGAGCGGTACCAAACTGCCGCGGCAGTGGAGGCCGATCTTCGTAAGTGCCTTGCAGCGTGGGAGGCGACCGATCACATCGACGAATTTCCGCTCGGCGAACAAGATGCCACGGATCGATTGATCATCCCGGAGAAGCTCTACGGGCGGGAACGAGAGATTGCCACACTGCTGGAAGCGTTCGACCGCGTCGTAACCCACAGCAAGTCGGAGCTTGTGCTGGTTACGGGCCATTCAGGTATCGGCAAGTCTTCCGTCGTCAACGAACTTCACAAGGCGATCGTGCTGCCGTGCGGCATCTTCATCTCGGGGAAATTCGACCTCCGTCTTAAAGACATCCCGTATTCCACGTTGGCCCAGGCGTTCCAGGGACTCATTCGCCAGGTCTTGAGTGGCGGTGAGGAAGATATCGGCCGTTGGCGGAACGCCATTCGAGAAGCGGTTGGCAATCATGCCGGCCTGCTGACCGATCTCATTCCTGAGCTCGTTCGTTTGATCGGTCCACAAGCGCCTGTCGCCGCACTCTCGCCGACCGAAACGACACTTCGGTTTCAGCTGGTATTCCAGCGTTTCGTCAGCGTCTTCGCGCGGCCAGAGCACCCTTTGGTTATTTTTATCGACGACCTGCAATGGCTCGATCCGGCGACTTTGACGCTGGTCCAGTATCTCATCACCCATCGCGACACGCGCCATCTGTTGCTCATTGGCGCTTACCGCGACAACGAGGTGGGACCAGAGCACCCGCTCGCGCTCGCGCTGGCCTCTGTTCGTCAGACCGATACCCCCATGAGCGAAGTAAGGTTAGGTCCACTATCGACTGAGGATATCAGTAGACTCTGTTGTGATGCTCTTCGCTGTGAACCAGTTGATGTCCGGGCGCTCGCCCTTGCCGTACGCCGGCGGACCGGCGGCAATGCTTTTTTCGTGGTCCAGTTTCTTACAAGCCTCGCGGAGGAGCGCCTTCTCACTTTCGATCGGCGCAAGCGCGCCTGGACGTGGGATCTCGACGGAATCGCCGGCAAGGGTTCTACCGAGAATCTTTTGGATCTCATGATCGGCAGGCTGAGACGCCTGCCCGACGCAACTCAGGAAGCTTTGAAGCTACTGGCTTGTCTCGGCACTCAGGCTGATTTTTCGACCCTGGCAATAGTTCATGGCGGTTCCGAAGACGGTGCACGTTCAACGAGCGATGTCATAGCCGCCAACGCAAGGATGCACGGCAGTTTCCGCGCTGCCGTGGAGGCGGGTACCATTATCTCTCAAGAAGGAAAGTACCGCTTCCTCCACGATCGGGCCCAGGAAGCCGCCTACGCGCTCATACCCGCGCAGTCCCGTGCAGACCTCCACCTGCGGACTGGCCGGCGGCTGGCAAGCGGAACGGCCCCCGAAAAAATCGCCGAGAGGATCTTCGACATTGTCAACCAGTTGAACCAGGGCTTGCGGCTGATTTCGGCTCGGGTCGAAAGACAGCGCGTCGCCGAGCTCAATCTGCAGGCAGGAAGGAAGGCCAAAGCGTCTTCTGCCTACGCCTCTGCTTGCCATTATCTTGCGGCGGGCATGGATGTTCTCGCCGAGGGAGCGTGGGAGGACTGCTACGACCTTACCCTGGAATTGTATCTCGAACGTGCCGAATGCGAGATACTCAGCTCGAAACTCGATCTGGCCGCGGCACTTATCGAAGAATTGCTGCGCAAGGGTCGCTCCAAGACCGATCGGGCCGAAGCGTGTCGTCTTCGAATGCTTCTCGAGTTGAAGCGCGGCGATTATGCCCCCGCAGTCCGCACCGCACTCGAATGTTTACGAATGTTCAACTTGGACCTGCCGGAGCGCCCCACGCCAGAGCAGGTACGCGCAGAGTATGATGAAGTTCGTCAGACCCTCGGCGACCGCTCCATAGCCAGTCTTGTCGATCTACCATTGATGGCCGATCCGGAGATGCGGGCCGTGATGAAGCTGTTTAATGCGCTGGGCGAGGTTGCCTATCACTCCGACAGCCGGCTTTTCCAGATGATAGCATGCTGCATGGTCAAGCTGACCCTGCGCCATGGCACGACCGAATTTTCCACAATAGCCTACGCGTCGTTGGGTATCGTGCTCGGGCCGGTTTTCCGTCTTTTCCGGGACGGCGAGGAGTTTGGCCGGTTGGCAGTCGCCGTGTCCGAGCGGCATAGATTTATCGCTCCCAAGGCCGGCGCCCATTTTCTGATGCAAATGGCCGTTCTGTGGACGCGTCCGATCGGTCAGGCTCTGATTTGCCTCGAAGCTGCCGCTCGGTCGGCGCGTGAAACCGGCGAGATGGTCTACGCATGCTATACGCGTCAGCATCGCCTCACTGATCTCATGGCTCGCGGAGATCCACTCGACGAGGTCTGGCGTGAATCGGTGGCGGCTTTGGACTTCGTTCGCAAATACAAATTCGGCCAAGTTGTCGTCCTAAGCACACAGGAATTCGTGCAGGGCCTTCGCGGGCAGGCGCGTGGCGCCAATCGCGTCGATGGAGCGGCGCTCGAGGCTCGCGTGCTTCGAAACGGTGTCGCCGTGGTAGCCTGCTTTCATTGGATTTTGCAGTTACAGCGGCACTTTCTGCTGGGCGATCCCGACACCGCCCTGGCGTTTGCTGCGAAGGCGAAACCGCTCCTTTGGTCGGCCCGCCTTAATATTCAATCCGTCGACTATTGTCTCTATCACTCGCTAGCGCTCACGGCGGTTATCCCGGCCGCTTCCCCCGAGAGACAGGCCGAGTTACGCGAGGCACTGACGGAGAACCTTCACTCGCTCGAGCGATGGGCTGCAAGCTGCCCGGAAACTTTTTCGCACAAGCATACATTGGTTGCTGCGGAAGCCGCTCGCCTCGAGGGCCGTGAATTTGAGGCCATGCGTCTTTATGAACAAACTATCCGCTCGGCAGCCGCCAACGGTTTCATCCACGATGAAGCGATCGCATATGAAATTGCCGCGCGATTTTATGCGGCACACGGCTTCGATAGAATAGCGGAGGTCCATCTTCTGCAGGCCCGATCCGGCTACGTCCGTTGGGGTGCTGACGCCAAAGTGCGTCAACTCGATCAACAATACCCCCGGATCCAGCCGGAGAGGTTGCTCGCTAGTTCCACGAGCATGATCGCTCTGCCCGTCGAGAACCTGGATCTGGCCACGGTGATCAAGGTTTCACAATCCGTGTCGGGCGAGCTGGTGCTGGAAAAGCTCATCGATCGGCTCATGCGCGCGGCCATCGAGCTCGCTGGTGCTCAACGAGGCCTCTTGATCAACCCGCGAAACGATAAGCTGCTTATAGAGGCCGAAGCGACCATTCATGGAGGTAATCTAACGGTGAATCTGGGAGGCGGCGCCAATACCGCCCGCGCGCTGGCTCAGTCGCTCACCAAGCATGTGGCGCGTACGCAGGAGACGGTAATTCTGGATGATGCACTATCTAAGAACCCGTTTTCTGCCGATCCGTACATTTCTGAGCGTCGGACCCGCTCCGTTCTCTGTTTGCCATTGATCACTCGAGGCAAACTCATCGGGATTCTTTATCTTGAAAATAATCTCACGCCGAACGTTTTCAACGCCGGCAGGGTCACCGTATTGAAAGTGCTTGCGTCGCAAGCGGCAATCTCGCTCGAGAACACGCGGCTGTATCGCGGTCTCGAAGAACGTGAGGCCAAGATCCGGCGTTTGGTCGACTCGAACATCCTCGGAATATTTTTCTGGAATTTTGACGGTCGAATTCTTGACGCCAACGACGCGTTTCTTCGCATGGTGCAGTATGACCGCGAAGACCTTACGGAAGGCCGTATGCGGTGGACGGAAATGACGCCGCCTGAATGGCGCGACCGCAATAATCTGAGGATCGAGACGCACAGGAGCAGTGGCCACTTTCCGCCGTTCGAGAAGGAATACACTCGAAAGGACGGGTCTCGCGTGCCGGTGCTGATGGGTGAGACAACATTCGAAGAGGGCGGCGATGAAGGCGTCGCTTTCGTGCTTGACTTGACCGAGCGCAAGCGGGCTGAGGAGCGCCTCCGCGTGCAGCACACGGTCGCGCAAGTCTTGGCGGAAGCGGTCACAATCGATGAGGCCGCTCCGAGAATACTGCGGGCTATGGGCGAGTGTCTGGGATGGGACGTGGGCGCACTGTGGCGCGTGGACCTGAAGGTCGAGGCGCTGCGCTGTGTCGAGCTCTGGCATAAAGCGTCGATCCAAGTCCCGGAATTTGAGCGGGTCAGCCGCGAGTCCACTTTCGCTCTGGGCTTGGGACTACCGGGCCGGGTGTGGTCCAGCCTTCAGCCCGCATACGTTCACGATGTCGTTTCTGACGAAAACTTTCCGCGCGGACCCATCGCAAAACAGGAAGGGCTACACGCCGCCTTTGGTTTTCCCATCGTGCTTGGGAGGGAAGCCTTAGGCGTGATCGAGTTTTTCAGCCGCGAGATCAGGCAACCCGATCAGGAGTTGCTCAATTTGCTGGCTACCATCGGCAGCCAGATCGGTCAGTTCATCGAACGCAAGCGAGCCGAAATGGCGCTTCGCGATAGCGAAGAAGGAGTGCGCCGACGCGAGAAGGAGCTTCGCGATATCCTTGACACCA
>Ga0210410_10002655_pt1 | contig 16004 bp, 10 predicted proteins | sample IncBWC4MmetaG_FD_161058 | JGI IMG/M metagenome (GOLD analysis project Ga0210410, IMG submission 161058) | Forest soil microbial communities from Barre Woods Harvard Forest LTER site, Petersham, Massachusetts, United States - Inc-BW-C-4-M | ecosystem: Environmental > Terrestrial > Soil >... | reverse complement strand
CCGGAGCAGGGGAATCCCAGTGCCTGGGCTATTATCGGTCGCCCCTCTGGGGCTGGAGTTTTGTGGCTCAGCACCGACTCCCAAAACGGGAACAGTCGTCGACTAATCCACTTTCGTGCTTTACTTTGCTCATTCCGACCAGATAATCTTATTGATTATCACTTAGCTCCCTGAGAACAACTCAAGTCCTAAGTCCTTTGTCCGGAATATTTTGCGTATAAGTCCTTATTCCTCAAAGATCTTGGTGGTGGTCTGGCCCTAACCCCTAGATTCCAAAAGATCAGGGGGGAGGGGGGTGTACCCGTAACCACCAAAGAGTAATTAGCCCCGGCGGGGGCGAGGTTGCCGGTGGGGCAGAGTAAGAGCGCTCGGGCGGCGCAGTTTTCCACAGGCTTGTTCTGAATTCGTAACAAGAATCATTTTGTTTTTGCGCGGGGTTGACAGTGGTGTACAAAGGACGCCTGCATACGCGGGGCCCTCTGTAAGGTTCTCCCCCAAGTGCGGTGCGAGGGCCCCGCACCTGATTTTGGCAATCACTCTCGGCTGGTCAATTCTTGACAATCAAGATGGAGAAGGTTGGCGTTATAATTCGGGTATCGGAGGAACCTTTATGCGGATTTTCGGTCTCCTCGTTTTGTTGTGCGGGATGGTTGTGGTTTGTGGGGCTGCGGACCAGCCGCGGCCGAGTGCGTCTGCGCAAACGGCAGTGGCATCTGCCAATTCGGATTTTGAGCGCTCTTCGGGAATCGTGCGGCCGGATTACTCCGGGCTGGTTGATCGCGATCATCGGCGGGTTGACTCGGATCGAGATGGCGATGTTACCTGCTACACCATCGAAAGCTATCTGGTGAAACGCTCGAGCCGGGATTCTGATGTGGTTGAACTGGCCGGGCACTCGACCTGCCTGGCTTCGTCGAAATACGGCGTGAGGAAGGTCGAGGGGCAAGCTCCGTCGCGTTGACTCAGCGGAGGTTTATCTTTCCTCGACAGGTGCGAGCAAAGTCACGGCATCACGAACTATGGAAATTTCCGCGGGCAGCGTTCCCAGTAGTTCTCCGTCGGCCTCGACGAAGATGCGGGACTTGGTTGCTGCCGACGATTCCGCATCGCGGCAGATCACGTTGGCGCTGTAGAGCAGTTCGATTCCAGGGACCGTCCAGTTGGTCGCGAAGAGTCCGCGCAGGATGTACCGCAGATACGCGAGACGGCTGTGGGTGTGGAAGAGCACCAGGCGAAGGTCATCGCGATCGAGCGAGGCGCCGGGGGCGAGTTCGCGGAGCACTCCGCCGAAGTTGCGGATGCGGACTGCCAGGAGTTGCGAGACTTCCGCTTTGCGGTTTTGCCCTGCTTCGTTGAACTCTACGAGAAAGTTCGCCATCTTGTGAGTAAGCCACAGGAGCGTCGCTTTCGCGCAATAGGCGGCCATGCCAAAACGTCTTTTCGCCAGCGGGTCCAGTTTGTAGAACAGGTGCGCGTCGACTCCGATTCCGACGGTGACGGTGAAATATCGCGAGCTGCGGTTGCCGGCGAAATCCCGGTACTCGATATGGCCGACGGCGATGCGGCGCGGCTTCGCGGTTAGAGCGGCCTGGGCTGCGTCTTTGGGAGAAAGAGGCAGGCGCAGATCGTGGGCCAGGCAATTTGCAGTTCCCAGGGGAATGATTCCCAGAGCGGTGTCGCTGCCGACCAAACCCTGCAAGACGTCTTGAACCGTGCCGTCGCCGCCGCAGGCGAATATAGTGTCGCAGCCTTCGGCGATGGCTTGCTTTGTTTGGCCGGTGGCATCCGATGCGGCGCGGGTGGGCGCGGCTGAGGCTTCGACGCCTGCGCTCCGCAGAACTTCGAGCGCTGCATTTACATCCGGTAGTGGATGTCCGCGGCGGCGGCCAGACAGCGGGTTGTAGAGCAAGATGGCTTTGCGCATGGAATAACGATGCGGGGATCCCCGTCGTTCCCCGAAAGCATCCTATCAACTCCGCACGGACGAGGACGCTTGCGCCTACACTTTCCCTCTTGTGCCCCACTCCCACATGCCGAACATTGCTTTCTGCGGTAAAGGGTGGCCCACCTGGCGGGCCAGCATGCAGACTTGGCCGCGATGGTGGGCGTCGTGGGCGATCAGATACCCGAAGAATCCGGCTACGTCGGGGCGGAATCCCTTGATTCGGCCATCGCTTTCGAGCGCCGACTTCAGGACCGCGCTAAGAGCTGTCCGGCTCTGCTCTAGCGCCTTCGTGGCCTGTGCCGGCGTCACGCTGGCGCGATCCAGTTGCTCGGGAATCTTACTGCCCTTGGCCGCGGCCTTCAGCCACATCACGCGGACGTTGTGCATGTGAGCGACGACGGCGGCGATGGTTCGTCCTTTGCCTTCGGGCGGCTCGGCGCGCCAGGCTTCGGCGGGCAGGTTTTCGATCATGTAGTGGTTGATGCGGTCGTTGGTGTCGAAGGAAGCCAGCAAGGCTTGGGGCAGTGAGAATGTTGCTGGCGCGGCTTTGAGCATGGCAGTCTCCGTCGGAGTCACGCGAGCAAGCTAGGCTGAGACCTGGTCTCGCCGGATTGCGTAGACGTAATGTAGCAAATTCGCTCTGGTTACTTCTTTCCAGATCGTCATACCGTTTTTTTCGGCGACACGGCGTGAAGCCAGATTCTCGGGGCGGATCAGGGAGATGAGCCGGCCAACAGCGAGATTGGCGAATCCGTGGTCGCGGCAGGCCTGGGCGGCTTCTGACGCGTATCCTTGTCCCCACAAGTCGCGGCGTGCGTGATAGCCGATTTCAATCTCATCGACTCCGTCGACATTTTGCCGTATCAATCCGCAGTCACCGATCAGTTCGCCGGTTGAGTTCAGGATCATGGCCCACAGCCCGAAGCCGTCGCTGGCGTAACGAGTGCGGTTGCGTTGGATCCAATCCGCGACAGCGGCGCGGTCGAATGGTGCAGGGTAGTAGCGCATGGTTTCGGGATCGGAGAGGATCGTAGCGAGAGCGTCTACGTCTCCGCTTTCAAATTCGCGAAGCGAGAGGCGCTGGGTTTGGAGCACCGGCATGGGAGGACAGTTTAGAACAAGCTGGCTGTTCAGGCGCGACTTCTTGCTTCACCGATACTTCGCGGGCGAGGGCGCCCGCGCCACACGATTCCGTTCGTCGCCTATAATCTTTTTCGATGGCTCCGAAAGACGTCGAGAAGAAGATCGAAGCGCTTCGCGAACGGATCCGGCATCATGAGTATCGTTATTTTGTTCTCGACGATCCGGAGATCAGCGACGCTGAATTCGATCAGCTGATGAACCAGCTGAAGAAGCTTGAAGCCGAGCATCCCGCGCTGATCACGCCTGACTCTCCTACGCAACGGGTTGGCGGCAAGCCCCGCGAGGGCGTGGTGAAAGCTGCGCACTCGTCGCCCATGCTTTCACTCGACAACACTTATAGCGTTGACGAGCTGCGCAATTGGGAGCGGCGGGTTCACGAGCTCAGCGGGCGCGAGGACATTGACTACGTCTGTGAGCTGAAGCTTGACGGCATGTCACTGGCGCTGCTTTATGAGAATGGCAAGTTGGTGCGGGGCATCACGCGGGGCGACGGCTCGATCGGCGAAGATGTCACACTCAATGTGCGCACCGTCCGCTCGATTCCGCTCTCTATTCCTAAAGAGAAGCTCAAGGCAGCAGGCATCCCTGCGAACTTCGAGGTGCGTGGGGAAATGCTGATGCCGCTCGCGGCGTTCCGCAAGATGAACGAGGATCGGGAGGCCAAGGGCCTCTCACTATTTGCCAACCCGCGCAACGCCACCGCCGGAACTGTTCGGCAACTTGAGCCCAGCATCGTTGCACAAAGGCGGCTCGATTATTTCGCCTACATGTTGCTGCAAGAGGGACGCACCCTTTTTGACCGGCATTGGGAAACCCTGAACGCTCTCGACGCCGCCGGCTTTAAGGTCAATGCCAGCCGCAAGCTGGCGAAGAGTTTCGAAGAGGTCTGGGCATTCATCGAGCGAGAAGAAGTCAAACGGGAAACGCTCCCGTACGAGATCGATGGCATTGTCGTTAAGGTGGATCGGATTGCGCTTCAGGAGGAACTCGGGTACACCGGGAAAGCGCCGCGCTGGGCGATCGCCTACAAATATGCGGCTCGGGCGGGCATCACCCAGATCGAGGACATTCTCGTGCAAGTCGGCCGGACCGGCAAGTTGACTCCGGTCGCGGTGTTGAAGCCGGTGCCCATTGGCGGCACGACCGTGAGTCGCGCAACTTTGCACAACATGGATGAGATTGAACGGTTGGGCGTGAAGATTGGCGATTGGGTCGAAGTCGAGCGCGGTGGAGACGTCATCCCCAAGGTTACGCGCGTGGTAGACGACAAGGATCATCCGCGCGGGCACAGGTTATTCCACATGCCGGAAAAGTGTCCGGTGTGCGGCACCAAGGTGGTGCGCACGGAAGGCGAAGTGGACTACCGCTGCGTGAATGCGAACTGTCCGGCAAAATTGCGGGAAACCATTTTGCACTTTGCCTCGCGGGGGGTGATGAACATCGACGGCATGGGAGAAGCGTTGGTAAACCAGCTGACCGATCGCGGGCTGGTGAAAAATGTGGCCGATCTATACAAGCTCAACGAAGCTGACCTGCTATCGCTGGAGCGAATGGGCGAGAAGTCGGCACAGAATGTGCTCCGTGAGATCGAAGCCTCCAAGAAGCTGCCCTTGGAGCGCTTGATTTATGGCCTGGGCATGCGCTTCGTGGGCGAGCGCACGGCGCAGTTCCTGGCCGAGCATTTCGGATCGCTGGACGCGTTGATGCATGCGAGCGAGGAAGAACTCCAGCAGGTGAATGAGGTAGGTCCGCGAATCGCGCAGAGTATTGCAGAATTCTTCCAGGAATCGAAAAACCGTGAACTGGTGGAGCGGCTGCGCAAGGCTGGCTTGACCTTTGCCGGAATTAAGAAAGAACGCGGCACGAAACTCGCTGGGAAGACTTTTGTTCTGACCGGCACGCTGACTCGTCCTCGCGACCAAGTCAAGAAGATGATCGAGGATGCCGGCGGACGCGTGGCGGGTTCCGTCAGCAAGAAAACCGACTACGTGGTCGCGGGGACGGACGCCGGTTCCAAACTCGACAAAGCGAAGGAATTAGGAGTGAACGTGGTTGGCGAAAATGATTTGGACAAGCTGCTCGGACACTGAGCTCCGACGAATTCTCCCTCGCAGCCCCCTACAAAAACTTACAAATTCTTGACATTCCTATGACAACCGCGATTCTATGTCGACGTAATCTCGCAGCAATTGGTTTAGTGCCGAAGGTCAGGTTGCGTATCGGGCGGTTTTCTAACGACCGATGGTTCGCACGGGAAAATCGGCAAACTTCTTTCCCTCACCGCTAAGTTTATGGAGATGCGCAAAGGCGCATAGGGAGCATCGCGGCCCGGTATTTCAGGTTCGTGATTGTGCGCTGTTGCGTTCGCGGCGTTCATCCTGGGTGGGGTTTTCGCCCTTCGAACACTCGCTCAGGATGACACCGCCGAATCCAGTGCCCCTTTGATCCTCTGGTAGGTGGTTTCCAGGCTTTCCGGCAAGACTCGCGTTTCTCCAATCACCGAAGCAAAACTTGCGTCCGCGACCCAGCGCGGCAGCACGTGCATGTGGATGTGTCCAGCAACGCCGGCGCCAGCGGCTTTGCCGATGTTCATGCCCAGGTTCACTCCGTCGGGAGTATAGAGCTGCCGCAGCACCCGTTCCATTTTCTGCGACAAATCTATCATTTCGTGGGCTGCGTCGGCTGGCAGTTTCTGCAATTCATCGAGATGGGCGAAAGGCACCACCATGACATGCCCCGGCGTATAGGGGAAGGCATTCAGCACGATGTAACAGAGTTGGCCGCGGTGCACGATGTGAGCTTTGACATCGTCGCCTGCTTTGGGAAGATCGCAAAAAATGCAACCGGAAGTCTTCGATCCTGCGGTGACGTAGGCGTAACGCCAGGGTGTCCAAAGATAATCCATCGCAGGGCAGAGTAGCAGATGACGGCAAGTTTCGAAAACTCAAGTCTTGAGTTACTAGGGTTCGTACTCCCTCGTGCGAGTTCTGCCGGAATTCAGAAAACCTTAATTCCAAACTTGCGACGGCATGCATTAACTCGTTGAGCAGTTTCGTTCTGTCGAACGAGACGCGATCTTGTGGAAAAACTGGGCTTGACACACATGATAGTTTGCGAGGGTCAGAATGCAGGGTGCCTTAAATAATTCCTGCTTCTCCCACTGCTTTTTCTCTGCCAGGAGCCCCTTGCCCGATTGTGCGGGAGTGTGTGTCCTAGTTTCGCGACTCGACGCACTTCCAATTGTTGATTGTCGCAGCGAAAAAAATCGCTGAGTAGATGGCATCAGGCGAGCATTTTCGCGCAGTACTAACCGTTAGACCCAATGAGGGGGAACGCTTAACTGAGCGGGTGGAAGCTTTGCCGTTTCCGTCCTCCAACCCCAACCGACATCATCCGATGTGACAAACATCAAGGAGAAGATTCATGAAGCGAGACCAGGTGTTGAGTGACAGCTTTCGCAGCGCAATGCCATCAAGCATGGCGAAGCTTGCGCTTTTTCTCTTAATCGTTGTTGCAGTGACAACAGTGAGGGCACAGATCACAGCAATTTATGATTTCTCTAAAACCGGTGATCCGCAAAATCCCGAGGTCGTCGGCGTAATCTCGCAGGGGCACGATGGCAACATGTACAGTACCGCCCCCTTCAGAGTTGCGAACGTCAATCTTGGGACGGCTTTTAAGATTACGCCGGGTGGGAAGTTGACGGTTACCAACAGTTCTACTGACCAGATTGCGAGCGGGTTGACACTCGGTACCGACGGCAACTTCTACGGAACGACAGATAATGGCGGCACAGGTGCCGGGACGGTGTTCAAACTAACGCCCAAGGGTGTCTTGACCACGCTTTACAGTTTTAGCGGGGGAAATGACGGTAAGCAACCTCTCGCGCCGCCCATCGAAGGTACCGACGGTAACTTCTATGGAACGACCTACATTGGGGGCATTGACAATCTGGGGACGGCCTACAAGATGACGCCGAAAGGTAAGCTCACCACCTGCGTCCAATTCAACGGCTCCGACGGCGCCCTACCCGTCGGCCCGTTGGTGCAAGGCAGCGATGGCAGCTTTTACGGGACAACCCAAAATGGTGTAAACGGCAACTACGGGACGGTGTTCAAATTCACCTCGTCTTGCAACTTCACGCTGCTGCACGTGTTCACCAGTGGGGAGCGCCCTGATGGCGGTTTAGTTCAGGGAAACGACGGCAACTTCTACGGGACCACTCCACTGGCCGGAGCACACGGCCAAGGATTGGTTTACAAGATTACACCGGGAGGTACTTTCACGGATCTCTACGACTTCACTGGGGGAACCGATGGAGCGAATCCCTATGCTGGCCTGCTGCTCGCGACAGACGGCAACTTTTACGGAGTGGCGACGGCTGGGGGGGGCACCGGTTTCGGAACGGTCTACAAAATCAGCACCGGTGGCAAGTTCGTAACGTCTTGGGCGTTCAACGCATTCGACGGCGCAAGTCCCTCGACTCCCTTGATCCAGAATACAAATGGGACCATCTACGGGGACGCTAAAGTCGGTGGCGCGACCACCAACTTCGGAACGTTCTTTAAGCTCGATGCTGTGCATTTGAAACCGTTCGTGAGCTTGCTGCCCACGTCCGGCAAAGTAGGTGCGCAGATTGGCATTCTCGGCCAGGGACTCACCGGTACCACCAAGGTTTCCTTCAATGGATCGTCGGCCGAGTTCACTGTCGTGTCAGACACATATATGACCGCTGACGTTCCTGCGGGGGCGACCAAAGGCTTCGTCACGGTGACCACGCCGGGCGGGGTACTGAAGAGCAACAGGAAGTTCCGAGTTACCAAGTAAACCGGTTAATCGGTGCTTGAGGGAACAGGTGTTTGAGGGGAGGGAAGTATTCCCTCCCCTTGTTTCTTGAGTAGAAGAAGGAGGGTTCAGAGCTTGCGGAACGGGAACTTGAACCCCGATATCGGTCTCAAATCCAGACCAGATGAACTCCCGCTTTTAACACTGCTTTAATCAATCTCAATTATTCTAACTTTGGGGTTTGACACTGTTTGCAAGCGGTTGCTATAGTCGAGAGGTTCCCTTTTGGACGCGGGTTCGCTTTTTGGAAACGTCCGACCGCTGGGATTGTTCAGGTCCGTCCGCCAGGGCGGGCTCCACACAACCTAAGACTCACGCCAGCAGTCCGCTAGCAGATCCCGCATCCTTCGCGCACGCGCGAGTACACCGGAGAGGCGATAAACCTTGCTCGACGACAACACCACCCACAACATGGACTCAGCCACCACAACCTTAACCGAGAACACCGAGGCCGCACCAGAAGTCTCGACCGCGGATGCCTCCGTTGCCGAGACGCCCCAGCTCGTCCTGCAGCAGGACGAAAAGCCAACCAGCGTCGTCACCGAAGACTTCGCTTCGGCCCTGGAGAACTTCACCACGGAAAGCGAAGAGGCTGTCCGCGAGGACAAAGTCCTCAAAGGCACGGTGTTGAAGCTCACCGCCACGCATGTCGTGGTGGACATTGGCGCCAAGTCGGAGGGCATGCTGCCGCTGTCTGAAGTGCTGGATCATGAGGGCAAGCCCAGGTTCCAGCCCGGCGACGAAATCGACGTTATGCGGGACAAGGGTGAGACCGAGGAAGGCTACATCAACCTCTCTCACCAGAAAGCCCAGAAGCTGCGCGCGTGGGATGAAATTGAGAAAGCCTACAACGAGAAGAGGCCCATTCGAGCCACTGTGGTGGAGCGCATCAAGGGCGGTTTGACGGTCGACATTATGGGCGCGAATGCGTTTCTGCCTGGCTCCCAGGCCGACCTCCGTCCGACCCGTAATCTGGATGCGGTTAAGGGGCAAACCCTTGAAGTTGCCATCATCAAGCTCAACAAGAAGCGCGGCAACATTGTGGTCTCCCGCAAGCATGTGCTGGAGGGCGAGCAGCACGAAAAGCGATCCAAGACCCTGGAACATTTGGCCGAAGACTCGATTCTGACCGGTGTGGTCAAGAACCTCACTGACTACGGTGCGTTCGTCGATCTCGGCGGCATCGACGGTCTGTTGCACATTACCGACATGTCCTGGGGGCGGCTCACCCATCCTCGCGATCTGGTCAACGTGGGCGATCAGATTCAGGTCAAGGTGCTGAAGTTCGATAAGGACAAGCAGCGCGTTTCGCTGGGATTCAAGCAGCTCACGCCTGATCCTTGGCTGGATGCGGAACATCGCTATCCGGTGGGCGCGCACGTCGGCGGACGGGTCATCAGCGTCACCGATTACGGCGCATTTGTCGAACTTGAGCAGGGCATCGAAGGACTGGTACACGTCAGCGAGATGACCTGGTCCAAACGCATGAAGCATCCATCGAAGCTGGTGAATGTCGGCGATCACGTAGACTGCGTCGTGCTGAGTGTGCACCCGCAAGAGCGCCGGATTTCGCTTGGCATGCGGCAACTCTCGGCCAATCCGTGGGACGCTTTGCACGAGAAATATCCGGTCGGCGCAACCGTCGAAGGCCGGGTGCGAAACCTGACCGACTTCGGAGCGTTTATCGAAATCGAAGACGGCATCGACGGGCTGGTTCACGTCAGCAACCTGAGCTGGACCAAGCGCGTCAAGCATCCTTCGGAGATTCTGAAGAAGGGCGACCGCCTGAAAGCCATCGTGTTAGCCATCGAGCCCGACAAGCGACGGCTATCGCTGGGCGTAAAGCAGCTTCAACCGGATGTCTGGGAGAGTTTCTTCAGCCAGCATAAAGCCGGCGACGTGCTGCACGGAAAAGTTCTGCGCGTAGCCAGCTTCGGCGCATTCGTCGAAATCGCCGAGGGCATCGAGGGCTTGTGTCACAACTCCGAAGCGGTCGACGCCAATGGCCAGCCTTTGACCCTCGAACCGGGACAAGAGCACGACTTCAAGATTATCAAAATGAATCAGGAAGAAAAGAAAGTCGGGCTCAGTATCAAGGCCGTCGGCGAAGAGGCCTCGCGTCACGAAGTCGAGGCCTACAAGCATCCGGTATCGAGCACGGGTGGTTCCACCATCGGAGAACTGATGTCGTGGAAGCGCGCCGGAAGCGAGAACAATTAGTCGGCTAGTGTGTCGCGGGCGCACGCGAAAAGAATCAAGGGCCGCCAGCAATGGCGGCTTTTATTTCCGCTTAATGAAGCAGCCCAAACACTCCGACCCCATTGGTCGTGCCCACGTACACCTTCCCATTCGTGATCATCGGGGTGATGAACTTGTTGCCCGCACCGAACTGATCTCTTCCCCCGGACGCCTGGCTGCTGTTGTACAACTCATGGGAAAGATTGGTCGCGTCGTAAGCATGCAGAACCGCGCTGCCGCCGTTCTCCGCGGCCCATACGATCCCATTGCTCGTCCCGTTCGCAGAGATGCTCGGAGTCGCGCCCGGATAACCAAACGAATTGCCGGTTTGCGAGGCGGGAGTGCTTGCTAACTTCGCACTACTGATGGCAAATGCCTTGATGTTGTCCCCGACCGCGCCGTAGTAAACCGTGTTGTTGAAATAGGCAGGCATGGAAAATGCCGAACCCGATAATCCGCCCTGGATTTCCTGATAGATGTTGTTTGTGTTCGGATTGAACTTCCCCATTGCGTCGCGGTCGACTAAGTAGATATTCGAGTCCTTGCCCGCGCCGACCGCAAGGTGTCGCGTCTGACCCGAGCCGTCCGTGAGATCGGGCAATACCAGCGCTCCCCCTGAGCCTAGATCCTCATCCGAACCGTTCTCCGCACCCTGATTGAACATTTCAAAATAGTCAGCGACAGCTAACCCCTGGTTCGCGGTTGAAATCTTGAGGAAAGCATTTCCGAAATCGCCCTGGCTTGGAAACCCATTCGCGTCGAGCGCCGAGTCAAACGTTCCGTTCGCATCCAGCAGAAAGATGTTTCCGGAAGAATCGGCGGCCAGTCCCGCGCCGCTCATCCAGACAGAGCCTTCATTGCCATTCGGAGTAAGGTTCAGCACGCTCACCTGCGCCAGGGTTGACTGGTTGAAGCCCATAATCCATCCGGTATAAGGGCGAAAGTCGCAATGGGAGCTCCATCCCGTGTACACCACGCCGTTCAGCAGCAGCAGGCTCGCCCGCTCTTCATACTGCCCGGGATCGAAGATTACGTTTCCTCCCGAGCTGTTGTCACCCGTTCCAGGGAAGGAAGCTTGGATCTCGCGCGGGCCGCTAAATTCTTCCACGCCAGTAGTCACATCCAGCGCATGCAGTCGCTGGTGATAATTTCCCGATGCGTCTTTCGACATGGCGACTACGTAAATCGTTCCGTGCGGCCCGGCTGTGAGATCGATGACCGGCGTCGATGTAACCCCGATTTCCGGCGTCACCTGGCTGCAGCCGTGATCGTCGCTGGTCGTCTCGCCCGCACCCAGCATCGAGGTTTGCCATAACGGCGAACCGTTGTCGGCATCCACGCCGTAGACACTCGCGTGTTCCGTGGCCACATACAGAACGTTATGCATCCCCTGGTTGGGAAGGCTAACTTGCGTGAGATAAAGCGGCTCGGCATCCACCTTTCCGTCCACGCTGACGACAAAGAGCTTGCCAAAATCTGAAGAGTTAACGTTGTTGGGCGTGAGAATGGTTTCGCCAGGATTCTGTCCGCTGCGCCCATTGTCGTTGTGGTATGTGGTCACGTTAACCCCGGAGTTCCCCGGAGGCGGTGGAGGTGGCGTGGGCTGCTTTGCCGGTGAGTTGCTATTGCAGCTGACCAGATGCAGCCCTGACACTGCAACAAGGAAAACTGCACCAAGAAGGCTGAAGCCGACAAATCCATGCCTTCGAAATAGACCTTTGAATACTGCCTGCACGCTTTTCGAGATCATCGTTCCTCGCAGTCGTGAACTCTAATGGTAAACCCGTCGAAGCAAAAAGCATGGTTCGACTGGAAGAGGCCTGCCGCCGCCGGTGCGAAGAGCATGCGACGCAAAACTGTAAACGTCCCCGAAACATCAAACCCCAAAAACGCTCCGAAGCACCTTGACACCGGGACGCTGGCGGCGGATATTGTCAGAACACCGTCTTCGTAAGATTGCGCTACGTTCGTGCTGGGAGTTCGCGTCCACCTCGTTGCTGAATCGGGCCCTGTTCCGCACTTTGACTGAGGAGGATTATCGTGAGACTTGCTTCCAAATTGCTAGTGCTTTTCGTGTGGCTGGCCGCGATGAGCGCCCATGCCCAGATTTCAAGCTTCAAACACGTCGTGGTTATTTTTCAGGAAAACCGCACCCCAGACAATCTCTTTCAAGGCCTTTGCTCCGCACCCTATGGGGCATGTGCCGTCCCTCCAACTGCAGTGGCGCCCTACGACATTCAAACCTCGAACTGGAAAACCAAGACCGGGACGATTCAGCCGACGCCCGTGGCTTTGGCCAACACCTACGATCTCGACCACTCGCACAAGGCGTTCAACTCGATGTGCGACGTTGTCGTCGGCACTCCTCCAACCTGCCTGATGGACGGGGCTGCCGGGATTCGTTGCACTCCGCAGATGGGTACCACGTGCCCTACGAACCCGCAGTTCAAGTTTGTAGACAATTCGACCGCCCTTCTGACGCCCTATCTCACGCTTGCGACCCAGTACGGCTGGGCGAATTACATGTTTCAAACCAACCAGGGGCCGAGCTTCCCCGCGCATCAATTCATCTTTGGCGGGACTTCGGCACCCAGTCAGATCGACGACACCAACGGAATTTTCGCCGGGGAAAATATGAATCCGAACAAAGCCGTGGCCGGGTGCAATGCTCTGCCCACAACGGTCGTCGAACTGGTTTCCCCCAATCCGACGCCGCCCCCGTACGGCATCGAAAACTCTTCGATTTTCCCTTGTTTCGAGCACCAGACCATGGCCGACCTCGTGACCGACTGGATGTACTACACGTCGGGCGCAGGTTCGATCTGGACCGCTCCGAACGCGATTAACCATATCTGTGTGCCCAGCGGTGGAACCTGTACGGGCTGGGGCACGCACGTCGTTCCGACCAATCCGGCCCAGGTACTCACCGATCTCGGAAAATGTGATTTCCACGACCTGACCTGGGTCATTCCGACGGGGGCAAACTCCGATCACGCCAGCATCAACGATGGCGGCGGACCGTCCTGGGTGGCTTCCGTTGTCAATGCCATCGGCAACAGCACCTGCACCGACACCGTGAACAACAAGGTCCTGACTTATTGGCAGGATACTGCGATCTTTATCGCATGGGACGATTGGGGAGGCTGGTACGATCACGAGGGACCCACGATCCTGGGCGGCGTGCAGGGCGACTATCAGTACGGATTTCGCGTTCCCCTGATTGTGGTTTCCGCATACACCGACTTGGGTTACGTGAATAACAACCGGCACGATTTTGGCAGCATTCTGCGTTTCATCGAGCACAACTTTGCCAGCCTCGGCCTCACAGAGGGCGAGCTTGGCTTTGCAGACAACCGGGCCACTACTGACCTGACACAGTTTTTCCACTTGAATCAGACCCCCCGCACGTTCACAACAATCCCCGCTCCCAAGGACGCGGAGTTCTTCATTCATGACCCCAGGCCGCCGGAGCCTCCGGACAACGACTAGGGCAAACCGGGCTTGGATCAACGCCCGCCAGGCAAACCGCATGTCAGGCACGCCCCCTTTTGGGGGCGCGCCTGCATGCTGACGTCCCGCACGACCCACGAACGACAACCCCTTTGTTTTTTCGGGTGCACGGGCGAGCTATGATTGTTTTCAGTCGAGGAAAAACCTGCTGGGCGCTCCTTCGTCAATTCGCGACTTAAACTATGTTGTTGGATCTGTCTGGCGTGATGAGTCCAACCGCCATGCGCGGCTGCGACGTCTGTTCCTGGCGGGAGGCTGGCAAGTCTGGAAGCGGCTGGTCCGAACTCCCGTGATCGTCCCGCTATTTAACGGCCTTCACTTTCGCGCGTATCCCGACTGTCAGGTCTCATCGGCGGTGCTTTACGCGCGGATCCCGAATTTCAAGTGTCTGTCGTTCCTGCGAAAACATGTTGAACGAGGAGTGCTCCTCGATATCGGCGCCAACGTCGGGCTGATCAGCGTCCTGCTTGCTGACAAGATTCAGCACGCAATCCTGTTCGAGCCGAACCCTGCCGCAGCGGCCCGTGCCCGCGAGAACCTCGCACTCAACCAGCTCGGTTTTGAAGTCCAGGAACTAGCTTTGTCGGACCAGCCTGGACTTGTTGAAATCGAGAATGCCGGAGGCGTGGACTCCTGCAACCGCACCGTAGTCGGCTTCACCACTTCCCTCCCAACCATTTCCGTACGACGCAATACTCTCGACCGCTTTCTGGAGGAGCACGGCGTCTTGCCGGCGCCCATTTCCGCGGTCAAGATCGACGTAGAAGGACACGAAAATTCCGTGCTGCGCGGGATGCTGGGCTTGCTCGGAACCCATCGTCCAAAGTTGTTGATGTTCGAGTATTTGCAACGCACGAACCTCGTGGAGACGATCGAACTTTTTTCCCGTGTAGGCTATCGGATCATCGAACTCAAGGCAGGAGCACCGGCGTGGGCCACCCCCGAAGTATCGCCGCTGCAAGACCTGTTTGCCTGTCCGGAAGAACTGGCCGCTGAGTTTGTTCCTGGGGACGCAAGCCGCCGTACGAACCTACCGGACCGAGGCCAGTCGCTTGGCGAGGCGTGACAGGCGCACCAGGCGATAAAGCGGCTGCAAAGGTTTTGGAAGCTGGACTGCCGACCATTCGTTTACGCTTGGGGTGAAGGCGAGACGCCAGAGGAAACGGGCTCGATCCTGCCAGCCTTCCCTTAGGCGCAGCATCAGGCGGAAATAGGGAATCGACTCGGTCTCATAGGGGGCGCTGCGTTCGATGATGCGGAGAATCTCATCGGCGAGGAGGGTAGATGGGTCGTCTTGGAATGCCCGCGTTTGGCGCGAATGGCCTGCATTGTCGCGGTTGCGGGCGACAGCGGATTCCTCGGTGCGCTCGGAATGACAATTTGGTTGTGGAAATAAGACCTTCTGCATGGGGGGCGGCAACGGCGAGTCCAGTAAATTGTGAGCAAGGAATAAATTCAGACTGACGATGCGTTCGATTCCGAGGCGCCGGGCTTCATCCTGAATCGTGTTCCAATCGAGTGGCCGAGATTTCATGAGTTGGGCGATGTCGCACAGCCAGGACAGCTGAACCCAGACGTGCTTGGCGGCGTGAACGCAGAGCACGAGCAGAAGATCTTCTGTACGCAAGGTTCGCACGGCGTGACCACCCACGACGATCTCATCGGCTCTGTCAAACAAATCGGCGACGTCGAAGTCGATGGAGTAGAAACGCGGCACGATTCGCCACTGCAGCTCCAGCAGATTTGAACCGTTCGTGGAGCGGAACGAATACTCGCATCCAGTTTCGATGTAATTTGGCTCGATGCCCGGCGCAAGGTCGAGGCTTGGTTTGTATCCCAGGTCAAGCAACGCAGCTTTTGCCCTCAGTATATCCGCGGGAAGAATCAGGACGTCGAGATCGCAAAACTGACGCCGCGTGACCTCACCATACAGAGTTTTCGCCAGCACGGGACCTTTGTAGGGCAAAGCCTTGACTCCCGCCGCTTCAAGATGGCGAAGAATGCGAACGAGTTCACCGGTAAACCACAGCGTCTTACGCGCATTGTCCTGGTAACGCAAGCCGAGCGCGTCAAGGTGCTGCGCGGGAACCAGATGGGAGAATGCAGACAGTTCGCCATACACCTGCGGAACTACGCGATGGTGGTCCACGAGAACCAGCATTCGTTCCCAATCGAGCGAACCGGAGAGAATCCGACGGATGCGTTCAGCGCTTCCGCGAACGCAGCAGGCGACCAACAAATTGAACTCAGGATCGGGGAATGCCTGTACCGGCAAATTTGAGGCTTCGCACTGGACCGGTCGAATCTCAGCGGCAGCAGCCAT
>Ga0210410_10002654_pt1 | contig 16009 bp, 11 predicted proteins | sample IncBWC4MmetaG_FD_161058 | JGI IMG/M metagenome (GOLD analysis project Ga0210410, IMG submission 161058) | Forest soil microbial communities from Barre Woods Harvard Forest LTER site, Petersham, Massachusetts, United States - Inc-BW-C-4-M | ecosystem: Environmental > Terrestrial > Soil >... | reverse complement strand
CCCTCCCACACCACCGTACATGCGGGTCCGCATACGGCGGTTCAGCGAGTTGAGCCCTCGCGGGCCGGAGGTTCGAGGCGTCGTTCGCCACAAGGGCTTCGCCGCTCTGCAGGTTTCCGTTTCGGCTTCACCGTCTTCTGAACCTGTAAAGCTCAGCCGTAGCTGATTGGCTGGCGCAGTGCCACCCGTGAGTTCGACGTTCTACTACTCGCTCTCACTGTTTGGGCCTTCCTCACTCGCGTGAGTACTACGCCCGCTGCTGACTTCTGCGGTACGGTCAGGATGAATCGCTTCACCCTCAGTCACGATTCCGTGACATGCCGCAGATCTCCCGAGGTAAGTTCGACCGCCTTCGATGCACAACCGCCGGATTTACCACCGGTGCGCTTGATGGATATGGGCTTCGCAATCATGTGCTCGCTCGCCCGCCACCGTAGGCCTAGGATCCGATTCTTGTTCATCGGCTCGCATCTTTGCTCCACGCTTCTTTCAGGCCCCGCCTCGCGGCGAGTGTTATTTCACCCTTGCGCTTCGCTAGCACTTCACGTCCATCACGTTGTGAAGAGGACTTACACCTCCCACTGTCGATCATGCTCGGCACACACAAAAAAAGCGTCCCGGTTTCGCCGGGACGCTCTCGAACGCTGTCCGAAAGACCTCTGTTAGGCACTGACGGGCTCAGGAACCGGCGCCGTTTCTCCTCCGCCGGGCCCGCCAATCTCGCCCACCTTGAAGCGCACGAATCGCCGGATCGAAATGTTCTCGCCAAGCTTGGCGACCGCCTGGGTAATCATCTCGCCGATCGTGACGCTCTCGTCCTTGATGTAGTGCTGCTCGTACAGGCAGTTTTCCTCGTAAAATTTTTCCATCTTCCCGGTGGCAATTTTCTCGACCACGTTTTCCGGCTTCCCGGTAGCCAGCGCCTGCGCCCGATAAATATCGCGCTCTGCCGCGAGCATCTCCGGCGTCACTTCCTCGCGCCGCACATACCGCGGGTCGAGTGCCGCGATGTGCATGGCAATGTCATGGCAAAGCTGCTGGAAAGCGTCCGTGCGAGCCACGAAGTCCGATTCGCAATTAATCTCCACGAGCACACCAATCTTCCCGCCCGCGTGGATATAACTGCCCACGAGCCCCTCGCTCGCTTCGCGCTGCGCTTTTTTCGCCGCCGCCGCCTGTCCCTTCTTCCGCAAAATCTCGATGGCCTTCTCAATGACGGCGTTTGCTTCGACAAGCGCCGCGCGGCAATCGCTGAACCCCGCCCCGGTCCGCTCGCGCAACTCCTTCACAAGGTGCGCCGGAATCTGCATAGCTGGCTGTTGTGTGCTCATCCTTTTTCTCTCTGCGAACTCAGAATCTCACGTTTGCGCGAATGCTTGCAAAAAGGCCCGCTCCGAGCCGCAAGGAGCGAGCCTCGTGAATCTCTGTTGATTTAAACCGCTCGCTTATCGTGTCTCGTCGTCCGGTGGGACGGTAGCTTCGGCTCCCGCAGCCGCCTCAAGCGAAGCATCCGCAGGAGTGGTCACATCCACTCCTTCAACGAAGTCGCCTTCCTGCTTCTCATACTGTTCGTACGCGCTGGTATCCACATACTCCACGCCATCCACCAACGCCTGGTCTTCCGCCGATTTCTGCTCGGCCACCTGCGATTGCTGGTAAGCGGTATGCCCTTCAAGCACAGAATCCGCAATCTTCGTAGTGAAAAGCCGAATCGCGCGCAAAGCGTCGTCGTTACCCGGAATAATCCAATCCACCACGTCAGGATCGCAATTCGTATCCACGACGGAAACCACCGGCACGCCCATCCGCCGCGCTTCTTTCACGGCGATCTCTTCCGCATTCGAATCGATCACGAACATAGCGTCCGGAAGCTGCAACATGTTCTCAATGCCTTCCAGGTTCTGGTTCAGGTGCTTCATTTCGCGGCCCAGCCGCGCTTTTTCTTTCTTTGAAAGTTCGTTGATCCGGCCATCTTCGGTCATAGCCTTCAAGAGCTTCAGACGCTTGATCGATTTCTGGAGCGTCGCCCAATTCGTCAGCGTCCCGCCCAACCAGCGGTGGTTCACAAAGAACGCCCCGCAGCGCTTCGACTCCTCGGCGACAGCTTCCTGCGCCTGGCGCTTGGTGCCCACAAACAGTACCGATTTTCCCTGCGCGGAAAGATCGCTAACAAACCGGCTAGCCTCGCGGAACATCTTGAGGGTCTTCTGCAGATCAATAATGTGAATCCCGTTGCGCTCCCCGAAAATATACTCCTTCATCTTCGGATTCCAACGCCGCGTCTGGTGACCGAAGTGAACTCCAGCCTCCAGCAATTCTTTCATCGTAATCTCTACTGCCAAGTTTCCTCCTAGTAGAATAGCTGTTTGCGGTGGCAGCTTGCGCCGCCACAGAACAGCCTATTGCCGGCTCCTTGCCGGCCGTGATCTCAGCGGGTTCACTTTCCTAAACCCGCTGGAGCTCGCTGCAACTCTGGCGCAGCCAGAGCCACAAAACTACCGCTTCGTAAACTGGAAGCGTTTCCGTGCGCCCTTCTGCCCGTACTTCTTCCGTTCCTTCATACGGGAATCGCGCGTCAAAAATCCATTCTTCCGCAAGGCCGGCCGCAGCTCGGGGTTATACCGCGAGATCGCCCGCGACAATCCCATCCGCACCGCCCCGGCCTGCCCGCCAACGCCGCCGCCGTGCGCGGTCACCTTGACGTCCACCTGGTCCGTCAAGCTAGTAAACTTCAGTGGCTCAATGGCATCATGCTTCCAAGCATGATTCGGAAAATAGTTCTCCACCTCGCGGCCGTTGATGGTGAACTTGCCGTTACCAGCGCGCAAAAATACTCGAGCCACGGACTCCTTGCGCCGGCCAGTTCCGAGAAACCAAGTTTGTGTGCCCGCAATGGGCGTACCTGTAGAACTCAACGTTCCTCCTAAAATAACCTGATTCCGGACACCCGGAACCACTCAACTCCACGCCGGTTTTGCTCCCTGCCTAAGGCACCACTTAGAGGTGACCACTACGCGGCCACACTTTTCAAGGAACAGCAACGTGCGGAAACCAGTGGCACAGACTTTAGTCTGTGCTCCCTACTGCTTCTAAACCCCGACCGCCTGCGGCCTCTGCCCAGCGTGCCGCGCCAAACCCACCGCATCCCGGTAAACCCGCAGTTTCTTCGCTCGCCGAGCCCGCAACTTGTTCTTGGGCAGCATCCCCAAAACCGCCTCGCGAATCATCCATTCCGGTTTCGTCTCGCGCACCCTCTTCGCCGGCACAGCCTTCAACCCGCCCGGATACCCGCTATGCGAGTAATAAATCTTCTGCTCGACCTTGTTCCCGGTCATGCGCACCTTGTCCGCGTTGATCACCACGACGTGATCCCCCGAATCCAAGTACGGCGTAAAACTCGGCTTATCCTTCCCGATCAGCATCCGCGCCACCTTCGTCGCCAGACGCCCCAAAACCTGGTCCGTGGCATCCACCACAAACCAGCTTGCGCCGACCTTCAGCGCCTCCGCTTCTTCTCCTTTGGCTACATACGTCCTCATTGCGCTCAGCCACACCTTTCCCGTTAGAGACAAACGCTAATCTTAAAGTACCTTCCTGTTCCTGTCAACGCGATTCCCGCGCCTGCACCGCACTCCAGAGCGGCGGGACGCGTCGCGTCGCTCGCCACCCGCCGTTTTCTTCTGCGCCCGTGGCGGGACCCGCCAGATCGGTAGGTTCTTTCAACGGTCGACGGTCGACTTGTTTTTCTTACGCTTCGACATGCGGCAAGAATCGCGGAGCCTTGCGGAGTCTGGTGGCCTGTTCAAAGGCATACGCCAGCCTGATCAAAACCGGCTCGCTCCAAGCCCGGCCGAAAAACGAAATTCCGACCGGCAAGCCAAATACAAATCCCGCTGTCACATTCACGTTCGGATATCCGGCGGCTGCGGCAAATTCCGAACTGCCTCCTCCGAACGAGTCGCCGTTCACGATGTCCGTCAGCCACGCTGGCCCGCCCGTCGGCGCAACGATGGCATCGAGCTTGTGCTTGTCCATCGTCGCGTCAATTCCGTGTTTCCCCGCCAGTTCATGGTTCTTTTTGATGGCGTCCACGTATTCCTGCGTCGTCAGCGGCCCTTTCTCTTCGGCCTTCAGAAAATTCTCCTGTCCGAAAAACGGCATCTCTTTCGCGGCGTTCTTCTCGTTGAACTCGATGATCTCCTTGAGCGTTTTGACCGGCGCGTTCGGCCCAAGCCAGGCGAGGTATGCATCTAAGTCCGCCCTCAACTCATACATGAACCCGAGAAATTCCGTCTCCCCGAACTTGCCCGAAGTCTCAATCTCCACGGGGTCCACCAGCGTCGCCCCTTGCTTCTTCATCGCGTCAAGCGCCGCCTCCATCGATTTGTCGACGGCAGGATTGAAGCCAAACGCTTTCCGCAATACGCCGATGCGCGCTCCTCGTAGCCCGTCCTTGTTCAAGAACGGGGTGTAATCCTTGAACAGTTTCCCGTTGCTCGCCGCTGTCGCCTTGTCGTCGGGGTCCACGCCCGTCAATGCTCCCAGCAAAATGGCCGCGTCCCGCATCGTCCTGCACATCGGTCCAGCAGTATCCTGTGAATGCGAAATCGGAATAATCCGGCTGCGGCTTACCAGCCCTACCGTTGGCTTGATCCCCGCAAGTCCATTCGCCGAAGACGGGCACACGATCGATCCATCCGTTTCCGTTCCAATTCCCACTACCGCCAAGTTCGCCGAAATGCCCGCGCCCGTTCCGGAACTCGATCCGCACGGATTCCTGTCCAGCGCATAAGGATTCCTGGTCTGCCCGCCGCGCCCGCTCCATCCGCTGATCGAGTGGTTCGAGCGAATATTTGCCCACTCGCTCAAATTCGTTTTTCCCAAAATCACCGCGCCCGCCTCGCGCAATTTCTGCGCGACGAACGCATCGCGCGGCGGCTTCGATCCGACGAGAGCCAGCGATCCCGCGGTGGTCATCATGCGATCGGCAGTCGCGATGTTGTCCTTGATCAAAACAGGAATTCCGTGCAGCTGCCCGCGCGGCCCTTTTTCCTGTCGTTCCTTGTCCAAAGCCTCCGCAATTTCCAGCGCGTCCGGATTCGTTTCGATGACGCTGTTGACGAGCGGTCCGCTCTTGTCAATGGCCGCGATGCGCGCGAGATATTTCTCCGCAAGCGCACGCGCGCTGTACTTCCCGGACGTCATTCCCTCTTGCAGTTCGCCAATCGTAATCTCATCCAACTCAAACGCGGGAACATCGGCAGCCTCCGCCACAGGCGCGGCTGCGCTGCTCGCTCCAAAAACGGGCTGCAATAGCGGACCAGCCGCGGCCGCCACTCCTCCCAGCAATCCCGCCTGCAAAAATCTCCGTCGACCTCCAGCCCCCGATGCCCGCTTTCCGCCTATGCCCTCCTCCACATTTGCCGGACCGGGTGTGTCCGCCCCGCGCTTCTCTTGCGTTTCTTTGTTCATCGCCAAGTCCCTCACCCTCTCGAATTCCTGCAAAGAGCAGAGATAGTACGCCAAACAACCCCTTTCGTCCGCTCAAAATCTCGCTTCTCCAGGGGTTTGCGCCCAGGCAACCACAAGAGAAAATATCTTCCTGTGCCGCCTTTTTCCAGTTATCCTTCTTCTCGGCGGAGTCCCCCGTAGTCGGTTTGCCATGCTGCTGACTGACCTAAACGGCCCTATGTCCCTCCAGCCGCGAAGCCCAGGCTTGGGGAGAGTCTCGCGCCCTATCTGTTTCGCCACACCCGCCATTCTTTTTTTGTGCTGCGCAACTTGCCTCGCAGCCGTTTCGCGAGCCCAGGACCGACACGATCAAAGCGTCGCCGAAGCCGCCCGTCAAGACCGCGCCCGCAAACAAGAATCACAGAAACGCGCCAAGCACGTTTACACGGAAGAAGATCTCAAGCATCGCAACATCCTCACTCCGGAAGACCGCGCGCAAATCGAAGCTAGGCGAAACGAATGCGCGCAGAAAAATAATTGCTCGCCCGCGCCCCCGCAAACTCCGCCTGCAAGCCTCGATGCAAATTCCGAGACTCCGCAAGTTCCTCTGGGCGACGTCGCCCGCCGACTCCGCAAGCAAAAAGAATGGCAAGCGCTGAAACCAAAACAGTCGGAGGCGTTCCATCTCCCGTTCTCAACTCCGGCTCTCGCTTTTCCGATTTTGCCCGGGCGTCCCGCGATTCGTCTTCCGGCTCAACCGCTTCTTCATCCCAAACCTCCGTCAAATGTTTTCCGTCGCGATCCGTTCTCCCCCGTTCCCCTTCGTCCACAAGGTCGCCGTCCTGAAGGCCGGGAAGATATCCGCGCCTCCGGTCGCGAAAATATTCGCCCAACGGTTCATTCCAAAGCAAGCGGTGGCGTTTATCCCATAGTTCGTGAAGAGATCCTCCCAATCGTGCGTCCGAATGTTCATCCGGACTTTAGTAAAGATGTTCGCCCGACACTTCCCGCTCACGGCGTGCGGATCGCCCCTGTACTCCCCAGAATTTCGTCCCGCCCCGCTCCGCCGAGTAGTCTCATCCAACCGATGGACCCTCGGGTTCCGCCCATGCTTGCGCAGTCAAATACTTTTGCCAAACCTGTCGCGTCCGCCGCGACGGTTCGCCCGTCGAAACCGCAGTCCGCTCTCGGTCCCGCCACGACCGCGACACAGAAAACCGTGAGCGTGCAGAGCGGCGATTCTCTCTGGAAGCTGGCCGAAAAAAATCTCGGCCGCGGCCAACGTTGGCCTGAACTCCTGGCCGCCAATCCAAACATTGTCAACCCCAACCAAATCGGCGCCGGCGCTCAACTTAAGCTTCCCTCCGCCGTCGCCGCGGCCCCAAACTCAACGCGCAATGACAGGAACAGCGCCGCGTCAACCATCCGGGTCCGCAAGGGCGATACTCTGTGGGCGCTGGCAAGGACCCACCTGGGGCGGTCTTCTGCCTGGCCTTGTTTGGCCGCCGCCAATCCGTCCATCAGCGACCCCCACCGCATTTACGAGAACCAAGAACTTATCGTACCGAGGAATCTCCCACGCAAGTCTGATAGCCGCGATTCCCGGCCGCTCATTCCTTAAAATTTTATAAGATTTGCTAAAGGGGCTACTACGTTCAATAGTAGCCTTCCGAATCTCATATACCGGCTCCTGCTTTCCCAGCTGCCGCAGACATTACCTTGCTCTAAATTATTGAAAATAAATTTTATTTCGTACGCGGATAGACTGCTCTCTGGCTACATGATTGCGCTAGGCCGAGGCACTGGCATGCAATGCAAATTGAAAAATGAAATTTCATCCTTGGGAGCCCCGCAAGCCGATGCCACAGGGGGATTGCTTCTCCACTTTCCCTCACCTCGAATTATGCGTGGAGAACGAACTGAACTTCTTGTACACAAATCCTTCTCTGCGCGGCTCCCCTCCTGATTTTCGGATACAATAGGAAAATAGTCTTAAGATTGGACTCCGAGGATAGAGTGATTCACCGCAACGTTTTTCATAACGAAAGCTTGCTGCCTATCGAAAAAGTGCGGCTTTCGCCTGGCCAGGCTGGCCTGACCTGCGGATGGGGGCTCTTCACCACGCTGCGCATCTTCCACGGCGAAGCCTTCGCTTACGAGCGCCATTGGCGACGCCTGGAAAAAGACGCCGCCATTATCCACCTTCCCATGCCGTACACTTCGGCCAAAGTCCGCCTCAATCTCCACGAAGTCATCCGCGCCAATCAGCTCACCGAAGGTTGCGCGCGCATTTATCTGGTCTACAACCAGGTCGGCTTCTGGCAGAGCGACGAAAAACATCCCGAAGTTGATCTCATTATCTATACCGCGCCGCTCCCGCAATATCACGAGCCGGTGCGACTCGCTCTTCGCGGACAGGGCCGCCACGCTGCTTCGCCTCTTGCCGGTGTCAAGACCACTTCGTGGCTGCAAAATGTTTGGTCTGTCGCTGAAGCGCAAAAAGAAGGTTTCGACGAAGTCGTCCTTCTCAACGAGCGCGGCGAAGTTGCCGAATGCACCGCCGCCAATATTTTCGCCGTGAAAAACGACAAGGTTTTCACGCCACCTCTGAATTCCGGCTGCCTCGAAGGCGTCACGCGCGGTATCCTCTTCGAAATCGCTCCCGAAGCGGGCGTCGCCGTTATCGAGCAAGCCCTTCGTCCTGAAGACCTTTACTCCGCAGACGAGATTTTTATTTCTTCGACGAATCGCAATCTCATCGGCGTCGGCGAAATCAACGGCCACAAGGTTGCCAGCGCTCCCGGCCCCGTCACGCGCCAGCTTAACGATCTCTTCGACGCCTATGTCGCGGACTACGTCACTCGCCGCTTGGCCGCGGCTTCCCACTGATTCCGGCACTAGTCTAAATTTCTAAATTAAATTACGCGTCCGGTGCGTTCCCCGAACCGTTGATGGGCCACCTTCTGACTGCGCAACCGGCCATCGAAGGTCAAACGCATATGCAGTGCGAACTTCCACTCCATAACTAAGTAACTCGTCCCGAATGACCGAGCAACGCGGAAGCCGGAAACTACTCTAGGCCACAACCGCAACCTCTTCTCTTGACAATCGAGAGAAGCGTCGTATAGGATTCTCCAGAGAAGAGAGGCAAAGGACCGCCAATGACCGACACGTCCGCCACCCTAGTGCAGGGCACCCTGGACATGCTCATCCTCAAAACTCTCGCTCTCGAACCTCTTCACGGATGGGGAATCTCGCAAAGAATTCAACAACTGAGCCGCGGCGTCTTCGAAGTGAATCCCGGCTCTCTGTTCCCTGCCTTCCGCCGCCTTGAGCGCGCGGGCCTGCTCGAATGCGAGTGGAGGACCTCGGAAAATAATCGGCGCGCAAAATACTACTCACTGACAAAAGCCGGCCGTCAAAAACTGCGCAGCGAGACTCAAGAGTGGGAGCGGCAGGTGGCCGCCATCGCAAGAATTCTGCAGACCGCTTCGTAGTGCGCAGGAGAACACCATGGGACTCTGGACACAACTCTCCGCCGGCCTCCGCGGTCTCGTCCGCAAATATCAAGCCGAGCAGGAACTCGACGACGAGCTGCGCGATTTCCTGGAAAAATCTACCGCCGAAAAAATGCGCGCGGGGATGACCCGCGAAAAAGCCCACCGCGCGGCGCGCCTCGAAATGGGCGGAGTGGAAGGGGCGAAAGAAAGCGTCCGCTCCGCCAGCTGGGAGACGCACCTAGAATCTCTTTGGAGCGACCTCCGCTTTGGCGCCCGCCTCCTGCGTTTCAATCCCGTCTTCGCAGGCGCCGCGATTCTCTCCCTGGCGCTCGGGATCGGCGCAAACACCGCCATCTTTCAACTCCTCGACGCAGTGCGTCTGCGAACCCTGCCGGTCAAGAATCCACAAGAGATCGCCAGAGTCGCGATCGATAAACGTACTGGCGCGAGCGGAGACTTCACGAGCCGCTACTCCGATCTCACCTACCCCATGTGGTCAGAAATTCACGCGCAGCAGCAGGCTTTTTCAAACCTTTTTGCATGGAGTCCTACTCAGTTCAACATCGCGCCCAGCGGCGAAGTTCACAATGTCGAAGGCCTGTGGGTCAGCGGCGAGTTCTTTCAAACGCTCGGCCTCCAACCCGCTCTCGGCCGCTTTTTGAATTCCGCAGACGACACCCCAGGTTGCGCACCGGGCGGAGCGGTCATCAGCTATTCCTTTTGGCAGCACGAATTTGGCGGCGACCGCTCGGTCATTGGCCGCGCGCTTACCCTCAGCCGGCGTCCGTTTGAGATCATCGGCGTTGCTCCCGCCGGTTTTTATGGCGTCGAAGTTGGGCGCTATTTCGACGTCGCTGTTCCGCTCTGCACGGAGCCCGCGATTAGGGGCGAGGACAGCCAGATGAAAATCCGCTCCGGATGGTGGCTCGCCTCCATGGGGCGACTGAAACCCGGCTGGACCATGGAACGCGCGACGGCGCAATTGCGGGCCATCTCTCCCGCCCTTTTTGAAGCGACGCTGCCCGCCGATTACAACCCCGAGAACACCAAACACTTCCTCGCCAACAGGCTGGGCGCCTTTTCTGCGGACTCCGGAGTTTCGGATCTGCGCAAAGATTATGAGCATCCTTTGTGGCTGCTTCTCGCACTCGCCGCTCTTGTGCTGCTCATCGCCTCCGCAAATCTTGCCAACCTCATGCTGGCACGCGCCAGCGCACGGGAAAAGGAGATGGGCTTGCGCATGGCTGTCGGGGCCAGCCGCAGCAGATTAATCCGTCAACTCCTCGCAGAAAGCCTCTTGCTCGCCGCTGTCGGAGCAGTTCTTGGAGCGCTTTTGGCGCGCAACCTGAGTCAGTTACTCGTCGCCTCGCTGAGCACGCAGCATGATCCGCTCTTTGTCGAACTTGGTACAGACTGGCGGGTGTTTGGTTTCACGGCTGTGCTCGCGGTGCTCACATGCGTCTTTTTTGGATTGGCGCCCGCGGTGCGCGCCACCAGTGTGACTCCCGGCGTTGTACTCAAAGAGGGCAGCCGCGGTACGACGGAGGGCCGAGGACGTTTCGGCCTTCGGCGCATCCTGGTGGTCTCGCAGATTGCGCTATCGCTCACTCTTCTGGTCGGCGCTCTGCTGTTCGCACGAAGCTTGGCCAAGTTGACGGCCGTCGAGACCGGCTTCCGGCAAACCGGCATTCTCGTCACCGACATCGATTTCAGCTCTCTCAAGCTCTCCAACGAGCCCCGCATTAGCTTTGGCCACGAACTCCTCAGCCGCATCCGGGCGATTCCGGGGGTAGAGAACGCGGCAACCGCGGAAACCGTGCCGCTGAGCGGCAACGAGGAGTTTCATGACATTCTGCCCGGAATCTCGGACCCGCCCACGGAGCAAAATCCCGTTTCGGCTTTCAATCACGTCAGCTCCGGATTTTTCCAGACGCTTCAAACACCGCTGCTGGCAGGCCGCGATTTCAATGACCACGACGTGGCGGGCTCGCCGCTGGTGGCCATCGTCAATGAAACCATGGCCCGCAAGATCTTCAAGACCAGCAACCCGGTGGGCTCGATGTTCCGGGTGCGCCGGTTAAGTAAGATCAGCGGACCGCTCGAAGTCGTGGGCTTGGTCAAGGACACCAAGTACGGCGACTTGCGAGAGGAGTCGCTGCAAATCGTCTATCTCCCCCTGCTGCAGAGCCCACGTCCCGACCAAGATTCGCAAATCTTTATTCGTTCGGGCTTGCCGCTTCCTGAGCTCACGTCAGCCGTTAAAGACGCTGCCAGCTCCGCGCATCCCGGTCTCGACGTAAGCTTCTTCGGCTTTCCCACCATGATCGAAGAAGGCTTGTTGCGCGATCGATTGATGGCCAAGTTATCCGGATTCTTCGGCGTGCTCGCTGTTCTCCTGGCCGTGATTGGCTTATACGGCGTGATCTCATACATGGTCGCCCGACGCCGCAATGAGATTGGCATTCGCATGTCTCTTGGCGCCGATCGCGGCGCCATCATCGCTCTCGTCCTGCGCGAATCTTTCTGGTTGCTCTCGATTGGACTAACGCTCGGAATAGCTCTCTCGCTGGCCGCCTCCCGAGCCGCCGCTTCCCTGCTCTTCGGCTTGAAGCCCCACGACGCCCTAACGCTTATTATAGCGACCGTGACCCTCGCCACCATCGCGTTGGCGGCAAGCTACATTCCCGCGCTCCGCGCCTCCCAACTGGACCCCATGGATGCCTTGCGGAACGAATAGCTCCCCTGCGTGCTACAATCCCGTCGCGAGCATCCCATGCCCGACACAGCTTCGATGTCCCTCGGTGGAGCAGTTCTTGAAGTCGTCTCTCCTGACGGCGCTCGCCGCTACGTGCGCGTCACGCAGACCCCTTTCCTCATCGGCCGCGGCGCCGAGACCGGAAATCATCTGCAACTCTCCGACCGCCGCATCTCTCGCAATTGCGCGGCACTGGTCATCGAGGCGGGCCGCCTGTACATCGAAGACCGCGGCCAGCGGCGCGGGCTGTTCGTCAACGGCGAAAAGGTCGAAAGCCGCCTTCTGACTGACGGCGATTCCATCACCTTTGGTCTCGAAGATTCCTACGAGCTCCTCTTTCGATCCGGCACCTCCAGCGGCGAGGAGTCCCTTCCCAATCTCCTCACCCGCATCGAGCACATCACCAGCTCAGAACCTGTCGGCGGCGGCCTTCGCAAGCTCAACCTGCTCCTCGAAGCCACTACCCTTCTTCACTCCCAGGTCCCTCTCGATGAAGCTTTGGCATTGATGATCGATCACGCGGTCTCTGTCACCGACGCCGATCGCGGCATGCTCCTCGAAGCCGACGCCACGGGGACCCTCAAAGTCCGCCTCGCTCGCCGTACCGGCGGTCTCCGCCTTCCTCCGGATAGCCTCGCTCCCAGCCATACCGCCATTCAGCTCGCCCTTCGTCAGCGTTCTCCTGTGGTTACCGAAGACATCGAACGCGCTGATATGGATTTGCAATCGGCGCAAAGCATCATCGCCCAGCGCCTCCGCGCCGTCGTTGTCGTCCCTCTGTTTGCCGTCCACCGCTCCAGTACTACCGATTCCAGCGGCACGCCTGCTTTTGCCCATTCCCTCGGCGTGCTGTATCTTGATTCCCGCCGCCCTGCCGCTTTCTCCAAGCTAGATCGCCAGATTCTGGACGCTCTCGCCGCCGACGCCGCCAGCACTCTGGACAATGCCCGCCTGGTCGTTCGCGAACGCGAGCGCCAGCGCATGGAGCAGGAAATCGATATTGCCCGCGGCATCCAACAGGCACTTCTCCCTCGGGACTTCCGCGACTATCCGCATCTCGCTGTCGCCGGCTGCAATTTCCCCTGCCTCTCGGTCGGAGGCGATTACTTCGACGTTTTTCCTCTCGACAACAAGCGCACCGCTTTTCTTATCGCGGACGTCTCCGGGAAAGGCCTGGGGGCCGCTCTGCTCACTACCATGCTCCAGGGCGCTCTCTCGGGCATGACTCTGGGCACCGATCCGTCGCGGGTCCTCAATCACGTCAATCGCTTCTTGTGCGATCACTCCGAAGTCGGCCGCTATGCCACCATGTTCTTCGGTGTCCTCGATGAGGAGGGCAACCTCGATTTCATCAATGCCGGACATCCGTCGCCCTTCCTGATTCGCCAGGGCGTGGCTCAGGAACCATTCAGCGAAGGCTCTTATCCTGTCGGCCTTGTCCCCGAGGCCGAATATATCGCTCTTAAAATCAAACTCGAGCCCGGCGACACGCTGGTGCTCTTCAGCGATGGGGTCACCGAAGCCATGGATCCCGATGAGCAGATGTTCGGCGTCCCTCGCCTCCGCGAACTCCTCACCGGCCGAACGGAATGCCCCCTCGATCAGCTCGAGAAATGCATCCTTGAGGCCGTGGAGAATTTCGCGCGAGGTGCGAGCCAGGCCGACGACCTCACCCTCCTCATCGTTCGCTATCGAGCGGCCGGCGCCCGTGCCACCACAGACACGGACGCTGCTCCCGCCACGCAATCCGTCTCCGCCTAGCCTTGGGTGGCGGCAAAACCCAGGTTCCATGGCGCGCAAGCCTTTGTGTGGTCAGGCCTTGCCCGCCGACCACAAGTCTTGCTTCCCGAGACCTCAGACAATTTCCGTGGACGCAGAAAGAAATTTGTATCCATCCAGCAGGTTCTTTCGTCGAATACTTGACTTCGCTCTGAATCCGCATTATGAAGAGGGCTCTAAGCGCAGTCTGTTTGTCTCTATTCCAGGGGGGTGCCATGCAGGCTACCCGCAGAGACTTTCTGAAGTTCACCACGATAGGCGGGGCAGCTGCCGCTATTTTCGGCTTCGATCTCCAACCCGCTTACGCCCAACTCCGCGTACTCAAAATCGCTCGCGCCAACGAAACCCGCTCGACATGTCCTTATTGTGCAGTGGGTTGCGGGACGATCATCTACACCATTGGAGATCGCGCAAAGAACGTCACCCCGCAAGTGGTTCACGTCGAAGGCGATCCCGATCACCCCACCAACCGCGGAACGTTGTGTCCCAAGGGTGCCTCACTCGAACAAGATATCCTCAATGATCGCAGGCTCTTAAGACCCCAAGTGCGCAGGCCGGGCGGAACGGATTGGCAAGACATTTCCTGGGATCAGGCCCTCGATGAAATCGCGCACAAGGTCAAGGACACGCGCGACCAAACCTTCATCGAGAAAGATGCCAAAGGGAATACTGTCAACCGACTGGAAACGATTGCCTGGACCGGCGGTTGCACAGACACGAATGAGTTCAATTTTCTCGTCGTCAAGACAATGCGCGCCCTGGGGGTCGTGCATCTAGAAAATCAGGCCAGAGTTTGACACGGCCCCACGGTCTCAAGTTTGGGACCAACGTTTGGCCGGGGCGCAATGACGAATGGCTGGGTGGATATGAAGAACACCGACATGATGCTCATCATGGGCGGGAATCCAGCCGAAAATCATCCCTGCGGGTTCAAGTGGGCTATTGAAGCGAAGCGCACGCGCAGCGCGAAAATGATTTCCGTTGATCCGCGCTTCACGCGCACCTCTGCGGTCGCCGATCTTTTCTGCCAGATTCGCGCAGGAACGGACATCGCCTTCCTCGGCGGCTTCATCAACTACGCGATTGAAAACAACCGCATCGCAAAAGACTATTTGATCCACTTTACGAACGCTGCTTTCGTCGTCGCGGGCGATTTCAAACTGCCGGCCGACACGGATGGCGTTTTCTCTGGCTTCGATGCGGAGAGACACAGTTATAACCGCGCGAGCTGGAACTATTCAGGCGGAAAACCGGTGCAAACCGCAAGTGCTGCTGCCGGACCGGCAGCCGCACCGCCGCCATTGCCGCCGCTACCGGAAAAGGTCGATTACGACCTGACCTTACAGAATCCGAATTGTGTGTTCCAACTGTTGAAGAAGCATTATTCGCGGTATACGCCGGAGATGGTCGAGCGCATCACGGGAATTCCCAAGGAAGAATTCCTCAAAGCCGCGGAACTGTACACGTCCATTCGCAAAGACGGCGACATGAAAAAGGCGGGGACGATTATTTACGCGGTCGGGTGGACGCAGCACAGCTTCGGCACACAAATTATTCGTACGGCGGCGATGTTGCAACTCTTGCTCGGAAACGTTGGCCGAGCCGGGGGAGGCGTCAACGCGCTTCGCGGACACTCGAACATTCAGGGCGCCACGGACATGGCCGGGCTGTTCGACACTTTGCCCGGCTATTTGAAAGTGCCCACGCCCGCCGACGGTTCTTTTGACGCCTGGATGAAACGCGCCACGCCCATAGCCTCGAAACCAGCGCCATGGGAATCTTTCAACTACTGGAGCAATACGCCAAAGTTCACCGTCAGCTTCATGAAGACAATGTATGGCGACGCAGCCACCAAGCAGACCGGATGGGCGTACGATTATCTGCCGAAAGTGGACCGCGACTACTCGTGGACGAATTTGTGGGACCACATGTACAACGGCCTCATCAAAGGCATGTTCGCCTTTGGGATGAACGGCGTGGCCATCGGGCCGGATTCCAAGAAAAACATTGATGCGCTGAAGAAAGCTGAGTTTCTCGTCGTTGGTGAGATTTATCCGGACGAGACAAGCGAATTCTGGAGGTCGCCGGGCATCTCGCAGGACGAGATGAAGCAAATTAAGACCACGGTGTACCGCTTGCCATGCGCGGGGTTCGCTGAAAAAGACGGCTCATTCACGAATTCCGCGCGATGGCTGCTGTGGAAGAATGCTGCGGTTCCCACACCCGGAGACTGCCGCCTGGATCAGGCCATTGTCGCCCAGATTTTCCTGAAGGTCCGGGAACTGTACAAGAAAGACGGCGGCAAATTTCCGGATCCGATCTTGAAACTTACTTGGAGCTACACGGATCAGAAGAGTCCAGCGCTCGCCGAGGTCTTGAAGGAACTTAACGGCAAGGCTTTGGCCGATTTAGAAGATCCCGCTACAAAGGCACAAATCAAAGCTGGCCAGCAGCTCCCCGGCTTTGCCTGGCTGAAGGATGACGGAACGACGGCCTGCGGTAATTGGATTTATTCGGGTTCCTT
>Ga0210410_10002652_pt1 | contig 16013 bp, 16 predicted proteins | sample IncBWC4MmetaG_FD_161058 | JGI IMG/M metagenome (GOLD analysis project Ga0210410, IMG submission 161058) | Forest soil microbial communities from Barre Woods Harvard Forest LTER site, Petersham, Massachusetts, United States - Inc-BW-C-4-M | ecosystem: Environmental > Terrestrial > Soil >... | reverse complement strand
CTCGACCTTCTCGAAGAAGCCTGTATTCGGCTATCTCGGCATGGCCTACGCCATGGTCGCGATCGGCGGCATCGGCTTCGTGGTGTGGGCGCATCACATGTACACGGTCGGCATGTCCTCGGCGACGCAGGCCTATTTCGTCGCCGCCACCATGGTGATCGCGGTGCCGACGGGCGTGAAGATATTCTCCTGGATCGCGACGATGTGGGGCGGCTCGATCGAGTTCAAGACGCCGATGCTGTGGGCGATCGGCTTCATCTTCCTGTTCACGCTCGGCGGCGTCACCGGCGTCGTGCTGGCGAACGCCGGCGTCGATCGCGTGCTGCAGGACACCTATTACGTGGTCGCGCACTTCCACTACGTGCTGTCGCTGGGCGCCGTGTTCGGCATCTTCGCCGGCTGGTACTACTGGTTCCCGAAGATGTCCGGCTACATGTATTCGGAAGCGATCGGCAAGGCGCACTTCTGGTTCACCTTCGTCGGCGTCAATCTGGTGTTCTTCCCGCAGCACTTCCTCGGCCTGTCGGGCATGCCGCGCCGCTACGTCGACTATCCCGACGCCTTCGCGGGCTGGAATTTGGTGTCCTCGATCGGCTCCTACATCTCCGGTTTCGGCGTGCTGATCTTCATTTACGGCGTGATCGACGCCTTCGTGCGCAAGCAGCAGGCCGCCGACAATCCGTGGGGGGCGGGCGCCACCACGCTGGAATGGACGCTGTCGTCGCCGCCGCCGTTCCACCAGTTCGAAGTGCTGCCGCGCGTGCAGTAAACCAAAAATGCGCGGCGCGCCGTAAGGGCGCGCCGTGTTTCCAACCAAAGCGAGATTTGTTTTGTCGGTTGTCGATCACAACGCCATCGAGCTGAGCCCTCGGATTTCCGAGGCCGAGGTCGGCGACTACATCGCGCTATTGAAGCCGCGGGTGATGTCGCTGGTGGTCTTTACCGCGCTGGTCGGCCTCATCATCGCGCCGGGCCATTTCCATCCCGTCCTCGCCTTCACCTCGATCCTCTGCATCGCGGTCGGCGCCGGCGCTTCCGGCGCGCTGAACATGGCCTATGAGGGCGATATCGACGCGTTGATGTCGCGCACCGCCAACCGGCCGATCCCGCGCGGACGCATCACCCCGCCGGAAGCGACGGCCTTCGGGATCACGCTGGCGTTCTTCTCGGTAATGACGCTCGGCATTCTCGTGAACTGGGTCGCGGGCGGGCTGCTCGCGTTCACGATCTTCTTCTACGTCGTGATCTACACCATGCTGCTGAAGCGCTGGACCGCGCAGAACATCGTGATCGGCGGCGCCGCGGGCGCGCTGCCGCCGGTGGTGGCGTGGGCGGCGGCGACCGGCTCGCTGTCGATGGAGCCGGTCCTGCTGTTCCTGATCATCTTCTTCTGGACCCCGCCGCATTTCTGGGCGCTGGCGCTGTTCCGCAGCGACGATTATGCCCGCGCCGGCGTGCCGATGCTGCCGGTCGTCGCCGGTCCCGACGCGACGCGGCTGCAGATCCTGCTCTACACCGTCGTGCTGGTGGCCGTTGCCTTTGCGCCCTGGCCGCTCGGCTATTTCGACGCGGTCTATGGCGTGACCTCGCTGGTGCTCGGCGCCGGCATGCTGGCGCTCGCCATCAACGTCTATCGCCGCCGCGAGGGCGTTGCGGCCACGCGCGCGACGCGAAAGCTGTTTGCCTTCTCGATCCTTTATCTGTTCGCGCTGTTTGCGACCTTGTTGCTCGAGGTCGTGGTTCGCGCCGTCGCACCCGCGATCGGCGCCGTCGCATCGGCGATCGGGTAGGGGGCGCATGGGAAGCGAATGGACGAGAAGCGGATGCCAGATGGAATCGTCCTCACCGAGGCGCAGAAAAGAAGCCGCCGTCACCGCTCGATCGCGATCGCGCTCGCGCTCGGCGTGCTGGTCGTGCTGTTTTTCGCGGTCACCCTCGTCAAGGGGCCGGCCGTTCTCGTGCGGCCGATGTAGCTGATATGGCAGAGCAACCGACCCAACGCGAAGCGCCTGCCGCAAGCCACAAAATGGTCTCGCGCCGCCGCCTGACGCGCGATGCGATCGTGGCCTCGATCTGCGGTTTCGTCGTGGTGCTGATGGTCGGCGCCTCCTATGCCGCCGTTCCCTTCTACAACTGGTTCTGCCGCGCCACCGGCTTCAACGGCACCACGCAGGTGGCGACCTCGGCGCCCTCGGGCGCGCCGCTGGCGCGCAAGGTGACGGTGCGTTTCGACGCCAATGTCGCGCCCGGTTTGCCGTGGAAGTTCGAGCCGGAGCAGAACGAGATCGAGGTCAAGATCGGCGAAGTCGTCACCGTGTTTTTTTCGGTGACCAACCAGGCGGCGCGGACTACCGCCGGCCAGGCCGCCTATAACGTCACCCCGCTGACGGTGGGATCGTATTTCCAGAAGATCAACTGCTTCTGCTTCACCGAACAGACCATGGCGCCGGGCGAGAAGCGCGACATGCCTGTGGTGTTCTATGTCGATCCGGCGCTCGCCGCCGACAGCGAGAACGACGGCCTGAACACCATCACGCTGTCCTACACCTTCTATCCCGTGCGCGATCCCTCGTCGAAGCCGTTGGCTGCGAGCGAGCCGGACAAGCGCAAGGGTAACCTCTGACACCGGGAATTCCGGACTACCGGAATTTTTCGATTTGATTTTTGAGACGAATACGTGCCGAAGGATACGGCACCGCTAACGGAGAGACCGCAATGGCTGAGGCGCAAGTCAAGCACCACGATTATCACCTCGTCGATCCGAGCCCATGGCCGGTCGTCGGGTCGATCTCGGCGTTCATCATGGCCGTCGGTGCGATCGGCTGGATGCATCACATGTATGCGGCCGCGCCGATCGTGTTCGGCATCGGCACCATCGGCGTGCTCTATACCATGGCGGGCTGGTGGGGCGACGTGATCCGCGAAGCCCAGTACAAGGGCGACCACACCCGCGTGGTGCAGATCAGCCACCGCTACGGCATGATCCTGTTCATCGCCTCCGAGGTGATGTTCTTCGTCGCCTGGTTCTGGGCCTTCTTCAACTCCGCGCTGTTCCCCGCCGACGCGGTCCACGCCACGCGCGACGCGGTGTTCGGCTGCGGCGCCGGAACGGCGATGGGCGCCTGCAGCGTGCCCGGCACCTGGCCGCCGCATGGCATCGAAACCTTCGATCCCTGGCATCTACCGCTGCTCAACACGCTGCTGCTCCTGACCTCGGGCACCACGGTGACCTGGGCGCATCACGCGCTCTTGGAGAACGACCGCCAGGGGCTGAAATACGGATTGATCCTGACCATCGTCCTCGGCGCCACATTCACCTGCGTGCAGGCCTATGAATACGCTCACGCCGCGTTCGGCTTCTCCGGCAACATCTACGGCGCGACCTTCTTCATGGCGACCGGCTTTCACGGTTTCCACGTCCTGGTCGGCACCATCTTCCTGACCGTCTGCCTGATCCGCGCCTATGCCGGCCATTTCACGCCGACCCAGCATCTCGGCTTCGAATTCGCCGCCTGGTACTGGCACTTCGTCGACGTGGTGTGGCTGTTCCTGTTCATCTGCATCTATGTCTGGTTCCATGGCGCGGAAACCGTGGCGCACGGCGCGCATTAGCCAGAAGCCATTGTGATACAAGGGGGCGGCCGCGGGGCCGCCCTTTTTGTTTCAAAACAACGAAAGACCAGAGCATGCCGGATCAGACGCTGCCCACATTGGCGCAAAGCGCAATGCGCGGCATCGCCTGCAAATGCCCGCGCTGCGGCAACGGCAAGCTTTACGCGGGGTTTCTCACGCTGGCGCCGCGCTGCGAATCCTGCGGGCTCGACTACGCCTTCATCGACACCGGCGACGGCCCTGCGATTTTCATCATCATGCTGGCCGGCGCCATCGTGGTCGGCGCCGCGCTGATCGTGGAAGTGAAATACCAGCCGCCGTTCTGGCTGCACGCCGTGCTCTGGCTGCCGCTGATCCTGGCGACCACGCTGCTGCCGTTGCGCTCGATGAAGTCGCTGTTGATCGCGCTGCAATTCCATCACAAAGCCGCGCCCGGCCGGCTGATGGACCGCGAGCCGAAATGACCGGACCGGTTTTGCGACGCCGCGGCATCGCCGGTTTTGGCGCTTTCACGCTGGTGATGGTGGCGGTGTTTGCCGGCCTCGGGATCTGGCAATTGCAGCGCCGGGTCGAGAAGCACGTCTTGATCGCGGCGCTGAACGAACGGCTCGCCGCCGCGCCCGAGGCGCTGCCGGCGCCTTCGCAATGGAGCGCGCTCACGCAGGCACACGACGAATTCCGCCGCGTCAGCTTTGCCGCGACCTACGCCAGGCTTGCCGACGCCATGGTGTACTCGTCCGGCTCCGCGGTGCGCGAGGATGTCTCCGGTCCGGGCACCTGGGCGTTTTTGCCGGCGCGGCTGCCGGATGGAGCGATCGTCGTGGTCAATGCCGGCTTCGTGCAGAACACGATGCAGGATCGCGCCCAGCAGGATCGCGCGGTGAGCCGGCTCGTCACCGATGCGCCCGCGAACCTGACCGGTTATATCCGCTTTCCCGAAAGCGCGGGCACGCTGACGCCGCCTGAAAATGCCGCCAAGCGGCTGTGGTTCACGCGCGATCACCTTGCGATGGCGCGCGCGCTCGGCTGGAGCGAGGGCGGCAAACGAATCGCGCCGTTCTACATCGATCTGGAAAGCCCCGTGCCCGCCAGCGGCATTCCAAAACCCGGGCCGCTCGAAGTTCACCTCAAGGATGATCACCTGCAATACGCCGCCACCTGGTTTGCGCTGGCGGGCGCGGTGGTGATCGCGTTCGGCGTGTGGTGGCGCGGGCAGCGGCGGGGTTGATCCGACGCGTCTCGCTTCGACAAGGGGAGCCCGAAAGCTCCTTGTTTAGAATGCCTTGAGTCGGCCGGAGGATGCGCGCCACAACCAGAGCGGGTGCGACGTTATGGAGCGGTGCCTGCGACAAAATGCTGCATCGCAGCAGTACTCATGTACCTTTTTTGCGACACCTTACGTATTTGTCATGTTGAGGGCCCTCGGCCCTTTCCTATGGCATTTGGTATACACTACGCTCCCCTCGCTCGTTAGTTGGGACGACTACGAACGCGGGGAAAAAAACGTCATGAGGAATACGCTTCTATCGGGGACGGCTTGCGCCGCCCTCTGCCTGATCTCATTCAGTGGTGCAGCACGATCTGCAACACTCGATGACGTGATGGCGCGGCTCGACAAGATTGAAAAAGAAAATGCCGAATTACGCGCGAAGGTGCGCAGTCTGTCCGCGGCAAAGCCGGTAGCAGCGGCGCCCGCGCCGGCCGTTACCGACCCCAGCAAATTCAAGGGCAATCCGGTTCTGCACGCCGGCGTCGCGACCTCACCGGCACCCAAGCCCGGCGGCATGACGATTGGCGGCATTCCGGTTAAGGCGGGTCCGTTGGGGCCGCTGATCGACAACACGACGGTTACGCTTTACGGATCGATCGATCTTTCAGGGGACGTCTTCAATCCCTCGGTTTACGACCAGGGAACGAAACTCGGAGTCGCGAGCAATATTTCCAGCTTCGGTATTCGCGTCAGGCACAACCTCGCGCCGTATGGCTGGGACGGCATGGCCGTCGTGGCCCAGATCGAATCTCAAGTCGATTTCGCGTCGGCGCCAACCGAGCGCGCAGCGTTCGGAACGCGCGACAGCTTCGTCGGGATGGAGGGGCCGTGGGGCGCCATCAAGGCCGGCAAGAGCGATACGCCGTACAAGAAATCCACGGCCGCCATGGATCCGTTCACTCGAACGCTTGGCGATTACAATTCAATCATGGGCAATACCGGCGGCGACAACCGTGCCGAGTTCGATTGGCGCATGAGCCACGCGGTCTGGTATGAGTCGCCGATCTTCAATGGCTTCCAGTTCAGCGCGCTGGCCTCGCCCGGCCAAAACTACGCCAGGGACAACAGCGACTATTCCTACGGCGACATCTTCCAGTGCAATGGCGCGTCGGCGCGCGGCAGCGGCAGCAACTTCCCGAACACCGGTGGTGCGATTCCCGGCAATATCGGCGGCAACGGTTGTACCGACGGCTCCTTCGGCAACGCCTACAGCGCGGCCTTGACCTACAAGAACGGGCCGTTCACGGCGATCGCCGCCTATGAGCTCCACGAGCAGGTCAATCGTCACGGCGACGACGGGCTCGAACCCGCCCTGGCCGGCACGCCCTTCTTCGCACCGGTCTTCCTGGCTGACGGTTCGCAAGTCCTGACCGGCACGCACAACGAATGGGCCGCGAAGGTGGGCGGCGGCTATCACTTCAACGATGGTCTCGGCGACCTGCAGCTGAACGCCTATTACGAGTGGATCCGGCGCGAAGTGACCCCCGCCGAACAACCGTTCAACGAGCGTTCGCGCGATGCCGTATTCGCCAGCGCCACGCAGCGGATTGGCTTGTGGGCGCTGAGCGCGTCCTACGCCCACGCCTTCAAGAGTCCGGGTAACCCGGCGATGCTGAGCGTCAACGATCCGGTGCTCGCACCGTTGGCAACCTTGCAAGGCAACCTGTTCAGCAATGATGCCACCCAGTATGCGATCGGCGCCCGCTATTACTTCAGCGATTGGGCCAGCTGGTACATTGTCGGCTCCCAGCTCAATCAAGGTCCGGGCGCGCACTACTGCCTTGGTGCGAGTGGCCATGGCTACCAGGTCTGCTCTCGCGATCAGTTCAACAACACGATCGGTGGCGCGACCATCAGAGCTGCGACCACGGGTATGACGTTCAACTTCTGAGCGCCAGCGAACAGGGGATGAAGGGGGACTTGGCGACGGGTCCCCCTTTGCTTTAGGCGATCTGCTTCAATCGCGGCCGGAAAGCCAATCGCCATCGATCGCCGAACGCCGGCAGGATGCCCCAAGAAATTGATTTTACCGGCGCCTCGCCAGGGTAGAATTTGGCAAACCTGCAAGCGTTACAGGGAACCAGACCATGGATATGCAGCCGCCGCCGGCCCTGGTGCAGATTGCACAGGCCGAAGTCCCGCCGGATCAGCCCGTCGAGCCGACACCGATCAAGGTCGACGTGTCGAAATACATTCCGGAATCGGCGACCGCGGTGACCATGATCGTCACGCTCACGCCGCCGACGGGCCAGGCCGTGATCTATCCTGCCGGCCATGAGAACGAGGGAACCCTGTTCAAGGGGCCGCGCTCGATCGATGAAGTCAAGCTCACCGGTCCGATCGTCTATGTGAAGCTCTATGGCGCGACCAGTTTCGATATCCAGTACACCAATTATCGGCAGCCCGATTGAATGCGGCTGGATTCGGCTTGAGAACGAACGACGCTGTGGGACATTCGACACCGCAACAGCTGTTGGAAGATGCCCTGGCGGCTCACCGCAAGGGCAGAATAGGAGACGCGAAGCGGCTCTATGCTTCGGTCTTGAAAATCGATCCCACCAACGCGGCGGCGCATGGCAACCTTGCGATCATCGCCGCCCAGCAGGGCGATCTCACAAGCGCCGAGCGGCTGATTCGTCGAGAGATCGAGCTCCGGCCGGATTATCCGGCGAGTCACAATAATCTCGGATCGGTGTTGCAGCAGCAGGGCAGGCTGGTGGACGCCATCGCCGCACACCGGCAGGCCATCAAACTCAATCCGAAATACGCGGAGGCCTTCCTGGCGCTCGGCAACGCGCTGAGGCAGCAAGGCGATCTCGACGAAGCCATGGCAGCCTATCGGTCCGCCATCACGGCGAGGCAAGACTACGCTGAGGCCCACAACAATATCGGCGTGCTGCTTCAGATGCAGGGCCGGCTCGACCAGGCCGCGTCGGCCTATCGCGACGCGCTCGCGCTCAGGCCGGGCTACGCGGAGGCCGGGTTCAATCTCGGCGGTGTGCTGCATCAACAGCATGAGCTGAAAGCCGCCGAAGCGGCCTATCGCCGGGTCATTTCGCTCAACCCCGGCATTGCCGTCGTTCACAACAATCTCGGAACGGTCTTGAAGGATCAGGGTCTCCCCGATGCGGCGCTCGCGGCTTTCGATGATGCCGTCAAGCTGCAGCCGGACTACGCCGAGGCAATGTACAATCGCGCCACGGTGCTGCAGCAGCAGTCGAAACTCGAAGCGGCGCTGGCGGATTACGGCCGCGCCATCGAGCTCCGGAAGGATTACACCGACGCGATCAACAATGCCGGCATCGTGCTTCAGGAACTCGGACGCGCAAGCGAGGCGATCGATCTTTACCGCGCGTTGCTCGAGCGCATGCCCGATCACGCCGATGCAAACAACAATCTGGGGACGGCGTTATTGGCGGAAGGCCGGTTCGAGGAAGCGCAGGTGGCGTTCCAACAGGCCTTGACGCACAGGGCCGATTTCCCCGAAGCATCTTACAATCTCGGCAACGCCTGGCGAGAGCTCGGCAATCTGTCTGAGGCGATCGCGGCCTATCGCAACGCGTTGCGGCTTCGTCCCGATTATGCCGATGCGTTCAGCCAGCTCGCCTATCATCGCGCGCAGGCCTGCGCCTGGGATGACTACACTGCCGATCAGGAGAAGCTGGTCGGCATGGTGCGGCAAGGGGTTCGCATCCCGCCGTTTTACCTGCTCTCGACGCCGGCATCCGCTGGGGATCAACTGGTCTGCGCCCGGCAATGGATCGAGCCGATCAGGCCGCCGCCGGACGCGGTCTTCCCGCATCGGGTATCGGTCGGGCGCGGGCGCATCCGGCTCGGCTATCTCTCGGGAGACCTTCATCAGCACGCCACCGCGGGGCTGATGGCCGAGTTGTTCGAGCGCCATGATCGCGACCGCTTCGAGGTTTTCGCCTATTCCTACGGTCCCGACGACAACAGCCCGATGCGCGCGCGGCTGGCGCGCGGATTCGATCGCTTTGTCGACATCCGCGCCGCGGCTCACCGCGAAGCAGCGCGGCTCATTCACGCCGACCAGGTCGACCTCCTGATCGATCTCAAGGGCTATACCCATCACGCCCGGCCGGCGATTTCGGCCCATCGCCCGGCGCCGGTGCAGGTGAGCTATCTCGGCTACCCCGCCACCATGGGGGCCGATTTCATCGACTACATCATCGTCGATCCCCTTGTCGTCCCGGCCAGCCAGCAGCCGTTCTTTTCGGAGCGGCTGGTCCATCTTCCCTGCAGCTACCAGGTGAACGACAGGCGGCGCGAGGTGGCCGCCGGCGCCTCGCGGCAGCAATGTGGCCTGCCGGCCGAAGGCCTCGTGTTTTGCTGCTTCAATAACTCCTACAAGCTGTCGCCGGCATTTTTCGATATCTGGATGCGCCTGCTGGGTTCGGTTCCCGGCAGCGTCTTGTGGCTGCTCGAGGCCAACCAGCTTGTGAAACAGAACCTGCGTGCGGAAGCCGGCAATCGCGGCATCGACCCCACCCGTCTGGTCTTCGCCCCGGTGGTCCCGTCAGCCGAGCATCTCGGGCGCCACCGGCATGCCGACCTGTTTCTCGATAATTTGCCGTGCAACGCCCACACCACCGCGAGCGATGCGCTGTGGGCCGGAGTTCCCGTGCTCACCTGCAGTGGAGACACCTTCGCCGGCCGCGTCGCCGGCAGCCTGCTGACAGCGACCGGCATGGCCGAATTGATCACCCAATCGCTCGAACAGTATGAACAGACCGCGCTGGCGCTGGCGCGTGACCCGCAATGCCTGGCCGCGCTGCGGCAAACCTTGCAGGAAAACCGCGACACATGTGCGTTGTTCGATCTGCCGAAGTTGACGGGAAATATCGAGGCGGCCTACGCGCGAATGTGGCAGACTTGGCTTTCCGGCGAGAGGCCAGCGGCATTTTCAATCGAGACGGCTGCGGGAAATAAGGGAGAGCAACCATGTTGATGCGAATCGTCGTCGCGCTGGCTTCTTTGGTGGCATTCGGCACCAGCCAAGGATGGGCCGATGCCTATAAGGCGCCAAAAAATTATACAAGACATCATCGTCATGCGCACGTCGTTCGATACCAGCAGCAACCGGTTGCGCCGGTGCCGTATGATGGCCCGACGCTGGTTCTGCATCCCGCCCAGAACATCGCCTGCGATACGCCGTTTCGGGCGACGCGCGCGCTGCCCTGCGATCAGCCGGTCTGGGTCTACGGAAGTCCCTGCGAGCGAGATTTGGGCCTCGGTCGCTACCGGTCTTGCGACGGGCGCTGAACGGGGATCTGGTTTCGGAACAGGGTCATGACCGCGGGGGGCCGTTCAGAGCAGACGCTCGCAGCCGCAATGGCGCACCATCGCGCCGGCCGTCTCGCTGAGGCCGAGCGGCTCTACCAGTCCGTCTGCGATAGTGATCCAGGCAACGCACGCGCGTTTCACCTCTACGGTGTGGTCGCCCATCAGCTCGGACGGCCCGATGCGGCGTCGCTGCTCGGCCGGGCCGTGACCCTCGATCCGGATTTTGCCGAGGCCCACAACGACCGCGGTGTGGTCCTCGCCGCCAATGGCGCGTTTGCCGACGCCATCCCCTGCTTCGAGCGCGCGGTGGCGCTTAACCCCGGATATATCGAGGCGCGCAACAATCTCGGACGCGGATTGCGGTCGCTCGGGCGCCTCGACGAAGCATTTTTGCAGTTCGAACAGGTCCTGAAAGCCGCGCCCGATTCGCCGCTTGCGCATTTCAATCTGGGTTCGGTGCTCGAATTGGCCGGTCAACGGCCTGACGCCGAGAAGCATTATCGCAGCGCCATCGCGCTGCGCCCCGACTTTGTCGATGCCCATCTCCAATTGGCTTTGCTGCTTCAGAACAGCGATCGGCTTCCCGAAGCGCTCGCCCATGCGGAGCGGGCGGTCGCACTGCGTCCGGACAGCGCCGGGGTGCGCAACAATCTTGGCAATATTCTTCGCAGCCTCGGCCGGCGCGAGGAAGCGATCGCGCAATATCAGGCAGCGTTGAGGCTTGAGCCGAACTTCTTCATGGCGCACTATAATTGTGGCGTCGCGCTGCGCGGCGAGACCAGGATCGCGGAAGCGCGGGCGCATTTCGCGCGCGCGGTTGCGCTCAGGCCGGATTTTGCCGAAGCCGAACTCGCCTTGTGCATGGCGGAGCTGCCGGCGCTTTACGCGGACGCGGCCGAGATCGACGAGCGGCGCGGGGCCTATGCCAGCCGGCTGGCAAAACTGTCCGCGAATCTGGAGCGCTCGGCCGTCCCCACCGCTCTCACCGAGGCAATCGGGTCGCATCAGCCGTTCTATCTTCCCTATCAGGACCGCAACGACCGCGAGCTGCAAGCCCGCTACGGCGCGCTGGTCAGCAGGATCATGGCTGCGAGATATCAGACGCCGGTTTTCCCGGGTCCGCCCGGCCCGGGCGAGAAGATCAGGCTCGGTATCGTCAGCGGGTTTTTCCGGCAGCACTCGAACTGGAAGATCCCGATCAGAGGATGGCTCAAAATGCTGGACCGTGACCGGTTTCACGTCTCCGGCTATTACACGAACCCTGAACGCGATGGCGAGACCGAAGCGGCGGCAGCGATGTGCGACCGCTTCGTGCAGGGTCCGCTATCGCTCGACGGGTGGCGGCGCGCGGTCCTCGACGACGCGCCGCATGTTCTGATCTTTCCCGAAATCGGCATGGACAAGGTGTCGGCGCAACTCGCGGCGCAGCGGCTCGCCGCGGTTCAATGCGTTTCCTGGGGACATCCGGTCACATCGGGATTTCCGACCATCGATTACTTCATCAGCAGCGATCTCATGGAACCCGCGGACGCCGCCGGTCACTATTCTGAAAAACTGGTGCGGTTGCCCAATCTATCGATCTACGTCGAACCGCAGGACGTCTCGCCGCCGGGGATCGACCGGGCCAGGCTCGGTCTGCGCGAAAATGCTGTTGTCTATTGGTGCGGCCAATCGTTGCCAAAGTACCTGCCGCAATTCGACGAGGTCTTCGCGCGCATTGCCACGGAGGTTCCCGACTCCCAATTTGCTTTCATCGAATTCGGAGGCGGTAGCGGGGTCACCGACTTGTTCCGAAATAGGCTTGAGCGCGCCTTCAAGGCCGCCGGCCTCAACGCCGGCGATCACTGTGTTTTCCTGCCCCGGCTTGCGCCGGATCTGTTCGTCGCCGCCATCGGTCGATGCGACGTCGTGCTGGATAGCATCGGCTGGTCGGGCTGCAATTCGATCCTGGAGAGCCTCGTTCACGATCTTCCCATCGTGACATTGGCCGGCGCGATGATGCGCGGCCGCCATGCGGCGGCGATCCTTGACATGATGGGGGTCGGCGAGACCACCGCGCGGACTGTCGATGAATATGTCGGCATTGCAGGCGCGCTCGGCCGCGACGTAGCGAAGCGAAACCGACTGTCCGCCCAAATACGCGACCAGAAGCACCGGATCTATCGCGACCTTGACTGCATCGCATCGCTCCAGGAGTTTTTGGACAAAGCGGTACGAAATCCCGGCAGCAAGTAGTTTGGAAAACCCTTGCTCGCTGTGAGCTCCGCGGATCGCAATTCGCGCAGGCTCGCTCGGTCACGTCCACGGATTCCTGCCGCTCGACAGCCGCTCCGCCATTTCGGTCTGGAATTGCGGGGGGCCATACGCGATCCATTCGCCGTCGGTCTGGAAGATCAGCGGCCGCTGGCTCTGCCGACAAAACTCCTTCAGCCAGTTGATCGCTTTCTCCTTCGGCCGTGCGCCGACGGCGACGGCAATATGGACCGGGACGCCCCGCCACTGAAAGTTTGAGGCAAGCAGAATCAAATTCGCCTTGTCCGGTCGCATCCATTCGGGAAGCGGACTGTTGTCGGCAAGCCACCCGCAAATGAATTGCTGGCACGGATCCACCGGCCTGTCCTGGTAAATGCTGCATTTGTGCGCGACACTGAAGCGGCAGGGATTTCCCGGCGAAACATCCTGCCCGCGGACAGTGATCCTCAGCCAGCCGTCGCAGCAGGCCGTGCATTCCGAACATGCTCTGGCGATATCTGATGATTGATTGGCCGACATTGAAGTTTTCGTCCCAACATTTCGGCTACGCTAGGTAAAATTCGGGCCGACTGCAAATCGGATCGGCCCGCAGGGGTAGCGAAGCATAGTCGCCCTCCATTGATGACAAAAGGCTGGTTACGCCGGAATCTGGCATCGGGCCGCGCCTCGCGCGCACCCGTTGGCCAGCCCTCCTTACGTGTTGCGGCAGTCGAATTGCTTTTAACCGCTTGCAATTTTTCGCTCGTGCGCCATACCGTCGAAAAGCAAAAGGGGTTTGAGCGATGTTAAATGAGCGAGAGAAGATTCTGGAAGCGCTGCGCGAGAAGCCGCTGAAGGTGTTCGAGGTGATGCGGCGCGCCAATATTCCGAATGAGGAAGCATGCCAAACGCTCCTGATGAAAATGCGGAGCGAAGGTTCGGTCAAGTTCGATATTCACAAGGGCCGATGGCACATCGGATGATCACGTGCCGGGAGTGCCGACCATTGCCTAAATAGTGTTGGCGACGCCCGCCTGATGCGATCCGGCGCCCGCTTGCGCATCATGAGGCGACGGCGGCCGGGCCAGGGATCGGCCGACGCGCCTGAGCATCGCGCCCGCTCGCTCCGCACTATGGTCGAGCAGCCAGCGACCGAATGCAGGAGGTGACAGCGCGCGCGTAGATAAATCCCTGAACGACGTCGCATCCAAGTTCCGCCAGCAAGTCTCGCTGCCCGTCTGTTTCGACGCAGGGGTGTAACATTCCTGTAAACGCCGCGTTGATGTAGACGATCCTGCGGTCGGGATCGGTGACGACGACGGCGCGGTTGGTGCGGTCCGCGATTTCTGAAAGCAGCGCCAATCGTGCGCGACGGTCGGCTTCGGCGGTGATGTCGCGAACGTATGCGATGGTCGAGATCCAACCGTCGGCCTCGACCGGCGAAAGCGACAGCGCGGCGCGAATCTATCACAGGGCAATCGTGTCCGAGCATTATCCAACCCTGGTGCCCGCCTGGAAGCCATGGAGGCCTTGCCCCGGAGGAGCGCCGTTTTGACGGAAAGCCTATGGCCGATCAGTGTTGAAATGGTTCTTCGGGCCGGTTCCGTCCGGCGGAAAGATATCATCGTTAAGAATTCGCTAATGATTTGCAGTATGCACCGGTGAATATTTTCCGCACCCGGCCTCGATATCGGATGCGTACAGCCGGTGCCGAGGTTTTCAAATTTGCAATAGAAGCCATACCGACATTGATATTCGCAGCACTGGGGCTACGGCCTATTCTCGCCGCAGATCAGGCGCGCGAATCGAAGAGGGAATGCAGTTTTATGGCAGATATCGGAGCAAAAACCGGGGGCCAGGGGTCATCCCCGCCGGCCCTGCCGACATGGCCGGACGAGGTCTACCGAGCGCTGAAGGACGCGGGCGTACGGCAGGTCGCCATGGTGCCGGACGCCGGCCATAGCCGCCTGATCCGCTCGTTCGAGGCCGATCCGGAAACCCGCCTCGTCACCCTGACGACGGAGGAAGAAGGCGTGGCGATGCTGGCCGGCGCCTGGCTGGGCGGCGAACGCGGCGTGCTCCTGCTGCAGTCCAGCGGCGTCGGCAATTGCATCAACATGCTCTCGCTTCCCGCCATCTGCCACATGCCGCTGCTGATGATCGTGACGATGCGCGGCGATTGGGGTGAGTTCAACCCGTGGCAGATCCCGATGGGGCAGGGGACACGCGCGGTGCTGGAGGCGATGGGCGTGATCGTGACGCGGGCGGACGAGCCTGATTTGGTCGCCTCGACGGTTCAGGGCGCTGCGAACCTCGCGTTCAACACCTGGCGGCCGGCGGCGGTCCTGATCGGACAGCGCGTGCTCGGCGCCAAGAATTTCAAGGAGCTTGCCCGCAAATGACCCATCCGAATGCGTTGCTTCACCGTCGTGACGTCGTCAATGAACTGTTGCGGGCGCGCGGCGATCTGCTCGTGATCGCCGGCCTCGGCGCGCCGAACTGGGACGTCTCGGCCGCGGGCGATCACCCCAATAATTTTCCGTTGTGGGGTGCGATGGGCGCCGCTTCCATGATCGGCCTGGGGCTTGCGATGGCGCAGCCCAAACGGAGGGTGCTCGTCATCACCGGTGACGGCGAGATGCTGATGAGCATTGGGGCGCTGGCCACCATCGCGGTCGAGAAGCCCGCGAATCTCACGATCGCGGTGCTCGACAACGAGCGTTTCGGCGAAACCGGCATGCAGAAGACCCACACCGCCGCCGGCGTGGATCTGGCGGCGATGGCGGCCGCGGCCGGTATTCGGACGTCGCGGGTGGTCAGGACGCAAGCCGAGGTCACCGGGATCCGCGATCTCGCGCATCAGGGAAGCGGACCGGTGTTTGCGCAGATCAAGATCCATCCGGAGGCGCTGGTGTTTGTGATGCCGCCGGCCGACGGGGTCATCCTGACGACGCGGTTCCGGCAGTCGGTCCTGGGCGAGAGCGCGCTTTATAATTGAGGAATCCGGTTTCGGTTCTGATTTAATCGGAGCCGAAGCTAGGCCGTCATCCTGATCTTCCAGAGACCTTTCTTCGAAAGCTGTTCGATTTCGGACATGATCAGCGTCGAGATCGTTGTCGTGGCGATCGACGTCGGATGGTCGATCGGCGATGCCAGGATGAGTTCGCGCGACATCGACGGGCTGACGAGGGCCGCCATCTCCAGGCGCTGCGCCGCCAGTTCGGCGCGGATGGCGGAGGGCGGCAGCAGCGTGTAGCCGAGTCCCTCTTCCATCAGGCTGATCTGGGCGCGATAGGAATCGGCCTCGATCAGCGGGTTGAGCGTCAATTTTTCCCGCGCCACGGCCTTTTCCAGCAGGGCCCGCAGACCGTGCGAAACGCTGGGAACGATCAGGTTCTGCTTCACCAGCCACTTCAGGTCGACATGCTTCTTCTTGTTGAGGCCCGACCCCGGCGGCCCCACCACGGCGATGTCTTCGCGCCCGATCGATTGCACCTGGAGATGCAGATCCACCGCGGGGCCGTAAGTGATCGCCAGATCCATCTCGCCCCGGTGCAGCCATTCCACCAGATGTCCGCCATAGCTTTCCACGATG
>Ga0210410_10002651_pt1 | contig 16014 bp, 17 predicted proteins | sample IncBWC4MmetaG_FD_161058 | JGI IMG/M metagenome (GOLD analysis project Ga0210410, IMG submission 161058) | Forest soil microbial communities from Barre Woods Harvard Forest LTER site, Petersham, Massachusetts, United States - Inc-BW-C-4-M | ecosystem: Environmental > Terrestrial > Soil >... | reverse complement strand
AGCACGAGTTTCGCAGCGATCTATTCTATCGCCTGAACGTTTTTCCCATTCGTATGCCAGCCCTGCGCGATCGGCGCGAGGATATTCCCATGCTGGTCCGCTACTTTGTGCGCAAATTTGCCTCGCGGATGAAGCGCAACATCGAGAATATCTCGAGCGAAACTATGCAGGCATTGACCGCTTGGAACTGGCCGGGCAACGTGCGCGAACTGGAAAATTTCATGGAGCGATCCGTCATTATGAGCGAAGGGTCGTCTCTTCGGGTTCCGCTGTCGGAGCTTCATGACTCGGAAGACCCATCCTCTTCCTCTGGCGACACCTTGGACCGAGCGGATCGGGAGCACATCGTCCGTGTTCTGCGCGAATGCGCTGGCATTCTCTCCGGACCTAGCGGAGCCGCGCGCCGGCTTGGGTTGAAGAGAACCACTCTTCAGTCGAAAATGAGACGGCTGGGAATTGCGCGCGCAGATTACGCCGGGCTGCAATGAGTTCGAGCACCTAAGCCAACGAATTGTCTCTAAAAATTGGTGCTCTACTCTCGTTTTCGCCCCGGCCCCGACTTCTAATCGGCACCTTCGCCGGACATTCGGCATTTCCGGATACGGGCAATCACGCTCCTTTTTGGAACTCGTTCCAAACAGGGAAGTTCCGTAAACTTTTGTCTCCTACCCTTCTGGCCCCCCACTTGCACCATTCTTGGGCATCTCGACCTCTGGCCCAGCGTCTCCCCTTGCTGTCCTTAGCAGAGACAGTTCGATTCCAGATCCACAAATGAAGAGTTCGTAGCTAAGTTGCCCGAAGGGAGTGGCATGACGTGTTAGCTCTGAACAAGTGGCATCCACCGAGCCTTGAGGTTGATCGAGGCGTTCTCGCGATGGTAATTCTGCCTAGTGAGAGCTTCGTTCGCCGCGGAATGAGCGATTCATCCTTAATCGACTCCGGTTGGGGCGCAGCTACCGAGGAATTGACGTCCGACGCGGAACCGGCTGTTATCAAGCCGAAGGGGGGCTTTGAAGAAGTCGATCCCCTCTTCTTGTTCGCCTGCTACGTCGAATGGGAGCGACGGGAAGACTCCGGCGGCGCCTGGGAGTTGATTGCCGCCGTTCAGGGTTCAGACGGTGACGTCCGGGCCCACGCACTTGCGTTGCTGGCCGCTTCGCAGCACCTTGGTGTCGGCGGCTCCAATACGCTCGACGAAAACGCCGATCACAACAAACCCCATCACTCTGAGGAGGAAAACATGAAGGGTCCGAGCGACTTGGAATACAGTCCAGACTTCTTCGCTGGAAGTTATGTCAAACAGGGCTTTTTTGCGGGGCTCCCCGAAGGCGTGCTGCGCGCACTTGACCGCGCCAGCCATAAAAGCACAGTGCCGGCTGGAGCCATTCTGTTTGTCGAAGGGCAAAGTCCGCGGGGTATGTTTCTAATCACCTCTGGTCGCGTGAAGCTTTCCACCACCTCACGTGAAGGTAAGATTCTCGTTCTGAAGACCGCCGAGGCCGGCGAGGCGCTGGGACTGAGCGCGGCGATTTCCGGTTTGGGGTTTGAGATGACCGCTGAAACCGCGACCACTTGCCAGCTGAATTTCATCGACCGCAAGAATCTGTTGATTCTGTTGCAGAACCACAGTGAGATCGGTCTGCGAGCTGCTCAATCTCTCAGCCGCGACTTTCGCTCCGCATATCGTGACATTCACGATCTAGTGCTGACTCGTTCGTCTGCGGGCAAACTCGCCCGCCTGCTCTTGTCGCATTCGCCTGACCCTGATCGAGACGAAGACTTTGAAGCCGGAACTCAGTCCCCCATGACCCACGAGGAGATGGCCCAGCGCATCGGGGCTTCGCGGGAAACGGTCACTCGATTGCTCAGTAACTTGAAGAGAAAACGATTGATCGGTCTGGATGGTCCCAATTTGATCATCCACGACCGGACGGCGCTGGAGGCCTTAGCTGTCTAGACTTCCCCCACGAGTACCGGAGGAAGACCCTTTCTCTCTCTCGGTCTTCCTCCGGCTTTAGCGCGATGTGTTAAAAGACCCGAAAAAAGACCGACTCGGGTCAACTGATTATCTGGCCAATGTTTACCGGAACGTTGATTAACGACATATTCGCCGTCGTGGAAAAAGCTGAACTTTCCGCCAGGCCGCGTTCGTTGGAGAGTGCCGCTAGCTCAAATCATCTAGATTCTGCGTACACAATCATCGCGCCGGGCAGTGCCCCTTCAGAGTCCGAACAATTCCCGCATCCGCTTGGTCTGAGCCCGACTGACCGGGACCTCAGTCTGCTTCTTATCATCCATGCGCAACTGATACGAGCTCTTGAACCACGGGACCACTTCGCGGATGCGATTGATGTTCACCAGATAGGATCGATGCGCCCGCCAAAACAGGTTCGTATCTAGACTGCTCAGCAATTCCTCCAGTGTCCGGCAATTCGACTGTCCCTCCATGCCGCCGGGGCCGCCGGTCACCACCGTAATTACTCCATCTTCGATCGACGCGTAACAAATGTCCTTCTGGTCGACAAGGAACATTCGCCCAATCGTCTTCAGCAAGATCTTCGAGGTCGTCTGCTTCTGCGATTCCAGCATGCGTACCAGACTCTCAATTTTTTCGTTTGGCGAGGCCTCGTCTTCCTGCTTGGCTCGCGCCTTCTGCAGTGATTGCGCTACGCGCTTTTTATCAAACGGCTTGAGCAGATAGTCGACCGCGTTGACCTCAAATGCCTTCACCGCATATTGATCGAACGCCGTCGCAAAAACAATTTTCGGCAAGGGGATTTTCTTATCGAGAAGCTTCTTGATGACTCCAAAACCGTCCAACCCCGGCATTTGCACATCAAGAAAAACCAGGTCAGGATTGTGTTCCTTGATCAGAGTGACGGCTTCAAGCCCATTTTTGCCCTGAGCCACAACGTTGACGTCGCCGGCGCCCTTCAGCAGAAACGCGAGTTCGTCACGGGCCAGTTGCTCATCGTCTACAATCACGGTCGATAAAGGCATCTTTTTCTCCAGACGGCCAGAAGAACCGCTAAAGCCAGAAGAACCGTTAAAGGAAGTATAGTGCTCCGATTTTTCCGGCGCAATGATCGGCTGCCTGGCGCAGCCGCTGGTCAGTCTGGGTGAATAGCATCCCCATAACCGGACTGGCGGTTAAGGGAAACTGCACAACCACAGAATCGTTCAGGGTTGGCTAGGTGTTGTGGTCACCGGACCTTCGAACGTTCGCTTCGTGTACCCGGCTGGAACCTCGAACAACTCTTTCCCTTGCGGACGCTCGACAATATTCCGCAGTTCGCGTTCTAAGGCGGGTCCTTTCCACTTCACCGGGAAATGCAGCTTCACGTCGACCCAAACCGCATTGCCGTCGCCCCTGGCGGGCGTGCTTTCATACTTCACCGTGTCGCGGCCATTGAACGTCTCGTGACCCATCTTGTGGCACTTTTCTCTTCCGGTGAGCGCCATCTTCTGCCACTCGGTGCAGGCGTTGTCCACATCTTTAGGCTGGAAGAATGTAACGCCTTGCCCGGGAATCTGTGCCCGCGTCTGCTGCACGTATTGGTGCTGTTGCGGAATCAGAACGATCGACGTCCCAGCGGCCAGATCGACAAGCATGACACTGGTGGTGCGGCCGTTCCTGTCCTGTCCTTGAAACCGCAACTTATCTTTGGTCGCAAAAATTTTCGTGGGAAAAGTATTCGCGGCGGACAGATTCACGATGTCGGCAGAGAAGTCGGCCTGTGCGAGGACAGCTTTCCCGGAGAATAAGAAGAAGAAAACGAAAGCAGCAAGCCGAGACAAAAAAAGTTTCCCTCTGCGAACCCCTGTGGCCTATGTGTTAAAGCTCTTGCCCACTACTGCGGACGCTGCATCATTCCGCCCATATCCATCTTGTTGTAGCCCGCGGGAACCTCAAACAGCGAAGCCGACTGGGATCCTTCCTGAATGTTGCGCAGTTCTCCGCTGCTGTTTTTCCCCTGCCACTTCACTGGAAAGCGCAGCTTCGGATCCAGCCAGACTGTATTCGCGTCGCCGCTGGAGTTTGTGCCTTCATATTTCACGGTGCTGCGGCCGTTCACGGTTTCGTTGCCGACCTTGTGGCAGGTCCCGCCTTTATTCGTTGCCAGCTTCAGCCAGTCTCCGCAAGCATTCTCAACATCACCAGTACGGAAGAACGAGAACATGCCGCGTTTGTCCATCATCTGCGCCGGCATCTCCATGTACATGTGCCGCTGCGGCATCAGGACGAGATAACTTTGACTGGTGAAATCGAGAATGACCGAACCGCCTTGAGTATTCTTGTCCTGCGAGTCGAATCTCATTTTGTCTTTGCCGAAATAAACCTTAGTCGGTGCCTTGTCGGGCTTTTGCAAATCGGCAACCTCGCCCGAGAACTCGGTCTGGGCAAGCGAAAAAGTGGAGGCGATTAACAGCGCGATGAAGCACGATCCACGAGCGATCAATCGAAACATGCCATTCTCCTTGGAGGTTGACGGCGCCCTGTCAGCGCAATGTGAGTGAACGGAATACCGCGCCCAGCATAGCAGAACACCCGCTCGGCTCGGGTAAGGGGAACAAGGATAATCACGGCGTCGCTGTAGGACATTGGTTCGTCTGAGAGGACTTGTCGCAGTGCAGCGCTTACACGACATTTTCCAACGCGAGCGCCATCCCCATGCCGCCGCTTACACATAAAGTCGCTACACCGCGCTTCGTATTGCGTTTGAGCATCTCGTGCAGCAGCGTGACCGTGATGCGCGTTCCGGTACAGCCAATGGGATGCCCCAACGCGATCGACCCACCATTCACATTGAGCCGGTCGCGATTGAAGTTGAGCACGCGGTCGCAAGCCAGCACCTGTGCCGCGAAAGCTTCGTTCAACTCGACCAGGCCGAAATCTGAGACTTTAAGATTGTGTTTCTCCGCCAGTTTCTCCATGGCCGGCACAGGTCCAATCCCCATCGTTCTCGGATCAACCCCCGCCGTCGTTACCGCCGAAATTCGCGCCAACGGCTTCAAATTATTGTGCTTTACGAAATGTTCGCTCGCCACGACAACCGCAGCCGCTCCATCGGTGATGCCTGAAGAATTCCCCGCCGTAATCGTGCCGGAATTTTCCGAGCCTTTCGCAAACACGGGCGCGAGCTTACCCAGTTTCCCCATGCTCGCTTCGGCAAATGGATGCTCATCGCGGCTAAACGTGACCGTACCTTTTTTCCCTTCGATGGTCACGGAAGCAATCTCGGCATCGAAGCGTCCAGCGGCAATCGCGCGTGCGGCGCGCTTTTGTGACATGAGCGCGTATTCGTCCTGCTCCTCGCGCGTGATCTTGTACTGCTCGGCCAAAACCTCGGCGGTCTCGCCCATCACCATTTTCGCCATCGGACAAAAAAATCCGTCACGATACATGCCGTCGACCAACTCCTGATTGCCGAGCCGAAATCCCCAGCGGGCTTCAAGGTAGTAGGGAAGCCGAGACATCGACTCCGTGCCGCCCGCGAGAATGCAACTCGCGTCCCCGAGCAAGATCGACTGATACGCCAGCGCAATCGACTTCATTCCCGAGGCGCATGCTTTGTTGACGGTGAACGCCGGAACTTCCTGCGGGACGCCGCTGCGGATCGAAATCTGACGCGCCGGATTCGGCCCCCCGCCAGCCTGCCGCGCATTGCCGAATATTGTCTCCTGCACCTGATCGGGCAGAATTCCCGCGCGTTCCATTGCCGCCTTCGCCGCAACCACGCCCACGTCGGCGGCAGTCAACGACGCCAACGATCCGCCAAATTTGCCGATCGGCGTCCGCGCGCCCGAAAGAATGTAGACAGCCTGCAAACTCGACCTCCAAACCGTTAAGTCTAGCAGGAGAGGTTTAATGTATTCTATAAGCACCTAAAAAGGTGCGGAGGAATGCCATGCTTGACCTGACGCAGGATATTCAGTCCTTGACTACTTTCCGTCGCCGATCGGCGGACTTCCTCAAACAATTAAAGAAGAGCAAGCGACCGGTAGTCCTGACGGTAAAGGGCAAAGCCGCCGCCGTGGTTCAGGACGCGGCGGCCTATCAGAGACTGCTCGATATAGCGGCGGCCGCCGACGCGCGAGAAGGTATTCGCCAGGGATTGGAAGATGTCAGCAAAGGCCGCACCCGCCCCGCCCGTGAATTCTTTGCGGAATTTGAGACGAAGCGTGGCCTACGTCGTTAACTTGGCGGCTCAGGCGGAGCGAGATCTCATCGCTATTTACGAGAACATCCGCGCCGCGGAGTCTGCCGCCGCGCTGCGCTGGTACGAGGGGCTCAGACGGGGAATCCTCAGCTTGCAAGAGAATCCGAATCGATGCCCAACGACGGACGAGAATCGTGCTCTCCGGCACTTGCTCTACGGCCACAAACCTCGCATCTATCGAGTGATCTATCGCGTCGATGAAGCCGAGAAGCATGTCTATGTTCTCCACATCCGCCATGGCGCACGGCGGAGCTTTCGCAAGGACGATCTCAAATGACAGTCGGTGAAGTACGGTGGGTAGAACTGTGTACGCTGTGCTTTTCCTTCCGCGTTATACTGATCCCGGCGTACAGGACGCCACCCGTCCGCGGACAGGACCGAGTCCACCTGAGCGATGCCAGGAAATAAGGTTCTAACGAACCTCCTTTTTTAGCCCGATCCTGCGGACTCGGGCACGATTACGAAGGAGGTCCGTTCATGGCCGAGCGTTTTTACGATCGCCACTTCCCTGTCCGCCCCAACCTCGAACAACTCAAACATCAAGCTAAAGATCTGTTGCGTGCCATTCGCGGAGGCGACGATGGCGCCGTTGCAGAGTTGCGCAAACATCATCCCAAGCCTGTCGTACCCGCCGATGTCAAGCTAGCTCACGCTCAGCTCGCGCTCGCCCGCAGCTACGGCCTGCCGAGCTGGCCGCGCCTTGTCACTGCTTGCCGCATGACCGACGCCATCTGGCGCGGCGACGTTGAGGCCGTTCGCGCTCTGGTCACCAAGAATCCGCGCCTGTTGCATGAAGCCGCGCGCGGCCTGGTCGACAGCAATTGGGGTCCACCCATGTCGTATGCGGCCAACGTTGGGCAGGATGCGATTATCGAGATGCTGCGCGATCTGGGCGCGACCGATTTCCAACACGCCTTCGACCGCGCCTGCCTGCAAGGCAAGATTGAAACTGCGCGAAAGCTCTACGCCATGGGTGCTCGTCCTACGCCGGGTTGCGTCATGGGACCCTGCGAAACCCTGAATGCCTCGGGCCTGTTGCTTCTGTTCGAAGTCGGAGCTGAATTCGCTGACGAGCATGGCGATCGGCTTGCTCCCATCGCTCTGCTGCTGGAAATCTATTCCCGTGGCCCCAGGCAGAAGCACGAGTGCCTCGAACTCATCGTGTCCCGCGGCCTCTCTCTTCCCGATACGCCCACGATGGCTGTGCATCGCGGCCGCATCGATCTGCTCGAAGCGCATCTGCGCCGCGATCCGCAATTGCTGACTCGCACGTTTTCCCATGAAGAAATTTATCCGCAGGAACTCGGCTGCCACAAAGATCACTCGCTGGCATTGCACGGTACTCCGCTGGGGGGATCAACTCTGTTGCACATGTGTGTCGACTTCGACGAAATCGAAATCGCACGCTGGCTCATCGACCGCGGCATGGACGTGGACGTCAAAGCGGAGCTCGACGCCGATGGCTTCGGCGGTCACACCGCGCTGTTCGGATGCGTAGTCTCGCAGCCCTACCGCTGCGGCTTACAGCGGGACGCTGCTTTCGCCCGCCTGCTCCTCGACCACGGCGCCGATCCCAACGCCCGCGCCTCACTACGAAAGCGGCTGCGTTTCGTAAAAGACGACTCGGTGCACGAATACCACGACGTCACGCCGCTGTCTTGGGGCGAGCGCTTCCAGGACCAGAACTGGGTGAGCAGGCCGGCGATGAAACTAATTGCGGAACGCGGCGGGTACGGGTAGGCATTGGCGGATTCAGGCTGTTTTGCTTGGACCGGGCGGTGCCTCATTTTGAAACTGATACACCCCCGTGGGGCGTCCTCTTGCCATTCCGCCTAACCTCCGGCATAATAAGAGTTTGCCTCGATCTCACCGGACTCTTCCGGAACAAGGATATAAGACCTGTGTTAATGATTCGTCTGGCGCGCCGGGGTGCGCGCAAACAACCGCACTATCGCATTGTGGTCATTGAGAAGGAACGCGCGCGCAACGGCCGTCCGGTGGAAGTGGTCGGGACCTACAATCCCCGCACCAACCCCGCCAGCGTCGAGTTGAAGCGGGATCGCGTCGAGTATTGGGTGTCGAAGGGCGCTCAGATGTCGGACCGCGTGGGCAAACTCTTCTCGAAGCCTGCGGCTCCGGTTCCGGCAGGTTCGGCCGCGTAAGCTGCGACTTGGCAGGGTTCGACTCTGGGACGGACACGGATCGGGAAGGCACGACTTTTAGTCGTGCCGTAAGCGCCGCCCTTTGATTGCGGCTTTAGCCCCTGGGGTCACTTGAGCCCCGCCGACAGTTTTAATTCCAAGCTAGAGAATGCAAGTTTATGACTGAGCCTTCTGGGAACATTTGTGCGTTGGTTGAGTTGATTGCGAAATCGCTGGTCGACGCGACCGACGAAGTTTTCGTCGAACAACTCGACGGCGACGTCATCGAGCTCGAAGTCGCGGAGAACGAAGTCGGCAAGATCATTGGACGCCAAGGCCGTACGGCTCGCGCCTTGCGCGCATTGTTGAGCGCTGCAGGCCATCGCGCGCACAAGCGCTACACGCTGGAAATTGTCGACTAGTCAACGCACGGGCATGGCGATCGATGCCGAATTTGTGACGCTGGCGCTGGTGCTGAAAACGCAAGGCCGGCATGGAGAAGTTGCCGCCGAAGTTCATAGCGGCGTGCCCGAGAGATTCGCGGAAGGCATGAAGCTGTTTGTTCTGCCGCGTGCGGAGTCGTCGGGGCAAGTTCGACGGCGCGAATTGGAAGTTGAAGGTTTTTGGCCGCATAAGGAATTGCTGGTTCTAAAGTTTCGCGGTGTGGATTCGATCTCTGATGCCGAGACTTTGATCGGAAGCGAGTTGCAAGTGCCGCGCAGCCAGCGGGCGAGTCTTGATCCCGGCTGGAATTATGTTAGCGATCTTGCAGGTTGCTCGGTCTTCGATCAAGGCCGCGAGATTGGCCGCATCGAAGATGTAGTCTTCGGAGCAGGCGAAGCGCCGCTGTTGATTGTGGCGGATGCCTCGGGCAAGAAGTTCGATGTGCCTTTCGCGGAAGCGTATTTGGAAAGTGTTGATCTGGCAGCGAAGCAAGTGCGAATGAGCCTTCCCGAGGGATTGCTGCAGATCAATGCACCAATGACCGCGGAAGAGAAGAAAGAACAAGCGCCGCGTAAGACGCAAGGCCGTAGGCAGCGAGAAATTCGAGAGGTTTGAGGTTTATCTGCGTGAGTCTGCGAAATCAGCGGCAATGAAGTTGGGTTTGCCATGAGAGCCGACATTCTCACGATTTTCCCCGGCTTTTTCAGCGGACCTCTGGAGCATGGCATCACCCGCCGCGCCTGCGAAATGGGCCTGGCAATGATCGAAGTTCACGATCTGCGGCAGTTTACGCACGACAAGCACCGCACCGTGGATGACCGCCCGTTCGGCGGCGGCGAAGGCATGGTGCTCAAGCCGGAACCGCTCTTTGACTGTTTGGAGTCGCTCGACGTCGACGCGCGCGAGGTTCGCATCAATGACCGCATCGCGGGTCGCGCGAAGCAGTCGGTAATTTTGCTTTCGGCGCAGGGCCAGCGCTTTACGCAAACGATCGCGGCGGAACTGGCGGCGCTTGATCGCGTGGTTTTGATCTGTGGTCGCTACGAAGGTGTGGACGAACGTGTGGCCGACTTCCTCGCAGACCGCGAGTTGTCGATTGGCGACTACGTTCTGAGCGGCGGAGAAATGCCCGCAGCAGTCATTATTGAATCGGTGATGAGATTGCTTCCGGGCGCGGTCGGAAACGCAGCTTCGACGCGGCAGGAAAGTTTCACCGCGCATGAGCAGCCGGAAGTCGCCGACGCAGCCGACTCGACCTGTGGATCGGGAGGATTGCTGGACTATCCGCACTACACGCGTCCCGCGGATTTTCGCGGAATGGCGGTGCCGGAAGCGCTGATGTCCGGCAATCACGAAGAGATTCGCCGCTGGCGCCGTGAGCGAGCACTGGAAAAAACGTTGCGTAACCGCCCAGATTTGCTCGAGGGTGCTGCGCTAAGCGCCGAAGATAGTAAGGTATTGGCTCGACTCAAGCGCGATCGCGAGTAGCGGTTCGGGCCGCCAAAGATCACGATTCGTATTAGGGTATGCCTTCAGGCATACCGAAAAGAGACGGTCACTAACGCGCATTTAGGCGCTGTGAGAAACGAAGGATAACGACAATGTCAAACCTAATCATCGAAAGACTGCTGGCCAAGACGCAACGTACAGACATTCCCGCATTTCGCCCCGGCGACACCGTACGTGTCCACGTAAAGATCAAAGAAGGCGACAAGGAGCGCGTGCAGGCCTTTGAAGGCGTGGTCATCAAGCGCGACAACGGACCGCAGGCCAGCTTTACGGTGCGCAAAATCAGCTTCGGTCAAGGTGTGGAGCGTATTTTCCCAGTGCACTCCAAAGTGATCGACAAGGTCGATATCATGCGCTCGTCCAAAGTGCGTCGCGCGCGCCTGTTCTACCTCCGCGGCCTCCGCGGCAAAGCAGCCCGTCTCCGCGACGTGGAACGCGCCTAGCAGTCGAGCCCTTCAGAGATTGTGTGGCGCGGGGCGCCCTCGCCTCCGGTTAGGGAATTTGAAAAGCTACATTGCTGTTGAGCACGCCGCCCGGCGTAGTCACGGTAAGTGTGCCACTGGTCGCCCCAGCCGGGACAATCGTGGTAATTTCGCTGGCCGAGACCACTCGGAACCGTGCAGCTTTTCCGTTAAAGCTCACACCAGTTGTTCCGGTCAAGTTCGTTCCCAATATCGTGACCTTGCTGCCCAACGCTCCCGAGGAGGGCCGCGGGATGACGAACGGTCCCAGCCCGCTCGACAAGCTGAAAAATGTTCCGCAGCCGCCGGGGCAATTTGTGCTGGTGCCACCGGCAGAGGTCAGACCATAGAAGTTTCCGTCGGTGGCTTGGATTAGAGAGCTCTGCGGACCTGCGCCATCGCCGCAATTACTCGTTTCCTGACAAAAGCTGTGCACCACAGTTACTGTGCCGTTTGAGGTTATTTCGAAGGCCGTGCCCCCGGCGTAAGCGCCTCCGCTGATAGTGGTTCCATAGAAGTTTCCGTCGGTGGCTTGAATCAGCGCCGCTAGCGGCTGCTGAGGGTCCGTAACCTTCGGAAACGTCGCTAGCGTTGTTATCTGACCTGTTGAAGTCATGCTGTAGACATTGCCGTAAACGAACTGGTGGTTCACGGTTGCTCCCGGGTTTGCGCCGTAGAAATTTGTGTCACTGGCCTGCAATAACGCACCCGTGGGCGACCCTCCGTCTAAGCCGTTTTGGAACTTATGCAAAACGGTCAAGGTTCCCGACGCGGTTATCTTGAAGGCAACGCCGTATCCCGTATTGCCGATACCACCTGAATACGCTACTCCATAAAAGTCGCCGTCCAAGGCTTGGATTAGGGGCGCTCGAGTAAAGGAGCCGTCTGTGCCGGCGAAATCGTGCAAGGTGGTCAACACGCCACCCGGCGCCATTTTGAAAACCGTACCGGTGTTGCCAGTGTTCGGGCCCCTTTGAGACGTTGTTCCGTAGAAGTTTCCATCCGTGCCCTGTACCAATCCTCCGATGGGATATGCGCCATCGGTGGACATAAAACGATGAAGAGTCGTTAACACCCCTGCGGACGTCATTTTAAAGACTGTCCCGCAGCCGGAGAAGCAGACAGCTGTACCACCGCCGGATACGGTTGTGCCGTAAAAGTCTCCGTTACTGGTTTGAACCAGTCCTCCAGTGGGCTGGTTTCCGTCCCTACCGGAGAAGCTGTGCAAAGTAGTGAGCACGCCTGCCGGAGTGACTTGGAAAATGGTTCCGAGGTCGTTCGGGCCGCCATAACTGGTTTCGCCGTAGAAGTTTCCGTCAATTCCCTGGATCAATGGTGCGAGATAGGGATCCCGTCCGTTGGTCTTATCGAAACTGGCGAGCAGGGTGAAGGTTTGGGCGGACGAGGCGATGGTGGTCAGCGCCAGGAACACCAAAGCGGCGGCTGCATTTCGGGTTTGCCTTGCAATCTGCATGGAATCCCCCAGTTAGGTATCTGTGGGGGAGAAGAAGGGAACCTAATCCGCGCATAATGACAGAATCGGCAGAGCGCCGTCAAGGTGCAACAGGTTGCGCTGCCGTCCCGCGTGCAGACTACGCCGCTGCATTATCGGAGGAAAGAATGCAGGGAGGTGCGAATCGATTGCACACGAACTGTGGAACCTGACTGGTTGCTTTGGGTGAAGCCGGTCAACTCGCGGCGGCGACGGTTTCAGCAACGACCGCGACTTTTGCGAATTCTTCGATCCGCTGGGTCTTCAATTTGCTCAGCACATAGCTCAGCAGCGGGCCGTCGCCGCGGCGGATCTCCTGGAATTCCACTCCCAACCCTGAATCTGCCAGGCGGTATTTCACTTGCGCTTTCAGCGCCAGACTTATATCCAACAGATTCAGCATGAGGCGGAAGTCTGTTCCCGGGCGCAGATGCGTCTGGGCCGCGATGCGCGCGCCAAATTCTGAAATCTGCTGCACTTCACCTGCAACGCGCTGCACTCCGTCCAGCACGTCGGCTTTACCTTCCACACGAAAACGTGGACGCCGCCTCCGATTCTCATCGGCACGGCCGAATCCTCCACTGGCTGAAACGCGCAGAGGAGTGTCGACAATCAAAGTCTGATATTGTTCTTCCGCGTGGCGCAGCTCATCGTCCCACGGGGTCTTGCCTTCGTCGACGCAATGCACCGTAAACTGCCCCCGCAACCCCGATGCCGGATCTGCGGTCCAAACCACTTGACAGACGGCCTTGTTGCGGCCACGCTCGATCAGCAGCAGTTCGCCTACGTTAACCTCGCGCCCCCCGAGCAGGCGCGCACCGCGAGGATGAATATCGTATGTGCAAGCCGTCTCCGTTGCTCCGCGGCCTTTTTGCGCGACCGGGCTCCAGCGTACAGGAATCGCCATGTGGACCAACTTGCCGGGGCGTTGCCCCTCTTGAATTGGCGGGTTGGGTTTGTTCTCCATGGCGGCTCCGTTTGTCGTCGAACTCGTGATCGAATTATGCAACCTGATCTGAAGCCAAGTTACCAGTACATGTCCGACCGGACAATGTACGTCCGTACTCACAGTAATGGTTACTGATTGGCGTTACCTGAGAAAAAGTTAACCGCCAAGTTGGGCGAAATTGCGGGCGGGAGTAGCTATGGACTGCATCCTGTGAAATTTCTGTGGGAAAACGCAGTTGCAGGATTTCTACCGCTCGACGAAGATGTTGGGAACTTCCTTTGGGGACAAGCATTCCATCTTCGCCCGCACGAAAATTATCCGCGGCAGCGGCAAAACTTCGGCTGCTGAAAAAATTGCGCTGTACGCTGCGCTACGAAAAGCGCGCGTGGGAATCGGGAGCTGTTCTTGTCGCGGGCGTCGATGAAGTTGGCCGCGGTTCGCTGTTCGGTCCCGTGGTCGCCGCCGCCGTGATTCTTGATCGCGATTATCGCATGCGTGGGCTGCGCGATTCCAAGCTGCTGCCGGCCGAGCGCCGCGAAATTTTGGCGGAGCGCATTCGCGAACACTGCGTCGCGTGGGCGGTCGCCGCCGTCGATGCCGCCCGCATCGATCAGATCAACATTTATCAGGCTTCGCGCGTGGCGATGCGTGATGCCGTTTTGCAGCTCGCGCCCGCTGCCGATCATCTTCTGATCGATGCCATGCGCATCGATTGCGAGCTTCCCCAGAATGCCATCATTCATGGCGACGCCCTCTCGGCCTCGATCGCCGCAGCTTCGATTCTGGCGAAAGTTCATCGCGACCGCATGATGCGCGAATGGGACTCGGTTTTCCCTGCCTACGGTCTCGCCTCGCACAAGGGTTACAGCACGCCGAAACATATCGCCGCCCTGCGTGAATTCGGCCCCACGCCGCTGCACCGGCAATCGTTCGCTCCGGTGTGGCAGAACCCGACTCCGCAAGAAGTGTTCGACTTCGACTCACATGAGGGTGATCCGCCTGAAATTGACGACCCAATTTAATAAGCTTTTTGCGACCTGGGCGCTCGTTGTATTTGCACTCGCGGTGGCAACGGCCCAGCAGCCGAAGAAGTTTCCTGTCGTCTCTACATTTGACCAGTCCGAGATCGCTGGACGGCCCGTCCAACTCGATGCGCAAGGCAAGCTCTTGCCCTGGCCGATGCCGGATAACACCGGCTATTCCTATTCGTCTCACGTTCTGACGCAGTGGCAAATTCTGTGGGACCAGTACAATCGCCAGCGGCTGCCTTATTACTATTGCTGCTTCGATTTTGACCGCACTACGTTCGAGATGTTTCCCGACGAGCACTGGGCCAATTCGACGGGATACCTGCGAGCGATGCTGCAAGGGTTCATCGAGCGACTTTATCCCTACACGGGCGATGCGAGAACTCTCACGTTTCTTCAGGATTTTGTGGACTACGAACTGGAGAATGGGCTGACGCCCGAGGGCTACGCGTGGTCCCGCGTGCCCTATGCGTCGGCGAATCCTGGGGCGAAGCGGTACACGGGATGGAGCGTCCACGGCGAAGATTACATTGAGCCGCATGTGGTGGGCGAGGACGGTTACGCTTATCTCCGGCTCTATGAGATGACAGGGAATACGAAGTATCTGCGGGCTGCGATCCGGTGTGCCGATGCGCTTCTGAAAAACTTCAAGCCTGGCGATGCGAAGAACTCTCCGTGGCCGGTGCGCTGTTATGCGCGTGATGGCAAGGCTGATGGCGGGCCGATGGGTCCGTATTCGGCAAACGTGATCGAGCCCATCATGTTATTCGATGAACTGATTCGGCTGGGGCAGGGAGATGTGGACGGTTACGGGCGCGTGCGCGAGGGCGCATGGGACTGGTTTCAGAAATATCCGTTGGCCACCAATACCTGGGTCGGCTATTTCGAGGATGTTGTGCCCAGTATGGAGAACATGAATCAGGTCATCCCGCTGGAGTTTGCGCGCTATGTGCTGCTGCATCCCGAAAAAGACGTACAGTGGCGGGAACATGCGCGAAGCCTGATCGAATGGGTGAAGACCACGCCGAAGTGGCCGAAATATATTGTCCACGGCGCCACCGTGACCACCGAGCAAGGCAACGGCGCGGAGTTCTGCTGCAATCAGCCGAACGAATGTTGCGACAGCCATACCAGCCGGCTGGCGGCGGTCGAAGCGCTGTACTTTGCCAAGACAGGGGACGAATCTTACCGCGAGGCAGCTTTTCGATCCTATAACTGGGTCACATACTTTCAGGGGTTATCGCGCGATGCGCACACCCCGTTTGGTCCGCAGTGGTGGTTTACAGACGAGTTCACCGATGGTCCACGAAGAATGATGGACGCCTTCTGGGCGGTGCCGGAGTGGGCCCCGGCAGACGAGTCGCATCTGCTCGGATCTTCTTCAGTCGTGACGAAAATCAGCTACGGCAAGGGATCGGTTACTTACTCGACGTTTGATCCGCAGTCCGTGGATGTATTGCGTTTGGATTTTGCTCCGAGTTCGGTGACAGCCGGGGGCAAGCTGTTGAGCGCCCGAAAAGATCTTGATGAGCCGGGCTTTGTGTTTGACGAGTCGAGTCATGTGTTGCGTATCCGCCACGACGCGGCGCGGGACATCGATGTTCAGGGCAGCGGAGGTCAGGCGCCGTCACTCTATGTGACTTTTGACGATCCGCATCTTCCGGCAGGGACGAAGCTAGAGGGACAATATCCCTCCGGCGTGATTGACTGGACTGACGGCGAATGGCAGATAGGTGTGCCCGAAGGCAAGTTCGGAACTTTCAACTTGT
>Ga0210410_10002650_pt1 | contig 16015 bp, 13 predicted proteins | sample IncBWC4MmetaG_FD_161058 | JGI IMG/M metagenome (GOLD analysis project Ga0210410, IMG submission 161058) | Forest soil microbial communities from Barre Woods Harvard Forest LTER site, Petersham, Massachusetts, United States - Inc-BW-C-4-M | ecosystem: Environmental > Terrestrial > Soil >... | reverse complement strand
GCGCGGATCCAGGAACACGCCGAAGAACTTACCCAACGCGCTGTTCGGCTTCTTGCGCGGCGTCGCCATCGCAGCTTTCACCTTGACCTCGGTGTCGCGATAAGCGCTTGCCACTTCATCCGGGGCGCCGTAGGTCGATGCGATCAATTCGAGCACATCGGATTCGGATTTGTCGGGATGTGCGGCGACCTCCGCACGCAGATATTCCTCGGCGTCGTACAGCGCGTCTTGAATGAGTGCGTTGTCCGCGCCGGCGAGCTCCTGGCGAAGCTGCCGGAGATACTGATCGATGGAACGTGGCGCGCTGCGGTTCATGGCGATTGTCCTATGTCAGATTGTTCTGTTTGTATGAAGCGGTCGACGAAGCTGCGGGTCCCCAGCCAAATCAACTTCCACTCGGCCAGCATCGCGCGGCCCGAATCTGTGATGCGGTAGTAGCGCCGTGGCGGGCCGGAATAGGAAGGAACGATGCGGCTGGTCAGCAAATTCCCCGCCGAGAGCGCACGCAGCACCGGATATATGGTGCCTTCCTTGAAGATGGAGGTGCCATCGTTGGCGCTGGCCAGTCGCTTGGCGATTTCGTAGCCGTAGAGGTCTTCGCCCGATTGGGCAAGAACAGCGAGCAATACCAGGCCTACGAGCCCTCCGTTGAGCTCTTTTTGGAATTTACGCTCGTTGCTATCATCCATGAGCCAATACTATATAGTTACCAATAGTACATAGCAAATAATATTAGAGACCAAATAGAACCATCCGGGCAAGCCGGCTAGCCCGGTGGGCTACCAGGGCACCGTCGGCGTGGGCGCGAGCCTAAGCGCTCGCACTGACGAGTTTCCCGGGGCTATGCGCACCCGAACCTCTCAGTGGATTTCCTGCGCGTCTCGGGCACACTAGGCAGCCTTTTATTGCGCGGGAGTCCGGTAAACATGTGCGGCATCGTGGGCGTGGTCGCCGAACGCAACGCAGTACCCATCCTGATGGAGGGTTTACGTCGGCTTGAATACCGTGGCTACGATTCGGCCGGTCTAGCCGTGATGGATCGCGGGCACCTGTCCCGTTTGCGCACGGTCGGCAAAGTCAATGTTCTGCAGGATGCCATCGATGCAGCGCCGATCAGCGGATCGGTCGGCATTGCGCACACTCGCTGGGCAACGCACGGCGTGCCGACCACCGAAAATGCGCACCCGCACATCTCTCGCGGCGGCGTCGCCATCGTGCACAACGGCATCATCGAAAATCACGAGACGTTGCGCGCCGAACTCAAGAATCTGGGCTACAGCTTTACCTCGGAAACCGACACCGAAGTCATCGCGCATCGCATTCATCACCATCTGGGCTCGTCCTCCGATTTATTCGCGGCGGTGCGCAAGACCGTGGCTGAATTGCAAGGCGCCTATGCATTGGCGGTCGTGTGCGAGGCGGACCCTGAGTGCATCGTGATGGCGCGCGAAGGCTGTCCGGCGGTAATCGGCCTAGGGCTGGACGAGAACTTCGCCGCCTCGGACGTGGCGGCGCTGCTGCCGGTCACGCGCCGTTTTACGTTTCTGGAAGAAGGCGATGTTGCCGAGGTGCGCCGCAGGTCCATTAAGATTCTGGACGCCGCGGGCAAGCCCGCGGCGCGCGAGGTGCGGGAAAGCGATGTGCCGGCCGAGGCCGCCGAACGCGGGCCATACCGCCATTTCATGCTCAAGGAGATACACGAACAGCCCCGGGCGATTGCGGAAACGCTGGAGGAGCGGGTCGCCGGTGGAAAATTGCTGGATGCGGCCTTCGGACCCGGCGCCGCGAAGATCTTCAAGCGCGTCAAGGCTGTTCACATTGCTGCCTGCGGCACCAGCTATCACGCCGGTCTCGTCGCCAGCTATCTTGTGGAACAAATTTGCCGCATTCCGGCGCGGGTCGAGATCGCGAGCGAGTACCGCTATCGGGATCCCGTGGTCACCGCGGATACATTGTTCGTGACCATTTCGCAGTCCGGCGAGACGGCGGACACGCTGGCGGCGCTGCGCAACGCCAAGCAAGCTCAGTATCTGTCGACGCTCGCCATTTGCAATGTCGCCGAGAGTTCGATGGTTCGGGACTCAAATCTGGTGCTCCTGACCCGCGCCGGACCCGAAATCGGCGTCGCATCGACCAAGGCTTTTACCACCCAGCTCACCGCGCTCGCGATGCTGACGATTGCGCTTGCAAAAAACGGCCCGAACTCGGGCCAGGAAGGCGCGCTGGTAGCGCAGCTGCTGCAACTGCCGGGCCTCGTGGAAAAGACCCTCAAGCTCGATGAGACCATTCGCGGTCTCGCGGAAGTTTTCGCCGAGAAAAGGCACGCCCTGTTTCTCGGCCGCGGACCCTTGCAGGCCATTGCGATGGAAGGCGCGTTGAAACTCAAGGAGATCTCCTACATTCACGCGGAAGGCTACGCCGCCGCGGAACTGAAGCACGGACCGTTGGCGTTGGTCGACGAAGACATGCCCGTGGTCGCGGTGGCCCCGAGCAATGAGCTGCTCGAAAAGCTCAAGTCGAATCTTCACGAGGTGCGCGCTCGCGGCGGAAAATTGTTCGTATTTGCCGATCCCAATTCCGGGATGGACAGCGAGGACGGCATTACGGTGATCAGGATGCCGGCTCACGCGACCGCGATGCAGGCACCGATAGTCTTCGCCATTCCGATGCAGCTGCTGGCTTATCACGTCGCCGTGCTCAAGGGGACGGACATCGATCAGCCGCGCAACCTGGCGAAGAGTCTCACCGTCGAATAATCCGAGGCCGCCGCGAGCCTAGATCATGCCTTCCAGTCGGGCATAACTCGCCTCCATCCCGTGCTCCATGCCGGTCGCCAGCATGGCGGCCCGCGTCTTGCCATCCGGCAATGTCATGCGCAGCGTCATCAGCGTTCCGGCCCCGTCGGGATCGAATCTCGTTTCCACGCGGTTGTCCGGCGTCGCATCGGGCAAGTGCATCCGCTCCACATGAACGATCCGGCTGTAAGGCGTTAGTTCCAGATACTCACCGGTCAGGTAAAATCCGCCGCCTTTTCCGTTCGCCCATTCGTAGCGAATCTTCCCGCCAGGCCGCGCCTCGCTGATGCAAACCGGCATCGTCCAGCCATCGGGTCCGAGAAGCCATTTCTGGATTAGCGCCGGCTCCGTGTGAGCGCGATAGACCGCTTCAGGGGGTGCCGCGAAGCGCCGCGTCACGACGACCTGTTTGTCGCCTTCGGTCTTGAGCGTCATTTTGCTCATCGTTTCCTCCTTTGCCTCTTGGGTGTAATGGTGGCCAGCACCTCATCAAGCCGGTCGTAGTTCTTGGTCAAGGCATCCCGCAGGATGGCGAGCCATTGATCGACGCCGATGATCCCTGCGGGTGCCAATCGGCACGGCCGTTGCGTGCCATCGATACGCCGGGTAATCAGCCCCGCACCTTCCAACACCTTGATGTGGCGCGAGATGGCGGGCTGCGATATCTCGAACGGCTCCGCGAGTTCGTTGATTGTCGTTTCACCCAAGGCGAGCCGGGCAAGGATCGCGCGGCGCGTTGGGTCAGCAAGCGCAGCAAAGGCCGCATCGAGATTCAGCATGTTACACCCGTTGTTATATAACTTATATGTTATATAACTGATACAACATTGTCAAGCAGATTGCTGCTCGCTGCTGAATAGGCCCGCAGGCGCGCGTTACCCGCTACGGCAGCGAGTAGGCGACGAGGTAGTCGCCGCGCGGAGTGTCGCTCTTGTAGCCGCCGGCGGCGATCACGACATACTGGCGGCCGTCGATGGCATAGGTCATGGGCGTGGCTTGACCGCCCGCCGGCAGCTTGACCTCCCACAAGAGCTTGCCGCTGTCCGTCTCGAAGGCGCGCATCCGGCCGTCGAGGCTGGCGGCGATGAAGATGAGGCCGCTCGCCGTGACGATGGGCCCGCCGATCGCCGGCATGCCGATGTTCACGTGAATGAACGGCGCATCGCCGAGCGGGATCTGCCACTTGAGGGTGCCGTGTTCCATGTCGACCGCCGTGAGCATGCCCCAGGGCGGCTTCACGCACGGGACGCCCAGCCTCGACTTGAATGCAATTCGGCGCATGCCATAGGGCGTTCCTTCCTGCCGCGCGAATTCCCAGTCCTCGTAGTTGCCCGACTCGCGCTGTTCGCGCAGCTCGGCGCGTGGGATGAGCGCAACGACGAACGGCAGGTTCATGGTATTGACCACCGCGAGTTGGCGCTTGGGATCGAACGCGATGCCGCCCCAGTTGGCGCCGCCGGCGTTGCCCGGCTGCATGAGCGAGTCCTTGATCGCGGGCGGCTGGAACATTCCCTCGGAGCGGTAGCCCTCGATGCGCTTGCGGCAGGCGCGGGTGTCGAACCATGCGACACCCCAGGCATCATCCGCAGTGACCGGCGCCTGGCGTGTCAGCGCCGGCGGCGCCACAGGATAGGGCTGCGTCGGCGCAGGATTCTCGCCCGGCACCGCATCCTGCGGCACGGGTTTCTCGACGATGGGGAAGATGGGCGCACCGCTGTCGCGATCGAAGGTGTACAGGAAGCCGGTTTTGGTCGCCTGGATCACCGCCGCCATGTGCCGGCCATCGTGCACCAGGTCCGCGAGGGTCGGCTGTGAGCCCACGTCATAGTCCCATAGGTCGTGGTGCACCAGCTGCTGACCCCACTTGAGATTGCCGGTGTCCCCTTCCAATGCCACCACGGAATTGGCCCAGCGGTTGTCGCCCGGCCTCTCGCCCCCAAAGAAGTCAGGGCTGGCGGAACCCGTGGGCGCAAACACCAGGTGGCGGGCCGCATCCACCGACAGCGGCGCCCAGGCATTGGCGGCGCTGGCGCTCTTTACGCGTTCCGGACTCCACTCCTTGAACACCGGATTCGATGCATCACGCGGAATGGGGTCCCAGCTCCACTTGAGTGCGCCGCTCCTGGCGTCGAAAGCCCGCACGCTGCCGAGTTCCTCCAGCACGCCGCGATTGTCGCCGATGGAAGATCCGACGATCACCTTGCCGTCCAGGATGGCGGGCGGCGAGGTGACCAGATAGTTGCGCCACTCGTCGCCTTCCTTGAATTGGGAGCGTACGTCGTTCAGCAGATTCACCGCGCCGCGCTCGCCAAAGTCCGCGCAAGCCTTGCCGGTGGCGGCATCCAGCGCCAGCAGCCGGGCGTCCAGTGTCGGGGCATAGATGCGCGCGTGACATACCGCCTGCGGTTCGCTCGCTTCGTCCACCCAGAGGGCCACACCGCGCGATACACCGTCGGAGTAGTGCAGGTCCTTGCGGCTCTGGCTGTCGTGGTGCCAGCGCAGAGTACCGTCGATCGCATTCACCGCGACCACATCGGTACTGCTGGTGGTGAGATAGAGAGTGCCGTCGTAGAGAATCGGCGTAGCTTCGAAGGCGGAACGGCGCCAGTCCTTCACGCCCTGGCCCAGCTCACCGGTGCGGAAGATCCAGGCGACGCGCAGTTGGCCGACATTCGCAGGCGTTATCTTTGCCAGGGGCGAATAGCGCGTGCCGCCCTCGTCACCGCCGTAGGCGGGCCAGCCGCCATCCGGCACGGCGGCCGCGACGCTCTCGAGAAGCGCAAACCACAGCATCAACGCGAATAATCGGTGCACGGGCCACTCCAGCATTCCAACAGCCTGCCCTAATCTAACCGCAATCGGCCATCGAAATACACCAGCGCGATGGCTACCATAGAGTTCAGGCATATTTCGCGCGAGATCAGCTTGAGCACATCCAAAGTACGCCGGCCAAAGCCTTCGGACAATTTCGGCGCCGCCTTTTTTCGAAGATTTTATTTGGACCCCGCCACGAAGGTCGTCAGCAACGGCGAAATGCGCAGTCGCGCCGCGCTGATCGCGTCGATACTGCGGCATGTCCAGATCCCCGTGCGGCGCATTCTCGACGCCGGCTGCGGCATTGGTCTGCTGCGCAAGCCGCTGGCGAATCTTTACCCGCGGGCACGCTATTCGGGTCTCGACACAAGCCCGTACCTGTGCAAACGCTTCGGTTGGATACAAGGATCGGTCAGCGATTTCGCGCCGCAAAAGCCCTTCGATCTGGTGATCTGCTATGACGTGCTGCAGTACTTGCCGGACGCGCAAGCTGTGCGCGCCATCGCGAACCTCGCCAGGCTGACCCGCGCAACGCTGTACGTGTCGGCGCTGACGGTAGAAGATTGGCGTGAAAATTGCGACCGCAGCCGCACGGACGGCGACGTGTATCTGCGCTCAGGTGCGTGGTACCGGCGGCATCTGAAAAAATCCTTCCGCTACCTTGGCTTCGGGGTGTGGCTGCGCAAGGACGTGGCGGCGACGCTTTGGCATATGGAAAAGCCCGGCGCTTAGAGATTGTGCAACATCCACTCCACGATCGCCGCATGCAGCGGTTCTGCGGCCCCATCGTCCGCGCGCACGTGATTCACCAACGACACGAGCACATAGGTTTTGCCGCTGGGCGCCGCTACATAGCCCGCGACTCCGCTGACGGCGTCGAGGTGGCCGGTTTTGAGGCGCACGGAACCTGAGGTAGTGCCCTTCATGCGGGATCGCAAAGTGCCGTCGATGCCGGCGAGCGGCAACGACGCCATGAACTCGGGCGCAAAGCGACTGTGATACGCGGCGCTCAATATCGTCGCCAGCTGCCGCCCCGAAATCTGCGTGCTGCGGGATAGTCCGGAGCCGTTGTCGAAGTCGACGCCCTGCAGATCGAATCCGCGCTCGCGACCCCACTCGGCAAGTGCGGCGCCGCCCTTTTCCGGGGTCGCGGGCGCACCGTATCGTTCACTTCCCAAGGTCAGGAGCAGATGGCGCGCCATGACATTGCTGCTGAATTTATTGGTCAGCCGCACGATTTCACCCAAAGTCAGGGAATCGAATGTGAGCAGCGGTTTGGCATCGGCAGGCGTGGCTTCGACGCGCAATTTGCCGGTAAACTCGCCGCCCGATTCGCGCCACAGCTCGAGGAAGGTGCCGAAGGCATAGCTGGCCGGCTGCAGCAGCACGCGTGTAAAGCTGCGCGGTGTGCACTGCGGCGATAATGCACCGGAAAACACCACCCGGTCCCACTGCGCGGAGGCCACTTGAAAAGCCACCCGGTCGGCGCCGCCTCGACAGCGGCCGGGGGCGAAGCGGATGCGGTTTTCTATCGCAAGATTGCCGGGCGACGGACTGGCGATGACATCCACCCGGCGAGTGTCGGCGTTCGCGACCAATCTGAACTCGACCGACTGAAAATTCACCATGAGCGCATCGGGCAGCACGTTGTACGAGCGGTTCGGTCGCCCGTCAAAGGCGCCGGGGTCCTCCGGCGGCGGGGAAAATGCCGTGTTGTCGATGACGACATCGCCGCGAATCGACTTCAAGCCCGCGGCGCGCAAAGCCTGCACGAAGCTCCACCAGCGTTCCAACGTCATGTATGGATCGCCGCCGCCCTGCAGGATCAAATCCCCGTCGAGCACCCCGTCATTGAGAGTGCCGCGAGCCCAGACCCTGGTTTGCCAGGTGAAGACGGGTCCAAGCATGTCCAAGGCCGCAAATGTAGTGACCGTCTTGATCGTGGACGCGGGGCTGCGCGGCGTGTCGGGATTTAAACTCATCAGCACGCGATCCGAGTCCGGATCGACGATCACGAAGCTGACCGCGCTCGGCGGCAGATGTTGTACAGCCATCTCTTGTGTAACGCTGGCGGGAATCGCGGCAGCCGACCATGCGCACAGCGGTGCGCAGCTGAAGGCTGCGAGCAGAGCGCGACTTACAATGAACATCAAAGGGCGCATCAATTCAGCGGCAGCGTGATTCGCTGCCAGGCGCGAGAATACCAGCGGAGAAACAGCGTCAAGCCGAGGCAACAGATGTAGATCAATGCCGCAAACCACCCGCCTACCGCAGCCAAGCCGAATTGCGGCAGCCAATCGACCCACCCCTGTCCCGGCGCGAAGGACAGACTGTGGGCCAAAGGAACGAACACCAGCCACGATAGCGCCAAAACCATGACTGCGGGCAGCCGCACATCGCCGGCGCCGCGCAAACAAGCGCTGCTGCTGATATTGAGTCCGTCGAACAATTGATAGCCGGCGGCGATCCACAACAGCGTGCAGCCTCGTGCCACTACCCTGCCCGCATCGGGGTCGGCGCCATTCGTAAAGAACGGCAGCACCCAAGGACCCGCCGCTGCCAGAAGTATGCCGATCGCACCCATGTACAGCACGGCTATCCATACTATTCCATTGCCGACCTTGAAAGCCCAGTCGCGGCGATCTGCGCCGATGGCCTGCCCGACCAGTGTGGTTCCCGCCATCGCAATTCCCACCGCGGGCATGTAGCAGAAGGAAGTGAGCATCATGACAATCTGGCTCGACGCGCCATCGACGGTGCCGAGGCGTACCTGCATCAGCTGAAACAGCGCAAAGCCGAGAATGTCCGCCGCAATCAGCAGACCCATCGGGAATCCCAATTTCACCTGGCGCCACAGGGCGCGTGCGCGCAATCGCGTGGTGAGGTGCGAGCGATAACGCCGGCGCGTCGCCGGCCCCAAAAACCATAGCAGCGCGGCCGCAACTCCGAGCAGCTGCGCGGTATTCGTCGCCCATGCCGAACCCGGGATGCCCATCCCGAGATTGAACATGAACAGCTGATTCAACAGAGCGTTTATCGCGGCCACGCCGGCCGCGATCCGCAGAGTGATTGTCGGGCGGCCGATGCCGTTGAAGAAGCCGAGCACCGCCCACATGGCGACGCCGAGCGGACCTCCCAGCATGCGCGGATTCCAGTACGATAGCGCCAGCCGCAGCGTGTCAGGGGCGATGCCGAAAGGCGCAAATATGCGGGGCCCGCTTACCGCGAGCACGGCAAACAAGGGCACGGTGAACAACGACGCCCACAGCGCGGTCCAGGTAGCCTGCGATGCGCGGGCATAGCGGCGTGCGCCATAGGCCTGCGCAACCAATGTCTGCACCGCGAGCCCGACGCCGCCAAACAGCAATCCGAACACCAGCACGGGCCAGTACACGGCGCCGATCGCGGCGGTGGCGATGGGCGAGACGCGGCCTATGAACCAGGTATCCGTGGCGTTCAGAACCGCTTGCACGGCGCTGTTCACCATGAAAGGAAACGCCAATGACGCGACCGTCAAGTAGTCGAGCCGCGGACGCCCGCCGGAGCTCAAGGCTTGTCCAGGAAGAAGATTTATCGGCGCATCCAAGTAGTGTTCTCCTGCGCTAACAGTCGCGTAGGATGAAGCAATGAACGCGAAGAAGCGACGCAATTTTTCCGGAGCATTTCTACCACAGGATCGCGGCAACGGCGCGTGGCGCTTAAGCAGAGCAGTGCCGCACGAGGTCGACGTGTTTCTGCAAGACGCGGAGCGCGGCGCCGCACGGGCCTTCGGCAGCGCACCGGTCGTGGATCTTTGCATTGACTGGAACGCGAAGACCGCGCTGCTCTCGTTCAAGTCGGGCGACAGAGTTGCAACGGTGGCGGCCGCGAGCGCGATCGTTCATGAGCCATTGGCGCATTTGTATGAAAGCCTGCCGCTGGTGAAATTCGACGCCGGCGCGCGGCGGTTTTGGCGCCGGGTATTCCGTTTGGTGCGCATTCCAGGCGGCCGCTACCTGCTGAGGTTTTTGACGCGATCCCCGCAGCCAGGGCCGTGACCGCGATCTGCATCACAAGAATCCGAAGTTATTGTCAATATTGCAGCTTTTTTTCCGTTAAGCCGGGTGCCGGGCCCTTAAATCTTGCGTCGAACTGCGACGCTCGTCAAAGCTGCGCAGCGGCGTTTCCAGCACATTGATTCGTGACTTCAACGTCCGAATTCCCTGAAATGGCCCGAGTGCTGGATATCAAGTCTAACTCCGCCGAGAGTCCGGCCGCGGACGCTTCATTCGATCCGTACGGCCGTTTGTTGCGCATGCTCATGCCGAGCCTGCGCGGCGTCGCCGTGCACGACGGGTTCTCCAACCTGGTCTGGTCCTCCGACGATTCGGATCTGGAGGATGAACCGCAGTTCATCAAAGACGCCATAGCCAATGCACTGTCGGATGGCGCGGACTTTCCCGGCGTCGCGCGCACCATCGACGCGGATCACGTGGTATACGCCTTTGCCGTGCGCGGCGAACACATCGAATTGTTGGGCGTCATCAGTCTGATCGCGCGCTTGGCGGGGACGCATCTGGAGCCGCGCCCATTGCATAAGGTCCGTCATCAGGTACAGCCGGCGCTCGAGTGCCTGCGGCGCGAATTGACGCTGCGCGCAAAATTGGGCTCCAGCGAGCGCAATCTGGGCGTCAGAGAGCGGGATCTTGAGCTCATGATGGAAATCTCCTCCAATCAGTCGGCCGCCGTGAGCGATGCGGACGAATTTTCGCTGATTCTGAAGACCGGCCTCGACCGGATGGGATGCGCGCTGGCGGCGCTCTGGGTGCCGGATAAAAATGTCTCCGTTTCCTTGACGCGCAGCGGACAGCCCATGTCGCCGGAAGCGCTAAAGCGCGCTCAGCATCACCTGATGGCGTGGATGCAGCTGCAACAGCGCACCATCGTGATCAATCACATTTCCAAGGTCGCAAGCACCGTGGCGGCGCCGTACAAGATACTGGCGTGCCCGATCCGGCATCATTCGGAGCGGGTCATGGGGGTGCTCGCGCTGTTCAATCCTCCCAGCGCCCCGGACTTCGACCTGCCGCAAAAGCGAGTCGCCGAAATGCTGGCGAAGAGATCGACCGTGATCATTCAGGCCCAATATGACGGCAGCACCGGCCTCATGACGCGCCAGGCCTTTGAACGCCAGGCCACCGGCCTGCTCGGATCGGGCGATGGCGCCGCCTCGCACATCATTCTGTATCTTGACATCGACCGGCTGCATGTCATCAACGAAACGTTCGGCATGCATGTCGGCGACGATGTCATCGTCAGTGTGGCGGAGCGCATGGCCAAGACGCTGCCGGCTGAGGCGCTGTCGGCGCGCATTTCCGGCGACCGCTTTGCCGCGCTGATCCCCAAATCCAGCATGGAAGCCGGCGGCGTGATCGCCGAGCAGATTCGCGCCGCCGCCGCGAGCATCGTGCCGCGCCCCGGTCAGGGTTCGTTCGAAGTGTCCGTGTGCCTGGGAGTCGCGCCCATCGGCCGCTCCGACAACCCGCTCGCGCATGCCTTGGCCACCGCGGAAATTGCCTGCAAGGCCGCCAAGGACCGCGGCCGCAATCGCGTCGAGATGTTCCAGGATTCCGATCAAAGCATCATCAGAAGGCACACCGACATCCAGGTGATCGGCATGCTGCGCGACGCACTGGACAACGATAGTTTCCGGCTGGATGCGCAGCCCATCCTGCCGCTGCGCGGCAACTATGGACGGCCGCGCTTCGAGTTGTTGATACGCATGCTCGGAGATCGCGGCGAGATCATCCCGCCCGGCAAATTTCTCTCCGCAGCGGAGCGCTATCAGCTCATGCCCACCATCGACCGCTGGGTGGTACGCCGAGCCTGCGAGCTGCTCGGTCAGCACAGCGCGGCGGTGGGGGAAGAATTCGCGCGCTTCGCCATCAACCTCTCCGGTCAATCGCTGCAGGACGAATCCTTCCTGGGCTTCGTCGTCGAGCAACTCAAGGCGAGCAGCTTGCCGCCGGCAGTGCTGTGCTTCGAATTGACCGAAACCGCGACGATCGGCAATTTGGAAAAGGCGCAGGTTTTCATGCGCACGCTGCAGGATCTGGGTTGCCAGTTCGCGCTCGACGATTTCGGCACGGGGGTCAGTTCACTGGCCTACCTTAAGGATCTGTCGGTCGACTACATCAAGATCGACGGCAGCTTCGTTCGCGATGCCATCAGCAACACACGCTCCGAATCCATGATCAAGGCAATTGCGCAGCTCGCGAAAGTCATGTGCATGCAGACCATCGCCGAATACGTCGAAACCGACCTGTTGCGGGTACGCATGGCGGACCTCGGTGTGGATTACGGCCAGGGTTTTGCGATGGGCAAAGCACAGCCGCTCGAGGATTTGCTGCAGGAACTCGCCATCTACGAAGCCACGGTCAGCGACTGGGCGGTGCCGGAGAGCGGGGTCGGGAAGGGCGCCGCGGATCCCAAGTAGCGGCCTTACGACAGGGCAAAGCGGATTCGCAGTTCAGTGCGCACCGGCACCGGCTTGGCATCGCGCAAAACAGGCTGGTACCGCCATTGCGAGACCGCCCTTACAGCGGCATCCTCGAACACGCCGGGAACACTGGTTGCATGGACCACCACGTCCTTCACCTGGCCGGTCTCCGAGACCGTGAAGCCCAGTTCCACCCAACCTTCAGTCCGGCTCACCGCCGCGCGATTCGGATAGGTCGGCTGCACCGACTTCAGCAGGGTGAGTTGACTCGCGGGGACCATGGTCGCCAGGGACGCTCGCTTGGCAACCGCGGCGTCAAGATCACGCTGCGCTGAATTGGCGTCGGTGGAAGCAAAGCCGATCTGCGCCGCCTCGTCCAGCCAGCTTCGAGCCGCGTCGTATTGCTCCAGAGCGAGGGCACGCCGCGCCTTGGCGACCAAGCGGGATCCGAGGTCCTGCATGGCGGCGGTGAGTCCAGCGTTGCCCGGATCCAGCCGGCGCAGGTTGAGCAAAAAGTATTTGGCATTATCGTTGTCCGGCTCGATCAGCCGATCCTCCAGCATTCGGTCGTTCGCATTCTTCAACAGCTGAACCCGGGCGTCCACATCCGCCTGCTTGCGCGCAGCGGCGAGCAAGCCCTGCGCCGATTCGAGGTCGGCAGCAGCGGCGAGACCGGCGGCGCCCTCGATCGAGGAGGCCGCCAGGGAGAAATCGCGGCGATCGATGGCGCTGCGTACTTCGGTGAGCAGCCGCGACGCGAGCGACCTTCGCGCCTCTTGCGCGGCTGAATTGTTGGGATCGAGACGCAGGGCTTCCTGCACATAGAAACGTGCGCTGGCGCGGTCGGGCGCCAGCAAGCGGCCATCGCGCATGCTCTGTGCGGCGAGATCGAGCAAGGGAGCCACGCGATCCACATCGGCGGGTGGCGAGTTGCGTACGCGCGGTACAGCCTGAGGCCGCGCCTGCGCCGCCTTGAGCTGCTCGCGCGATTTCGCAAGCTGCGCCGTCAAGAAAGCCATGCGACTGCCTTCAACGCCTGCCTTGCGCGCCGTCTCGATAGCGGCCCCCGCTTCGTCCAATCGATCCTCGAGCAAGGCATTCTCGGCAAGCGCCAGCAGCCGTTCGTGAACCTCAACCAATCCGCCGCGCGCGGTCGGGTCGGCAGAGTTGTTCGCCAGCGCTTGCTGGTAGAGTTCCAGCGCGTTGTCGCCGTCAGGCTCGGTAAGCTTGTTGGCCGCGAGCGCCGCGGCGGCGCGCGCCAGCAGCGGCGACTGCAACGCTGTATTGTCCGCTTCCGCGGCCGGCGGCTGCACGAGTTCGTTTCGCGCGCTGCTGTTATGCACCAGCCACGCCACCACAACGATGAGAGCCAATAACCCGATCGTGCCTCCGATCAGCCAGGCGCTCATGGAGCCCTGAGCGCGATCACGCAGCGGAAATTCGGCGGCACGCAGGCGTAGCTCGTCGTGCTTTTTGATGGCGGCTTCTGCGAACAGCTTGGCTCGAGCCGGCGACATGGGCTTGTGGATGAATCGATACACCGTGCCCGCGCTGATCAAACTCGCGAGCGAGCTTTCGTCATCGCGATTGCCCGCGACAATGACCACTAGATCCGGAAACTGGCGCTTGATCTGGCCGATGAACACGCTCGCAGTCTCGTTCAGCGCCTGCAAGTCGAGCACCACGATGCCCACTTCGCCTGCGACCAGCAAATCGCTGACCTTGTCCGCCGAGGCAACGTTCCACAGGCGTCGCGCGCCGCCTACCGCGTCGCGCAAGGTGTGCAGAAAAACTGGGTCCGCGGATAGCACGACGAGCTCGACAATGTCGCTCGCGAGGTTGAATTTCAGCGCGTCCAGCCCGCCATCTTGGTCGGAAGCTAGCACCAATTATTTCCTTTCATACAGAACCCTAGATGGACTGGGGCGGGCTAGCGAATCGCAATGCAGCACGGAGCCGTCCGGTTAGGCTAGTGTCATTCCTCCAGCGACGCTATACGATACGGGCGGGCAGCAGACAATGCCTGTTGCACTGCGTCAATTCAGTTCTGTGACTGGTCGCTCATTCGTAAGCAAGAAGCTACTCGGGGGGATCATTGGGCGCGTCAATCGGAATCACATCTAAATTGGCCGTTGAGCAGCGTCCCGCGCTGGAGCAGTTGCTGTTTTTCAACGTAAACCAGCATCGCGTACGGGTGGGCATTCAACAATCCATAGACACCTATGGAGTACCCGAGATCTATGAGCAGGACGGCGGCTTGCGCGTACGCGTCGGCGAGATCGCCGGAGTCCAAACCCTGTTCGCCGTTTCAGACGAAGGCCGTCCAATCGGGGTTGCCGTTTTCGTGCGCTCGGCGCATGAACGCTTCGCGGTCCTGCATCTTGGGGTCGATCCTCGGTTGAGCGCCACACCGGAACTGAATACACGCGTGCTGCTCAAACTCATGCATGAAATCCGCAGCACGGCGCGCCGCACGCGCGGTGTGGACTGCATCGAATTGGTTTACAAGGTACGTCACGCCGTGCGCTTGCACGGTTAGCTGCAAAACAAAGGGGACATAATGTTTAGCATGAATTCCGGGCGCAAGCTCGTTCTCGCCGCGACTGTCATAATGATCGCTTCAACCGGCTCAGCCGCTTTCGCAGCCGACTCCCAAAAGGTCGTGCGTTTGCCGTTACCGGACGGCAACGACTTTCCGATCTCCTCGGCGGTCACGGTGAAGGCTGGAGTCGACACGTATTTCTTGAGCGGCGCGCTCGCCCCGGTGATCAACAAGGATGCTCCGAAAGGCAGTGTCGCCGCCTACGGCGACACGGAGACGCAGACGGTGGGGGCCCTTACATCGATCAAGTCAACCCTCGCCCGTCTCGGACTGACCATGGGTGATGTCGTGAAGATGACGGTATTCCTGGTCGGCGATCCGGCCAAAGACAATAAGATGGACTTCGCCGGCCTGATGGCGGGCTACAAGCAATTCTTCGCCACCGCCGAGCAGCCCAACAAACCATCTCGCAGCGCCGTTCAAGTCGCCGCTCTCGCGGCCCCCGGAGCCCTGGTCGAGATCGAGGTCGTTGCCGCCAAAGCGCATTGATTTCGATCGATGCCGAGAAAGCGGATTTCGATGAGACTGAAGATCAGCGCGGTGGCGGTGGCAGCCTTCTGCGTCATTGCGCCCGGTTTTGCAGAAATGCAGAAGCCGGCGTTCAAGCCGCTCGATGTCTTTGATCTGCAATGGGTGGCCGATCCGCAGATTTCGCCGGACGGGCGCAGCATTGCCTACGTGCGAATGGGCTACGACATCAAAACGGATCGGCCGCTCGGTACTGTCTGGTTGATCGGGGTGGATGGCAAGAATGAACGCCCCTTATCCAGTGCGCCCACGAGCGCTTCGCCGCGCTGGTCGCCGGACGGCACGCGCATCGCGTATCTGGCACGCGCCGCGGATGCATCGACCCAGCTTTTCATGTATTGGACCCAGAGCGGTGCGTCCGCCGCCATCAGCAACTTTACCGAATCGCCCAGCGGCCTTGCGTGGTCGCCCGACGGTCGGTGGCTCGCCTTCACCATGCCGGTGGCCGCGGAACGCAAGCCCCTGAAAGTAGAGCTGCCGGAGGCGCCGAAAAGTGCCCATTGGGCGGAGCCGCCGAAGTTGATCGACAAGATGGTGTTCCGCGCCGACGGCGAGGGCTATCTGCCGAATGTGTTCAGCCAGCTGTTCATCATTTCCGCCGACGGCGGAGCCGCGCGGCAGCTGACGCGCGGCGATTTCGACCATGATGGTCCGCCGGCATTCACCGCCGATGGCAGCGCGGTTCTCATCAGCGCGAATCGCCGGGCCGACGCGGACTACGAGCCCCTCGACAGCGAGATTTACCGCGTGGATTTGTCCGACGATTCCCTGCACGCGCTGACCGACCGCCGCGGGCCG
>Ga0210410_10002649_pt1 | contig 16018 bp, 14 predicted proteins | sample IncBWC4MmetaG_FD_161058 | JGI IMG/M metagenome (GOLD analysis project Ga0210410, IMG submission 161058) | Forest soil microbial communities from Barre Woods Harvard Forest LTER site, Petersham, Massachusetts, United States - Inc-BW-C-4-M | ecosystem: Environmental > Terrestrial > Soil >... | reverse complement strand
AGATCAAGCTCTATTGCGTCTACGTCGCGGTCGGCCAGAAGCGCTCGACCGTCGCGCAGTTCGTGAAGGTGCTGGAAGAGCAGGGCGCGCTGGAATACTCCATCATCGTCGCGGCGACCGCGTCCGATCCGGCGCCGATGCAGTACATCGCGCCCTTCACCGGCTGCACCATGGGTGAGTACTTCCGCGACAACGGCATGCACGCCGTCATCATCTATGACGACTTGTCGAAGCAGGCCGTCGCGTACCGCCAGATGTCGCTGCTGCTGCGCCGCCCGCCGGGCCGCGAAGCCTATCCGGGCGACGTGTTCTATCTGCATTCGCGCCTGCTCGAGCGTGCCGCGAAGCTCAACGAGGAACACGGTTCGGGCTCGCTGACCGCGCTGCCGGTCATCGAAACCCAGGCCAACGACGTGTCGGCCTACATTCCGACCAACGTCATTTCCATTACTGACGGCCAGATCTTCCTGGAAACCGATTTGTTCTTCCAGGGTATCCGTCCCGCCGTGAACGTCGGTCTGTCGGTGTCGCGCGTCGGTTCCTCGGCGCAGACCAAGGCGACCAAGAAAGTCGCCGGCAAGATCAAGGGCGAGCTCGCGCAATACCGCGAAATGGCGGCGTTCGCGCAGTTCGGCTCCGACCTCGACGCCACCACCCAGCGCCTGCTCAACCGCGGTGCGCGACTGACTGAGCTGTTGAAGCAGCCGCAGTTCTCGCCGCTGAAGATGGAAGAGCAGGTCTGCGTGATCTGGGCCGGCACCAACGGCTATCTCGATCCGCTGCCGCTCAACAAGGTGCGGGCGTTTGAGGACGGCCTGCTGTCGCTGCTGCGCGGCAAGCATACCGACCTTCTCAACGCCATCCGCGACAGCCGCGATCTCTCCGACGACAGTGCCGGCAAGTTGAAGGCGGCAGTCGAAGGTTTCGCGAAGTCGTTTAGTTAAACGGTGCCGTCATGGCCGCGACCTCGTCGCGGCCATCGACATGTTCGAAGGTGAGATTGGCGGTCAGGTCTTGAGGGCCGGATCGCCGGGGTGAGCGAAGAATGGCATCACTGAAAGACATGCGGGTCCGCATCGCCTCGACCAAGGCGACGCAGAAGATCACCAAGGCCATGCAGATGGTGGCGGCCTCGAAGCTGCGCCGCGCGCAGTCTGCCGCCGAAGCCGCGCGGCCCTATGCCGAGAAAATGGACGCGGTGATCTCCAACATCGCAAGCGCCGCCAACAGTTCGCCCGGGGCACCGGCGCTGCTCGCCGGCACCGGCAAGGACCAGGTGCACCTGCTCTTGGTCTGCACCGGCGAGCGCGGCCTTTCCGGCGCCTTCAACTCCTCGATCGTGCGTCTCGCCCGCGAGCGCGCCCAGACCCTGATGAGCCAGGGCAAGGAAGTGAAATTCTTCTGCGTCGGTCGCAAGGGCTATGAGCAGCTCCGCCGCCTGTTCGACAAGCAGATCGTCGAGCACATGGATCTGCGCGGCGTGCGTCAACTCGGCTTCGCCAATGCCGAGGACATCGCGCAGAAGGTGATCGCCCGCTTCGAAGCCGGCGAATTCGATGTTTGCACCCTGTTCTATTCTCGCTTCCGCTCTGTCATCGCGCAGGTTCCGACCGCGCAGCAGATCATTCCGCTCGAGGTGAACCAGGCCGACAGCAAAGCGCTGGCCGCCGGGTACGAATACGAGCCGGAGGAAGATGAAATTCTTGCCGGCCTTCTGCCGCGCAACCTCGCAGTGCAGGTCTTCCGCGCCCTGCTCGAAAACAACGCCTCGTTCTACGGCGCGCAGATGAGCGCGATGGACAACGCCACCCGCAACGCCGGCGAAATGATCCGCAAGCAGACACTGATCTATAACCGCACCCGTCAGGCGATGATTACCAAGGAGCTGATCGAGATCATCTCCGGCGCCGAGGCGGTCTAAGGCGCATGAACACGAGATAAAATTCGGATCGAAGGAGATAGTTGAATGGCTACAGCAGCCAACCAGACCGGTCGCGTCACCCAGGTCATGGGCGCCGTCGTCGACGTGCAGTTCGAAGGCCACCTGCCGGCGATTCTCAACTCGCTGGAAACCAAGAATGGCGGCAATCGCCTGGTGCTCGAGGTTGCGCAGCATCTCGGCGAATCCACCGTTCGCACGATCGCGATGGACGCCACCGAGGGCTTGGTTCGCGGCCAGGAAGTGACCGACACCGGCGAGCCGATCGAGGTGCCGGTCGGAGAGGGTACGCTCGGCCGCATCATGAACGTCATCGGCGAGCCCGTCGACGAGGCCGGCCCGATCAAGTCCGATGGCAAGCGGGCCATCCACCAGCCCGCGCCGGAATATGTCGACCAATCGACCGAAGCCGAAATTCTCGTGACTGGCATCAAGGTCGTCGACCTGCTGGCTCCTTACGCCAAGGGCGGCAAGATCGGCCTGTTTGGCGGCGCCGGTGTCGGCAAGACCGTGCTGATTCAGGAACTGATCAACAACGTCGCCAAGGCGCACGGCGGTTACTCCGTGTTCGCCGGCGTCGGCGAGCGTACCCGCGAAGGCAACGACCTCTATCACGAGTTCATCGAATCCAAGGTCAATGCGGATCCGCACAATCCCGATCCGAGTGTGAAGTCGAAATGTGCGCTGGTGTTCGGCCAGATGAACGAGCCGCCGGGCGCGCGCGCTCGCGTCGGCCTCACCGGGTTGACGGTCGCCGAATATTTCCGCGACAAGGGCCAGGACGTGCTGTTCTTTGTCGACAACATCTTCCGTTTCACCCAGGCCGGCTCGGAAGTGTCGGCGCTGCTCGGCCGCATCCCCTCGGCGGTGGGCTACCAGCCGACGCTCGCGACCGACATGGGCGCGCTGCAGGAGCGCATCACCACTACCAACAAGGGCTCGATCACCTCGGTGCAGGCGATCTACGTGCCGGCCGACGACTTGACCGACCCCGCGCCCGCGACCTCGTTCGCTCACTTGGATGCGACCACCGTGTTGTCGCGCGCGATCTCGGAAAAGGGCATCTACCCGGCGGTCGACCCGCTCGACTCCACCTCGCGCATGCTCTCGGCGCTGGTGGTCGGCGAAGAGCACTACAACACCGCGCGCACGGTCCAGCAGATTCTGCAGCGCTACAAGTCGCTGCAGGACATCATCGCCATTCTTGGCATGGACGAGTTGTCGGAAGAGGACAAGCTGACGGTGGCCCGCGCCCGCAAGATCGAGCGCTTCCTGTCGCAGCCGTTCCACGTCGCCGAAGTCTTCACCGGCTCGCCCGGCAAGTTCGTCGACCTCGCCGACACCATCAAGGGCTTCCGCGATCTCTGCGAAGGCAAGTATGACCACCTGCCGGAAGCCGCCTTCTACATGGTCGGCACCATCGAAGAGGCGGTCGAGAAGGGCAAGAAGCTGGCCGCGGAAGCGGCGTAACTCAACTCTTTATTGCCGGGCAAAAGCGCGAAGCGCGTCTTTGAGCTAGTGACCCGGCAATCCATCCAACGAGAATCTTTTTATGTGATGGACCCGCGGGTCAAGCCCGCGGGTGACGATGGAAAGAGCGGATACACCATGGCCACCTTCCACTTCGATCTCGTGTCGCCGGAAAAACTCACCTTCTCCGGCGATGTGGATCAGGTCGACATTCCCGGCACCGAAGGCGATTTCGGCGTGCTGGCGGGACATGCGCCCGTGGTGGCCGCGGTGCGCCCCGGTATCCTCACGGTGATTTCCGGCACTTCGAAGCAGAAGATCATCGTGCTCGGCGGCATTGCCGAAGTCTCCGAGAAGGGCCTGACCGTCCTTGCCGAAACCGCGACCTCGATCGAGGAGCTCGACCGCGCCAAGTTCGCCGCGACCATCTCGGACATGGAAGCGAAGCTTGCCGAGAAGGAAGGCTCCGAGCTCGATCATGCGGTCGAGCGGCTGGATCACTTCAAGAGCATCCAGAACGAGCTCAGCACCACCGCGATGCATTGAAGCCGATCACGGCTTCTTTATAAAATTTCAATGAATTCAATGCTCATCGTCGTGATGGGCCTGGAACCCCGTTGCGCCGAGGCGGGCGAGGCGGCATTCTGCGCCCGCTGATTTTGGCGCGGGGCTGGTTTTCATGAAACGCAAGATCGCAGCGATTTTTGCAGCCGATATTGCCGGTTACTCGAGGCTCGTCGCCGAGGACGAAGAGGAGACGCTGAGGCGTCTTGCCTCCTATCGCGCCGTCACCGACGATTTCATCGCCAAGGCGGGCGGACGTATCTTCAACACCGCGGGCGATGCCGTGCTCGCGGAATTTCCGAGCGCGGTCGAGGCGGTACGCTGCGCCATCGACATCCAGGAGAGCTTGCGGACCCGCAACATGGCCTATCCGCCGAGTCGGCAGATGGCCTTCCGCATCGGCATTACCATCGGTGATGTGGTCGAGCGCGACGGCGACCTCCTGGGCGATGGCGTCAACATCGCCGCGCGGCTGGAGGGTCTGGCCGAAGTCGGCGGCATCTGCGTATCGCGCGCGGTGCATGAGCAGGTCGCCAACAAGCTCTCGGTGCAGTTCGCCGATATCGGTGAGCAGGAAGTAAAGAACATCCCGACGCCCGTGCATGCCTACATGGTCGCGATGCGGCGCGAGGACGGTACCTATGCGACGCCGCAAATAAAGAAGCCGGCCGCGAAAGCCACGCCCACCGGCGCGCCGCACTGGCTGTGGCCCGTGGTGGTCGGCGTGGTCGCGATCGTCGCGATCTGCGTCACCGGCTTCCTGTATTTCACCAAGCTCGAGCTTACGCCGGGCACCAAGCAAACGGCCGCAGTAGAGAAGGCTGCCGAATCGTCGGCAGCGGCAAGTCCCTCGCCAACCCCGACCCAGGCGGCTCAGGCTGTGTCGCCGCCTGCTCCGCCGCCTCCAGCCAGCGGAAAGTTCTCGCCCGAGAGCGTGCCTTTTATCGCTGACCGCGTGCGGCTCAACCTTTCCAACGAATATGTGTCGGGCGCCGACTACAAGGCGTTTGCGATCAACAATCTCGGCGTCCCCGGGATTGCGGTTGGGCAGCCCAACGAGGAGGCCGCCAGGACCGCTGCGCTCGATCAGTGTCAGAAACGTTCGGACTCCGGCGGACAGAGCCGTCGCTGCGAGCTCTATGCCGTCGGCAACGTCGTCGTCTATCCGCATGGCAAGCCGCCCGTTCCGCCGGCACCGTGGATCAACCACGATCCCTCCACCGAACGTCCGTTCTCGGCGAAGGAAATGCCGATGGTGCGCGATCAGGGGAAATCGCGGCTCGAGGCCGCCTATGCTCCCGGCCGCAAATCCCGCACCATTGCCATTGGACCGGGCGGACAATTCATCTTCATGACCGGCAGCGAGAATGTCGACGAAGCGGCGCGGCGATCGCTTGAATCCTGCGGCTTCCTTGCCGGCGTTCCCTGCATGATCGTGGCGGCGGATGACGCCTTTGTCGTACCGGTGCCGCTCCTGATGAAGGCGATCGGCTTCTTCAAGGCCGCCAGCAATCCCTCGATCGCGGCCAGCGAGCGCGACCAGGTTGCCCGGAAACTCGCGGATGCGCCGACCGGCTGGAATGCCGTTGCGGTCGGCACCACCGGGCATGCGGGCGTCGCCGTGAAGGCCTCCTCCGAGCAGAATGCGATCAACGACGCGCTCGGCGATTGCGCCAAGCACGACAGCGATTGCCACGTGATCGCCATCGGACCATTCGTGGTCGGACCGAACAGTTAGGCCTTGGCGAACCGTGCAAAGCTTTCCGCCACTGCGCGATAAACCTCGCGGCGGAACGGCACCACGAGATCGGCGACGCGGTCGAGGCGTTCCCAGCGCCAGGCGTCGAACTCCGCCGGCTGGTCGTTGCGCGGCGTCAGCGGATCGATCTCCGTCTCAGCGCCGGTGAAGCGCAGCGCGAACCATTTCTGGCGCTGGCCGCGAAATTTTGCCAGCCGATGCGGGCCGTCAAAAGGCGGGAACTCGTAAGAGAGCCAGTCGGTCTCGCCGAGATAACCGGCGCTTCTGACACTGGTCTCTTCCCATAATTCGCGAAACGCGGCGGCGCGGTGATCTTCGCCCTCATCGACGCCGCCCTGCGGCATCTGCCATTCCAGTCCCGGCAGGATGATCTCCGGTCCGTCATCGCGAAAGCGCCGTCCGATCAGGACGCGGCCGTCCGCGTTGAAGAGCGCGATCCCGACATTGGGGCGATAGGGCTTTGGTTCCGACATCCGAATACTCTCCGGGTTGGAAGAGTCTATATCAGATGCAAGCGGGCGGCAGCGTGACCGCCCTTGCTTACGCGACGGTCGAGAAGGTCGATCCCGGTTGGCTGACCTGCACTGCGGTCGATACCGAAAGGCTCTCGGACTGCGTCATCGAGATCGCGCCGGTCTGGAAATCGACCGCGAAGGTGACCGCGTCCGTGCGCGTGCCCGAGGATGTCGCGGACACGCTCCCGGCAGCCGATGATGCGCTCACGCTGGTCGCGGCCGCCACGTTCTGCGAGAACGTAATGTATTCCTCGTTGCCCTGCTGGTACTCCTGTGCCGTCGTACCGGGACCGAGATTGCTGAAGGTGGAAAACTCGCCGGACGTCCCGAAGCGGCGATCGAGGAAGCCCGTGCCATCAGGACCGACGATCTCGACCTGGAAAGATCCATCGCTGGCGCGGCCTACCGCCGAAATCGAATAGCCGTCGGCCTTCAGGCCACCAGCGAAATTCTGTCCGACCTGGACCGGTCCATCGGAGCCGTTATCCGCCGGTGTGCCGCCGCTCAATTGCTGGAAGGCCTGGTCCACGCTCGTCGTGCTGCTCTTATCCGACGAGGAGGTGTCCTGCGCGCTCCCATCCGTATTGCGGACGCGATGCGACTCGACAAAGGCCTGCAGCCGATTGGCGACGTCCTGGTCCGTGCTGGCGCGGGCAAGGATGCCCTTGATCTTGTCGGACAGGTCGACGCGCGTAGCGGGATTGCGTGTCGGGTCCGAACTAGCATCGGCGCTGGACGCCGACGCGCTCGACGCGGTCGCAGGAGGCTGCGTGTCGGCCGAACCAGAGAGAAGCAGCGTCGAGATGTCACTGGCGTATGAAGCTGCGGTTCCGATCGCGCTCATGGGCCGGCCTCCTGCCGGAGATCATTCTCTTTCGCACAGAGTTTCGGCCGATAAGGTGAATATAAGGTTTGCGCCGGACAGGTGTTGCGTCGGCGCAAAATGCAACTTGGCGCTATTCGCCGCCGAGGCTGGCGAATTCCTTCACCACGCGCTCATAGACCGGCCGCTTGAACGGCACGATCAGCGTGGGGAGATTTTTCATCGGCTCCCAGCGCCAGTTGATGAACTCGGCCTTGTGACCTCCGCCGCCGGGATTGGCGACATTGATCTCGGCGTCCTTGCCGGTGAAGCGCATCGCGAACCACTTTTGGCGCTGGCCGCGGTAGCGGCCCTTCCAGGCGCGCCCGGCCACCGTGCGGGGGATGTCGTAGATCAGCCAGTCGCCGACTTCGGCGAGCCGCTCGACCGAGCGCACGCTGGTCTCCTCATAGAGCTCGCGCTTGGCCGCTTCCCAATTGTCCTCGCCGGGATCGACGCCGCCCTGGGGCATCTGCCAGACATGGGATTCATCGACATGTTCGATGCCGCCGGCGCGGCGACCGATGAAGACCAGCCCGTCGCTGTTGAGCAGCATGATGCCGACACAGGTACGGTAGGGCAGATCCTCGTAACGCGTCATTCCGTCAGTGCCTCTTGCGGTCATCCGGACCAAGGCGGTCAAAGGGCCGCCGAGGGAGCCGCAAGACGCGGGGGTGAACCCTGGAACTCTAGCGCATGATCCGGAAAAGTGTGCAGCGGTTTTCCGAAAAGATCATGCGCAATCAAAAACCTGAAGCGGGATGGGGTTCAACCCCATCGCGCTTCAGCTCGATTTTGATTTGAGCATCGTGGTTGTCAATGGGACAAGCATCACGCCACGGGCATCCAGGGTCTTGATCCAGGCGGCGATCCGCTCGATCGAGATCGGCAATGCGGAGGCGGTTCCGACGGCAAAACCGCGGTCTTTGGCGATGGCTTCGAGCTTGGCGAGCGCCCGGTCGATCTCGGCCGAGGTCGGCACCGCATCGATGGCGATATCGCCCTTGGCAAAGGGCATGGCCTGGCTGCCCGCCAGCGCCGACGCGACGCTGCGCGGCGCCGAGCCGTCGTCGAAATAGGAAAGCCCGCGCTTGGCGGCTTCCCGGATGATCGGGGTCATCGCCGCGTCGGTTGCGACGAAGCGCGCACCCATGAAATTGGTGACCCCGGCATAGCCCTGCAGCCGGCCCAGGTGCCAGAACAGCCGGTCGAGATTCTCCTCCGGTCCCAGGGAAGCGAGCAGGGTCTGCGGTCCGGGATCGTTATCGGGATAGTCGTAGGGCTCCATCGGTATCTGGAGCAGGATTTCGTGGCGGCGGGCGCGGGCCTGCTCGGCGAGCTTGGTGGGGTCGGCTCCGTAGGGCGTGAAGGCGAGCGTCACCGCCGGCGGCAGTTTCATGATCGCGTCGGTGGTCTTGGCCGCGCCGACGCCGAGGCCGCCGATCACGATGGACACAGTCGGCATCTTGGCGGCCTTGGCGCGGTCGGCGTCGGCCGCATAGACCGTGAAGGGCTTCAGGCCGTCGGCGATCACCGGGATCATGCCGTAGCGGGTCTTTTCCAGGAGCCGCTGGTCGATGCCGGTCACCATGGCGGGCGCGGCGGCGTTCTCGCTCTCGGCCTTCTCGGGCGTGCCGCCGCCGATCACCACGTCCTGGCGCTTGCCGCTGGTGCCGTCGATGATGGTGACGGTCTTCTGCTCGCCGGCCGCCTTGGTCTCCTCCTTGGCGCCGTGCTCGGTCTTGTCGTCATTGTTGGCGCCGGCCTCGTGGCTTGCCGCGGGGGCGTCCTTTGCCTCGCTGGCCTTCTGGCGGATCGCGACATGGGCGATAGGCTCGCCGCCGAGCGGATTGTCGTTGAACAGGGCGAAGCCGACAAAGGCCAGCAGGAACAGGCCGAGCAGGACCGCGAGCCCCTGCATCGCGGTAAACGGCAAGCGAAACCGGCGCTTGCGCCGTTCCGTTTTCTGTCCGAGCGGGGCGCTCAGATCGTCGACCGTGTCAGCCATTCCTGTTCCCGAATCAGCGTCCGAAGATACCACGGCGGCCCAGTGGCCGCGTCGGGAACCGCCTAAACAAAAGGGCGGCCCGATCGGGCCGCCCTTTCAAAAGTACCGCTGGATCAATCGATCAGTTCGCCTTGGCTGGCTGCCGGTCCGAGGTCGCCGGCTTGTCGCTGGCCGACTTGTCGTCGGCGGGCTTGTCGGCCATCGCCGGTGCCGGGGTCGGCGCCGAGGAGCTTGACTTGATGCCGTGGAGTAGGTCGTCGGCCACCTTGAGCGCCTTGTCGTCCTTGGCGTCCGGCGGGACGTAGGACTGCGAACCGGTCTTCTCGTCGCCGTCGTTCTTGAGATGGCCGCGGAGCGAAGCCTCGCCCCTGGTGTCGGTGCGTGCCTTCAGTTCGTCCGGCACGTCCTGCACGACCTCGATGTCCGGCACGATGCCCTTGGCCTGGATCGACTTGCCGGACGGCGTGTAATAGCGCGCGGTGGTCAGACGCAGCGCGCCGTTGCCCGAACCGAGCGGAATGATGGTCTGCACCGAGCCCTTGCCGAAGGAGCGCGTGCCGACGAGGGTCGCGCGCTTGTGGTCCTGCAAGGCGCCCGCGACGATTTCCGACGCCGAGGCCGAGCCGCCATTGATCAGCACGATGACCGGCTTGCCCTTGGTGAGGTCGCCCGGATGGGCGGTGCGGCGCTGGGTCTCTTCGGCGTTGCGGCCGCGGGTGGAGACGATCTCGCCGCGCTCGAGGAACGCGTCGGAGACGGTGACGGCTTCTTCAAGCAGGCCGCCGGGGTTGTTGCGCAGGTCGATGACATAGCCCTTGAGCTTGTCGCCGATCTGGTTCTGCAGATTCGCGACTTCCTTCTTCAGGCCTTCGGTGGTCTGCTCGTTGAAGGTGGTGATGCGGATATAGCCGATATCGTCGGCCTCGACATGCGCGCGTACCGAGCGGACGCGGATGTTGTCGCGCACCAGCGTCACGTCGAGCGGGTTGTCGGCGCCCTTGCGGATGATCTTCAGCTTGATCTTGGTGTTGACGGGCCCGCGCATCTTCTCGACGGCCTGGTTCAACGTCAGGCCCTGCACCTGCTCGTCGTCAAGCATCGTGATGATGTCGTTGGCGAGGATGCCGGCCTTCGATGCCGGGGTGTCGTCGATCGGCGAGACCACCTTGATCAGGCCGTCTTCCATCGTGACTTCAATGCCGAGACCACCGAACTCGCCGCGGGTCTGGACCTGCATGTCGCGGAAGCTCTTGGCGTCCATGTAGCTCGAATGCGGATCGAGGCCGGACAGCATGCCGGAGATCGCCGACTCGACCAGCTTGCCGTCATCGGGCTTCTCGACATAGTCGCTGCGCACCCGCTCGAACACGTCGCCAAATAGATTGAGCTGGCGGTAGGTGTCGGCGGTCGCGGCGCGCGCGGTCGAGCCCATGAACACGGCACGCGGCTGGGTCAGCAGCAGCGTCAGAGCTGCACCCGTGGCGGCGCTGAGGAGTACGATCGAAGTCTTGCGCATCATCCGCGAACCTTTTCGCCTTCATTTGCGGCCCACCATGGGCCTGGATCGATAGGAGTGCCGTCTTTGCGGAACTCGACATAGAGCACAGGTTGGCTTGCGTTGGCCGCAAAGATAGACGCCACTTGGGATGTCGTCCCCATGGTTGCGACCGGTTCCCCCGTAAGCACAAACTGTCCGATGTTGACCGAAATGCGCTCCATCCCGGCGATCAGGACATGATACCCGCCACCGGCATTAAGGATCAAGAGTTGTCCATAGCTGCGGAACGGTCCGGCGTAAACAACCCAACCGTCACAAGGCGTTGTAACCTGCGCGCCGGGGCGGCTCGCCAAAGAAATGCCTTTTTCTATGCCGCCGGAATCGTCAGTACCGCCGAAATCGCGGATTTTCCTGCCATTGACGGGCAGTTTGAACAGGCCCTTGGCCGAGGCAAAGGCGATCGCCGGGCTGGTGCGCCTGGGATCCTTCATCAGGGCGGCGGGATCGCCCTTGGCGGCCGCCTGCTGGTTGGCGGCCGCGGCGGCCTTCGCTGCGCTCTTGACGTCCTGCTCCATCTTGACGATCAAGCCCTGCAAATCGACGGCCTGCTTGGCCAGCGCAACGGCGCGCGCGCCCTCGGCTTCGATGTCCTTTTCGATATCGACCTGCTTCTTCTGCCGTTCGTCGACGAGCGCGGCGAGCCGGGTCTGGTCGTTGTGCAGCTTGTCGCGGTCCGCGGCCAGGCGGTCGCGTTCGGCCGTGATGCTCTTGCGGACGGTGACGAGTTCGCCGAGGTCGGCGGCAAGCTTCTCGGCCCGCGCGCGCAGTTCCGGCACCACCGCGCCGAGCAGCATCGCGGTGCGCAGCGATTGCAGTGCGTCCTCTGGTCGCACCAGCAGGGCCGGCGGCGTGCGGCGGCCGGCGCGCTGCAGGGCGGCCAGCACCTCGACAATTTCGGACCGGCGTGAATCGAGCGTGCTTCTGATCTCCTGTTCGTGCCCGTCCAGCGTATGCAGCCGGCCTTCGGTCTCGGCGACCCGGCCTTCGACGTCGCGCACCTGAGTCGAGATGTCGATCAGCTGCTGATTGAGCTTGCCGCGGTCCTCGCCGATCGCGGCGATCTCCGCCTTGAGCCTGGCCTGCATGTCGGCCGCGTTCTTCTGTTGGGTGCGTGCCGCTTCCAATTCCTGCTCGCGCTGCTTCAGCGCATCGGCGGGGGCTGTCACGTTTGCTGCCGGCGCAGTCGTGTTCTGCGCGGAGGCCAGCGGCAGGCTCGCGGAAATCAGGATGGCGAAGAGCGGCACGGCGCAGCGCCATAGGCGGCGCCCGGCGCAATCAAGGAATCGAAGTTGCCGCACTTGCATCGTGCTCGACATTGCTGCTCGTCGACCGCGTATTCTACGCGCGGTGATAGGGGTGTCCCGCCAAAATCGTCGCAGCCCGGTAAAGCTGCTCCAGAAGCATCACACGTACCATTTGATGTGGCCAGGTCGCGGCCCCGAAGGCGACCCTGAGCTTCGCCTTGCCCCGCAAATCGGGCGAAAGTCCGTCCGCGCCGCCGATGACAAAAACAGTGTTGGTGGCGGCCTGGTCCCGCCACTGGCCGAGCCGGCGGGCGAATGCGGCACTGTCGACATTGTCGCCGCGCTCGTCGAGCGCGACAAGCACGGAGTTTTCCGGGATTGCGGCTGAAATCGCGGCGGCTTCCTCGGCGATTCGCGCTGCCGCATCGCGGGCGCGGCCTTCCGGAATCTCATTGATATCGAGGCCGCGGAAGCCGAGCTTGCGGCCGACCTCGTCGAAGCGCTTGGCATAGCGCTCGGCCAATTCACGCTCCGGCCCCTGTTTGAGCCGGCCGACGGCAATGACGACGATTCTCATCGGAGCGCACGCTAGCACGCTCCCCAGCCGATTTGCATCGGCACGAAACTCTAGATCGCCTTCGCCGCTCCGGGGCCTTGAGACCACAACCGTTCGAGGTTGTAGAACTCACGCACCTCAGGCCTGAACACGTGCACGATCACGTCGCCGGAATCGATCAGCACCCAATCGCAGTTGGGCAAGCCCTCGACATGGATGTTCTTGATTCCGGTTTCCTTCAGCGCCTTGGTGACGTTTTCCGCGATCGCGCCGACGTGCCGGTTGGCCCGGCCCGAGGTGATGATCATGTAGTCGGAAAATGCCGATTTGCCGTGAAGGTCGATGGTGACCGTCTCTTCCGCCTTCATATCCTCGAGGCGGGAGAGGATCAGGTTCAGCGTCTTGTCGGCGTCGGACGGCGCAGGCAAGGCCGCAGCTTGGGTCGATGTTTTACGCGCGCTCTGTCGAGACTTGGGTAAAACTGACTTGGACAATACAGATGTGGCCAGGGACCATTCCTTTCACTGTATCGCGGGCGACCGAATCCGGCAGCCCACGGACCATTCTACGCATGTGGGGTTAATGGTTTCAATATCCAGTCCTCCACACTCACCCACCTTCACGTCGCGGTCTTCCAGCTCCCGTCCGGGTTCCGCAAGGTCGTCGACGAAAGATTCATTTTCAGCCCGGTGAGGAATACCCAGGCCGGCGCGCGGTGATCGGCCAGCCTTCCTGCCTCGTTCTCGGGCAAACGGTAGGGCGCGAGTGCCTGCGCGGCGGGCGCGGCGAGGGCGCGGAAACTTTGCGGAGGACGATCGATCACCGCGATCGGCACTTGCGTCGCGATCCGCTGCCAGTGTTGCCAGCGATGGAATTGCGCGAGGTTGTCGGCGCCCATGATCCATACGAAGCGCGAGCCGGAAGCGCGGCGGCGCAGATAGTTGATCGTGTCTACAGTGTATCGGGTTCCGATGACGGATTCGAGACAGGTGACGTCGATGCGCGGGTCGGCGGCAAGCTCGCGCGCGGCTCGGGCGCGCGCCTCGAGCTCATGAAGGTGGCCGTTGTCCTTGAGCGGATTGCCCGGCGATACCAGCCACCAGACGCGATCGAGCCGCAGGCGCTTGATCGCGAACAGGCTGATGGTGCGATGGGCCAGATGCGGCGGGTTGAACGAGCCGCCGAGCAGGCCGATCCGCATGCCGTCGGTGTGGAATGGAATCTCGTGCGAAAGGGCCTGCGACGCGGCCAACGCCTTGTTCAATGCGTACTCCGCGCACACGACGCTTTTTTGATTGACGCGTTTTCTTCACGCGAACCGGTACCCACTTCGCTTGAAAACGCTATGGGACTCACGGCCGAGTCTGCCCCGTGCCGTGGATCCGGTATTTGAAGCTCGTCAACTGATCGACGCCGACCGGCCCGCGGGCGTGGAATTTGCCGGTGGCAATGCCGATCTCGGCGCCGAAGCCGAACTCGCCGCCGTCGGCGAATTGGGTCGAGGCGTTATGCAGCACGATCGCGGAGTCGACCTCTTTGAGGAATTTCCGCGCCGCCTGATCGTCTTCGGTCACGATCGCATCGGTATGGTGCGAGCCGTGATTCTGGATATGCGCGATCGCGCCGTCGACGCCGTCGACCACACGCGTGGCGATGATGGCGTCGAGATATTCGGCGTCCCAGTCTTCCTCTGCCGCAGGTTTGACGCGGCTGTCCACGCGCTGCACGGTTTCATCGCCGCGCACTTCGCAGCCGGCTTCGATCAGCATTTCGACCAGCGGCTTGAGGCTCGACGATGCGCCCGCGCGATCGACCAGAAGGGTTTCGGCCGCGCCGCAGACACCGGTGCGCCGCATCTTGGCGTTCAGCACGATCGATTTGGCCATGTCGAGATCGGCGCCCCGATCGACATAGACGTGGTTGACGCCTTCGAGATGCGCGAACACCGGCACGCGTGCTTCCGCCTCGACGCGCGCCACGAGGCTCTTGCCGCCGCGTGGCACGATCACGTCGACGGCGCCGTTGAGGCCGCTCAGGAGCATGCCGACCGCCGCGCGGTCGCGCGTCGGCACCAGCGTGATGGAAGCTTCCGGCAGGCCGGCTTCGCGCAGGCCCTGCACCAGGCACGCATGGATCGCGCGGCAGGAACGGAAGCTGTCGGAGCCGCCGCGCAGGATCACCGCATTGCCGGATTTCAGGCAGAGCACGCCGGCGTCCGCGGCGACATTCGGGCGGCTTTCGAAGATCACCGCGACGACGCCGAGCGGTACGCGCACGCGTTCGATGGTCATTCCGTTCGGGCGCTGCCAGCTCTCGGTGACGACGCCGACGGGGTCGGCAATGTTGCGGACGGCGGCGATGCCCTCGGCCATGGCCTCGACGCGGGCCGGCGTCAGCGTCAAGCGATCGATGAAGGCGCTGGCGACGCCGGAGGCGCGGGCTTCAGTGACGTCCTCGGCATTAGTGGCCAGAATCGCGGCTGCGTTGGCGCGGATCGCGCGCTCCATCGCGGCGAGCGCTTGGTCCTTCTGCTCCGGCGGGGACAACGACAGCACCCGCGCCGCAGCGCGGGCGTTCGCGCCGAGTTCGTTCATCAGGGTCGCCAGATCGGCGTTGCCGTCGATGGCTTTGAGAGGAGCGGTCATAGCGGTCGGCCTTGGGAATTAAGACCATGTCGTAGCATGGAATTTAAGGGCTTGGCGAGGCACGGAACCGGCATGGCAGAGGCCGGTTTAGGCCTCTGGCAGCTCGGCCAATGGCCTATTTGGCCGGAATGGCCCCTGTCGGCCCAACCACGAGGTCGTCGCGGTGGATCATTTCGGCCCGGCCGCTGACGCCCAGGATGGCCATTACGTCCGGGGAGGAGCGGCCCTTGATCTTCTCGGCATCCTCGGCGTCGTAGGCGACGAGGCCCCGGCCGATCTCATGGGTGTCGGGGCCACGCACCACGACGGCATCGCCGCGGGCGAACTGCCCGTCGATCCGGATCACGCCGGCCGGCAGCAGGCTTCGCCCGGCACGTAGCGCTCGCACCGCGCCGGCATCGATGGTCAGCGTGCCCTTTGGCTCGAGCGAACCCGCGATCCAGCGCTTGCGCGCGGTGACGGGATTGGCCGGCGTCAGGAACCAGGTGCAGCGGCCGCCGTCGGCGATGCTTTTGAGCGGATGCTCGATCTTGCCGGAGGCGATCAGCATGTGCGTCCCGCCGGTGGTTGCGATCTTCGCCGCCTCGATCTTGGTGCGCATGCCGCCGCGCGACAATTCGGAGCCGGCTTCGCCCGCCATCGCCTCGATCTCGGCGGAGACGCTGTCGACCACCGGGATCAATTTCGCGTTCGGATTTTGCGCGGGCGGCGCATCATAGAGGCCGTCGATATCAGAAAGCAGGATCAGAAGATCGGCGCTCGCCATGGTGGCGACGCGCGCGGCAAGGCGGTCGTTGTCGCCATAGCGGATCTCGTTGGTGGCGACCGTGTCGTTCTCGTTGATGACAGGCACCGCGCGCCATTCGAGCAGCTTGCCGATTGTCGAGCGGGCGTTGAG
>Ga0210410_10002647_pt1 | contig 16019 bp, 17 predicted proteins | sample IncBWC4MmetaG_FD_161058 | JGI IMG/M metagenome (GOLD analysis project Ga0210410, IMG submission 161058) | Forest soil microbial communities from Barre Woods Harvard Forest LTER site, Petersham, Massachusetts, United States - Inc-BW-C-4-M | ecosystem: Environmental > Terrestrial > Soil >... | reverse complement strand
GTCGCCAGCAAGGAGAGGGAGCACGCGTAATGGCCAGGCATTTCACCTGCTGCGCTGGCAGCAGCACAACATGGTAGAGTAAGTAGTGTCGCTGGCTAATCAAACTTATGGATCGGCGGTAACCTTAAGCAATGCTAAGATGTTTTCCTCCTGCGAGTAACGCTGCAGGCAGCCGGTAGGGAATTTCCAATGGGCATAAAAATCTACGGTTTTTGGCGGTCGATTGCGTCATTTCGGGTGCGGGTAGCGCTTCGGCTCAAGGGCCTGCCGTTCGAGGAAACTCCGATCGACATACTTTCCGGCGAACAATTCAAGCCGAATTACGAAGCCATCAATGCCGAACGCGTGGTGCCGACCTTTATTCACAATGGCCATTCTATCTTCCAGTCACTGGCGATCATCGAATATCTTGACGATATCCAGCCCGCGCCGAGACTATTGCCGGTGGATGCCGGGGAGCGCGCCTATGCGCGCTCGCTGGCTCTGATGACGATTGCGGATGCGCATCCGCTGGTGGTGCCGCGCGTCCGCAACCATCTCGCCAAAACTTTCGGTGCGGATGCCAAGGCGATCGAGGAATGGGGCAAGTATTGGACGATCGAGGGGCTTGCCACCTATGAGCGACTGCTTGCCCGCCGCGCACCGGCGCCCTTTGCGCTGGGCGCGGAGCCGGGGCTCGCTGATATCTGCATCGCCGGTCAGGTCGTGGGCGGGCATTTTCTTAAACTGGACCTGAGCGCCTTTCCGCTGGTGGCGCGTCTGGCAGAGCGCTGTTTTGCGATGCCGGCCTTCGCGTCATCCCATCCGTTCGAGCAGCCGGGCTTCAAGACGGCAGCCCCGCACTGAGCCCGATCGGTTCTGATTGAAATCAGAACCGAGGCTCTCGTCTTTTGTTTTGACGCGTTTTCTTTACGCGAACAGGTATCCACTTCGCTCGAAAACGCTCTGATACGCGCTAGACATCGAGCCCGAGTACGCGCGCGGCGTTCCCGCCAGCGATTTGGGCCAACGTCGTCTCGTCCATTCCATGAACCCCGGCGACGTGTCCGATCGGATTGTATTCGGCCATATCGAAGGGATAGTCGGTGCCCATCACGATGCGGTCGGGGCCGAAGACGTCGATCAGATAGGCCAGCTGGTGATAGGAGAAAACCACCGTGTCGAGATAGACTTGGCGCAGATAGGTTGTCGGCGGTAACGGCAACTCGCCATGGCAATCCTGCCGCGCGCCCCAGGCGTGATCGATTCGCCCCGAATAGCCCGGCAGGTAACCGCCGCCGTGCACCGCCATCAACTTTAGATCGGGAAAGCGCGCCAGCGTCCCCGAAAAGATCAGGTTGTGTAGTGCCAACGTTGTGTCGAGTGGATTGCCGAGCACGTTGTTGAAGTAGAAATGGGTCAGGCGTTGGCCGTGGGTGAAGCCGTTCGGGTGCATCATGATGAATGCGCCGAGCTGTTCGGCCCTGGCAAAGAACGGACGGAATTTCGGGTCGGACAATTCCTGACCGTCGACATTGGTCAGGATTTCGACACCTTTCAGTTTCAGGTCCCTCATGATGTAATCGAGCTCGCGGACCGCGATCTCCGGCTCCTGCAAGGTCACGACGCCGAGTCCGACGAAGCGGTCGGGCTTGCGCGAGCAATATTCCACCACGCCGTCATTCGCGAGGCGGTGGGCGGCTTCGGCGATTTTCGGATCGATCGAATAATAGCACTGGCCTGGCGCCGGCGCCACGACCTGGATGTCGATACCCATCTTGTCGAGATCGAACAGGCGACGATCGATCGTGGTCATGACCTCTCTGACGTCGTTCTCCTGCTGTGCATTGACTTCCTTGGTTGCGGCATCGGCAAAATGCGCCAGCGGAATCCGGCTGATGTCGACATGTGGCTGCGCGAGTTTGGCGGCTTGGGGAACCACGATATGGGCGTGAATGTCGATCGTGGCGGACGACGGTCGCCGGGCGAGGCCGTCGGCGTCGTGGATACGGGCGGCGGTGCGGCCATAGCGATTCTTGCGATCGATCATTTGAATGCACTCTATTGTTGGAGTTTTGTTCGGGGCGTGAGGAAGGGTAGGGGTGATTACGACTTGCTCTTGCGTTGGGTCCAGCGGGTCGAAACCGCCGTTGCATCGGCATCGCCGAGGCCGGCCGCTTCGGCTTCCTCGTAGCAGGCCAGCGCGCTTGCCGTGACCGGAAGCTCGGCAGCGATGGACGCGCCGAATTGAACCGCGCAGGCCAGATCCTTCTTGGCGGCGTTGAGGCCAAACGCGGTTTCTCCAAGCGGCGCTCCTCCCAATACCTTGGCGATCACCGGTCCGCGCCCCTTCATGGCGGTCGGCGCGCCCGAGGTGTCGGTCAAGATATCGATCAGCCGGTCGGCCGGAAGGTTGAGGGGTTTGCAGATTGTCAGGGCTTCGCCAAGCGCCTGCCAGTACACCAATAACGGCAGATTTACTGCAAGTTTCATCATCGAGCCTGCGCCAAGTTCGCCGACATGTTCGATGCGGCGGCACAATTGTTCGAGGATCGGCATCGCCCGGGTAATATCCGCGTTCGCGCCTCCAACCAGGCCCAGCAGCTTGCCTTCTTTTGCCGGAGCAGTACTTCCGCCCACCGGGCATTCGACGAACGCAGCGCCCTGCCGCAGCGCCGCCGTTCCGGCCGATTTCATGGTGTCGGGGCGAACAGTGCTCATGTCGATCAACAACTTGCCGGCGAGCTGGCCTTTCAAAATGCCGTTCGGGGCGTAGTAGACGGCTTCAGTCGCGGCATCGTTCAGCAGCATCACGATGCTGACCTCGCAGCCGTCGATCAGGTCGGCTGGCGACGAGAAGAGCTTTGCGCCGGCATCGACAAGGGGTTTTGTCTTCGCTGAGTTGCGATTCCAGACCCCGACCTGATGTCCGAGCGACATCAACCGCTGTGCGATCGCCGATCCCATACGTCCAGTTCCGCATACGCCGATTTTCATAGTTTGACCTCAAATTGGAGAATGGATGGTTCGGCTAGTGAGCGCGAAACACACCCAGATTTTGCGCGATCAGCTCTTCATTGTTCAGGACGTCGCCGGCCGGCCCAGCGAACACGCAGCGTCCGGTGTTGAGGATTACTGCATGATCCGCAACGTCAAGCGCCAGCTGGCTATTTTGTTCGACCAGAACGATCGACTGCCCTTCTTCCTTCAGGCGCCGGATGGTGCGACCGACCTCTGCGACGATCAACGGCGCCAGGCCCTCCGAGGGTTCATCGAGTAGAAGAACACGGGGATTGCCCATCAGTGCACGTCCGATCGCCAGCATCTGCTGTTCGCCACCGGAGAGCGTGCCGGCAAATTGCCCATGGCGCTCGCGTAGCCGCGGAAACATCTCGTAGATTCGTTCGACATTCCAAGGTGTTTCGGTGGTGGCCTCCCGCTGCTGCGCGACCAAAAGGTTCTCCTGGACCGTAAGCGACGAAAAAATGCGACGTCCCTGTGGGACGAGACCGATGCCGAGGTGCGAGATTCGCTCGGGACTGAGGCCTTCGATTGGCTCTCCAAATAGCCTGATATCGCCGTCCCGTGGCCTGAGAAAGCCGATGATCGTCGAGATGCAGGTTGTCTTTCCCGCCCCGTTGCGTCCCAACAGCGCCAGCACGCCGCCAGGCGCCAGGGAAAAGCTGACACCGTGAAGGATATGGCTGTCGCCATAAAACGTATGCACATTGGTCAGACTGAGTGCGTCAGACGCCAAGATACACCTCGCGTGTCCGCTCGTCCGCGATCACCGCATCGCGGTTGCCATCGACGATCACGCGGCCATAATTCAGCAGCGTCACAGTTTCGGCAAGGTCAAGCGCGGTATCCATGTCATGTTCGATCATGATTACGGTGGTTTGCCGCGGGATCGAGGCAATCAGCGATTTCACCTGGGATCGCTCCGTGTTGGAGAGGCCTGCCAGCGGCTCGTCCAGCAGCAGCACGCGCGGCTTTTGCGCCAGCGCCATCGCTAGCTCAACCCGGCGCTTTTCACCATAGGCGATCTCGGACACCGGGTGGTTGGCCAGATGCAGAAGCCCGACGGCATCGAGGGTTCGACGGGCTTCTGTCTCCAGATCGGTGTAATGGGACAATGGCCACCACATCTGCCAGCGCGAGGGTCGCAATCCGAGCAGGCCGAGGCTGACATTGTGTTCGAGGGTATCGCCTGAGAACAGTGTGATGATCTGGTAGGTTCGCGACAGTCCGAAATGCGCGCGCCTGTAAGGCGTGAACTGCGTGACGTTGGTTCCGAACAGCCTGACCTCACCCGAATTCGATCGCATGTCACCGCTGATCTGGTTGAACAGTGTGGTCTTGCCGGCGCCGTTCGGTCCGATGATCAGGCGGCGTTCGCCCGGCCGTATCGCGAGCGAGATGTTTTGCGTGACCGCGAGGCCCCCGAAAGCCTTCTTCAGGTTGACGACCTCAAGTGCAAAGTCAGATGTCGGCGGGGTCATCGCGGCCCCCTGCGCAGCGCTGCCACCAGTTTGCTCAAGCCAGGCACGATTCCGGTCGGCATCACTAGAACGATGAACAGGAACACCAGACCCAGCAGCATGTTCCATCGTTCGATATAGGCCGAGGCGTAATTCTTCAACAGCAGCACCAGCGCGGCGCCGACGGCCGGGCCGCCCAGCGTTCCCGAGCCGCCGGCGATAACGCCGAGCAGGGCTTCCGCCGAACTCGTGGTGGAGAGCGAACTGGGATGGATGTATTTGTTGTAATAGACGTAAAGCAGTCCGGATACGCCACCCCAGAAGCCGGCATAGACAAACGTGATCCAGCGGATCATCCAGGGATTGAAGCCGAGCGCCGCCATCCGGCGCGGCTGGTCGCGTACGCCCTTCAACGACGATCCGAATGATGACGACACGAAAATCGCCATCATCAGACACGCGAACGAGGCCACGATCAGCGCGAACCAGTAGAACGATGCGGGGCTGTCGAGTGAAATGCCGAACGGCGTCGGTCGGGTCAGGCCGGCGATACCATTGTCGCCATTGGTCACGCCGGACATGCGATAAGCCAGTCCCCACAGTACCTGCGACAAGGCCAACGTGATCATGAGAAAGCCGAGGCCGCTGGCGCGCAGCGCGATGACGCCGAAGAAGGCTGCCATCGCGATCGTCCCCGCGATCGAGATGATCGCTGCCGGTCCATGGCCAAATCCGTACCGGCTTGTCAGCAGCGCCGAGATGTAGGCGGCGGCGCCGAGATAGGAGGCGTGTCCGAGCGACGTCATCCCGCCATAGCCTACCAGCAGGTTAAGGCTGAGTGCGAAGATCGCTGCGATCAGGATTTGACTGCCGAGATTGACGTAGAAATCGCCTGCGAAGGACGGCAGCAGGGCAAGCATCGCGGCCAGCGCCGCTGCGGCAATCCATTTCATGCGCCGACGCGCCCAAACAGACCCTGAGGCCGGAACGCAATGACGAAGATCATCGGCAGGAACAGGATGAAGTAAGCCAGTTCCGGAAACAGCGCCGTGCCGAAAGTATAGATGAATCCGATGATGAAGCTGCCGATAAACGCGCCCAGCAGGCTTCCGATTCCTCCGAGAATCACAACAATCAGCGCCAACGGAAGCATGTCGGCATCCAACCCGGGGTAGGCGGATAAAACCGGTCCGCCCAGCACGCCGCCCGCTCCGGCGATGCCGGCGCCCAGACAAAACACAATGGTAAATAGATTGGAGACCGGGATTCCGACCGCGCGGGCCATCTGCCGGTCGTCGACGCCAGCGCGGATCATCGCGCCCAGCCGTGTTCGCTCCAGCAGGAAATACAGAAGGATCGCAGCACCGATGGAAAATCCCACCAGCACCAGCCGATAGGTCGGAAATACATATCCGAGAACCCTGGTCGGCGATTGCAAGCTTTGCGGAGTCGGCACCGGGATCGGGTCGCCTCCCCACAGCATCAGGCAGGCGTCGGAAATGATGAAGGACATGCCGAGCGTTACCAGCACCTGCCCCAGCGGATTGCTCTTGAGCCGGGTCAGCACCAGGCGCTCGAAAAGACCGCCAATCGCTGCGACCGCTACACCGGCGCCAAGCGCGGCCACCCAAATATTCAAGCCGCTGTAGGAGCGCAGCGCCGTGGCGCCGAAATAAGCGCCGAGCATGAAGAAGGCGCCGTGTGTCAGGTTTGCCAGCCTCATCAGGCCGAAGATCAGCGAGAATCCCGACGACAGCAGAAACAGCAGACCGCCGAGCGACAGGCTGTTGAGACCCTGAATGATCCAAAACTGCATCGTCGGCCGATCTTGTTCGGAAAGTTTTGTGCGCTTCGATGCTCCGTGACGGAAGCAGCTATTGCTCCAGGTTTTTTGCCGGCGGATAGTCGCGCGAATAAACCGGATTCTTCAGGAACTCGGTCTTGTCATAGGTCCAGAACTGGCTGACATTCGGGTAGGTCTTGATGACTGAATTGACGAGGCGTCCGTCCTTCCTGGTCACTTTGCGAATATAAACATTGCCAGTCGCATTGCCGAATTCGTCGAATTTGACGACGCCGCGTACGGTATCCACGTTGTTGCCGCGGATCGCTGCCATCAGCGCTTTTCTGTCTTCCGCATTGCCCTTCACTGTCTTTAGCGCAGCTTCCAGAACTTCGGACGTGACGTAAGTGCCACCGGCATAATAGCCCGGGTCGTATTTGAACTGGTTGCGGAACGCGGTTGCGAAAGCCTCGTTGAGCGGATTGTCCAGTTCCGCCGAATACCAGCTCGTGGTCACAATCCCGAGCGCTTCATCGCCCATATTACGAAGCACGGATTCATCAAGCGCAGTCATGCCGCCGATCACGGCCATCTTGTCCTTCAGGCCATATTCGACGAATTGACGGAGGAAGCGGAATCCATTCGAACCGGCGTAGCCCATGAAGATCGCATCGGCGCTCTTGAGCTGGGCGACGTAGCTGCCATAATCCGGTGTCGTCAGCGGTGTGAAGATCTTCTGGATGATCTTGCCGCCATTGTCCTCAAACACGCGCTGGAAGCCGGCGCACATTTCATGTCCATAGGCGAAGTCATCGGCAATGGTAATTATCTTCTTGTACTTTAATTCCTTGGCGGCGTAGTCGGCTAGCGGATAGGCGCACTGCGCCGAGGTTGATGTCAGGCGAACGAACCAAGGGCTAGGGTGGCGCTGCGTCATGTCCTCTGCCGCTGCGACCCCGAGCGTCGGCATCTCCTTCTCGTTAAGGTAGTCCGCGATCGCAAGCGCCTCGAAGGCGGCGAGCGGGCCGATGATGCAGTGGACGTTGTTCTTTTCGATCAGCTCCTGCGCCTTGGCGCGCGCGGTCGCGGGGGCGCCGGTGGTGTCAGCGACGAACAGCTCGACCTTGCGGCCGGCAATGGTGTTGTCGCGTTCCTTCAGGAACATCGTTATGGCGAGTTCCATGTCTATACCGCCTGAGGCGAGCGGGCCGGTCTTGACCGCCAGCATGCCGATACGAATTGGGCCGCTGTTCTGGGCATAGAGGAGGTTGGGCGCCGCCATGCTGGCGATACCCGCGCCGGCAACGTTGCCGACAAATTGCCGTCGCGATATCGTCATTAAATTCTCCCCGGGGGACGCTATAACAGGACCATCAGTTTTTTTGTTGATTGAGTGATTTATCCGACGGAAGTCATAAATGATCAAGTGATAACCACACCATCGAGTTAGACCGCACGAAATTTCGGCAATGCCAAGATGGCGAGGCGGGCCGTCGCGGCGGCTATCCTTTGATGCAGTGCGGTATCGCGACAGATCTGGTTAGCCACGGGCGCGGGCGGCTCATTTTGGAGCCTTGATATTGGTCTTCTTCAACACCTCGAAGACCGCCGCTGTGTCCTGGTCCCCCAGTCCCAAAGCCATGGCTTCGGCGTAGACGGGCTGCGTCAGTGTGAACATCGGGGTCGCACAGCCGACATCCTCGGCAAACTCGGCGATGACCGCCATGTCCTTTTGCCAGGTCGAGACTTTCATGGTCGCAGGCTGATAGGTGCCTGCGACCATCATCGGCGCGCGCATCTGAAACATCCGTGACCCGCCGGCACCGGGGCCGACCATATCGACTACCATTTTTGGGTCGAGGCCGGCCCGTTCCGCAAGGATCATCGCCTCGGCTGTGGCCACATTGTGGATCGCCACCAAATGGTTGGCGACGAATTTCATCCGGCTGCCGTTGCCGTATTTACCCAGATCGGCGCTTTGCCTGGCGAAGTCGGCAAACAACCTCATGCATTGCGCGATCGCGTTGCTGTCGCCGCTGGCATACACGATGAGATCACGATTTTTCGCCTGCGCGCCGGTGCCGCTCAGCGGACAATCCAGCGCAATGTGACCGGCCTTTTTCAGGATGGTTTCGAAGCGAATTTTGTCGGCGATGGTCAGCGTGGATAGCTCGACCACGATCCGCGGAGACTGTTTGGAACCGGCGATTTCCCGCGCGACCTGCTCGACGGCTGCGGGGCTCGGAAGGCTGGTCATGATGATAGGTGCGTCGCGCGCAACCTGGCCGACATCGGCGGCAATCGCGACGTTGGCGGTCGAAAGCTCGGCGCATCGTGCGGCATCGGTATCGAACCCGATCACGCGCCATCCGCGTTCGACAAGGTTGCGGGCGATCGCTCCCCCCATGATGCCAAGGCCGATAATTCCGACGGTCTTGTCCATGAGAGTTGTTCCCTCGGCTGTCGAATTCGATTGACGGGCAACGCGCGCCGCGCCTTAATTAGTGATCACGCGATAAACAATCATCGAGTGGCTTCGACCGGTCAAGCAGCTTTCGTCGTGAAAATAAAGAGGGATTGGCTGCCTTTCCCAGTTTCGATCGGCCGTATCAAGAATCGCACGACGGGCGGGATAGCGAGGAACGCCAAAATGGCAGGTGCTGGCCGGAAAGCGAACATTAACCCGCCCGCAGGATCGGATCCGGAAGATCGCGCCTATGCCGCCATGCTTGCGCGGGCCCGGGCCCTCATTCCAAGCTTGAGCGATCGTGCGGCCCGGACTGAAGAACTACGGCGGCTGCCGCCGGAGACCGAGCGCGATTTGCACGAAGCGGGTCTGTTCAGAATCGTGCAGCCGAAACGGGTGGGCGGCTCTGAGTTCGACTATGTCGCGTTGGTCGATTGCGCCGATGCGATAGGAATGGCAGATGCGTCGGTGGCATGGAATTTCGCCAATCTTGCCAGCCACCACTGGATGCTGGGGATGTTTGATAAACGCGCTCAGGATGCGGTCTGGAACAAGGACGTCGATGTCCTGATTGCTTCGTCCTTTATTTTTCCGGCCGGTCGCGCCAGAAAGGTGGATGGCGGATACGTATTGCGGGGCAGCTGGCCGTTCTCGTCGGGAGTCGATTCCTGCGAGTGGAATATGCTTGCCAGCGTCGTTTTCTCCGACGATGAGGCCGACGGAATTGAGTACCGCATCTTTCTGGTTAACAAGAGCGACTACCAAATCAAGGACACATGGAACGCGACCGGATTGCGGGGAACTGGATCGAACGATGTCGAAGTCAACGATGCCTTCGTTGCCGAACCGATGACGGTTGCAGTGAACGATCTCGCCGGCGGCCCGACCCCCGGGAGCGCTGTCAACCCGAATGCGCTTTACGCGCTGCCGGTTTTTTCGTTGTTTCCCTATGTGCTCTCCGGCGTAGCATTGGGAAACGCGCAGGCCTGCCTCGACGATTATGTCGAAGTGGCCCGTCACCGTGCTTCGACCTACAATCGCACCAAGCTCGGTGACCTCCAAAGCACCCAGATCAAGATTGCGGAAGCTTCCGCCAAGATCGATGCAGCCCGTCTGATCATGCGCTCGACCTGCATCGATGAGATGGCCGATGCGAGGCGCGGCTGCGTTCCGGATATTGCCGCCAAGACCAAATTACGGCGCGACGGTGCCTTCGCCGTCAATCTTTGTACGGAAGCCGTGTCACTGTTGTTTTCGGCGAGCGGTGCGCGAGCCTTGTTTACCAGCGCCGCGTTGCAGCGGCAGTTTCGTGATGCCCACGCCATCAATTCCCACCTCGCGTTCAATTTCGATGCGGCGGGTACCAATTACGGCCGGGTTGCGCTTGGCCTGCCGTCCGAAAACCTGGCGCTTTGAGGCGGCTGGGATGACCGACGCCCCCAAGCACCCGATCGATCCGGATCCGGCTAACGAACTGGCGAGCGACCATTCGCCGATCGACCCCAGGGATTTCCGAAAGGCGCTCGGCACTTATGCCACGGGCGTCACGATCATCACCGCCGCCGGGGCGGACGGCAAACCCTATGGGCTGACCTGCAATTCATTCGCCTCGGTGTCGTTGAACCCGCCTTTGGTGCTTTGGAGCCTGGGAACGTTTTCGCAAGCATTGACCGTCTTCCAGAACGCCAGCCATTTCGCGGTCAATGTGCTTGGCGCCTCGCAACAGGCGCTTGCAAGCAAGTTTGCCAAGTCTTCGGATGACAAGTTCGGCGGCGTCGAATGGACGCCGGGCCTCGGCCGAGCGCCGCTCCTTGCGGACTGCGTGGCCAATTTTCAATGCCGCGCCGCCAACCGATATTATGGCGGCGATCATGTCATCTTCCTTGGCGCGGTCGAATCCTATGCGTATAACCGGAAGGAACCGCTGCTGTTCGTTCGTGGTGGATACGGGCGGTTTCTCGGGGCTGACGGTGGCCCAGCGTCCAAGCCATGAGAAAGAAAGCATCGCCAAAGCGCGCTCGCGCGAAGCAGAAGCGGCTTTCCCCCGACGATCGCCGCAAGGAGTTCGTTGCCAAGGCGACCGAATTCTTCTCGGAGGAAGGATTCGGCGGCGGCACGCGCGATCTGGCGCGGCGGCTTGGCGTCACCCAGCCGCTGCTGTACCGTTATTTTCCAAGCAAGGACGATCTGATCAAGGAAGTTTATCGAACGGTTTATCTCGAGCCGCTCGATACCGGCTGGGAAAAACTGCTCACCGACCGCTCACGACCGCTCCGCGACCGGCTGCGCGAATTTTATAACGCCTATACCAATGTGATTTTCACCCGAAAATGGATTCGTATCTATCTCTATTCGGGCCTGAAGGGTCTCGACATCAACCGCTGGTATGTCGGCGTAGTACGCGACAAGATTCTGACTCGCATCATCCGGGAGTGCCGGCATGAAGCGGGGCTTCCGCTGCAAAATAAGCCGACCGCCTCCGAGCTGGAGATGGCATGGGTGTTTCACAGTGGAATCTTCTATTACGGGGTTCGCAAGTACATCTACGAATCACCAGTGATGGGAGACAAGGAGCAGATGATCAGCGACGCGCTGGACGTTTTTCTGGCCGGCTATCGGCGGGTATTTGCTGCCCCCTTGGCGCCGAGACGCGCGCCGGTCAAGGCGGTCGTTTAGATTGCCTCGACGGCACCGCTTTTGATCGATCGCTGGATTGCCTCAAAACTTCGGACATTCGCCAGCATTTCTTCCAGCGCGACCGGATAAGGCGCCTGTCCCAGCGCGGCGTGTCCGAAAGCTTCGAGATTGTCGCGCACCGCCGGATGCGGCGCACGGAATTCCGTCACGGGCGTCTCGTCCCGATGCGTGGAGGTGACATCCCAGCCCGTTGAATTCTCCGGGTGGCTGCGGTCGCGGATTTCCATCCAGCCCTTTGAGCCGAGCAGCGCAAGCCGGCCCATGAACGGCGTCGCAAGCACCGCGCCCAACATGGCCGTCGCGCCGCCTTCGAATCCGATCGTCACCGCAAGCGTATCGCCATTCTCGAAATCGCTGCCCAATCGCGCGAGCCGCGCCCAGACGCTGATCGGCCGGCCGAGCATGGCGATCGAAAGGTCCACCATGTGAATGCCGGTGGCCGACAGCGGGCCTGCCGGATTTGCCGCATCGGATAATCGCCAGTTGTCACGCGGCAATTTCAGGAATTTATCCTGGCTGAAATTGCCTTCCAGCAGCAACGGATTGCCGAATTCGCCGGACGCAAATCGCCGGCGCATTTCGATGACGGCGGGCTCGAACCGCCGTTCATGCCCGATGCCCAACTGGATGCCCGCCTTCCTGACGGCTGCGATCGCGGTCTCCGCATTTGCAGCCGTTGTGCACAATGGCTTCTCGCAAAAGACGTGCCGCCCCGTCCGTGCGGCGGCAACGATCTGTTCCGCATGATATTGCTGTGGCGTGCAAAGGATAACCGCATCGACATTGCTATTCGCAAGCGCGTCCTCGAACTGCGGCGCGGTCTCGATCCCGAACACCGCTGCCGCGACGCGCGCCTGCGGTTGTGGATCTACACCCAGCACCGGAGCGACAACCCTGTTGTTTTGCAGCGTCTTGAGGATGGTCTGTCCCCACCAACCCAGACCAATGACAGCGGCCTTGATCATGCGCGACTCCTGTTCCGGACTACGATTTCGACATTTCGGCTCGGAACCAGTCGCCGATCTCGCTCGCGGTCATCAATGCCACGCCGTCATGGCCGATGACATAATCGAGCAACGCTTCGAGATATTTGATGCGATGCGGGACGCCGGTAATGTAGGGATGGATCGAGATCGCCATGATCCGTGCATTGGTTGCGCCCTCAAGGTACAGGCGGTCGAACTGGTCGGTGCAGCGCTTCAGAAACTGCTCGGAAGAAAGGTGTTGTAGCGCGTGAATGACGATGTCGTTGGTCTCGACGGAATAGGGAATCGTGGTGATGGTGCCGTGGGGTGTGGAAATATCCTGTGGAAGATCGTCAATCACCCAGTCAGCCACATATTCGATGCCGTTCAGACGCAGCAGATCGAGGGTTTCATCGGTCTCCGTCAGCCCCGGACTTTCCCACGACCGCGGCGGCTTGCCAGAGAATTTGGCGATGGTGTCGACCGCCCGCTTGATGGCATCGGCCTGGTTGTCGAGCCTGTGCATCGGGCCCTGCACGAAGCCGTGCCCCATGAATTCAAAGCCGGCTTCGAGCGCGGCCGAGGCAACGCGAGGGTAGGAGTTGCAGACGTTGGCATTCAGGGCCAGCGTCACCGGCATGCTGCGGTCGGTCAGCGCCTTGAACTGGCGCCAAAAGCCGGCCCGCATTCCATATTCGTGCCAGGACCAGTTGGGGACGTCCGGCAACAGCGGCTGACCCATCGGCGGGCTTAGCACAGTCCGAGGCATGGCATTATCGATCCGCCATTCCTCGACATTGAGGATGACCCAAATGGCGAGCTTCTTGCCGCCCGGCAGCGTCAGCTTCGGCCGGTCGACTTGCGCCTGATAGGGGATGCGGTCGGTCAGAGCCACTGCGAGCCCTCCTGATTGCTCTGATTATTCCGCGGCGTTGCGCTGCTTCGAGCTTGCTGCATTAATCCGCGGCAGCACCTTTTCAGCCATCAGGATCATGGACTGGCGTCCAAGCTCGGGGTCTTTCCAGTCCTTGCCCGCGTACAACAAGGTACCGAACTTGCCGATCTCGTCCTGGAACGCCAGCACTTGATCCGCAACGCTGTCCGGCGTGCCGTAGATGATCAGCCTGTCGCAGATCGATTCCAGCGTCACTTCGTCGTCAGGCTGGTCGCGCCGGGTCTTGAACAGTTCGATACGGCCGTTCTTTTTCAGCTTGGTGAACAGCGAACGATAATAATAGACGTAAGGCCCGTCGGGATCGGTGGCATAGGCCTTTGCCGTCGCCGCGTCCTTGGCGACGAACACGCTCTTGGCAACCCGCCAGTTGGCGGGATCCGCCGGGCGGCCGCCACGCTCGCAGCCCTCGACATATTTCGGCCAGTGGCTTTTCACCCAGGCCGGCATCAGGAAGTTGGCCGAGATCGGATCCCAGCCGCGCGCGGCAGCCTCGGTGACGCCCTTCGAGAACGGTGCAACGGCGGTCACGACAATTGGCGGATGCGGCCGCTGCATGGGCTGGGCGATGAAGCCCTGGCCGATATCCTTTATCAGGGTCTTCTGCGTCGAGATGTTCCAGTATTTCCCTTGAATGTTATAAGGCGCCTCGCCGGCCCAGATTTCCAGCACCTGGTTGATCGATTCAAGGAACATCGCGTTACGGTCGGCGTCGAGGTTACCGAACAATTCGGCATCCGACAGCAGCCCGCCGGGGCTGATTCCGAAAATCAGGCGACCGTCGAGCATGTGGTCGAGCATCGCCATCGATGCCGCGACGGTGGCCGGATGGGTGTTCGGCATATTGATCGTGCCAGTACCGAGCCTGATTTGTTTGGTAGCGGCGGCGATCCAGGCAAGGAACGCGATGCAGGAGGTGATATTCTCGGCCTGGTCGGTGACGTGCTCGCCGACATAGGCCTCGGTGAACCCGAGTTCGTCGGCCAGCAGGAAAGCTTCACGGTCTTCCCGAAGGGAAAGCTGCCAATCCTTGCCGAGAGGATGGATCGGCATCGTAAAGAAACCCAGCTTCATCACCTGCTCCTCCAAGGGGCCCCTTTTTTATGTGAGCCGACCGTGCGTCGTTCGTGATATCATGACAAGTCCAAAAGTCTAATGCACCGAAATAATCGGTCGATAAACAAACTTGACCTTTAGGGGTTGCCGCCGTCTAATTCCAAGAAAATATGCAAAAAAGCGGGCCGGGGAGGTCACGTCAATGAAAGCCTCGGCTTTCAGCTACGCACGCGCAACCAGCGTTGGAAACGCATTGGAATTGCTCGCCGCGAACGGGGACAGGGCGAAGGTGCTGTCGGGTGGCCAAAGCCTGATGCCCGCCATGAATTTGCGTTTGGTTTCTCCGGAACTGATTGTCGATATCACCGAGCTCGCCGAGCTGCGTGGCATCGCGGTGCGGGGCGAGATCCTCTCCATCGGCGCGCTGACGCGCCATGTCGATCTCGAGAGATCGCCCGAAATTGCGGCGCATGCGCCGTTGCTGACCGAAGCCGTTGCGCACGTCGGGCATCCGGCGATTCGAAACAGGGGGACCATCGGCGGCAGCCTTGCGCATGCCGACCCGGCCTCGGAACTTCCGGCCTGCATGGTCGCGTTGGATGCGATCATCGTCGTGCGGGGTCAGGCCGGCGAGCGTAGAATTGCGGCCGCGGAGTTCTTCAGAGGGATTTACGAGACGGTCCTGTCGGCACAGGAATTATTGGTCGCCGTCGAAATGCCGGTCGCGCGGAAAAATTCCGCACATTACTTTTGCGAATTCGCGCGAAGGCACGGTGATTACGCCATCGCGGGCCTCGCCGCGCAGGCGCTCCTGGAAGGCGACAGGTTTGCCGATCTTCGTATGGCCTTCTTTGCCGTCGGCGATCGGCCGGTATTGGCCAAGGCCGCGAACAGGCTGGTCGGCGGCGCTATCACGCCGGCGCTGTTGTCGGACGTGTCGGCAGCGCTGGCCCGGGAGCTCGATCCCCAGCAGGACCATCAGGCGTCCGGCTCGATGCGTCGGCATCTGGCGCAAGTGTTGTTGACGCGGTGCGTGTCCGCGCTGCTTGGCCGCCCCGATTTCAATGCCGGGGGACCGACGTGACGGCTCCCATCCCAATCTCACTCGACGTCAATGGCGAGCGCGTCGATGCGCAAGTTCTGCCGCGGCTCAATCTGGCGGACTTCCTGCGCGAACAGCTCCAACTGACGGGAACGCATCTCGGTTGCGAGCACGGAGTCTGCGGGGCCTGCACGGTGCGCGTGGACGGCGAAATCGTTCGTTCCTGCCTGATGCTGGCGGTGCAGGCGCATGGCGCATCGGTCCAAACCATCGAGGGATTGTCCGACAGCGGCGAGGTCGCCGATCTGCAAGCTGCCTTTCGTGATCGCAACGCGCTGCAGTGCGGTTACTGCACGCCGGGAATGCTGATGGCCGCGCAGGATTGGCTGAAACGGCAAGTCGAGCCTGATCGGGAGCGGATCCGCCAGCATCTCTCCGGCAACTACTGCCGCTGCACCGGCTATCAGGCCATCATCGACGCGGTCGAGATGACGGCGCTGGCGCGTATGAGTCGCAAGCCATGAGCATCGCGACCGCAAATCCCGAAATTCTCTCGGAGCTCGATCGACCGAACTCCTATATCGGCAAGTCGGTTCC
>Ga0210410_10002646_pt1 | contig 16019 bp, 11 predicted proteins | sample IncBWC4MmetaG_FD_161058 | JGI IMG/M metagenome (GOLD analysis project Ga0210410, IMG submission 161058) | Forest soil microbial communities from Barre Woods Harvard Forest LTER site, Petersham, Massachusetts, United States - Inc-BW-C-4-M | ecosystem: Environmental > Terrestrial > Soil >... | reverse complement strand
TAAACGGGTCACAGGGATGGCCTCCTTGTGACCCAAACTTATCTCAGCCGCTAAGCAATCACCGCTCCCTCACCTCACGCGTAGCGTCCGCCGCCGGGCGGCTTCGTTCTGACGGGCAACCCGGAAGTAATCTCCGACCGCAGATACCACGGTTTCGCAGCCCGTCGCTTTATTTGTAGAGGTCGAGCCTAACGGTTTTGCGGACCGCTGGGCAGGCAATTCGGTGCAACGGGATGAATCGGGATAAAGGCTAGGCCGTGCGAAAAGAGTCGAAGTCGTCTCTAACTCCACGGCTGAGGTTTAGTGGCGGAGGAGGAGGGATTCGAACCCCCGAGGCCCTTTCGAGCCTAACGGTTTTCAAGGCGGGTGATGTCGCACTGGCTCGTTGGTAAGTTGTTGAGAACTAAAGGCGGCGTTCGGCTCGTTGCGGGTGGTTTGGGCATAGTTGGCAGCCTATTGGGATAAACTGGGATAAAGGTGGTGACATCCCATAGTCCTCACGTCTTGCACGCGTTTTCATGAAATCTTGACAGAACCAAACTCCCTCATGACATACAATGTACGTACATTGCAAGTGCGAGGTTCCTATGAGAGTGTCGCATTCTAGAACAATTAGAACTAGGCGCATTAATCTCCGCGCCACAGACCGTCAAGAAAAACTCATTCGTACCGGTGCCGAGACGACCGGTCTTAGCGTGACTGACTTCATTCTGGATAGCGCCTGCTTGCAGGCAGAGCACGTCCTCGCCGACAAACGCGAATTCGTCGCCTCTCCTAAACAGTGGAAGGTGTTCGTGGCGGCACTCGACAGACCGGCAAAGATCAAGCCCGAGCTAGCTCGCCTTTTTTCCGACATTGGCGTTCTTGATCGTGGGTCTCGGAAGTGACGAGCGGTTCCTCGAATGATGAAAAGGAACCTCTTTCGGTCATTGAAAAGCTGACTAAGGATCATGACTTTTTATCTTTCGACTGCGGAAAATCGCCTCTTAATGATTGGCTCCGCCGTTTCGCTCTTACTAACCAGCAGAATGATTCAGCTCGTACCTATGTCCTTCATCGCGCTCGCAAGGTTGTCGGCTATTATGCTCTTTCTGCAGGGTCGGTTCGGAGAGAAGAGTCGCCGGCTCGCATCGCAAAAGGACTTGCTAAGCATCCGATTGGCGTCATTTTGCTTGCGCGTCTCGCGGTTCACCGAACTGAACACGGGGCGGGGCTCGGCAGGACCATGCTGGTTGACGTTTTGTCACGCGCTTTGACAGCAGCCGAAGCGATCGGAGCCAGGGCGATGTTGGTTCATGCCATCGATGAAGATGCTGTGGCATTCTACAGAAGATTCGGATTTGAACAATCACCGCTCGATCCCAAACAGCTAGTGCTGCCTATGAAGGACCTCCGCGTAACCCTGCAATCGCTTGGTTTGGCGTAACCATTACCGGATGCAGCGCTTAGGAGCAACCGGCTTATTCGCGCCCGCCTTTTTCTTTCTCTAACTTCACAGGCTGCGCTCTGGCTGACCCTTTAAAAGGGATCCATTTTCGCCGATTTGCGTTGAGCCATTGTGATGACGAATACTTCGGGGCACACCCATACGTGCAAAGAGAAGGTCACCAACCCCGGGAGCGTTATCGAGCCTAACGGTTTTCGACAACGTTGGGATAAAACTGCGATAAAAGAGACGTGCGTTCGCTCTCTTTGAGCGAAAGAAAAATCTCCGTAACTTCAGTTTAGTGGCGGAGGAGGAGGGATTCGAACCCCCGAGACCCTTTCGAGTCTAACGGTTTTCAAGGCGGGTGATTGCGCTCCGGCTCCGCTCTAAACTAATGATTCAGCAAATTGTGAACGGGCGCTGGTGGTCTAGCGCCGAGGAACCGCGAAGCAGTTATTCAGATACGAACTTGACGAAGAGCTTCCCTCGGATTAAAGAGACATTGAGTGTTGCCTCAAGAAGAATCCGAGCCGACTCGTTCGAGGCCCAAGGCTCATAGTGCCACGGACCACTTGGTAGCCTGAGAGAGCGCTTTATCAAGCTCCAGCGCGCTAGCGGCGGGTACCAGCAGCGCGACAGGAAAGCACTTCAGCACCTCGGCGATCGCAAGCGTGCGACTCTTCCCTGCAGGGTGCGTGTCGATCCGCTCGTTTGTGAACACGTTGATCCAAGATTCGGGTGCAAACTCGGGCAGAAGAAGAGCGGTTCCGGCCCAAAAGTCAACCGAAGGTAGTTTCTGGTCCGGTGCATAGGTCTGGGCAAGCCATCTCGGAACTACGGTCAGGGCATGATCACGGCCACGGTGTCGCAAGATCGAGATTATGTTCTGGGTGCGGACGCCTTGCGTGATCAGCGGCACAAATTCGCCTTCGGTGAACAGTTCAGGATACTGCAGCCGGTATCGCAAAGCCTTTCGGGTGACATGCATTTTGATCTGTCCGTCCGACCACCGTTGCATTAGCTCGAAGGCGCTGTCTGGATCGGCACCGTCGTCAGCGGCAGCGCTGAGCGCGTTGCGGCGTTCAGCGAAGTCGACGGACTGGCGGTTGTCCGGATCAACCAGGTGAAGATCCCAAAGCTCCGAACCCTGATAAAAATCCGGTGTTCCTGGAGAAGTAATTTTTAAGAGCACCTGCCCCAGGCTGTTGATCATGCCGCACCACGTCACTCGCCGCTGAAATTCGGCAATCTCCAGCAAAAACTGGCGGGCGGTTCCTGAAGACAGAATCAGCTCGATGAACCGGCTCACCGTGCGTTCATGCGCTTCATTCGGCTTGATCCAGCGGGTGTGAATGGTGGCCTCGCGCAGCGCTTTGATGACGTATTCCTGCAGGCGTCTCGCGATGAAAGGCATCTCGCCTGAGTTTGAGGGCCACATCCCTACGAGTGTCTGATAGATCAGGTACTCTTCGTTGGCGTCGGGGACATAGAGCCCATCGATCGTTTGCTTGTGTGCGGCGTGCTCCTTCGCCCACGCTGCAATCTTCACGCCCCACTCCTCCGGAATCTCGGAAAGCACGTTCACGCGCGCCCGCAGGTCTTCGCTGCGCTTTGTGTCGTGGGTCGTGGTGGCATTGAGGGCGTGGGGCCAGCGATGCTGGCGCTCGCGGACGAAGTCATAAAACTCCTCGCGAGAAATTACGCGAGAGGGCTCGGGATTGCCGCCCACCTCATTGAGGGAACTTAGCGGGTAGTAGACATAGAGTGCTGTGTCTTCAAAGCCCTTCGCAACAATCGGGCCAGTGAACTGCTGCCATCGCATCACAAAAGCCAATCGCTCTTCCCGTTGTTCCGCCCCGATATGCGGTGGGTTAGTCAGCGTCAGCACATCGCGCAAGAAATCAAGGCAGGGCCGGCTCAGTTCCGATCGTTTGGCCTGCGCGCCTGTTAACGCCTGATTGATTGCATCTCTCGCGGCCGGTGGCACGTCGAGGCTCCGGATATACGTGCGATAAACCGGCATGCACGCAGTGACCTCCGTGAGCGCTTCACTCAGTTCGAAGCGCGGAATGTTTCTCGCATACCGGTCCTTGGCGGCGAGTCCCGCCAGTTGGCGAGCCAGTCCTTGGATCTCGACCCGGAGCAGCGAATTCATCACCAGCTTCTTTTTCTCGTAAACCACCTCGGCGAAGGCAGCCTGCTTGCCGGTGAATTCACCGTAGATAGCCTCAATCTGTTGGCACCCCTCCGGGTGGACAAAGGGCCCATTTAGATAGTTCAGGTATTCGTATCCCGTCGTTCCGGATATTGGCCAGTCCTCGGGCAGCTGCTCCCGCCGGGCTAGAATTTTCTCAACGACGACGTAGGCCCGCGGAGCGTCGGGCGGTTTGGTGTCACTGAGGCATTGTTGGAGCCGGGTAAGATATCCGGACGGGTCGCGAAGGCCGTCGATGTGATCCACGCGCAATCCGATCCGCAAACCTTGTTTGGCGCCCTTTGAAATAAGCCGAAAAATCTGATCGTGCATTGCTTCGAAGACGATCGGATCCTCAACCCGAACGCCCACTAAATCCGAAATAGCGAAAAACCGTCGGTAGTTGATGCCTTGATTGGGATCCAGCCAGTAGGACAGCAAATAGTGCTGCTCGCTCAACAAGTGCTCAAGCAAAGTAAAGCTGGCCGGATCTCCCGGGCGTCCGTTGAACTCTCCCAGGCTGGACTCGATGAAGGCGCTGATTTCCGGACGATCGGAAGCTAGGAGCCGCAGACGGTCGCGCATCGCGTCGAGCTTCGGGCGGCCCTCTGTCGGACTCACCGTATGGGCCTTCTGTGCAAGCGTGGCCAAGCCCGCAAGGATGCCGGAAAATTCCTGGAATGCTGGCGCGTCTTTTCCCAGTTGGCTTTCGAGGGCTTCAGAACGGTGGCTTAAAACTTGGTGGTAAGACTCCGAAGCGATCGGAAAAATCGACTCGAAATACCGGACGAAAAACTTCCCTTCGTGGAAGCTCAGATGAAGCTCTCCGCGATCCAGCGCTTCGCCAAAAGGGCGACCCAGGACCGGCAAAAGCACCTTTCCGGCCAAGTCGCGGGAGGGAGGATGCCAGTCAATATCGAAATAGGAGGCAAAGGCGGAATCCGGGCCGTTTTCCAAGACATCCATCCACCAGCGATTTTCGCTGCTCGCAGCCATGTGGTTGGGCACGATGTCCAGCAATAGCCCCATGCCCCGCTTCACGAGTTCGTTCTGGAAGGTTTCGAAGTCCTCTTCCGACCCGATCTCGGGATCGATTCGAGTCGGATCGGTAACGTCGTACCCGTGGCCGCTGCCCTTCCGGCTCACCAGAATCGGGGATGCATAAAGGTCCGTAATCCCTAGTTGAGAAAAATAATCGAGTAGGCGCGTGGCATCGGAGAAGCGAAAATCTTTGTTGAATTGCAACCGGTAGGTCGCAAGGGCGGCGTTAGGAGGCGGCATGGCGGGCCCAGGTGCCATGGATCTTCAGCGCATCCTTCAAAGAGAAGAGTTCGCTGAGCAACGCTTCCTTTGCCGGATCGCCGTCTCCACCCGATCCCCGATACGACTCAATTGCTTGCAGCAGCGGGGCGTAGGAAATATTTTGTATTTCCCATAGAACAACGCGAAAAGGCAACCCGAGAACGAGGTCGAGCCATTTCTTGAACCGATGCACATTTTCCGGCACATCGGAGTGTCCAGCGAACTGCGCAGCTTCTCGTTCTAGCCTCTTTCGAATGACGAACTCTAGCGTCGTTTCGTCGACTTTAACGTGCGCGTTAGCAGCCTCCCGGAAAAGACTCTGAATGCTATCGGCATCCGGATCGGGACGCTCGAATGCTTCTCGAAGCTGGTTGTTCAACGCAATTTCCGCGGCGAAGTGCAGTGGTAGCGGGATCGGAATCGCAAGCCCATGAAGAAAGCGAATGAGCGGAGCGTTGGTTTCGTAGATCGACCGGTACACAGCCGCAGTTGAGCTGAGAGATTCGTTCAGGATTAGTGACGTGATTTTTCGCTGCTCGTCTCGGAACAGTGACTTCAGCGAGAAGGTTTGCTGGTTGAAGTTGTCGTCTAGATTCCGAATGATCTCTGCGGTGTCAGCCTGCGAAAAAAGCTCCCTGAGCTTTGTTCGCATGGTCTCGTCTTTTGCGGGGTCGGCGAGACTTACGCCGCCTAGCAGATTGTGGTCGCCCAGGTGCAAGACGGCAAAACTGAACTCGTCGGACTCGCGCGTAATGTCGGAACTAAAGCGCGCCCTTCCGGTCGCCAGGCGTAACTTGCCCTCAGCCTCAATCGCGAACTCCTCGCGGGCGACGCGGTAGCAATAGACTTGCGCTTGGGCCTCATAGTTCTCAAACAAGGAGCTGACGGCGTAGTGGCCAGCCACCTTGGCTATGTTCACATATCCGGGCTTGATCCATTTCTCGTAGATCTGAGCGCCGTCGCCGTGCTCGGGTAAATTGCTTTTGGCCGCGCTCAACCGTTTCAGGAATTCTCCCTCAAACAGACGGCCGGTGCATTCTTCTGCTAACCGGAGCGCGCGGCTCGCGTAGTGAATCACTTGGACGGTCTCCAAGCCGGAAAGATCATCGAAAAACCAACCACAGCTCGTGTACATCAAAAGCGCATGACGCTGCATCTCAAGCAATTTCAGGGCGCTGACTCGCTCCATGTCGTTCAACTCACGCGTCGCGTGCTTCGCAAAGAACGATGCCAGTGAATCGTCGGAGCGGTCCAAGATCACCTGAATGTAGGCATCGCGAGCGTCCCAGGGATTCTTTAAGAGGGGCGCACCGTGCTCTTCGTAGAGAGCGGCCAGGGAGTCGCGAAGCCAGTCCAGACTCGACCTAAGCGGCGCTCGCCATTCCTGATTCCAACCTCCGTGACCGCCGGAATTGCAGCCGCAATTGGAACGCCAGCGCTCGATGCCATGAACGCAGCTCCAGGAACTGTCGTCAACGATCTCGACGATATGATTCGCAGGGAAACGTTCCAGGAACTGCCCATAGTTGGTTAGTTCAGCGAGCTTTTCGCTGTCGATGCGGCGCAAAGCAAAGGAAAGCGCCATTTCGCCGTAGTGATGATGGTGGCCATAGCTTTCCCCGTCAGTTGCGATGTGCACCATTTGCGGCCAGGTTCGCGCGTCGGAAAATCCGGATGAGAGACGGTCCGCAAAGCGCCGCCCGTTGTCGAGGAGGCCTTCGAAGGCTACCGCCTGCGAAATCGGGCCGTCGTAGAAAAACACGCTGATGCTCTTGCGGGAGGGAAGCTGCGCCAAATAAGCACGGCTCGGGTCAATGCGGTCGCCAGAAACGTCAATCCATTTCCGGCCGTCTTTACGCCGCACGCGTTTCGCCTGGCGCGGAGCCAAAAGTGTGAAACGGATGCCGTTCTCGGCCAGCACCTCGAGTGTCTCGCTGTTGACCGTCGTTTCCGGCAGCCACATGCCTTCCGGTTTTCGCTTGAACCGGTGCTCGAAATCCGCGATGCCCCATTTCACTTGGGTGACTTTGTCGCGGCGGTTCGCCAAGGGAAGAATCATGTGGTTATAGCCTTGCGCAATAGCCGAGCCGTGGCCGCCGAACCGCTGCTGACTTTGTTGGTCCGCTTGCAGAATAGATTCGTAAACTTTGGGCGCTTTTTGCTCGATCCAAGAGAGCAGCGTAGGACCGAAATTGAAGCTCATATGCGCGTAGTTGTTGACGATCTCTGTGATTTCCTGTTTTTCATCAACGATTCGCGATGATCCGTTAGGAGCATAGCATTCCGAGCAGACTCGCTCGTTCCAGTCGTGGTACGGGTAAGCGGAATCCTGGAGTTCGATAGCTTCGAGCGAAGGGTTTTCCCGGGGCGGTTGATAGAAATGACCGTGCACGCAGATGTATCGCATCACGCTCCTCAGTTGTTTTCGTCGCGCTGCAAAACGAGAAAAGATTGCGGTGACAACCTAATGGAATCTTGACCGCCGGCGTCATCGCCAGACGCCGCGCCAGGGCCGAGCCACTTTGGGTCCGACGAGCAAAACGCCACGGCCCACAGACCTGTTACCGATTGCGAACCTAATTCCAAAACCTCTTTCGGCATTCCGTCCAGAACCTCGCCACCGAAGTTGAAAATGATTGCGATCGTCTTACTGTTGCGAGTTCGGATCAGTTTCACAATCTTCCGTTTGTCGTCTTCAATGACCAGCCAGTCCGCGCTGGCACCGAACTCATTGTCTTGGCGAAAGCGCAGAAGCATTGGCTCCGGCTTCATCCACCTTACTCGCCAAGTGCCGGGATGAAGTTCCGGGAACCTCGATTCGGGTAACCCGTGTTACCGGCGAAATGGGCCACCAATAATAGCCTCGGGAAGCATCACGTAAAAGTACTTGCCGCAGCTCAAACACAGAACCGATTGATGAGCCGTCGACCAAAATCCGCCACCGGGCCGTACATGGACGACCTGTTCCTTCCTGCAGTGGTCACAGGTGATCGTCAGAGCGACATAAGACTGTTTCAGTTGTGTTTGGCTCATGAGACCTCCGACCCACATCCTGGAGGCGGAAAGATTCTCTGTCAATTGGACGTTTGTTTTGAGGTCTTCTTCAATCCAACTTGGCGGCTACCGATTCGAGCGCATCCTTCCCACTTCGCAAAACCTCCGCTATTCTTCCTTCCCCTTTAGATAAAGCCATTTGTAGCTGTTTTATCGATCGGCCGCCTTTACGGCGCAACACCCTAGAGTTCTGTTCCACCATATCGGTAATCCATTCTCGCATCTCCTCACCCGACCGAGGAGTAACCAGAGCGGCGACCACGGCTCCGATCCCAAGGCCTGTGAGAAAAACCAGCGTCGTGCGTCCAGCATTGTTCATGAATTTCTCCTTTTGAAAATAATCATCTCCCAAAAATATTTACGGCTCGGCCGACGTGGTTCAGGTTGGCCCCTCGTGTAAGGGGTATCCAGTGGACTTGCGGTACGCCGTCAGAGAGGGCGTCCGGCCCATTTTCAGAATCACCTCTCTCGACTCGCGACATTGCCTTTCCTTGGAGGCAGCTGTGATTGAAACTCGTGCATGTTGTTCACCAAGACAGGTAAATCGTGAGTTTTAGCAACTTTGCAAGTCTAGCTGGCTTTGTTGACCTTTGGTTCTAGTACGCAGGAAAGAATCACGTTACCCACTCTGGTTTGTACTTTCTACATACAAAGCACGACGCGATGAAGCTGTTGCATCAGACTGGTTTAAAGAGGGTTAACACTCGATTCTACGCGAAGGAATGATTAAGCCAGCAGGGGGAAGTGATCCCTCGCCGCGGCCCGCCCGAATTAAGTCAGTACGCTTCTCACCGATTCCCGAATCAGGTGTTCGTAGAGCCGGATCGTCTGTTGAGCTATCGCCGTCCAGCTAAAGGTCTCTTCTACGCGCTTTCGCCCCGCAACTCCGAAGCGCTTGCATCTCTCCGGATCCTCAAGCAGTCGATTGATCCCAGCGGCAAGATCCCGCGCAAATTTTTCGGGATCAAGGGGAAAACTTGTAACCGGATCTTGATCGAAAGGAACCAAGTAACCTGTTTCTCCGTCAACCACGACCTCTTTAATGCCTCCTGTGGCGCTGGCGAGCACTGGGGCGCCGCACGCCATTGCCTCGAGGTTGATGATGCCAAAGGGCTCGTAGACCGATGGGCAACAGAAGACGCGGGCATTGCTGTAAAGCTGTATTGCCTCCTGTTTCGTGACCATCTTTTCAATCCAAATGATACGCGGATGTCCGCGCCGAGCATCCTCGACATTCTGTCGCAACTCTGCGGCAATTTCTGGCGTATCCGGCGCGCCAGCGCAAAGCACTACCTGGGTTTCCCTAGGCAAGTAACGAATTGCGTCCACAAGATGTGTCACGCCTTTCTGTCGAGTGATTCGGCCGACGAACAAGACGTAGGGAATAGCCGGATCGATCCCATAATTACTCAATGCACCGGTCTCAAAGGTTTTTCGATATTCGACCAGGTCGATGCCGTTATAGATGACATGAATTCGATCGGGCTTCACGTCTGGATAGGCCCGCAGGATGTCCGCTCTGGTGCCTTCGGAAACAGCAATGATTGCGTCGGCATCGAGAATCGCTGTCCGTTCCATCCAGGAACTCATGGCATAGCCGCTCCCCAGCTGCTCAGCTTTCCACGCGCGAAGCGGCTCCAGCGAGTGAGTGGTGAGAACAAAGGGAAGCGTGTAGAGCTTCTTTGCGAAATAGCCGGCCATCGCCATATACCAAGTGTGGGTGTGGACGATGTCAATGCCCGTCAGGAACTTCACTTGCGTCAGGTTCAGGCTCAAAGCCTCGAGAGCGCCTTTGAATTTCCCTTCGGTAGCGTTGGTAATTTCTTCCCAGGGCTCCCGACCGCGTACATGTAGATTCCCGTTATCAAAATTCTGCGGACCCCAACAGTGCACTTCCACTGCGATATGCTTGGCTAGCTCACGGCTCAGGTAATCTACATGAACTCCCGCACCGCCATACACTTGCGGAGGAAACTCTCTTGTGAATAATCCGACGCGCACGGTCTTCAATCCTGGATCGATCGTGCGCTCGCGAGTTTAGATGCCCATTCGGCACACGAGACATACTGACACTGCGAACAAAGTGTATGGGCTCGCAGTGGACGGTGCAAGCGAGGAAGGCAACGATATGGTTCGCTTGCGGAAATCATGACGCGCCAAGACGCAACGGGAATACTGTGTTTTGCGACGCAAGGAACCATGCGACGGACCAGGGGGGCACGAATCCGGTGTACAAAAGATCGGGGCTTCCTTCAACTGTCGTATAAAGCAACGTGCCGTACAGCGGTTTGGACCCATTGAGGCTAGCGTTATCGAAGTTCGCGATCATAGACAACTTTCTCCCATCCTTAAGCGCCCAAACTACGGAAACGGCCCTTGCGCCCAGAGTCTCGAATTTCGATGCACCAGGCAGAATGTCCTTAATGAGCGGCAAAATCTCCCGTCGCCGACACTCCAGCAGTCCCCGGTAGAAGCACAGCCAACTGAAGTGTGAGGCAGATCCCAACGAAGACCAATCGACTTTCGATCGGGAGAATGTTTCTTCGCTAGCCGGATCGGGTATGCGAGCGCGGGCCTCAGCGGAGTTGAACTGGGTAAATCGCTCAAATTCGGAGCGACGGCCTTCTCGGACCTTAGAAGACAGCTCGGGTCCGAAGTCACAGAAAAAGAGAAACGGATTACTCGCGCCAAATTCTTCTCCCATAAAAAGCAGTGGAGGTGAGGGGGATAAGAGCAACACGGCAAGCGCTGCTTTCACCTTTCTTGGATCTGATTGATTCCCTATTCGGTCACCAAAAGCGCGGTTCCCGATTTGGTCGTGATTCTGCAAAAAGGAGACAAAGCAACCTGGCGGCAGATTTTGACTGGGTTCACCGCGCGACTTGCCGCCTCTGTATTGGGAGGGCTCTCCCTGATAGCTGTAGCCTTGGGAGAGACAGCGCCCTAAATGCCAGATCGGATTGCCGCAGTAGTCAGCATAATAGCCGTCTGACTCGCCGGTGATGAGAACGTGGAGCGCATGATGAATGTCATCGTTCCATTGTGCAGCGTACCCGCCTGCATGGTTTTGCGGATCGCTTTTAAGATAATGAGCGGCATTCCGGTTGTTTTCTAAGACCAGATGGATTAAGCGCTCTCGGGGAAGCGATCGCCGGACTGTTTCCGCCAGTTCAACCAGGAACTCCGGGTAGGAATCATCGTATATCGCGTGCACTGCGTCCAACCGCAGACCATCTATCTGATATTCCTCCAGCCAATACAGTGCATTGTGAATGAAATAGTCTCGCACCACGCGGCTGCCCGGGCCATCGAAATTCACAGCGTCGCCCCATGGCGTGCGGTGCCGCGAGCTGAAAAATTGCGGGGAATATAGGTGCAAATAATTTCCTTCTGGCCCGAAGTGGTTATAAACGACATCTAGAAAAACCATCAAACCCGCGGCATGAGCGGTGTCTACAAAGTGTTTGAGCTCCTCGGGTCGGCCATAGCAGTTTGCAGGAGCGTACGGCAACACGCCGTCATAACCCCAATTCCATCGCCCGGCAAAGCTCGACAGGGGCATGAGTTCGATCGCCGTGATCCCAAGCGCTGTAAGGTGGTTCAACTTTCGCTCGGCACCCGCAAAAGTCCCCTCAGGAGAAAAAGTCCCGACATGAAGTTCATAGATGACCGCTTCCTCCCACGGACGGCCGCGCCAGTTGTCGTTTTCCCACGTAAAAGCGGCCGGATCGACCACCTGACTCGGCCCATGCACCCCTAAGGGTTGATATCGAGAGGCAGGATCGGTGACCCGGTGTTGACGATCAATCGTGAACTGATACAGTGTGCCGGGCCGAGCCTCCCGCGTGACGAGCTCGAACCAGCAATCCTCCAGCCGTGACATCGGAAGACTGTTGGAAGACACGTCAACCGAAGCGTCCTGCGCCTTGGGAGACCATAAGCGAAAGCGCACGGTTCCATCGTCGAGGACTTCTGCGCCAAACGGCATTTTGTGCTTATATCTCATGGATCGAAATGTCCAAGCTCAATCCTCGCAACCCGCTGGGAGGATGACGCGGAGCGACGTCCTTCGCGGCCGACCCAGTCAGCGTTCAAGAGAATACAAATCCCTGGTGGCCAAACACAATCAAGTTATTTGCTTAATTTAGCCCCTGATATCGCGCCAGCCAATGGATTTGAGGAAAAATCGAATAAGGGAATTCCCCTATCAAGGCTGGATATTTGGAAAACAAGGTTCGGAACAATCTTCCAGTGAATATCGAATTGCATCCATCCATATGGGTCGTAGAATGGTTAAGCTGCTCTATTTTTCGGTGAATGCCCCAGCAATTCCAGGGTGACAAAGAGGGAGAATCTCGAGCCAATGTCGGAACCGACATCAAACGGTCGACTGCGCGTCGTAATCGCACGGGTTTCGCCGGAAATTGATTGCGGGCGATTTGCGGCTAAGCGCGTCATAGATGAAAAAGTGATTGTGGAAGCCGATGTTTTCACTGACGGCCACGATCAGGTCGCCTGCCGGCTCGTCTACTGGCAGGATGGAAATCAACCGCAAGTATCGCCCATGAAGCCACTTGGCAGTGACCGCTGGCGTGGCGAGTTTTGCGTCGTAAAATTAGGAAGATATACGTACACGGTCGAAGGGTGGGTCGACCATTTTCAGACATGGCGGCGAGATTTGGAAAAGCGCATCTCGGCAAAACAGGATATTTCTGTCGATTTGCTGATCGGCGCCGGGTTGATTGAGGCAGCCGCGACCCGTGCCAAAGGAAAAGACGGCGAGATGCTACGCGACTGGGCGCGCAGATTGCGTGAAAACAAACAACTTGAGTCACAAACAGCCATTGCTCTGGACACTGATCTGCTGGGGTTAGTTCAGCTTTACCCCGAGCGCGAGCTTGTCACCCGGTATGACAAACAGTTACCGGTCGTCGCCGATCGCGAGAAAGCAGGCTTCTCCACATGGTACGAGGTCTTCCCCCGGTCTTGCTCGCCCGAACAGAATCGTCATGGAACCTTTCGGGATTGCGAACAATGGCTGCCCTACATTGCCTCGATGGGTTTCGACGTCCTCTACCTTCCTCCGATTCATCCGATTGGAAGAACATTCCGTAAAGGCAAAAACAATACCCTGCCTGCCGGGCCGGGTGATGTCGGAAGTCCGTGGGCCATCGGATCGGCGGAAGGCGGCCATAAGTCCATTCACCCCGAATTGGGAACTCTGGAGGACTTCCGAAGGTTCCTGGCCAAAGCGGCCGATCATGGGCTCGAGGTCGCGCTTGATATAGCCCTCCAGTGCTCGCCGGATCATCCTTACGTGCGGGAACACCCGGAGTGGTTCAGCACTCGGCCGGATGGCTCCATTCAGTACGCGGAGAATCCCCCCAAGAAATATCAAGACATCTTCCCCCTAAATTTCGCGAGCGCGCAGTGGCGAGCGCTATGGGAAGAATTGAAGAGTGTTTTCCTTTTCTGGATCGAACAAGGTGTACGGATCTTCCGAGTGGACAACCCCCACACCAAAGCATTTCCTTTTTGGGAGTGGGTCATCACTGAAATTAAAAACCAACACCCCGATGTGCTTTTCCTTGCGGAAGCGTTTACCCGACCTAATGTGATGTATCGACTTGCCAAGCTTGGTTTTTCTCAGTCCTACACTTATTTTACGTGGCGTAACGCGAAACAGGAGCTTACACAATACTTTACTGAACTGGCGCAAACCGATGTGCGGGAGTACCTGCGCCCGAATCTTTGGCCAAACACGCCCGACATTCTCCCGGAGTTTCTCCAAGTGGGCGGCCGCCCCGCGTTTATGGTCCGGCTCATTCTGGCGGCCACCTTGGGCGGCAATTACGGTATCTATGGTCCGTCCTTTGAGCTGTGCGAGAATGCGCCACTGCACCCCGGCGGTGAAGAATATCTTAATTCTGAAAAATATGAACTCAAACACCGGGACCTGGGTTCCAAGGCCACCCTGAAGAGTTTCATTGCCACCGTGAATCGTATTCGCAAGGAGAATCCGGCCCTGCAAAGCAATCGCAACTTGCGTTTTCACGAGACGGATAATCCTGCATTGATTTGTTATACCAGGGCCACAGACGACCTCTCGAGTGTGATCGTCGTGGTGGTGAATCTGGATTGTTGTCATGTCCAAAGCGGCTGGATCAATCTCGATCTTGGCTCCATCGGACTGGACACGCGTCATACATTTCAGGCACACGACTTGCTCAGCGAGGGCCGGTTCTTATGGCAAGGTTCGCGAAATTATGTGGAACTTGTTCCGGAAAGTTTGCCGGCGCATGTTTTGCTTCTGAGGAGTTGGGTGCGAACGGAGAAGGATTTCGACTACTATCTATAGGTCGCTCTGTCGAACAGGGCTTAGAAGGCCCAGCTCAGAACGGGAGAGCGCATTATGCAACCGGTTCTAACTGAATTTGATCGGTATTTGCTTGCGGAAGGAACTTTTCACCGCGCCTACGAAAGATTTGGCGCCCACTTTGTAGAGCGCGATGGGCAACGGGGAGTTCAGTTTGCTGTGTGGGCCCCCAATGCCAAGCTTGTTTCTGTCATCGGTGATTTCAATAAATGGAACACTTCGGCCAATCCAATGGAGCCGAGTTCCGCAGGGGTTTGGGAAACGTTCATACCCCGCGTGCGCCAGGGGGACGCGTATAAGTACCACATAGAGTCCACCTATCAGGGACATCAGGTCGACAAAGCGGACCCCTATTGTTTTGCGGCCGAAATCCGGCCGCAGACCGCTTCTCGAGTGTGGGACCTCGAGAGCTATTCGTGGCAGGACGATTCCTGGATGGCAGGCCGCGCGAAACTCAACTCCCTCGATGCCCCCATTTCCATCTACGAGGTGCACCTAGGCTCGTGGAGACGCGTGCCGGAGGAAGGCAACCGTTGGCTCACATACCGCGAAATGGCCTCTTTGCTGGCGGACTATGTCCATGCTGCGGGTTTCACACACGTCGAGTTACTTCCCGTTATGGAACATCCCTTCGACGGTTCGTGGGGATATGAAACAACCGGCTACTTTGCTCCTACAAGCAGGTTCGGTTCCCCAACCGACTTCATGTATTTTGTGGACTATCTCCATCAGCAAGAAATCGGTGTGATTCTGGATTGGGTACCCGCACATTTCCCGAAGGATGAAGCGGGTCTCGGCTATTTCGACGGGTCTCACCTCTACGAGCACGCGGACCCGCGAAAAGGAGAACAGCCAGATTGGAATACTTTTGTTTTCAATTACGGTCGAAATGAAGTTCGGAGCTTCTTGATCAGCAACGCCTTGTTCTGGCTGGACAAATACCATGTAGACGGCCTGCGCGTCGATGCCGTAGCGGCGATGCTGTATCTCGACTACGGGCGGCGCGACGGAGAATGGATACCCAATCGCTACGGCGGAAAGGAAAACATCGAGGCCCTTGAATTCCTGAGAAGCTTCAACGAACAGGTCTATGCCGCGTTTCCGAGCGTAATGACGATCGCGGAGGAATCAACCGCTTGGCCGCAGGTCTCCCGCCCTAATTACGTCGGCGGCCTCGGATTTGGTTTTAAGTGGAACATGGGTTGGATGCACGACATGCTCGAGTACATGTCACAAGACCCGGTGTTTCGGAGCTATCACCACAAGCAGATTACGTTTAGCCTGGTCTATGCGTGGAGCGAGAATTTTGTCCTGCCCTTCTCACATGACGAGGTCGTCTACGGAAAAGGCTCGCTCTTGCGTAAAATGCCGGGAGACGAATGGCAGAAATTCGCGAATCTGCGGCTGCTCTACGGCTTTATGTTTGGGCATCCCGGGAAGAAATTGCTGTTCATGGGCAGTGAGTTTGGCCAGTGGTCGGAATGGAATCACGATAGCGGTCTTGACTGGCATCTGCTCGAGTCGCCCCTGCACTCCGGGCTGGCGCGCTGGGTGCGCGATTTGAACACCCTGTATCGCGGCCAGCCTGCGCTTCACGAATTAGATTTTGATGCCGGCGGTTTCGCCTGGGTGGATTGCAACGACATTCAAAGGAGCGTGGTCAGCTT
>Ga0210410_10002645_pt1 | contig 16020 bp, 12 predicted proteins | sample IncBWC4MmetaG_FD_161058 | JGI IMG/M metagenome (GOLD analysis project Ga0210410, IMG submission 161058) | Forest soil microbial communities from Barre Woods Harvard Forest LTER site, Petersham, Massachusetts, United States - Inc-BW-C-4-M | ecosystem: Environmental > Terrestrial > Soil >... | reverse complement strand
CCTGCTGTTCTCGGTTGAATGGGGGCTGTTACCTGCTTCGGGCTTCGTCAGTCCCGCCGAGAGCTTAACGCGCAACCTCGCGACCCTAATCATGCCGGCTTTTGTGCTCGGCAACGCGATCGCCGCGGTGATGATGCGCCATACCCGCAGCGCGATGCTGGAAGTGTTGAACTCCGACTATATCCGCACGGCCCGGGCCAAGGGTTTGCGCGAATCGCGGGTCGTGCTGCATCACGCACTGCGCAACGCGCTCGTGCCGGTGATCACGCTCGGCGCGCTCGAATTCGGAGAGCTGCTGTCGGGCGCTGTGCTGACTGAGCAGGTCTTCACGATCCCCGGCTTCGGCAAGCTGATCGTCGATGCGGTGTTCAACCGCGACTACGCGGTCGTGCAAGGGGTCGTTCTGTGCACGGCGCTCGCTTTCATCCTCCTCAATCTTGTTGCCGACATTGCATATGTGCTGGTCAATCCGAGGCTGCGCGGATGACTGCCGACACCCTCGACACCAGCTCGGCGGATGCCGGCCAGCGGCCGTGGCGACTTGCCCTGCGCCGGCTGATGCGACGGCGTGCGGCGCTTGTTGGATCGGCTGTCGTGGTGTTTTTCATCGCGCTCGCCCTCGCTGCGCCCCTCGTCGCACCGTATGACCCGCTTGCAACCGACTGGCGCGCGGTGCGCAAATCGCCTTCCTCACAACATCTCTTCGGTACCGACGAACTCGGTCGCGACGTCCTGTCGCGGGTCGCTTGGGGCGCCCGCGCCTCAATCCTGGCAGGGCTCGTTTCGGTGTCGATCGCACTCGCCGTCGGGGTACCGCTCGGGCTCCTCTCAGGCTATTTCGGCGGATTTGCGGATGGTATCCTGATGCGGATGATCGACGCCATGCTGGCGATCCCGTTCCTGATCCTCGCGATCGCTCTCGCCGCCTTTCTCGGCCCGAACCTGACCAATGCGATGATCGCGATCGGGGTCTCGCAGACGCCGGTTTTTACGCGCCTGACCCGGGGGCAGGTGCTCGCGGTCAAGCACGAGGATTTTGTCGACGCGGCGCGTGCAGTCGGCAACCCGCATCGTCGCATCCTGCTGCGCCACATCCTACCCAATGTTCTGGCGCCGATCTTGGTTCAAGCGACCCTCGCAGTCGCGGGGGCGATCATCGCCGAGGCGAGCCTCTCCTTTCTCGGGCTCGGCCAGCAGCCGCCGGCGCCGAGCTGGGGCAGCATGCTCAATACGGCGACACGCTTTCTCTCGCAGGCGCCGTGGATGGCGCTGTGGCCTGGCTTGGCCATCTTCAGCCTGGTGCTGTCGTTCAACCTGCTCGGCGACGGGCTGCGCGACGCGCTCGACCCGCGCCAGGGTTAATATCGCCATGTAGTCGGAATGACGCTGATCGCGGTCATTTTCGGCACCTTCGGCCAAGCCATTGGGGCCACCGGCTGGAGCGGCAGTTCTTGAGCAGGCATTGTCCGGGAACAGCACGTCGCGGCGCTTTGAGGGGTCTGAGCGTGCCTTCTTCGTCCGCCCCCATCAGCCGCAAATACCCCCCACGTCGGCGGCCAGGATCGCGGCGAGACGGCGGGCTCATTTTGACCTAGTGCTTGGTTGACGAGTCGAGATTAACCCAAACCCCCCCTGATGTTCCTCACTTCTTCTCGCGGCTTCGACCGGTTACCGCGCCGTGTCCGCTCATGTCGCGACAGGTCATTGTCCGTCCTTCCCGCCACGGAACGATCGGCGAGCGCGACGAGCGCTCGATTTTAAACCGCCCTCGTCCAATCCGCCTGCGGGTTCGTCCGCATCGCCTACCCGACAGCGGCGCGTGCGCGGCTTATTTCTTCGTGCTTGCCTCGGCCTCGGCGGTCGTCGTTTCGATAAATACCGCCAGGCGGCGATGGTAGAGCGCGGTGATCGCCGCCAGATCCTCTTTGTGCCAATCGACGGCGATATCGCTCTGGTTCGCCATCAGGCCGGCCAGCACCCGGGCGTTGACCGCCCGCATATAATGCGAGCCGTCATAGGTCCCTTCCTTGGCCTCGGTCAGCGCCGAGGGGATCGAGAAGTCGAGAAACTCGTCATAAGCGGCGGCGACCTGGCCGATCGCGGCGAGATAGGCGTCGAGTTGGCCGGTGAGGCTGAAGGCGGCGATGCGCCAAGCGGACTCCGGCGGGATGTAGCCGATGGCGCGTGCCGTCGGGAATTGGCGGCGCAGCTCGATATAGGCCTGGGCGCGCTCGGCATGCACATCGAACGGCGCCGGCTGCGGCTTGATCGGACCCTTCGGATTGTAGTTATGACGCTTCGATCTGACCTCGAGCTGGGCGTGAAAATCCTCGTCGTAATAACGATGGTGCGGCGAATCCCCGCTCAACGTGCGGATCGAGAAATCGAGCGCGTCGAGCGACAGATAGCTGGCGAAGATCGAGGGCGGCGAGGCCCCGTCGCGGACGAAGTCCGGCACCTCGACGGCTTGCTGCGGCCCGATGAACTCGGCGCGCTTGACGTCGACGATCATCAGGCGGGGCATATAGCCGCGTTCCCGCAAATACTTCGCGTAGAGAACGTATTCCGGCGCAGTACCGTCCGAAACGGACAGATTATAACAGCGGTATCCCTCGATCTTTTCGTCGGGCAAAAGGCTTGCGCGCGAGGTTCCGAAGATGACGCAATCGTAATCGGCTCGGCGCGGCAAGAACCTGATGATCGCGGCTAGGCGCTCGTTGAAGGCGTAGTTGACCCCGGTCAGGACATTCCCCCTCAGATACCAGAGGGGATCGACCAGACAATTGACGGCGAAACAGGCTGCGACGATCACCCCGACGGTCGCCAGCAGCCAACCAAGGTAGGAGCGGAACCGCTGTCTGGATTTCACGACGCTTCTCCTCCCCGCTTTGTGAATTATGATGAGAAGCGCCTCTTATCGTCGCCCCCGCCTATGAGCGGGGCCGACCCCGGGCGCTCAATACCGGAAGTACAGGAATTCGCTGACATGGTGAAGATTAAGAAAGGCCAGGGCGGCGAGAAGGCCGATAAACACCGCCGCGGCGGCACTCGGGCGCCACTCAAGGCGCCACGGCAAGAGCCGCGCCACCGACGGCGCCCGCTCGAGCAGCGGCGGATCGCGCTCCCGTTCGGCCACCCCATAGTTGAAGGCAGGGTGCCAGCGCGCCAGCATCTGCTGTGTGTTCGGCAGGAACCATACGACGGCCAGCCAGAAGATCAGCCACAGCACGAGCTCGCCGTGATCGGCCGAGACCGGCGGCCCGTCGAAACGAACCCCGATCCAGCCGAGCCCGGCAGCCAAGGGGCCTAGCGCGTCGTGCCAGGAGTGGGGCAGGTTGAACATGCCGCGGAAGACCCGCATCGCGATGTCCATCGACGGCGCGCGGTGCGTCACCAGCAGCATGGTCAGGCCGAAGAACGTCACGAACCGCGCCACGGTGTTCGACCACCAGGCGTTGATCGGTCGCCACACGCTCCGCCAGGCATGGTTCATGACCATCGCACCACCCTGCAGCGAGCCCCACAGCACGAAATGCCAGGCCGCGCCGTGCCACAGACCGGACAGCGCCATCGTCACCATGAGGTTGAAATAGAGCCGCCCGGTGCTGCAGCGGCTGCCGCCGAGCGGGATGTAGATGTAGTCGCGCAACCAGCGCGATAACGTCATGTGCCAGCGTCGCCAATAATCGACGACGTTGAGTGCCCGCAAGGGCGAGTTGAAATTGAGCGGCAGCTGGATGCCGAACAGGCGGGCGGCTCCGAGGGCCATCTCGGAGTACCCCGAGAAATCGAAATAGAGCTGGAACTTGAACGCGATTGCCCCCTGCCAGGCGGTGAAGAAATCGAGTGTCTCGCCGGCGGCGGCGGCATCATAGACGCTCGCCACCGAGGGCGCGAAACCGTCGGCGAGAACGACCTTCTTGAACAGCCCTATAACGAAGATCGTGAGCCCGAGCATGAAGTTGCTCTGCTCGACGGCGAACGCCCAAGGGCCCTTGATCTGCGGAAAGATCTCGCTGTGGTGGGTGATCGGCCCGGCCAGCAGCTGCGGGAAAAACATCACAAAAAAGCAATATTCGAGAAAGTCATGCTCGGCGACCTCGCCGCGGGCGGAATCGACGAGATAGGCAATCTTCTGAAAGGTGAAGAACGAAATGCCGAGCGGCAGCAGGATGTGCTGCAACATAAAATCGGTTTGCAATGCGGTGTTGGCGGTGTCGATCAGGAAATCGGTGTATTTGAAATAGCCGAGCACCAGAACGTCGACCACGACCCCAAAGGTCAGCAGCAGGCGCACCCGGTCGGCGCGGCCGGCCAAGCGCTGCGCCGTAATCCGACGCGCTACGACGAAATTGAATACCGCGATGCCGCCGAGCAGCGGCAAATAGAGCGGGTTCCACCAGCCGTAGAAGAGAAGCGAGGCCCCGAGAAGCAGCCCCAGGACAGCGCGCGGGCCGTAGAACTGGCGCAGCAGGACGTAGAGGCCCACCGTCGCCGGCAGAAAGACGAACAAGAAGATCGGCGAATTGAACAGCATCGACGGCGTTTCAGCCCGAGTTGAAGCGGGTTGACCGCTCTGTCGCACGATGCGGTGTAGTGGCTGGAGGCCTCCCCATGTATGAGGAAATTGTGGCACGGGTCACGATTCTCAACCGGATCGACTAGCTCCGGGCGCGAGGCGCGACGTTTAGCTGCATTGCCCCGGCTGAATGCTTCGAACGCGCTAGCGACATCTCTTCTCCAAGACCACCGGTCGCACCGCCCGGCTTGAAGTTGCGGTTTACGGCGGCATATTCACTCGGCACTTCTCGGCAGAGGTCCGCGATGTCGACGATGTACCGCTACACACTCCCGGTCGAGCAGACGAAGTGGAAGTTCGACGGCAAGACCGAGACCTGCTTCACCTGGGAATACGACGATCAGCGCGCGGCATTGCTGCAGCTCTATGACAAGGGCAAGAAGCAGCAATGGGACGCCGCGGAACGGATCGACTGGTCGCTCGATCTCGACCCCGAGAACCCGATGATGCTCGACGACCGGGTCATCCCGATCTTCGGCACCGATATCTGGAAGCGGATGACCGAGGCCGAGCGACGTCAGGTTCGCCATCACCTGCAGGCCTCGCAGATCTCGCAGTTCATGCACGGCGAGCAGGGTGCCTTGATCGCCACCGCGAAAATCGTGCAGACCGTGCCGGACATCGATTCAAAATTTTACGCCGCGACGCAGGTCATGGACGAGGCACGCCATGTCGAGGCCTATTCGCGGCTCCTGCACGAGAAGTTCGAGCTCGCCTACCCGATCACTCATGGTCTCAAATCGCTGCTCGAGCAGGGGCTCAGCGACAGCCGCTGGGACATGACCTATCTGACCATGCAGATCCTGATCGAGGGGTTGGCGCTGGCGGCGTTTCAGCGGATTCGCGACCAGTCAAAAAATCCGCTCGCCGCCGCGGTCAACGCCTACGTCATGCAGGACGAGGCGCGGCATGTCGCCTTCGGCCGGATCGCGCTGCGCGACTACTACCCGCAGCTCAGCGACGCCGAACGCAGCGAGCGGGAGGAGTTCGTTGTCGACGCCTGTTGGCATATGCGCGACCGGTTCAACCAGCTCGAGGTCTGGCAGCGGCTCGGCTTGCCGATCGAAGAGTGCCTTGACATCGTCGATCGGTCCGAGGCGATGAAGCTGTTCCGCAGCCGGATCTTCAGCCGCATCGTGCCGACGGTGCGGGATATCGGCCTGTGGGGCCAACGCGTGCAGGACGCTTTCGCGGCGATGGGCGCGATCGAATTCGCCGGCGTCGACGCGGCTGCGCTGCTCGACAACGATGCGCGGGTCGCCGACGAGTTCGACGTCCGCCTGCGGCTGCGCGACGTAGCAAACGCGTAGGATGGGTTAAGCAATCGCGAAACCCATCACGGGCGGTGGGTTTCGCTGTGCTCGACCCACCCTACTCCGCTAGGCCGAAGACCTCCTCGGGCTTGCTGAGGCCGCGCACCGGCTGGAGGCCCAGCGAGACCAGCGGGCGCGGACAGATCCGGGCGAAGGCGCTGGAGAACAGCATCGGGCGCCCGAGCCGCTTGGTTAGATCCTCTATCCGCGAGGCAAGGTTGACCGCCGGTCCGATCACCGTGAAGTCGAGCCGGCTGGCGGAGCCGACATTGCCGTAAATCACCTCGCCCAGGTGCAGACCGATGCCGATTCTCAGCTCGGTGCGGCCGACCCTGCGCCGCATCTGATTGACCGCATCGAGGCGTGCCAGCCCCTCAGTCGCCGCTTCGAGGGCATGGACGCTCGACAGGGAGAAGTCGTCGTCGTCCTCGGCCGGGAAGATCGCCAGCATGCCGTCGCCGATGAATTTGAGAATCTCGCCCCTGCGTTCCTCGATCGGCGTTGCGACCGCGTCGAAATAGTCATCGAGCAGCTCGATCACCTCGTCACCAGGCAACTGATCGGAGAGTGCGGTAAACCCGCGCAGGTCGGTCATCATGATCACCGCGCGCAGGCGCTCGCCCTCGGCCCGGCGGATCTGCCCGGCGAGGATGCGCCGCCCGGCCTGCGGCCCGAGATAGGTGTCGAGCAGATTGGCGCTGATGCGGCGCACCGAGCGGGCATCGACGATCGCCGCCAGCGCGGGGTTGATGTCTTCGAGTGCCGCGACGTCGGCATCGCTGAACCCGCCCGGCCGGTCGGTCGTCCAGGTCACCACCGGAAACCGCCGAAAGGTGCGGTTGAGCGCCAGCGCGAAGTAATCGGTGGCGCCGGCCTTTCTGAGCTTCGACAGCAGCGGATATTCGGGCGTCTCCTCGGCGAGGCGCCGGCGAAACGGGGTGCCGCGTTCGATCGTGGCGCGGATCGGGCTCTGCAAATATTCGTCGGTCGCCTCATTGCCGTGCAGGATCCGGAACTCTTCGATGACCCGCAGCTCGCGCAGCCAGCGCGCACCGACGCCGCGGATCAGCGGATGCAAGGTGCCCATGTAAAGGGTGGCGCGCCATAGCGGCACACCGTCGCCGAGGAGGCGCCAGCACAGCTCGTCGAAGAACTCGACCTCGCTGTCGATGTGCGGGCCCTCGCCGAGGATCCAGCGGTCAATGCGGCCCCCCGGTATCGGCTCGCCCAACCCGGTATAGGCGCCTTCGGTGCGAAAGAATTCTTCGCCGCTCGTCGTCGTGTCGGGCGGGATGTCCAAGGGCATGGTCGCCACCAGTCGCGCAGCACATCAGCGGGCACGCCCGAGAGCGGCCGTTAAATAAATAGGGCGGTTCGTTGAAGTTGCGATGGGCTGGCGGTTCCCTCACCGGGCAACGTCGTTTAACCTGCCCTTTACGAAAGCGACATTCGGGAGAGAACGCGATGGCCGGCTTTACTACCCGTCCCGAGATCCGCGGCACATTCGGCGTCGTCGCCTCGACCCATTGGCTGGCTTCTGCGGTCGGCATGAGCATTCTCGAAAAAGGAGGCAACGCGTTTGACGCGGCGGCCGCTGCGGGCTTCACGCTGCAGGTCGTCGAGCCGAGCACCAACGGCCCACTCGGCGAAGCCCCGATGCTCGTGTGGAGCGAGGCCAACCATCGCTGCGACATGATCTGCGGCCAGGGTGTGGCGCCCGCGGCTGCGACGATCGCCAAGTTCCGCGCGCTCGGGCTCGATCTGATCCCGGGCACCGGGCTGCTCGCCGCCGCAGTCCCGGCGGCTTTTGGTGCTTGGATGCGGCTCCTGCGCGACTATGGGACGATGCCGCTCGCCGAAATTCTCGCCCCGGCGATCGGCTATGCCGAGAACGGCTATCCGATGGCCCGCCGCATCAGCGAGACGATCGGCGTCGTCGCCGACATGTTTCGCCGCTACTGGCCGAGCTCGGCCGCGGTCTACCTGCCGGGCGGGGCGCCCCCGGTGGCGGGGCGGCTCTTCCGCAACCCGGCGCTCGCGGCGACCTATCGCCGCGTGCTGGCCGAAGCGGGCGATGGTGCTCGCGAGCACCAGATCGAGCGCGCCCGCGCCGCCTGGTATCGCGGCTTTGTCGCGGCGGCGATCGACCGTTTCTGCCGGGTCGAAGAGGTCATGGATTCGTCGGGACGGCGCCATCACGGGCTGTTGACCGGAGACGATTTGGCGCGCTGGGAGGTCCCGGTCGAGGCGCCGCTGACCTTCGACTATCGCGGCTACACCGTCGCCAAGGGCGGGCCCTGGAGCCAAGGTCCGGTATTCCTGCAGCAATTGGCGCTGTTGCAGGGGTTCGATCTCGACGATCTCGACCCGCTTGGTCCCGACTTCGTCCATCTCGTCGTCGAATGCGCCAAGCTCGCTTTCGCAGACCGCGAAGCCTGGTACGGCGATCCCGAATTTGTCGAGGTGCCGATGCGGACCCTGCTCGGCGCCGCCTACAACGACGCACGGCGCAAGCTGGTCGGCGACGGGGCCTCGCTCGAACTGCGTCCGGGGCCCCCCGAGGGACGGGAACCGCGGGTGCTGGTCGGGGGTCTGGAGGCGGTGATCGCGGACGCCGGGATCGGCGAGCCGACAATCGGCGTGCCGGTGACGCGCGCGCTCTGGGTCGTTGCCGGCGACACCTGCCACATCGATGTCGTCGACCGCTGGGGCAATATGGTCTCGGCGACGCCGAGCGGCGGCTGGCTGCAGAGCTCGCCGGTCATCCCCGAGCTCGGCGTTTGTCTCGGCTCGCGCATGCAGATGTTCTGGCTCGAGGAGGGGCTGCCGGCGAGCCTCGCCCCGGGCAAGCGCCCGCGCAGCACCCTGTCGCCGTCGATGGCGTTCAAGGACGGCGAGCCCTATCTCGCCTTTGGCACGCCGGGCGGCGACCAGCAGGACCAATGGTCGCTCTTGATGTTCCTGCACCACGTCCATCACGGCATGAACCTGCAGGAGGCGATCGACTGCCCGGCCTTTCACAACGAGCACATGCCGAGTTCGTTCTATCCGCGCGCCGCCCAGCCCGGCCTCGTGGCGCTCGAGGCGCGCTTCCCGGAGGCGACGCGGGCGGCGCTGGCGCGGCGCGGCCATCGCCTGCGGGTCGGCGAAGCGTGGTCCGAAGGCCGCCTCTCCGGCTGCGCCCGCGAGCAGACCCCAGAAGGCCGGGTGCTCAAAGCCGCCGCTAACCCGCGCGGCATGCAGGGCTACGCCATCGGCCGGTGACACCGGTTGTGATCGGAGGGCTATGCTTTACCGGGGTTCAGCGAGGCGGTTCTTGAATTTGTCATCGATCCCCGCGATCCCCCCGCGCACCCTGCCCGGGCGGCTCATTGAGGTGCTCGGGACCCTGATGGGGCAGCCATAGAGGGGAAACCTCACCCCAGATACGCCACCAAAAACTGGGCCCAGTATTGGCGGGCGGCGGTGGGGGCGGCCACCGTGACGGACCCAGTTTGCCCTTTAACGAGAAGGCCCAAACGGCGTCGCCTGTGGCGCTGCGCTGGATCGAATTGCCGCCGGTCACGATCGCGATGTATTGCTCGCCGTCGACCTCATAGACAACGGGCGGCGCATCGGCACCGAACCCGGTCTGGAACTTCCACATCACTTCGCCAGTCTTGGCGTCGAGGACAACGAAGTTGCCGTCGGGGTCGCCGCGCAGAAGCAGACCGCCGGCGGTCACCGTCGAGCCGCTGCCGCCGCCCATGCGGTATGGCGTTTTGTGCTGCCACGCAATCTTGTTTGTAGTGCTGTCGATGGCGGTGAAAGTGCCGTTGAGCGAGGTATGGCTAGCCGGCTCTTGAGAGCCGCGTGTGTAGATCTGGCCAGGGCGGTACTGGCGGGGGAACCGTTGGAACACACTGGTGCGGACCGACCCAGGCACGTAGAAATAGCCGGTGTCCGGACTGTATGGCATCGGCGACCAGTTGGTGCCGCCTTGGCCGGAAGGCTGGAGCGCCACCGGCTCGTCCCAGAAAGGCTGAAAGATGCAGCCGGTTTTGATGCCGGGTTGCGGGTCGGCGCATTGCGGCACGGTAGCGTCCCCGCGGGGATAGGGTTGGGTCTTGGCCGTCTTTTGACGCGGATCCTGCGGTACCGGCCGCTCGTCGATCCCGATCAACGGCTTCCCGTCGGTGCGATCGAGGATATAGACCCAGCCGGTTTTGCCGGCCTCTGCGATACCTTTGCGTGGTTGCCCGTCGATCACGGTGTCGAAGAGGACCACCGGACTGGCCCCGTCATAGTCCCAGATGTCGTGGTGAACCTCCTGGAAATGCCAGACATACTCGCCGGTCTTGGCCTTCAACGCGATGATCGAGGCGCTGAACAAATTGTCGCCTTCGCGCACCGACCCGTCATAGTCCGGTCCCACATTGCCGGTCGCGAAATAGAGAAGTCCGAGCTGAGGATCCAGTGCCGGCGTGTTCCAGATCGGGCCTCCGCCGCGCGTCCAGGCATCGCTCTCGGCCGGCCAGCTATCGCTGCCGATTTCGCCGGGGCTTGGTATCGTATAGGCCCGCCACAGGATCTTGCCGGTTTTGGCATCTAGCGCGGTCAGGCGGCCGCGGATCCCTAATTCACCCCCGGAAATGCCGCTGTAGACAATGCCATCGTAGTAGAGCGGCGCGCTGGTGATGCTATAGCCATTGTGCCAGTCCTCGATCGGCGTCTTCCACACTTCCCTGCCGGTCTTGATGTCGAGCGCCACGACATTGGCGTCGAGCTGACCGACAAACACCATCCCCTCACCCATCGCCAGCCCGCGGCTGAGCCAGCCGCAGCATGCGCTCGTCCTCTTCTGGTCGATCCACGACCAGCGTCGCCATAAGATCTCGCCGGTCTTGGCGTTCAGTGCAAAGACATCGTCATTGCCGGTGACCATATACATGATCCCGTCCTTGACGAGCGGCGTGGCCTCCGCCGAATACTTGTTGCCGTATCCCGAACGACTGAGGCGGGTCCTCCACGCCCCGTTGAGCTGCTTGACATTGGTCGTTTTGATCTGCTTCAGCGTGGAATAGCGCTGGTTGGTCAGATTGCCGCCGCTAGTAACCCAATCCTTGGCAACCGGGCTCTGCAGCTGGCGGTCGATTTCGGGGTCTCCCGCCCGACTGGGCGCAGCCCCGGAGAGGAATAGCGCCAAGGCGGTCCACGCCGGAGAGATTCGCCGCGGGCGGCATCGCATAGGGCGTTTCCCCCTTGTCGCCGGTTTCGCGTAGCCGATGCCGTGCTCGCCATTCATGTCGTGCGCTCGCGATCGGGCAGCGTGTCGCCTCGTTCACGAGCGGATCGGATAGATCTTGGCATTGACGTTTACTGTGCGCGTATGCTGGGAGTTTACGCTTGCGGCTCTTAATCAAGCACTAAGCAGCCGAACCGCGAGACTTTCAGCGCGTCATTATGTAATGGGAAACTCGTTTGGCGGCACGAAACATCACTGATCCTTCGGGCAAGGCCTTGCGCAGCACCATCTCGCTGCCGTCGACAAAATGCTTCAGCGCGTGCGCGACCGGATCACGCATAAAGTAGTGGTTAAAGTAAACGCCGAGTTCCGCCATTGTCTTGGCGCCCCCGTTATCGGCGTACTTGGCCACGTAGGGGGTGAAGTTCGGATAGAGGCCTTCGACATTGTAAAGCGTCGTGCGCATATAATTTCCGATCAGAAGATCATCGAACAGCTCGTGTTCGATGCACGTCATCAGCGAATTACGCGGGCACTCGAAACGAATCCCGACATCGCGCTTTGCACGATTGAGGTCGATTGTCACGCTCGATCCTCCCGCGGCAACCTCGATGAACCCAAAATTCTCGCGAAGCGCCTCGCGGGCTGTGAAGTAACTTCGGATTCTTCCCTTGTCCTCGGCAGTCAGCTGATCCGACCAGCTGTCGCCAAATTCCTCTGGTTTTTTTATGACGCGGGGAGACCGACGCGGATCGATCGGCGTAATTTCATCTGTTTCGCAGTCTACCCTGACAAAAGCCGGAAGGATCTCCGGCCATTTTTCCATGGCGCCGCTGTTGTAGTCCTCAAGTTCTGGAATGAGATCGTTGGCCCACGCGCTGTCTTCACGCTGGTAACGGTGAAAAGATGAGAACGGAATGATCTTCCACGCTCCCATCGACCTCGCGCTGATCTGAGACCGCGGCGCAATCGGTCGATGCTTTTCCTCTATCGAGGTCAGCTTACGGCCGGACGGATCGAACAAATTGAGCATGTCCGCTCCACCCCAGCCGTGCAGCTGGAGCATATAGACCTCCTTGAAGTGTTTCGCCATGCGGCGGACACGAAACGATTCGCCAAATTCCGGAGAGTCGTTCTGATCGATGACGAGCCGACCGTTGATGTCGATGAGAAGCAGCGAATCTTGGTTTCGGTTGGCTACCGAGTAAACGCGGATCCCTTTCGATAACTGGACCCACTCTCGATCCGGCAGAACGCGTACTCGGTAGCCGGCCGCCGTCAATTCTCTGTTGACGCGATTACCGTAGTGATCTGACAAAAGGAACTCACCTTTGGTCAGCATCGGAAGCGAGGCGATATTCAGGTGATCCGGGTGGCCATGCGAGAACCAGTGGTAGTCGGCATCGCGGATCGCCTGCATCTGCGCCGCAGGAATTTCGTAGTCCAATCCCCAGCTGCCAAAATAGGCGTCGCCGTAGATCCAGGGATCGGTCGTAAGCACCGGCCGATCATCATCATAGGCAATCACGATGGCGCTGCCGATAGTCTCGAAAAAACGCATTGTCTTTCAGTTTTCCTTCGTGCCCCCGAAAATTGCCGTAAAACGGCCCGCTCGGGCCCGCGGTAGTTCCGTCGAAGCAGGCTGGAATCCGGGCGGCTCATCGCAAGAGGCCAGGACGCTTACCGGTTCGCGTGAAGGGTAACATTCAGTCAAAAAGTGTCAAGCCGTGACCTCAGCCATTACTTATACGTAACAACGTCGCGGTACCAGTTCCAATCGTCCCGTATTGGCATTACAATTCCGCTACCGACTCAAATTCGAACCTGTGAATAACACGATCAGGCAACGACGCTTGGCGACCCGGGCGATTTCACGCCCGCGGTCATGCCGATCGACGCGGCATAAGATTTGGCAAGCGTTTCGGGACGTCGGGCCTCGCGAATAGCCCTCAGATTGCCGATCCAGCTCGAACGCTGCCGACCGAACTCTGTGGGATCGAGTGTGCGAACCAGCTCGAAAAGATCATCTCTGCCGTCGGCGAGCCAGCCGATCGGGCCGTAATGATCAAAAAGAGCTTCTATCGTGCGGTTCCGAATAACGAGCAGCGGCTTGAGGGCGGCAATTGCGTCACTAACCGTGCCACTTCCGGTGAAGTCGTAAGCCCGGCTGTGCAACGGCAGGCACACGAGATCGACCTCTTCCAATGCCGCCAGATATTCTTCGCGCAGCAACGGCGTTTTGGATGGCTTTCGTGCCAGAGCGCTGATGTCGAGGTGATCGGTCTCAGGGGATGAGTGCCCGATCGCGTGAAACTCGATGTCGTTACGTGAGTAGTGACCGGCGAGCTGTACGAAAACGTCGAACCCTTTGGCCCCGCGTGCATGACCGACGAACGCGATCTTGACCTTTCCAACCTTGGCCAAAGGTGAATCTTCCGCCCATTCAGAGCGGAGAATTGGGTGTTCCAAGGTTACGATCGAGGGCGAGATCGTCGGCGAGGCATCGGCAATGGCCTCCTTTATACCGAGCTCCAATGCGACGACACGGACCGATGACGGCAGCGGTCTTGTTATTTGCGAAATAAGGTCGCCGGCGCGGATAAAGGGGTTGCGCGACCGCCAGACCATTGCCTCGCCGAGCTGGCTGTGGAGGATCATGTGCAACGACACCGATGAGCTCGGCGACCAGCCATGCCCCATCACACTGAGTAAGCTCGCGTTGAAGCCCAGCAAGGCGATCAGGCGAAGGGGACGCCCGGCGGATTCCTGCGCGATAAGCCTTAGGCACCGCCGCGCCGCCCAGCGGCCGGCAAGGGGGTTATGGTGCGACAGGCCAAGCGGCGTCTCGAAAGGTTTGCAGGTTTGAAACGCGATATCGACGAGATCGGCGACACGCGGTGCCAGCCGCTCGACATGTCCTCTGGTTCCACGAAACCACACGCGGTCACGGGGATATGCCGCCCTTAGAATGCGCAGGTATCCCTCATTGAAGGCAAGATGGACGTGTTCATCGCTGAGGAAGTCGAACACGGCGATTTCAGAGGGTCGAACAGCCACGCGACTACTCGGGAGCATTGATTTGAGTCAATCAGCCAGTCGCATAGCTCACGCAGGGAGTAAGCAAATCCGCGGTAGTGACCGCATCGGCTTCTCTGGTCTCCAGCCGATGTGTTCCTCGCCCCACTAATTAAGGATCTTCGGCACGTCAATCTATAACCATCTTCAAGTGATGGCAATCTCACGGCCGGCAAACGGAGGGGCGAGCCTCGCGCGCGCCTTGCGCCCTATGGCGGCTCTGCGGCTATAATCTCGGAGCAATGCCCCGCCTCAGCGTCAATCTCAACAAGATCGCGCTCTTGCGCAACTCGCGGCGAACCGGCGTGCCGGACGTGCTGCGCTTCGGTCGGATCGCGCACGACGCCGGCGCGGACGGGCTGACGGCGCATCCGCGGCCCGATGAGCGGCATATCCGCCGCGCCGATGTGCTCGGCCTCGCCGAGCTGATGCGGCCGTGGCGCCCGCGGTTCGAATTCAATATCGAGGGCTATCCTGACCCTCGCTATCTCGATCTCGTCGCCGAGGTGATACCCGAGCAATGTACCCTGGTGCCCGATGCACCGGACGTCTTGACCTCCGAAGAAGGCTGGAAGATCTCGGCGGATGATCGCAGCCTGCTAGACCCGGTGATTCCCGTGCTCAAAGGCCTGGGCGCGCGTGTCATTCTGTTTGTAGACCCTGACCCCGTGGTCGTCGAGCGGGTGCACGACGCCGGCGCCGACGGGATCGAGATCTACACCGGATCTTATGCCGCCGCGGCTCGCACCGGCACCCCCGAAGTCCTGCTGCGGGCCTGTGCTGAGACCGCATCGCGCGCTGCCGAGTTCGGTCTAGTCGTCAATATCGGCCACGACCTGAACCTCGACAATCTGCCGCCATTGACCGCGGCGCTGCCGGCATTCGCCGAGGCTTCGATCGGCCACGAGCTGACGGCCGACGCCTTGGTGATGGGCTTTGCCGAGGCGGTCCGCGCCTACAAGGCCGCGCTGGGCGGCCGAGCCGGCCTGACGGCAGCGCGGCCGTCATAAGGCGCGAGTGATGGGCTATGTAACGCGGGTGCTGCAACCGGGAGAAACCATCGTCTATACGACAAAACTGCATTGGTTGATCTACGCCCGGACAATACTTCTGATGATTACTAGCGTAATTCTTCTTGGGGTGGGACTTTTGATCAACGACAATCAGAACATGACTATGGCGTTGGGGATCGGCGCGGTCGTATTCGCCTTAGTCGCGCTTTTCACGGGGCTGCGGGCGTTCATCCGGCGGGCGGCGACCGAACTGGCGGTAACCGACCACCGCGTCATCTACAAGACCGGTCTGCTGTCCCGCCACACGATCGAGATGAACCGCGACAAGGTTGAGAGCGTCGATGTCGACCAGACGCTGCTCGGCCGCGTCTTCGGCTATGGCACGATCATCGTCCGCGGCACCGGCGGAAGCCTCGAACCGATCCGCGATATCGGTGATCCGTTGACCTTTCGCAGCTTTATCACCGCGGGTCCGTCGACCCGGGGGACGCAATACTGATTGCGCTGGACTGATTGCGCTGGCGTTGCCAGGAGCAGGGTGCAACTGTTGCCGTTTCCAGTGCAAAGGCTGACCACCGGGTCATCTACAAATCCGGCCTGCTTTCCCCGGCGCGCGATCGAGATGAACCGCGACAAGATCGAGAACGTTGATGTCGACCAATCGCTGCTCGGCCGCATCTTTGGCGATGGCACGGTCGTCGTGCGCGGCACCGGCGGTAGCCTCGAGCCGATCTGCAATATCGGCGATCTGCTGACCTTTCGCACTTATACTGCTTCCGGGTATCTCCAGATGTGGTAGAGTGATTAGGCAAGCGT
>Ga0210410_10002644_pt1 | contig 16021 bp, 11 predicted proteins | sample IncBWC4MmetaG_FD_161058 | JGI IMG/M metagenome (GOLD analysis project Ga0210410, IMG submission 161058) | Forest soil microbial communities from Barre Woods Harvard Forest LTER site, Petersham, Massachusetts, United States - Inc-BW-C-4-M | ecosystem: Environmental > Terrestrial > Soil >... | reverse complement strand
CGCATGCACGCGGGTCATCACCGGCGGCTCGTAATCCTGAAGCTGCGAATAATCCGGCAAATCCTTGGAAAAGTGCCAGATCGCCCCTGCGACGCCGGCGACGCCCACCAGGAACAGCACGGTTCCGGCGGCGAACAGGAAACCCAAGAACCGCACCAGCAAGCGCATTATCGAATATCCGTTCAGCCCGCGCGCCGTGACGACCGGCGCTTATTTTAGCCTGACTTGGGTTCGCGGACCAATACGGCGTTCCGCGATAAGCGCATCATACGTTGGTCGGGAGGCAATTTTGATCGATTCCCGCGATCCCACTGCCGTTTTTTATAGGGCTGCCGCTGTGGCCAAACTAGGGCTTTGGCCAAAGCGGCCTTGCCTTTCAATTGGTTGACCCCGCCCTCGCCACGCGTTTGGCCAGGAAGGCGTCGACGGCCTGCGCCATCGATGCGACGGTACGGGAACGCCAGCTGTCCGATACCAGATGTTCGAGATCGCCCTTGTTGGAGACATAGCCGAGTTCAACCAGCACCGACGGCACGTCCGGAGCCTTCAGTACCCGGAAGCCCGCGGATTTCAGCGGGTGTTTGTGCATCCGCACCGTGCCCTTCATCTCGCCCATCAAAAGCCGCGCGAAGCGATTTGAAAACGTGCGGGTTTCGCGCTGCGCCAGATCGATCAGGATGTCCGCGACGTCAGTCGGCTCTTCGGTCAAATTGACCCCGCCGATGGCGTCAGCCTTGTTTTCCGCTTCCGCCAGCCGCTCGGCCTCGGCGTCGGAGGCCTTGTCGGACAGCGTATAGATGGTGGCTCCCTGCGCGTCACCCTCGCCGCGCGGCAGCGCGTCGGCATGGATCGACACGAACAGCGCCGCCGATTGATTGCGCGCGATCTTCACGCGATCGGCGAGCGGGATGAAGGTATCGTCGGTTCGCGTCATGACGACGCGATATTTGCCCGACTTCTCGATGCGATCGCGCAAAGCCAGGCCAAAGGCGAGCACCAGGTTCTTTTCGCTCTTGTCGCCTTCGCCGCTGGCCTGCGTGCCATTGTCGAGGCCGCCATGGCCGGGGTCGATCACGACCACCGGCCGCGGATCCGGCGCCGCGGGGGGCTTGGGCGGCTCCGCGACGGTGGCGGGCGCGGCGGCGTTGGCATCCGCGATGCCGGGCCTCAGCTCGGGCCGGTTTTCCGGCGCGAGCGACTGAACGAAGGCGGTGCGCTCGACCTGTTCGAACTCCAGCACCAATCGCGGCGGTTGGCCGTTGGCTGCTTCCAGCACATATGAATTTGCAATTCTGGCCGGCCCGGTCAGATCGAACACGATCCGGGAACCGCCCGGCATGACCATGCCGTAGCGGAACGCCTTGACCAGGCCCCGTCCGGCGGTGCCGATCCCGTTGGGAAGCTGAAAGTTGACCTGCGGGGTGTCCACGATCACCCGGTAGGGATCGGCCAACACAAAGGCGCGAAACTTGATGGCTCTATCGAGATCGAGGACGAAGCGGGTTTGCTTGGCATCGCCGGCCAGACGCGCATCCGAGGCGATGGGGAAATTCGAGGCTAGGTTGGGGGTGGCTGGCTGGCCCTCCGCCGCGCCAACCAGGCCGGCATCGGAGCACAGCAATGCTGCAGCGCACACTAGCGCGCATCCCAGCAAAAAACGATGATTTGCGCGGCTCGCCAAACGAATCCCAAGCCTCCGGGCAGCCCTCTTACCGCAATAGAACCACAGGGTTAACCTCAACTTAAAGTCCTTTCGGTGAATAAGGCGGAGTGTTGCCGCGCTGCGACGCTTCCCTTGCACGCAGGCCCTAATCCACGTATGTACAGGGGGCTGACGGCTAAAACTCCCGGTTGTGTCGCGTTCAGCCTCCCGGTGCAGCGCCGGAACCTTCGAATTTCGAGGATTCCAGCGTCTTTCCGATCCCTCCGCAGCCAGCGCAGCGCGCGGCTGACAAGGAGCGGCGGTTTCGAGCCCGAGCGGCGTCCGGTCCCAGGTTACCTCTTGTTCCAGGGACGGCTTCGAGAGGCGGCACAACCCGACTATCCGGCCCGAACGGCCCGATATGCGAACAGCCGGCGAGCGCTTTGGCGCCGCGCCGGGCCTTCAGCGACAGATAAGGCGGCGCTGCTTGCCGCCCACGTTTTTAGACGGGCCGACGCTTGATGCGCCAGACTTTGTCCAGGATCCAGGGAACAACCGCGCCGACGCGGAGCGAAAGCTCCGCGCGTCGTTTTGCTGCCACGGAATCCCGTTCGGACCGGCGCCCCGGGTTGCGTTTTGGCCTTCCCCTCACCCCCGAATCAGGTGGACCGTCGCGTCACCCGGCCGCGCGATACGCGCTTACCGTGAAACGCGCCCGCCGCCGCCAAGAGTTCCAAAATGCCCAACAAAATGTTGATCGATGCCACCCACCCGGAAGAGACCCGGGTCGTCGTGGTCCGCGGCAATCGCGTCGAAGAGTTTGATTTCGAGACTGCCCAGCGCAAGCAACTGCGCGGCAATATCTACCTCGCAAAAGTCACGCGCGTAGAGCCGTCGCTGCAGGCGGCCTTCATCGAATATGGCGGTAATCGCCACGGCTTCCTCGCCTTCAGCGAAATCCATCCGGACTATTACCAAATCCCGGTCGCCGATCGCCAGGCGCTGATCGAGGCGGACGAACGCGCCCATCGCGAGGCCGAGGAGGAGAGCGAGAACCGCTCCAGCCGCGGCCGCCGTCCGCGTCACCGCAATTCGCGCCGCAGAGGTAGTGGCGAGCGCATCCAGAGCGAGATCGTCGAGAGCGCCAGCGCCGATCCGTCGCAGGCCGCGCAGCCCCACGACATTGGCGAGCACGCCGAGGCCGGCCACGTGCACGACGCCGACCATCATCACGCCGAAGCCGAACATCATGATCACGAGCATGACGATCATGCGCATGACCACCACGAGCATCCGCACGATCATGACCATGCCCATGAAGCGCATGACCATGACGGGCACGATCATGTTCACGATGACGCGGATGACCGGGGCACCGAGACGCACGCGAGCGAGACGCTGGCGGCGGTGACCCTGCCCGATACGGCCGCCGTCGAGGCGTCCGCGGCGGAAGCGCGCGAAGACCATGCCCATGACGAGGCGCGGCACGAGGAAGCGCGGGAAAACGCGGCCCATGCCGATGACGCGCCCCACGCCGAGGACGGCGCCGAGCACGCCGAACATGCCGTGCACGCGCCTGCCGCAGTCGAGCACGCCGAACATACCATCGCCCCGCCCGGCGACGACGTTCACGACGATGAGGACGACGGCGACGAGGCCGAGGAGGAAGTCGTCGAATCCGTCGGCGGTGACGACGTGCTGGAAGAGGTGCCGGAGCGCCCGTTCCGCCCGCGCCGTCAATACAAGATCCAGGAAGTGATCAAGCGCCGCCAGGTGATGCTGGTGCAGGTCGTCAAGGAAGAACGCGGCAACAAGGGCGCCGCGCTGACCACGTATCTGTCGCTGGCCGGCCGCTATGCGGTCTTGATGCCCAACACCGCGCGCGGCGGCGGCATCAGCCGCAAGATCACATCCGCGCAGGACCGTTCGCGCCTGAAGGAAGTGGTGCAGGATCTCGACGTGCCCGAGGGCATGGGCATCATCCTGCGCACCGCGGGCGCCGCCCGCACCAAGCCGGAGATCAAGCGCGACTTCGAATACCTGATCCGGATGTGGGAAACCGTACGCGACATGACGCTGAAGTCGCAGGCGCCGACCCTGGTCTACGAGGAGGGCTCGCTGATCAAGCGGTCCTTGCGCGATCTCTACAACAAGGAAATCGACGAAATCCTGGTCGCCGGCGAAGCCGGCTATCACGAGGCGCGCGATTTCATGAAGATGCTGATGCCGTCCAACGTGCGGGCGGTGAAGCAGTATCGCGACGGCCAGCCGCTGTTCTCGCGGATGGGGGTGGAAAGCCAGCTCGATGCGATGTTCTCGCCCACCGTGCAATTGCGCTCCGGCGGCTACATCGTGATCAACCAGACCGAGGCGCTGGTCTCGATCGACGTCAATTCCGGCCGCTCCACCCGCGAGCACCATATCGAGGATACCGCGCTCAAGACCAACCTCGAAGCCGCCGAGGAAGTCGCCCGCCAGCTCCGCCTGCGCGACCTCGCCGGCCTGATCGTCATCGATTTCATCGACATGGACGAAAAGCGCAACAACCGTTCGGTCGAACGCAAGCTAAGCGATTGCCTCAGACAGGACCGCGCGCGCATCCAGGTCGGACGCATCTCGCACTTTGGCCTCCTGGAAATGTCGCGCCAGCGCATTCGCGCCAGCGTGCTGGAGAGCTCGACCGAGCCCTGCCCGCAATGCGGCGGCAGCGGCCATGTGCGCTCGGTGTCGTCAGTCGCACTGCAGCTGTTGCGCGGGCTGGAGGAGATATTGATGAAGGGCGCCACCCACAATCTGGTGGTGCGCACCCGGACCGACGTGGCGCTGTACGTGCTCAATCACAAGCGCGGCCATCTGCGCGATCTCGAAAACAGCTTCAAGGTGACGCTGGCAGTGATCGCCGATCCGACTGTCAGCGGCCAGCAATCCTTCATCATCGATCGCGGCGAACAGGTGCACACGCTGGAAGCCGCCAAGGCGCTGCTGGCAGCGCAGGTTGCAGCCTACCCGACGCAAACCGAAGAGGCTTACGACGACGAAGAGCCGTTCGATGTCGAGGTCGAATCGGAAGTGGAAACCGAGGAGACGGAAGGGCTGGCGGACGAGGCCACGGGCAGCGAAGAAGCCGGAAGCGAGGCCGGAGCCGAAGGCCCGCGGCGCAAGCGGCGGCGGCGCCGGCGCGGTCGCTCCGGCGAGGCGCGCGAGGGCGCACCTGCACGCGATGAAAGCGCGCTTCCCCGCGACGCCGCGATCCCTGTCGAGGTTTTCGCAACTGCCGAGGATGACGGCGAATCCGACGAGGAGGAATCCGACGAGCAGCCGGGTCAGGTTCGCAGCGATCAGGCGCCGGGCGGCGAGCGACGGCCGCGCCGTCGTGGACGCCGTGGCGGACGCCGCCGGCGCGGCGGACCGGAGGACGGTCTGGCCGGATCGATCGCGGACGAACTCGGACCGGCACCGGCTCCGGAAGTGACGAGTGCGGTTGCCGATTTCGACGGCAATCCGGCTTCGCCGACTTTGCCGGTGGTCCCGCAAGAATCCATCACGCCGCCCGAGCAACAGCCCGCCGATCGCGGCCAACCGGAGCCTCGCGCGCCCGCCGAAACGGAGACCGCTCAGGAGGCCGAACGCGCCGCGGCGCGGCGCCGTTCAACCGTGCGCGAAAAGGTAAGCTTCCTGGTCGATGCCCAGTCGGCTGCTCCCCCGCCCGCCGCGCCGAGCCAGCCGGCCGAACCCTCACCGGCTCCGGCCCAGCCGGCAGCCGAGACCTCGTCCGAGACGTCCGGCGACACCCAGCCGCGCCGTGCGGGATGGTGGTCGCGGCGTTTTGGCAACGGCGAGTAGGACCTGTTTGTGCGACGAAACAAACCGCCCGGCAAAACCGGGCGGTTTTTGCTTTACCAACAAGCGCCGGGCTACCCCGTCGTGACGGCGGTCTCCAGGTCCGACGGATCGATCTGTTGATTGAGACGGGCGTGCAGCTTGTCGTGATCGAGTTCGCCCTCCCACCACGACACGAACACGGTGGCGATGCCGTTGCCGGTGATGTTGGTCAGCGCGCGGACCTCGCTCATGAACTTGTCGACCGAAAACACGATCGCCATGCCCGGCACCAGCGCCGGATTGACCACCGAAAGCGTCGCCGCCAGCGTGATGAAGCCGGCGCCGGTGACGCCGCTGGCGCCCTTCGACGTCAGCATCGCCACCACCAGGATGGTGATTTGCTGGCTGAAGGTGAGATCGACGCCGAGCGCCTGCGCGATGAACAGCGTGGCCAGCGTCATATAGATGTTGGTGCCGTCGAGATTGAACGAGTAGCCGGTCGGCACCACGAGCCCGACCACCGGCTTGGAACAGCCGAGCCGCTCGAGCTTTTCCATCAACTGCGGCAGCGCGCTTTCCGACGAACTGGTGCCGAGCACGACCAACAGTTCGTCCTTGATGTAGACCATGAACTTGAAGATGCTGAAGCCCACGAACCGCGCGATCAGGCCGAGCACGACGAACACGAACAGCGCCGCCGTCATGTAGAACACGGCGATCAGCCCGACCAGATTGCCGAGCGCGGCGGGCCCGTATTTGCCGATGGTGTAGGCCATCGCGCCGAACGCGCCGAGCGGCGCCGCCTTCATGACGATGGCGATGACGCCGAACACCGCATGCGCGGTATCGTCGATGACGTCGCGCAGCCGGTGGCCGCGCTCGCCGAGCGCCATCAGCGCAAAGCCGAACAGGATGGCGAACAGCAAGACCTGCAAGATGTCGCCGCGGGCCAGCGCGCCGACCACGCTGTCCGGGATGATGTTGAGAACGAAATCGACCGACTTTTGCGCTTCCGCCTGCTTGACGTAATTGGCCACCGCCGCGGCATCGGGTTTGGCGGCGAGCCCGTGGCCGACCTGAACCAGATTACCCACGATCAGGCCGAGGATCAGCGCGAACGAGGATACCACCTCGAAATAGACCAGCGCCTTGACACCGACGCGGCCGACCTTCCTGGCGTCCTGTATATGCGCAATGCCCGACACCACGGTGCAGAAGATGATCGGCGCGATCACCATCTTGATCAGCTTGATGAAGCCGTCGCCGAGCGCCTTGATCCAGTCATTGGTCGCCAGATTGGGCCACAGCCAGCCGACGACGACACCGAGCAGGATGGCGATCAGCACCTGAACATAAAGTATCTTGTACCAGGGTTTTGCCGCGCGAACCGGAGCTTGGGTTACGGTCGTTGGCGCCATGACGTTCACTCCCCCATTCGAATATTCGGATCTGTCCGTCGCTTGGCACCGGCGGCCGTCCGATGGAAACAACCAAGATCGATTGGTCCGGCCCTGTCAATGCAGCCGGGCAAGCCAGCCGCAAATTTTATCCGCGCCGATCGAGCGCGCGGCGGATCGGACAAGAGGTAACTCCTGATCTGGATTGATGCGCGGCCGCGAGCGACCAAGCCGGGTCCGCCTAGGCGAGCCACCGCGCGATGCGCGCGACCGCTTCCCGCATGTCTTCGGCCGATCGCGCGTAGGAGAAACGGATGAAGTGACGGCCGTGAACCGGATCGAAGTCGACGCCGGGGGTTGCGGCGACATGCGCCTGCTCCAGCATCTGCTTGGCGAACTCGAAACTGTCGGACGTAAACGCCGAGACGTCGGCGTAAAGGTAAAACGCGCCGTCGGCGGGCAGGAATTTGTCGAGGCCGGCCGTCGGCAGGCCCTCGATCAAAATGCGGCGGTTCTCCTGGTAGCCGCGCTTCACCGCTTCCATCTCCTCGCGGCCCTCGAAGGCAGCCTCCGCTGCGACCTGCGACAGGGTCGGCACTGAAATGGCCAGATTCTGCTGCAGCCGCTCGATCGGCCGGACCAGCGCTTCCGGCACCACCATCCAGCCGACCCGCCATCCCGTCATGCAGAAATATTTCGAGAACGAATTGATGACGAGCGCCTGCGGGGAGAGTTCCGCCGCCGTCACTGCGGGGAATGCGTACTCGAGGCCGTGGTAGATTTCGTCGGAAATGAAACGGATGCCGGCGTCTTCCGCGGCCGATATCAGGCTGGTGAGCGCCGCTCGCGACATCATCGTGCCGGTCGGATTGGCCGGGCTTCCGACCAGCACGCCCTTCAGCGGGCTTTTGCGGTGGGCGGCAAGCAGCGCTTCGCCGGTCAGCGCATGGCGGTTTTCGCTCGAGGTCTCGATCAGCACCGGCTCGCAGCCGAGCGCGGAGAGAATATGCCGATACGGGGGATAACCGGGCACCGTGACCGCGACCCGGTCACCCGCCTCGAACATCGCCAGAAATGCCAGAATGAAGGCGCCCGAAGAACCCGTGGTGATCACGATCCGCTCGGCATCCACGGCGCAGCCATAGGCCTCCCGGTAATGCCCGGCGATGCGCTGGCGCAGGGAGGGAATGCCGAGCGCCGAGGTATAATCGATCCGCATCCCGTTCAGCGCGGCGTGCGCGGCGCCAAGCGCCGCCTTCGGCGCCGGCGCCCAGGGCTGGCCGACCTCCATATGAATGACATGGCCGCCGGCGGCCTCGATTCGCGCCGCCGCCGCCATCACGTCCATCACCATGAACGGCGGGACATCGCTGCGGCTGGAGCCGGTCAACAGGTTCCTCGCACGCTCTCTCAGTGTCGCTTCAAGCATCGATATCTGCTATCTGATCCGGTGCCCCAGACTAGCCGCAATCCACGGTTTGGTAGGGCATATCCCGTATCCGGCCCGCCGCCAATCGCTAAAGATCGCCAAAAAATCGTCATGTCGCTCCGCACAGCGCACCGCCAGAAAACCTCGCAACTGACCGCCGTCGCGACCGCGGTGGCGCTCGCTCTGGCGCCGATGTCTGCGGGGTTCGCGCAGCAGGCAAAAGGCCCGCCGACGCTCCGCGACACCGAGGCCGAGCAGTTGTTGCGCGACTACACCAGGCCGATCCTGCGCGCCGCCGGCCTGGAAAAGCAGAATATCCAGGTCGTCATCATCAACGAGAGCGCATTTAACGCCTTCGTCGCGGACGGCCGCCGCATTTTCGTAAATTACGGCGCGATCATGCAGTCGGAGACCCCGAACCAGCTGATCGGGGTTTTGGCCCATGAAACCGGCCATCTCGCCGGCGGCCATCTCGCCAAGATGCACGAGCAAATCGCTCAGGCGCAGACCCAGATGATCATCGCCATGCTGCTTGGCGCCGGCGCATTGGTGGCGGGCGCACGAGGCGGCAACAGCAACAGCGGTCTGTCCAATGCAGGGGCGGCCGCGATTGCCGGGCCGGGGGAGATGATCCGCCGCAGCCTGATCTCCTATGTGCGCCAGCAGGAAGAAAACGCCGACCGCGCGGGGGTGAAGTTTCTCACCGCCACCGCGCAATCCCCCAAGGGCATGTACGAGACCTTCAAGCGCTTTACCAACGACAGCCTGTTCTCCGCGCACGGCGCCGATCCCTATCTGCAGTCGCACCCGATGCCTGCCGAGCGCGTCGCCGCGCTGGAGGAATTGGCGCGTTCAAGTCCCTATTGGGAAAAGAAAGACGATGCTGCCCTGCAATTGCGCCACGACATGGTGCGCGCCAAGATCTCGGCCTTCATGGAGCGGCAGGACACCGTCTATCGGCGCTACCCAATGTCCAACGACAGCCTGCCGGCGCGCTATGCGCATGCGATCACCACCTATTTGCACGGCGATTTGCGCTCCGCACTCACCCAGATCGACGGGCTGATCCAGCTGCAGCCCAACAACCCCTATTTCTATGAATTGCGCGGCCAGGCGCTGCTGGAAGGCGGCAAGCCCTCGGAGGCCATCATTCCCTTGCGCAAGGCGGTCATGCTCTCGAATAACGCACCGCTCATCGAGATGTTACTTGGGCAGGCGCTCGTGGGAACGGATAATAAGGCCTATACCGAGGAAGCGATCAGGATTCTGCGTGCCGCGGTGGCGCGGGAGACCGAGGCCCCGCTGGGCTATATGCAGTTGGCTATGGCCTATGGCCGCAAAGGAGATTACGCCGAGGCCGATCTGGCCTCCGCCCAGGCCGCGTTTCTCCGCGGCGACAACAAGACCGCGCGCGAACTCGCCGCGCGCGCCAAAACCCGCTTCGCGATCGGCACCCCCGGATGGGTAAAGGCCGACGATATTGTCGCTGCCAAAATGCCCCCAGGCCAAAAAAGCAACTAGAAATCAATCAAGCCGGTGATACGAAGGTTTTCGAGACCGGTTATCAGCCAGAGGATTTGCCAATGCCATCGTTCCGCCTGCTCGCCTCCGCACTGACCGTGCTTGCTTTCTGCGGCATGCCGCTGGCGGCTTCCGCGCAGGGTTTTTCCGACAGCCAGCGCGGCGACATCGAGACCATCGTGCGGAATTACCTGATCGCGCATCCCGAAGTGCTGGAAGAGGCGATGGCCGAGCTCAACAAGCGCCAGGCCGCAGCCGAAGCCGAGAAGCATGAGGCGAGCATTACCAGCAACGCGGAGACGATCTTCAATTCGCCGCGCGGTGTCGTGCTCGGCAACAAGGATGGCGATGTCAACTTCGTCGAATTCTTCGACTACAATTGCGGCTACTGCAAGCGCGCCATGGCCGACATGCTCGACCTGATGAAAACCGACCCCAAGCTCAAGGTCGTGCTGAAAGAGTTCCCGGTGCTGAGCGAGGGTTCGGTGGAGGCGGCCAAGGTCGCGGTCGCGGTGCGGATGCAGGATCCCTCCGGCAAGAAATATCTCGACTTCCACCAGAAGCTGCTCGGCGGCCGCGGGCCCGCCGACAAGGCGCGGGCGATGGCGGCTGCCAAGGACGCCGGCCTCGACACTGCAAGGATCGAGAAGGATATGGCCAGCCCGGAGGTGAAGGCCACGATCGAGGAAAACTTCAAGCTCGCCGAAGCAATGGGCATGAACGGCACGCCGAGTTACGTGATCGGCAAGCAGGTGGTGATCGGCGCGGTCGGCCTCGACGGGCTGAAGGAAAAGATCGGCATCGCCCGCTGCGGCAAGGCGACTTGCTGACGCGCCTCCTGCCAACACGCGCAGCGTTCATCTGACGGCCTGGAAAGCGGTTGCCTCGGCAGCCGCTTTTTTGCAGCGCGTTAATACCCGTCGGGCACCTGTCCAAATCGGCGAAGCACCCGACCGGCATCGAACTTGCCGATCGCGAAATCGCTGGTGCGGCTGATGGCTACCGCGCCGGCATGGCCGAAGGTTTTCCAAAGCCCCTGCGCACGCTCAATCGCGGCGGCGGGACTTTCGCATTTGATCGGCTCGCCAGCGACGATGGCGCCATCGACGTAATCGAAAGGCACCGCCCTGAAATAGGTGATCTCGGTCATCCGCTTCCTCCCTCCAGCCTGCGCTAGTTGCGGTCGCGATCGGCGCTTCGGCTCGTTTTGCGCCCAAGCTATCGCGCCCGCAGCTTGTTCGTTTGACGCAGGTCAAGGAACGCGACGCGACGCGGGCGTGTTCATCGCCCGTTCAAAAAACAAAACCGGTGGAACCACCGATCGCCGGGAACATCGTGCATCCCACCTCGTTGTCGGCGTGGGCAATGCAAACACGTGAGGAGATATTCGATGATTAATCGCTTGATGATATCCGCGGCAGCGGTGGCGCTGATCGCCGGAACCGGTTTCGCCAATGCGCAGGGAACCGGAATGGGCCGCGAAGGTGCGTCGGTCGGTTCCACCGCGCAGCAGAGCGCACCGTCGACCGATCGCGGCAACTCGGCAGCGCCGGCCAATCGCGACGCGAAGGAATCGACGGGTCCGTCATCGGGCATGAAGGCCACACAGTCCGAGAAGTCACCCACGGCGGGCAAGAACCAGCGCGCCGACGAGAACCTGCAGGGCCAGAAGTCCAAGAGCATGAGCTCGGATAACGAGCGCGCCAAGGACAACCTCAAGGGCGGCAGCAAGGAGATGAAGGCCGAGGGCCGCGAGGACCGCAACGGCATGAAGGCTGAAGGCCGCGAGGAACGCGGCGGCATGAAGGCTGAAGGCCGCGAAGAGCGCAACGGCAACATGAAGGCCGAGGGCCGCGAGGATCGCAAGGGCAACATGAACGCGGAGACCAAGGGCTCCGAAACCAGGACCCAGACCACGGTCGGCCAGGCCGGCGCCGGCGCCAAGCTCTCAACCGAGCAGCGCACCAGGATCACCACGATCATCCGCGAACAGCATGTTCAGCCGCAAGCGAATGTCACCTTCGAGATCAGGCCCGGCGTGCGCATCACGCGCGACCGCGTGTCGCTGCGTCCGCTGCCGTCGGACGTCGTGACGATCTATCCGGAGTGGCGTGGCTATGAGTTCTTCCTCGTCAACAACCGGATCGTGGTGGTTGATCCGCGCACGCTGGAGATCGTGGACGTCATCGACGTCTAAGTCCTGAAAGCGGCGACAGGATCAGGGGCGGGCAGCGATGCCCGCCCTTTTTTGCGCCTGCGCGAGCGCCGGGCAGGACAGGACAGGACAGGAGCTGCCGCGGCGGCCATCCTTTAACATTGGTTAATGAGCGGCTTCCGCAGGTTCCACGCAGGTTTTTAACAATCGGATGAGGTATTTGAGGCTGCCCGAAAGCGGCCTAAAGGCTTCCCCTTGGCTCCTTTGTTACCTATAACCCGGCCACCTCTGCCACATTTTCGGGATCTGGATGGCCGACAGCCCTGCCGAGACGATCTACGTGCTCAACGGCCCGAACCTCAATCTATTGGGGACCCGCGAGCCCGAGACCTATGGCAGTGCGACGCTCGCCGATGTCGAGAAGCTGTGCGCCGCGACGGCCGCGCAGTTCGGGCTGACGGCCTGTTGCCGGCAGTCCAATCGCGAGGGCGAGCTGATCGATCTCATCCACGAGGCCCACGCCAAAAAGGCCGCCGGGATCGTCATCAACGCCGCCGGCTATTCGCACACCTCGATCGCGCTGCATGACGCGCTGGTGGCGGTGAAAATTCCCACCGTCGAGGTGCATATCAGCAATATCCACGCCCGCGAGAATTTCCGTCACCATTCTTTCACCGCGGCTGCGGCTTTCGCGACGCTTTGTGGATTCGGCATCGACGGTTATCGGCTCGCGATCAATGGCCTTGCCGCCAGGATCGGGGTCAAGGCGAAGGCCTGACGTACCCGCCCCACCCATCACAAAGTTCCGGACCAACAGCATGGCGCGCCAGCCTGACGACAAGACAGCCGCAAAATCAAAGAGCGACGATGCCGCGCTGATCCGCGAACTCGCTCTGCTGCTTGACGAGACCAATTTGACCGAGATCGAGATCGAGCGCGCCGGGCTTCGGGTGCGGGTCGCCCGCAACATCTCGATCGCAGCCTATGTCCCGCCCGGCGTCCAGCCCGCCGCGACTGCGTCGGCAGACGCGCCGGCTCCCGTTGACGTCGCCGATCTGGCAAAGCATCCGGGCGCAGTGCCCTCGCCTATGGTCGGCACCGCCTATTGGGCCTCCGAGCCCGGCGCCAAGCCGTTCATCGAAGTCGGCGCCAAAGTATCGATAGGGCAGACGCTGCTGATCATCGAGGCGATGAAGACGATGAACCAGATTCCGTCGCCGCGCGCCGGCACCGTGACGCAGATTCTGGTCGAGGACGGCCAGCCGGTCGAATTCGGAGAGCCGCTGGTGATCATTGAGTAGAGGCGAATGGGGAGTGGCGAATAGCGAATGGCGCTTCACTTGAACTATTCGCTAGTCGCCATTCGCTGCTCGCCACCTGGGACAGCATGTTCGACAAGATTCTCATAGCCAATCGCGGCGAAATTGCCCTGCGCGTCCTGCGCGCGTGCAAGGAACTCGGCATCGCCACCGTCGCAGTGCATTCCACCGCCGACGCCGACGCGATGCATGTGCGGCTCGCCGACGAAAGCGTCTGCATCGGCCCGCCGCCCTCGAAGGACAGCTATCTCAACGTGCCGGCGCTGCTGGCGGCCTGCGAGATCACCGGCGCCGACGCGGTGCATCCCGGCTACGGCTTCCTGTCGGAAAACGCCCGCTTCGCCGAAATCCTCGCCGATCACAACCTGCATTTCATCGGGCCGAAGGCCGAACACATCCGCCTGATGGGCGACAAGATCGAGGCCAAGAAGACCGCCAGGAAACTCGGCATCCCCGTGGTGCCCGGCTCCGACGGCGCGGTCGGTCCCGACGACGATGCGATGGCGATCGCGCAAGAGATCGGCTTTCCGGTGCTGGTGAAAGCGGCCTCCGGCGGCGGCGGGCGCGGCATGAAGGTGGCGCATACGCCGGATGATCTGATGCTGGCGCTTTCGACCGCCTCCAATGAAGCCAAGTCGGCATTTGGCGACGCCTCGGTCTATCTCGAAAAATACCTGCAGAAGCCGCGCCACATCGAAATCCAGGTGCTCGGCGATGGCCGCGGCGGCGCCATCCATCTCGGCGAGCGCGATTGCTCGCTGCAGCGGCGCCACCAGAAGGTCTGGGAGGAAGGCCCCTCACCCGCGCTCGATGCCGCGGCGCGCAAGGCGATCGGCGCTACCTGCGCCAAGGCGATGCAGCAGATGAAATATCTCGGCGTCGGCACCATCGAATTCCTCTACGAGGAGGGTGAATTCTATTTCATCGAGATGAATACCCGCATCCAGGTCGAACATCCCGTCACCGAGATGATCACCGGGATCGATCTGGTGCTGGAGCAGATCCGCATCGCCGCCGGTGGCGACCTGCCGGTCACGCAGGACGAGGTCGTCATCAACGGCCACGCCATCGAATGCCGCATCAATGCCGAGAACCCCGTCACCTTCCGCCCCTCACCCGGCAAGATCATGCAATACCACCCGCCGGGCGGCCTTGGCGTGCGGATCGATTCCGCCGTCTATCAGGGCTACGTCATCCCGCCATATTACGATTCCCTGGTCGGCAAGCTGATCGTCCAGGGCAAGACCCGCCAGGAGTGCCTGATGCGGCTGCGCCGGGCGCTGGACGAAATGGTGGTGGAAGGCATCGAGACTACGCTGCCGCTGTTTCGGGCGCTGGTGCGGGAGCCCGACATCATCGATGGCGATTATCATATCCACTGGCTCGAACAATATCTGGCCGGCCAGCCGACCGACTGAACCGCCGCCTGCCCCAAAACAATCGCCGGACCGCATGGAACCCGTTGCCCCGACAGGCGTTTGTGTCGACGGGGTAGCCTTTCCCGTCCGGGGAGCGCTTGAATTCCATTGCTTGATGACACGAGATTGTTGTGACGCCTGACGCCACGCGCCGGCGCGCCATTGGGCAAATCCTGCTGCTTGCGGCGGGATTTTTGGTGCTGGTGGCGATCAGCGCCTCCTCCGTCATCCTTGTCAATCAGGCGCGCAAGGACAATGGCCTGGTGGTGCATACGGTGGAGGTGGAAAACCAGATCAACGCCCTGCTGCTGGAACTTCGCCGCGCCGAAAGCGCCGCACGGGGCTATTTGCTGACCCAGGGACCGGAGTTCTTGAGCGACCATCAGGCTGCGGTCGCCGCCACCCTGCCCGCCGTTGAAAAACTGGCGCGGTTGACGGCCGATAATCCGGTTCAAACCGAAAACACCAGGAAATTGCGGTCGGCTGTCGAAGCCCGGCTCGATCAATTCGCCAAAGAGATGGACTTCGTCAGGCGGAACCAGCCTGCGGGCGCGGTCGCGCTGGTGCGCGAGGCCACCGCAAGCAATATCAGCGGCACGATCCGCGACGTCGCGCTCGCCATGCGCGGCGAGGAGCAGCGGCTGTTCGCCGTGCGGGCCGACAATGCCGATCAAACCCAGCGGCTTGCGTCGCTGGTGACCATCGCCGGCTCCGGCCTTGTGATTGCGCTGGCCGGCATCTCGATCTTTCTGGTGCGCCGCTCGGCGCGCGCGCGCGACGAGGCCGAAGCGCTGTTGCGCGACCACAACATCAATCTGGAGACCACCATCGACGAGCGTACCGCCGACCTTCGCGAGGCCAACAACGAAATCCAGCGCTTTGCCTATATCGTCAGCCATGACCTGCGCTCGCCGCTGGTCAACATCATGGGCTTCACCAGCGAATTGGAGCAATTGCGCGCCGACATTTTCAGACGGATCGCCTCCTTGAGCGGTGCCGCCGACGCCGTTTCGCCGCTGCCGGTGGTGAACGGCGACGCCGAACCGGCGCTCGACGGCGAAGACAGGCAGTTGTCGCAGGATTTTTCGGAGGCGCTTTCATTCATCAAATCCTCGATCGCCAAGATGGATCGCCTGATCAGCGCCATCCTCAACCTCACCCGCGAGGGGCGGCGCGAATTCGAGCCGGTGCAGATCGATACCCGCGAGCTGATCGAAGGCATCGTTGCGACGGTGGCCCACCAGGCCGCCGAGGCCGAGGCGCAGATTCGCGTCGAACCGCTGCCGAACATCATTTCCGACCGCCTCGCGCTGGAGCA
>Ga0210410_10002643_pt1 | contig 16023 bp, 12 predicted proteins | sample IncBWC4MmetaG_FD_161058 | JGI IMG/M metagenome (GOLD analysis project Ga0210410, IMG submission 161058) | Forest soil microbial communities from Barre Woods Harvard Forest LTER site, Petersham, Massachusetts, United States - Inc-BW-C-4-M | ecosystem: Environmental > Terrestrial > Soil >... | reverse complement strand
CGAAAGACAAGCCGACACATCTGTACTTCATATCGTCACCGAACCCGTCCCTCGCCTTTCGTCGGCCGGCCCGCCACCATTTTCGACAGTCGAAGGGGAAGACGCCCTAGGTCTGAGTGCTTGTCAGGGAATCCTGCAGGAGCATCGAGGTAAGATTTCTTGGGAGCACCGGGAAGACGGCGCTATGTTGCTCCGAATAGAACTCCCCATCATTGAGTCGGCCCCGGCCACGACCAACGATTCTACGGTGTCGGCATTGTGGCAATCTCGACCGTACGCTTGAGTTGGCCGCAGGCGGCATAAATATCGCGTCCTCTGGGACGCCGTATAAATGCCGGAACGCCAGATTCCCGCAGAATGGTCTGGAATTGCGTCACGCGTTCTCCGTCGGGGGTCGTAAACTCTATTCCTGGCCCCGGATTCAGCGCAATCAGATTCACTTTGCAGCGCATGCCGCGTAGCAATTCCACCACTTCTTTCGCATTTTCGGGCCCATCGTTCACGCCGCCGAGCAGCACGTACTCGAAGGTGATCCACTCCCGGTTACGCAGCGGGTAGGCCTTTGCCGCCGCCATCAGAATTTCCAAATTCCATTTCTTATTCAGCGGCATCAGCCGCGTGCGTAGTTCATTGTTCGAAGCGTTCAAAGAAATGGCCAGCTTGGGCCGGATAGTCTCCTTGCCAAAGTCATGAATCCGCGGCACGATTCCCGCCGTCGATACCGTCATCCTGCGCTCCGCAATGCCGACTTCGTCAACCAGCAGACGCGCAGCCTTCACGAAATTATCGTAGTTCAGAAACGGCTCGCCCATGCCCATGAAAACCAAGTTGATGCGATCCTCGGGCGGCGAAACTTTCTGGTCTTTGAGCACCGCGCAGACCTGCCCCACAATCTCGCCCGCGGTGAGATTGCGCTTGACTCCAAGCAAGGCCGTCAGGCAGAACTGGCAGTCCACGGCACAACCTACTTGGCTCGAAATGCAAATCGTCGACCGGCCCTGATTCTGTCCCTGCTTGTGCCTTTGCGTTGCGGTAGCGCCGGTTTTCAGGCCCGCGATTGGGTCATTCTTTTCGAACGTGCCAGTTGAGTCATTCAGGCTGCCGCTTTGTGCGAACCGTTCCGCCAACTCCCCAGCCTCGCTCCCATCCCCGGCTTCCCCGCCATCGCCCTCCGGCATCCATACGGTCTCAACGCTCTGCCCGTCAGCGAATCCAATCAGATACCTCACCGTGCCGTCCTGCGAAACGAATCGCTTTTCGATCCGTGGCAGACCGATTGAGACGCCATTCTCTGTTAGCTTTCCTCGAAGTTGTTGCGATAGGGTCGAAATCTGCTCAACCGACTCCACCCGTTGACGGTAAACCGCTTCCATGATCTGCTTGGTGCGATAAGGCGGCTCGCCGAAGAGATCGACCACCGAGTCGATTTCAGATCGATCCAGCCCCAGAAGCGAGATTGGTGAAAACTCAGCCAGGGATTCGACCATAAAGTTTTAGATTCCCACCTTATCGAGAATCCTCAAGTTTCTTTTGTGGCACTATCCTAACTAACTGATTCTAAGGCACTAAACTATTCTCGCACGCTAATCGTGCCTATGTCAGAATAGTACAGATAGTTCCGCAATGCGATCCTTGGTATTTACGACGCCCCTCAATGCAGAAAGCCATGACTAAAGAAGTCCGCAATATTCGTCGGCAAAAGCTGCCGAACGGTTTAACGATCATCACCGAGCAGATGCAGCACATCCGTTCCGCCTCCATTGGCATTTGGTTGCAGACCGGTTCGCGAGACGAAGACGCCGAATGGAACGGGATATCCCATTTCCTCGAGCACATGGTCTTCAAGGGGACGAAGAACCGCACGGCGGAAGAAATCGCCCGCCAGGTCGACTCCATTGGCGGAAACATGGACGCCTTTACCGCCAAGGAATGCATCTGCTTCAACGTTAAGGTGCTTGACGAGCATGTTCCCATCGCGCTCGACATTCTGAGCGATCTCGTGCTGAATCCTACCTTTGATACCGCCGACATCGCCCGCGAACGTGGCGTGATCATGGAAGAGATCAAAATGGACGAGGATAATCCCGATTATCTGGTCCACGAAATCTTTACTCAGAACTTCTGGAAGGATCATCCGCTGGGCAAGCCGATCCTGGGCACGAAAGAAACTGTAAAGCGCTTCGAACGGGCACCGGTGGTCGAAGCTTACGGTCACCGCTTCGCACCTGGGAACATCATCGTATCCGCGGCTGGCAATCTTGACCATGACCGCCTCGTCGAACTGGTCACCGGGCACTTCGAACACATGAAGCCCATGAAAAATGGCCTCCATTCGTCTGCACCGAAGATCGTGTCGCGCATCATCCTGCGGAACAAGAAAGCTCTGGAGCAGGTACAGCTATGCCTGGGCGTGCCCGCGCATCCCATCGCGCACGAGAAGCGGCACGCCGGCTACATTCTGAACACTTTACTCGGCGGAGGCATGAGCTCGCGGCTCTTTCAGAATATCCGCGAGCGCCAGGGCCTGGCCTATTCCATCTACAGCGATCTGAATCCCTACCGCGATACTGGATGCCTCGCGGTCTATGCGGGCACTTCCCTGGCCTCGGCTTCCAAGGTTGTGCAATCGGTGGTCAGCGAATTCCGCAAACTCAAGGCAGAGCCGGTGCCCGAAGAAGAACTGCGCCGCTCGAAAGCCCAGCTCAAAGGGAGCCTGATGCTTTCGCTCGAGTCGAGTAGCGCGCGTATGTCGAACCTGGCACGTCAGGAAATGTATTTCGACCGCTTCTACGATCTCGACGAACTCATTGAGAAAATCGAAGCCGTGACCACAGAGGACATCACCAGCCTGGCTAACGAGTTCTTCAAGACCGAATCGGTAGCGTTAACCGCGCTTGGAAATCTGCCGGGCCTGAAGATCAAACGCGATCAACTGGCCTGCTAGGCGAAAACATCTCCTCCTTCCGTACGTATTCATGATTCGGGCATGATGTTTATGTATGTACATATATATCAGTACATGCTCTGAGAAACATTCTCGAAGTGGACAATTCCCGCGCCTGCCACCTCGTAAAACACCCCGTCTTGAGGTGGCCCCCCGTCAGCAACGATCTTCCTCGAGAACAAGGAAAACATCGTGCGAATCTCGCGCGTGCATGACAGGCCAGCATCGTGTCCACCCGCATCTTCCGTCTTCCGCCCCCGGATTCGCGCCGGCCGCTGTGCCAGGGCCACGATCCGATCATGAGTCAGTGTTCCGTCTGATCGTACTCAGTATGGGAAGGGATGCTTGACTTTAGATTTAGACTCGATAATGCAGAGCATTTTTAGCAAAGGACGCTATCGCCAACTTGACTGTGGACGCGGGAAGCGGCTCCCCTTGAATATCTCAAGCGTCTCGATTTCGTGGGAAACTCTGCACAATTGAGGCGATGTCAACGTAACAATTCCGAATCCTAAAGGTTCCTGATGTTAACGTCCTTTATCATTCACTATTTGGCTCGGCAAAGCTGGACGCGCAATCTGTGGATTATCGCAACCATTCCATTGGGGCTGCGGTGTTTCCCAGAAGCCCGTTTGAACTAAGCCGCTTCGCGGCAGACGCTTTCGCGTGTATAGACACACGCGTCGGAACTTCCCTCTTGAAGAACGGACGGCGCCGGAGGTAAGATCAAGCAGATGGTTGCAGAGAACTCATATATCGATGAGCATCAATAACGGGATTTTGGCGAAACTCCCTGTCTGGCAAGGCTTTTGAGACCAAAATCGATTCAAAATCCATAGAGTCCCCCCACCCACGGGCGGCTTCCTTCAAACAGCTGTATCGGACGCGCCCCGCACGACTTCCCGAACCTACCTGCCCCCCTGTTATGGGGCGCATCCGATACAGCACTAGCGTTTACGGACCGCGAGTGGAGCGCTGAAGCACCCCGCTAGATTGGTCGATTGGTCACCCTCGAGGAAGCTGGATCGCAGATTACTTCCCCATTTCGGGCAAGTCGAGAGTTATCGCCCAGCGGCCCGAATCGAGATGCCGTCGAGTTGGCGCGCCTGAGAGTTCCTACCTCAGCCCTTTGATCATATAGAGTTCGGAAAGCAGCCGAGTATAGCTGTAGGCGTAGTGTCGACCGTCGGAGCTGAAAAGAACACGATTGATGTCGCAGCTTTCCGACAGCTCTGGGGGCATTATCTCTTTGAAGAACCGTCTTTGTCCGCTCAGAATGTCCAATCGGTAGATCTTGATCAGCGCCTGTTTCCACCGGTAGGCATATAGGAAGCGTGGGTCAGCAGTCCATCCAAAGCTTTCCCCTGGCTGCAAACCAGGAATGGGACGCGCCTCTCCGCCGTCAGTCGGATATAACCAGCCTTCGCCCCCACCACTGCGTCCGGCAATCCACTTCCCATCGGGGGAGACCCTACAAAAGACAATACCTTCCGGAGTCACGGGACGTGGCTTACCACCGTCTATGTTCTGAATAAAACAGCGAGCCCCATGCCCCGGTTGGTTTCCCGAGAAGATGATTTGTTGGCCGTCGGGCAGCCAATGAGCCTCCATGCCATACTGTTCAATGTCGTGCCGCTCGATTCGCTTGGCAGTGCCCGCTCCGGTCGGCAATAACAGAAGCTGGGCGTTGGAAACAATCGCGATGGCCCATTTCCCATCTGGAGAAAAACCACCGGCCATACCTTCGCCAAGGGCAGTCGGCGGCGATCCCTGCATGTCACGCACGGCGACGGTATAGTTTGCCATACCTCCCTCGCCCTGCTCATCGAATAGGAGGTTGTTACCGTCTGCCGAAAGGTCCGCGGGAACCGACCAATCCATCCACGAGAGTTCGTGTTCCTTGGTTGAGCCGGGACCAAAAGCCATGATGCCGGTGCGTTGTTGATCGCGGGTCAGCAAGACTCCGCCATCGGAGGCAATATCTTGCAGCGTGACTCCACCGGGTACTCGGAAAACCAAACGCTGGCGACCCGAAAGATCGACGGCGTAGATGCGCCGTTCGAGTCCGGCTCGGGCCGCCGAAAACCAAACCTCTTTCCCGTCTGGGGACCATGCCAGTCCTTCCTCTGTTTCCCAGTCGGTGGAGAGAACTTTCTTGCGTCCTGCAAGATCGACTATCGAAACGGTGCCACGGTCGTCAGGGTAGATCGCGTGGTCGAGAAATGCGATTTGGTTGCCCTTCGGCGAGACCCGCGGGTGGCTGATCCAGCCCGCAGTTTCGTACAGAATATGGCCCAGGGGAAATTCCAGACGCTGTTTGCCGGCCATTTCGCGCACAACGGCGAGCATCTTCCCATCCGGTGACCAGTCAGCCCAGTCGACCATCTCGGCGATCTGGCGAGGAGACCCGCCGGTTAGCATGACTTGCCCAAGAGTGCCACGGACCGTCAGCAGAAAACGATGATCGGGTGCTTGTAACACCGCCATTTCGCCTGTGGAAGAGATCGCGAGCAGTTGGGTTGCCGGCAATCCAAGAGTTCGGGCCCAGGGAAATTTTGGCTGGGTCGAGAATATTTCAATGGGCGCGCCCTCCCACGAGGCGGCGTAGATCACGTCGTGACCGTCCGGGGCAAACCTGGCAGAGTAAACGGTACCGTGCCTGACGGTCAGGCGCTGAAAGTCTGGCGCTTGCGATGGAGCGATGCGACGCCCAAGAAAGACGCCCAGTCCGAGGAGTACTACGGCAAACAGGCTTGCAAGAGCAGCCAGCAGCGTGCCATTCAGTCGAGAGAAAGTTCTGGAACTGTACGCGCCGGCGGTGGATACGTTCGATGGATCCGCCTCCACCGAGGTGCCATCCAGCCGTGCGACAAAGCGATAGCCGCGGCGTGGCACCGTCTCAATAAAGGATGGATTGTCGGCTGAATCGCCCAAGGCAGTTCGGAGTTTTCCAACCGCAACATTCACCGCGTGATCGAAGTCTCCGAAACTCTCCTCCGGCCAAATACGCGACTGCAGTTCTTCGCGCGTGACCAGGTCGCCTGAGTGCTCCAACAAAATCTGCAGTACCTTGAAAGGCTGGTCCTGGAGCTTAATTCGGCTTCCAGATTTGCGCAGCCCTCCGGAACGGAGATCAACCTCAAATATTCCAAACCGGACCGTCCGGTTCCCATTGGAAACCTGTGCCTTCCCATTCTGAGGAACGCCGAGCATTGCGAACCCGCCTTTCTCTTGATGCCACAGGAATCCTATTTTGATCAACTATTTTGCAGGAGACCAAGGTCACCTGACGATATCCCCGATGTCTCCTCGCAGACAACGAACTCTGAATAGAGAGACGAGCCCCAGTGAATTGAGGTAGCTGCCCTCCCGAAGCAAGATGGTCACGCGGCGAGGTGAGGCTATGCGAGGTCGCTATTACTGTTGGTGGGGTGTTATGTTGGCAAGCTTGACAGTGGCCCAGCAACCGTCTTCCATCAGATTTTCGGAGACGGACGCACGCCGAGAAAGTGAAAACACGATCAGGTTCAATCTTTACCGCGGCTACTTAATTTTGGCGCAAGGATCAGCCGGACCTCTCAATAACCTCAATCTCCTGCTAGATACCGGGACGAGCTCCACCATTCTAAATCAGCGGCTTGCACGAAGGCTTGGTCTAGTTGAGAAACCCGCCTCTATCGGAGTCGCAAATGGACGAGTGAAAGCCAGAACGACAACCGTGCCGAGTGTAGGAATCGGCCCGATTCGAAGGAACAATTTCCCCGTCTTGATCCGGGATCTGGATTTCCTCCAGAAAGCTCTTTTGGTCCCAGTCGACGCCGTGATTGGCCTTGATGTGCTGGGCCAAGTCAGCTTCATGGTGGATTACACGTCGCGGGAAATCCATTTTGGCTCGCCAACGCCCTTGCCCAATTCGATTCCACTGCAATGGAAGGGAGGGCTAGCGACGGTCGATGCGGAGTTGAATCATTCTCCGGTGCATTTATTACTGGATACCGGGGCCTCCTCACTCATCCTCTTCGAAACGCGAATGCCCAGGTCGGTGTCGGGTCAGTCGATCGGTGTTGTCAAACGATCGACCAATCTCAACGGCAATTTCGAACGTAAACAAGTGTGGCTGCACAGCCTGAAACTGGGGGAATCCGAATTTCGCCACGAGCCCGCATTTGTCGTGCGCGACCACAGCGATACAGGAAGAGATTTCGATGGCTTGATGAGTCCGGCAGCTCTGGGCATCACAAGAATTGCTGTCGACCTGGAGCGAGGAGTGCTGGCATTCAGTCGCTGAACTCAATGAGTAACCTCGTGTGTGATCGGTCGCCGCGGAAACTGTTCCGGGCCACAAGTCGGCTTCGAGGCCATCACCACTCCATTAGGAGTCTTCCAGCCCGAGTTTGTCGTTCGCTGCTTGGCTGAGTCTTTGCTTGCAGCCGAGATACCGTTTATGTGCTGCAGCACATAAACGGTACATCGGTAGCAAACAGAAGCTTCAAGATGCGGTGAACGATCGACTTGGAATTTCAGTCGCATGCGACACCGCCTGAAAGGTTTCAGGCGCTGGCCAATTTCGCGATGTTGGCGATAGCGTCCTTTATCATTCACTATCTGGATTGGCAAGCGGGCAACAACTTCGAGTCGTTTGCCCCATACAGCAACTATCCGCTCACTGGTTGCTCCCGCGAAATCTGCCCACTGGCATTTCTAAACCCTAGCGTTTCTCGGTACTAACCCAACGGGCGAGCTGACAACTTCCGGTTTGCCCGTCGGAACCCATAATTCAGACGCGAACTCTGAGCGGGCTTGGTGGTTGCTTTTCACAGGTAACTTAACTTAGTGCAGCGTTTTCGTTGCCCTCTACTCGTACCTCAAAGCAACTATGGGATCGACACGCGAAGCTCGCCGCGCGGGCAGATACCCGGCGATCGTTGCAACCACGAGCAACACGCTGGTTGCACAAACGAGCGTGATCGGGTCGCCTGGTTTAAGTCCGAACAGCATATTCGAGACCAAACGGTCAGCGGCCAATGCGATGGGTACCCCAATGGCAACGCCAGTCGCCGCCAGCATCAGGATCTCGCGTAGCACGATCCAGAGCACGCCCGTGCGCTGTGCTCCCAACGCCATGCGGATTCCGATTTCATTGGTCCGTTTCGTGACGACGTAGGACATTACGCCATAAATGCCGATGCACGATAGGAACACCGCCAGCAGGCCGAAAAAAGTAGAGAGCTGTGCCACCAACCGCTGATCGGCAATCGATCGTCCAACTTGTTCATTAAGCGTCGTCACATTCGAAATAGGCAAGTGAGGATCTACGTCATGAATTCCCTTGCGAACCGCGGAGATGACGGCATCGAGGCTTCCCGAATAGCGCACTTCAAAGTCGTTCAGCATCTGCGCCTGCTGCGGATAAGGGTAATAGTCAACGGGTTGAGGCGCTTCTTGCAGACTGTTTACTTTTACATCCCCTACGACCCCGATAACTTCTATATCTTTGTCTCTGCCCCTGCTGTAGCGATGCCCGACGGGCGAGCCTGGGGGAAACATTGTGCGAGCCATAGTTTCGCTGATCACTGCAACTTTCGGCGAAGTCGCGGTGTCCTGTGGGCGGAAGCCCCGGCCGGCCGACAAAGATATTCCCATCACCGCAAAGTAGTCGATGCCGACAACGTTGTGATGAACATCGCGATGGCTGTCGGCCGATACGTATCCTTCGACCGACACAGGGTTGTTCCAACTGCCCTCGTTGAAAGTGAACAACGAATAGCTCGCCGCTCTGACGCCCGGAAGAGCGCGCACTCGTTCTTCAACCTGTTGGTACAATTGCGTCAAGCGGACGCCCTCCTTATAACCAAGTGAAGTAGCATCGGTCTGCAGGCGGAGAACATGCTCGCGGTTGAAGCCCGCATCCACGCTAGTCAAATTGACCAAGCTGTGCAGAAACATCCCAGCACCTACGAGCAAAAGCATTGAAAACGCAATTTGTGTGACGACCAGTGACCTTGCGAGTGAACTTTTCGCACCGGCGCCCGTTATACCTCGCCCTTCTTTCAGTGACTCGGTGAGCTGGACCTTGGTTGCACAAAATGCCGGAATCGTTCCGAACAATAGCGCAGTCACCACAGTGACTCCTAAGGCGAAGAAGAAAAGACGTGCGTTCATCGAAACATCGAGCGCGAGGGGGTCGGCGCCAATCGATGCCAGGCGCAGCAGTAGATGGCTGGCTCCAGCTTCGAATGCCAGGCCCATCGCGCCTCCGGCAAGAGCCAGCACTAGGCTCTCCGTGAGCAATTGCCGAATAAGTCTGGCTCGCCCCGCTCCCAGCGCCTGCCGCACAGCAAGCTCACGCGCTCGCGCCGTTGATCGCGCCAGCAACAAGTTAGCGATATTCGCACACGCAATCAGCAGTACCAGAGCCACGATCACCAACAGAATCTTTAACGGCTCAGAGAAGTGCGTTCGAAGCTCTGACAACCCGGTGGCCATCCGAGTCAATTCGATGCGTGTGGCCTTCAGCTTTTCCAGATTCTCTTGGTTGAGTGGCGCGTCTGGAAAACCATGGAGGATCTGTTGGTACACGAGGTTGGCATTCGCTGTTGCCTCCGTCATGTTCACTGCGGATTTCAGCCTCCCGATTAAGTAGAGCGACTCGATCAGGTTGTTGCCGTACCCATCGAAATAGGGCGGAAGTTCCTTTTGCATGGATAAGGAAATCCAGAGATCGGGCGATTCGCCAACCTTCGTCCCGAAAAACTCCCGCGGCCCGACACCCACGATGGTGTATATTGTCGATCCGATCTTTACCTTTCTGTTCAGAACAGAAGGGTCGCGCGCCAGGCTTCGCGTCCACCACCGGTAGCTGACCACAGCCACTGGATTCCCGTCGGGTATACGGTCGTCTTCGTCCGTGAGTGTCCGCCCAGCATAGGCCTGCACGCCCAAAGTGGAAAAATAAGTGCCAGAGACAAGCTGGACGTTCAGCGGCTCAGCTTCAGTCCGCCCTTCCACCGATCCGTGCACGCGGCTCATCATGCTGAAGACGGCCGCAAAGTCCGAGAAAACCTGATTCTTCTTCTGCATCTCGCGATAGAACGGATAGGAATACAGGATCTGATTGGGAAAATAGTCGCTAACGCAGCAATCACTGCCGTCTCCGACCAAAACTAGCCGCGCTGGTTCCTTCACCGGAAGCGATCGCAGCATGACCGCATCGATCAGACTAAAAATCGCCGTATTCGCGCCAATGCCGAGTGCGAGGGATAGCAGAGCCACAAGCGTTATGCCTGGACTGCGCAACATCGCGCGCAGGCCATAGTTGACATCCTGCAGAAGATGCTCTAGCCACTGCCATCCCCATTCCATATGGCTTTTCTCTCTCAACGACATCTCATTCCCAAATTGACGCAACGCTCTGTGCCGAGCCTCGGTTGGCGGTAGTCCCGCTTGCATCTGATCCTGCTCTCTCAGTTCGAGATGCAGACGAATCTCTTCCTCGAGGTCTGCGTCAAATTGACGGCCGTGCCATAGCATCCAAAGCCGTCTACCCAGTTCGCTTAACCAACCCATGAGTCTGATTCCCTTCACGCCATCTGAATTACACGTGTGATGGCACCTATGACTCGCTCAAACTGCGATAGCTCGACTTCCAACTGCGTGCGACCCGCCGCTGTCAATTGGTAGTAACGCGCCCGGCGGTTTCCAGGGGTCACGCCCCAGTGCGCCCTCACCCAACCCTTGATCAGCATTCGCTGCAAAGCGGGGTATAGTGATCCTTCTTCGACTTGAAGGACATCGTCGGAGGTGCGCTGGATCGCGTTTGCGATCTCATATCCGTGCATCTCGCCCGAGCGGGCCAATGTCTTCAGAATAAGAAGGTAAAGAGTTCCGGGAGGAATCTCGTCTCTATGCAAATGTGTGCTCCCATCCGATCGTCGCTTGCATAGTGAGACTATGCCAGCCTCAAACGGTTAGCAGAAGAGCACACAAAAAGCACTCCGTCTCAGCCCCTCGTGGTGGTTGGTCGACTAACCGGAAGTCCAGATCGGGACATGCCGATAGGTAACGAGAAGTCGGCAAGTGTTTACGAACGAGTTTGCTTCACCTGGACAGAAAACCGGCACCTCGGACGATTGTCCCAAAAACTGTCACCGGCCTACAATTCCAAATAGTGAATGATAAAGGACGTTATTATTCCCTGATCGCCCAGCCGTCCCACAGAGAGCGAGGATGTTCGAAACTTCCTCGAAGGACTTCTGGCGAACATCGTCGTGGGTTCGTTCTAGCAGCAACTTCCGCGTTGCTCACGATTCCACACTGAGTTAAGTTTTCCTGCTTGATCAGCGTCGCCCGGCGGTCATGCAATACCATTGCCGTGTGACACTATGGATTTACGGATTTTTGGGAGTGGGCGCTTGCATAAAATGCTGCCGGCAGGCAGGCTCGCGCGTCTAACTACGGCGGGGTTCTGAGTCATGCCTTTGTCCTACGAAGTTCGTTCCCTCTATCGCTTTGGGGTCTTTGAGCTGGAAGCGTCCACCGGTGAGCTACGCCGAAATGGCGTCAAGCTGAAATTGCAGGATCAGCCGTATCAGGTTCTGCTCAAACTGCTTGAGCACGCTGGCCAGACGGTGCCTCGAGAGGAACTCCGGTCCACCTTGTGGCCAGCCGATACGTTTGTGGACTTCGAGACCGGCCTGAATACAACGATCAAGCGCTTACGGGAGACTTTAGGGGACTCCGCCGAGAATCCGGCCTTCATCGAGACGGTCCCCAAACGCGGATATCGGTTCATTGCTCCTGTGACCCCACCAAATTCCGGACCAGACTCGGTTGTTGACAAAACAGCTCCAGGGAGAAGGGCCCGGCTAAGAACCGTCGGTGCATTCCTCATTCTTGCCCTATTGTCAGCGGGTTTCAGTCTGCGGCACTGGAGCGCTGCGACTTCGCTGCCCGCTCGGGTATTGGACTTCGCTCAGCTCACGAGCGACGGTCAGGCGAAACAAGGCCGGCTCGTAAGCGATGGTTCACGAATCTACTTTTCCGAGATTCTGCCGGTCGGGCAGATCCTTGCCCAGGTGTCGGTGAAGGGTGGAGAGACCACCACGATTCCAACCGCTGTCTCCAATCCTCGACCAGCAGATATATCACCAGACGGAACTGAATTGCTGATCTTGTCTGGGCACAACTGGAAGGAGGAGGCGGAAATCAACGGGTCTCCCTTGTGGATCCTTCCAGTGGCAGGAGGATCGGCTCGGCCTGTCGGCGACGTGCTCGCCACCGACGCGCTATGGGGTGAGAGAGCGGAGACGATCGTTTATTGCAACGGACATGATCTCTATGTCGTGAACAGAGATGGTTCCAATCGCCGGAACTTCGTAACCGTTTCCGGTTACGTCGAGTCTCTCCGCTGGTCACCAAATAGGCAGCTTTTGCGATTCACAATGAACACTCGAGCCATGGGAGGCACAAGCTCCATCTGGGAAGTGTCGGCGAGCGGTACCGGCCTCCGCGAAGTCGTTCATGGACTGCCCGGATCTTCCGTTTGCTGCGGTGCGTGGATTACCGGCAGTGACGACTTCTTATTTCAGTGGACTCGGGCAGGCAGGAGTGACCTTTGGGAGCTACGCGGTAACCCCGGTGTCCTCCGCCCAGCGCCCACCCGCTTGACGGCGGGGCCTATGAATCTTTCCCAGCCCACTGCTAGCGGTGTTCTGAATGAGGCTTTCGTCGTAGGCAGCATTCCTCGGGCAGAGCTCGTCAAATACGTTCCACAGGAAACGGAGCTGGTGCCATATCTTTCCGGAATCTCCGCCGAAGGAGTGGACGCCTCCCGCGATGGGCAGTGGTTGGCTTATACGCTTTTCCCTAACGGGACGTTATGGCGTTGCAACCTGACAGGAAGCGAGCGCGTGCAGCTCACTTTTCCTCCCATGCGCGCCTTCCTTCCCCGTTGGTCGCCGGATGGAAAGCAGATCGGCTTTGTTGGTACCGCGACCGGCGATCATTGGACAACCTACGTGATTCCTGCTCAGGGGGGCGTTGCACGGCAGATGATTCCGGGAAATGAACAAACTGCCGACGCCACGTGGATGCCGGACAATAAGTCGATCGTCTTTGGTCCCTGGAAAGGTGGAGATTCGCGGGGCATTAAAGTGCTGGACTCAAATACGAATCAAGTCAGTGCTCTGCTCGAGGCCACGGAGATGTGGTCCCCCAGGGTTTCGCCGGATGGGCGCTACATCGCGGCGCTTTCTCAACAAGACAGCAAGATGATGTTGTTTAATACGAAGACGCAGAAGTGGGAAGAACTTTCCGCCAACTATTCCGGATATCCGAGCTGGTCTCGCGACGGAAAGTTTCTTTATTTTCAGGACTGGAACCGTGGAAGTGGATATCCCTCACGGGTGGTGCGTATCCGCATCGGTGATCGAAAGCTAGAAACGGTTGTGGACCTCAAGAGTCTTGATCGCTTGTCTATCGGAACGTTTATGAGTTGGAGCGGGTTGGCTCCCGACGACGCTGTTCTACTTTCCCGGAATAACAGCACACAGGAAATCTATGCTGTGAAGTGGTAGGCGTTCGCGTCATAAGCTGTTGTGAACGCTCTCAACCTTTGCCTCAACTTAGGGCACTCTCAATGTGTTCGGTTTCAGCCCATGGGGTTCCCCTCCTGCCGTAGTTCTCTTTTTCACCCCCTTGGAGACTCGGCACTGTGGCGTCAAACCTTTCCTCAAGTCCTCGCCAAAACGCTCAGCGACCGCCTCATTCGGCTCCTCGCAAATCGCATGGCCTAATTCGTGACTAACCGCAAGTTCGAGAAGCGCGGGCATCGACCGTTGCCACTTCGTCATAAGTTCAGAGGTACGCTCTGGATTGTGGAACAGGAGAGCTTCTTCGAGAAACGTTGCCCGGGTATCGAATGATGTGAAAGCGGGGCTGTCCGGATTCAATCGGAGCATCCGGGAAATCGGCTTCCAGTCCTGGGAGCGAACGAGAACCCATGTCCAGGGTCCGAGCGCCTCGAGCGGGTAGCGAGTCAGCACACTTTTGAGTTGAAGAATGTCCTTCTTGCACTGCGCGAGTTGATAACCCGTATGACATTGGAATTCCTGCCCCGACAATGCTGTTGCCCTTGCAGCGGCAGGCGATGAAGTCTCGGACACGGTCTGTCCCACTGCCGGAAACATCCAGATCGAAACCACCACGTAGCAACTTACCGCCAATCTCGACGTCAGCAACCCCACCGTTCCACCTCATCCGCAGTTGCGGGATCGGCAGAGATTGGCAGGTCTGGAACTGCAGCTCTATAGACGGCGTCTGATTCCTATCTGAAATGCGGCTGACAGGCTAAGTGCTGTTCAGGGACAGTGTTAGCGGCTGTCGTGAGACAGCTGACGGACCGCCGAAGGCGACTTCAGGCATTTCTCCAAGGGTGGGTTGAGTTGCCGCGCCGCCGCTCCGGCGCAGTCACTTGCCAGAACGCGCCGAAAAGACGAATCGGCACCTCGGAAACTATCCACAAACGGGCTAGGCTGCGGGAGTGTCCTCCGTTCCCCAGCCCGGCGGCAGGACACAAGATTGCAGTCGCCATGCCAACTTCGCGGTACTGATCTCAGTAGAACAAAGGGGAAGAGTGCTACATTCTCAGCAGGTGCGAGACGATGGGACCACGAAGCCTCACGGGAAATCGCTTGGGTTTGATAGTCCGAGCGGCCCTGCTCCTGGCAGGCCTCTCTACCTACTTGATCTCCCCGGATGATGTTGTGTGGCGTTTCATCAGAACTGCTCCGCACGCTCGCGCATTGGAACATGCCTTATTCGGGATTGCGGCTGCAATCCTCGGCTTTGCCTTGTTCCTCAAGGTGAAGGCCAGCGCTCACCCGGAGAATCGAGACAGCCACGGCTCTTCTCGTATCACAGGCACCATTGTCAGCATATTGCAGGCAATCGGAATTGGGTCGCTGTTGCCTCTGCCTGGCTTCCTACTGCTTGTACTTGGCGATGTGGTCGCCAGTCTGCTTCTGTATGGCAGACATTCGACCGCGGAAGATCCCAGATCTGAAGGGGAGGACTCCCGCCGAGCCCGCGGGCCGTTGCAGGCATTTCGATGGAGAGACGCTTTGGCCACACACTTAGGCCTGTGCTGTGCCTTCCTCTCTATGGCCATTTTCAGCGTTGTGTTGATTGATCGAGTTGCCGATGTACTGTTCGCAATGACAGCCTTCGTCTCCGTCGCGGCGAACTCCCGGCCGTTCCTGAGAGGTTGTAGTTAACCACCCTTGTGTGGAACGGGAGGCTGAGCCAGCCACCTCGTTTATTTCCGAATATCTCCGAAGACGGATCAGTCTCGAAAAACGCGCATCTGGGAAGTCCCGAACCTCGTTCACCCGCAGAGAAAGTCTATTACGCACTCCCTTGCTAGTCCCAGTCGCAGACGATGCCGCTCCCGCAAGCCACTAGACGCGCCTCCTCCAAAAGCCGCACATGGAATGCAGCCACTCGGCGCTGCATCAGGTAGTACGGGTCTCGAGCAAATCACTAAAGATTCTGATAGCGGCGCTCTCGTCCTCAGTGGCCTACTGGGTTCACCCGATCTTCGGGAATTCTAGTGGGAGACAAAATCATGGTCGAGAAAACTTGCGCAGCATGCGACTGCAAACTGGATGAGGGATCGATCAAGGTCAAGATTGGCGGCAAAACGGTTGAGGTGTGCTGCGACGAGTGCGCCCAGAAGCTGAAGGAAGCCAATTCTTCGTCAAGGCTGGGCTGAGCTATGAGAGCGAATCTACTACTAACGAGCGCTCACCAACAGCGGCGGCTGGCCCAGCCTGTAGCGGTACGGAGGACAAACGTTATGATCGCAGCCTTTTGCCTGGGTGTGGTGGTGTTAGGCCAAGCGTACGGAAAGGGAAACGTAATGACTCCGAAACAGGGATTGAGTGCGGCGGCGGCAACTGGAAACAAAACCTTGCCGGTCCGACGCAGCGTGCAGACCGCGTCAGGCCGTATCAGCTATGTCGAGCAAGGTAGTGGACCGGTTGCGTTATTCGTCCATGGCGTTCTGCTGAACAGAGATCGGA
>Ga0210410_10002642_pt1 | contig 16032 bp, 16 predicted proteins | sample IncBWC4MmetaG_FD_161058 | JGI IMG/M metagenome (GOLD analysis project Ga0210410, IMG submission 161058) | Forest soil microbial communities from Barre Woods Harvard Forest LTER site, Petersham, Massachusetts, United States - Inc-BW-C-4-M | ecosystem: Environmental > Terrestrial > Soil >... | reverse complement strand
TCGCGCTATGTCGCAGCTTGGCGCAAAGCGGCACGTCGCGCTTACTCTGCCATTCTTTGTGCCCGCGATCTTTGCCATCGCACAGACTGACTTGATTCTCACCGTGCCGCGCAGACTGGCAAAGATCACTGCGGCCATGGCTGGTGTGCGCGTCGTGGAAGCGCCTCGTGAGATCAAGTCCTTTCCGTATTTCATGGCATGGCATCCGCGACTCACCAATGAACCTGCTCACAAATGGTTTCGTGAACAACTGCGGTCGGCTGTTCGCACCGTCTGAGCGGTTCGAACCTGACATCGTCGAGTTGGTGCTGAAGGGATTTTGTGTGAATGGACGTGAGAGCGATATCTTTTGCCGTAGCGACGATAGCGCCTCATGAAAAATGAGATGGCTGATCTGTCCAGAATCTGATCGAGAATGAGTTTAGCCTCCAAACACCTGAGACAGTCACCGCTATCAACAGGCGAGATTGCTGAAACAGTTGGCTATCTTTCCGAGGCGGCGTTCCAGAGAGCCTTCAAGCAGTACAAGAAGATGACTCCGGCGCAGTGGCGACGAACAGATCATTCGACAGGCTAACTCTCTTGCAGCAAGATGCAATTAAACCCCGATCCGGCGCTCGAACTCCAGGAACCGCGGGTCCGTCCGAACGCGGTCAAATAATGGTTCGTAGCGGATGTAGAGCAGGAAACCGCTCCGCTCCTCGTAGGCTCTCTCCAGCCACTTCATGGCCTCATCCGCGTTGCCCAACCCTGAATAAATGATGGCAAATTGGTATGCAGGTACGTGCTTGCTCCTGGCCACGGCGCTCAACCGCGAGAGCAGGTGCTCTGCGGCCTTTCGGTTACCGGAACGCGCGCGCACATCCGCAACCGAGGCAAGGGCTAACGTGCTGCCGCCGCCGAAGAGGCGCGCTGGCAAATTCTACTGGCATTAGGCCACTTTTTCCGACGAGGTGAATGCCGCCGCATTCTTCCTGACGAACTCTTGGAAGCTCTGCGGCGCTTGCCCGGTCAGCAGGAGCACTTCGTCCGACATCCGGTCAAACCTTCCCGCGCGCTGCAGATCGGCAATCGTCGCCAGGTGGTTCACCAAGTGAACCGACTGGCCGCTCTTGAGCAACCCCTCCCGCCACGGCTCGACCGGAATGTCCTGATAGGTGATCGTGCGGCCAAGAGCCTTCGAATACTCCTGCGCATAGAAATGCATGTTCTCGGATTGCGGGCCGGTGAGGTGATAGGTCTTGCCGATGTGTGGCTGCGGATCGGCAAGCAGCGCGACGAGGACGCGTGCAACGTCTTCCACTGCGACCGGCGAAGTCTTGCCCTCGCCGAACGGTAGTCTGATCTGATTTGATTTACTGACAGAATCCGCAGTCATAATCAGGAAGAGACCTTCGAGAAACACTGTCGGCCGCACGTGCACTACCGGCAGACCGGACCAGTTCAGAGCCTGCTCCGCGAGCCAGTGCAGCTTATGCTGCGGGCTCGCGGTGGTTTCGGTAATGCTCATCTGTGAGAGCGTCATCTGCGACATATTGATGAACGCCTTCACGCCGTGATGCTTCGCCACCGCCGCGGCATTGACCGTCGCGGCCAAATAGGTATCCGAAACCGACATGCCGAAGTACATCGTCTCGCAGCCGGCAATCACTCTATGCATCGAATCGAGATCGAGCAGATTGCCGACCACCACCTCGGCACCCATATCGCGCAACGCCTGCGCGCGTTCGTCTTCATTTCGCACCATCGCACGCACCGCTTTGCCTTGCTTCAACAGCAATTCAGCGACAGAGCGCCCGACTGCGCCGACGCGGCCCGCGGCGCCTGTGACCAGAATTGGACTTGCCATGTTCTTTCCTCCGATGCGGAGCCTCGGCCTCCCGAAGCCAAGATACTGCCCCTGCCTTAATGATGATAGTTGTAATCAATGGATTCACAAACATGACGGTCATCATATAAATTAATCTAAGGACACAGAGCTCTGTCTTCTACCTTGACTTCTGCAGGAGCGTGGCTGGGGGGTCAAATCCCTAAGGGCCCACTCATCAATCAACGATAGGCGGCAACCGCTATGGCAGAACAACGCCTCAAAACTCGTGTCCTCCACCCGCCCTAGTCATACTCTAATATATGAAGAGCCGGCCAGACCAGCGTGCCATCCTTCCGGATGTAATACATAAATACCTTGTGATCCCCATTCACCCGCACCGCGACAATAATCCCGCTGCCAAACATCCCCGTCCCATCCGTCTTCGAGATATCCACGTGATGCGAAACAATGGGTCCCTTCACCGGGCTCTCCGTCGTCCAGTCCTCGGTGAACCGCTGCAGCGGATAGTCCGCATGCTTCTCCGGATGCTGCTGCCAATCCGGATCGTTCGTATAAATCGCATACGCCTTGCCATAGTCCTTCGCCTCGAGCGCGGTGAAGAAATTCCCCACCTTATGCTCCGCCGGCAGGTTCGAGAAGAACCACCCATGCCCCAGCATGAACCCACCCATCCCAATCACCACCGTCAACACCACCAGAACTCCGGCGGCTATCAGCAAATTGCGGTTCCGCGTATCGCGGCGGCTATCGTACTCCGGTGCATTCAGCAGCGTCATCGTTCTTCATCCCTCACCGTTCTTCCTCTTCACCAAACCAAATCTATTAGACACCTGCCCCGGCCAATTCGGTTGACTTTGGTTGACCCAATTCGGTTGACCAGTCCGTTTGCTAAACCGCCGCCTCGCTCGTATCCCCCAGCCACAATCGCATCGCGCGCAGATGATGCTCCATATGCGCAACATAATCTTCAATCAAAAACCCCAGCGTCAACGGCTCCCCGGCAACCATGCCCCGGTTCGCCAGCCGCGCCTGCTCCACATGCCCTATCGTCCACGCCACCTGCTCATTCAGCGCGAACCACAGCGCCAGCACCTGCGCCCACTCCCGCTCCCCATAGTGCTGCAAACTCACCCACGCCATCTGCTCATATCCCGGCAGACTTTGACCCGCCTCAATCTGCAGCCGGATGATCCTTCCCAGATTGTTCACCGCCGAATCGATCAGATGCCCCATCACCTGCTTGGCGCTCCACTTCCCCTCGCGCTCCGGCACGCTCGCCTCTGCCTCGGAGATCGTCAGCAGCCACGGCATAGCGGTCCGCAACACAGCCTCCAACCGCTCCCTCAATTCAGCCGAATCCAGCACCGCACTATCGGCTCCCTTCGCATATCTCACCATCCGAACGCTCCTCGATACAGATTGAATTCCACACCATCAGCCAGCAAGTATACCGACACCACATCGAACCGCACCGGCACCTCCTCCCTCAGCTTCTCCGGAAACCCCCTCAAATAAGCCCGCGCCATCCGCCGCAGCATATCCAGCTTCTCCCGGTCCACAGCCGACTCCGCCGCCATCCCGTCCCGCCCGCTCCGCGTCTTCACCTCAATGAAACAAAGCCACTCCCCATCCCACCCGATCAGGTCGATATCGCCCCACAGCTTCGCACTCCTCCACCGCCTGGCCACAACCGTATAGCCCATCTTCCGCAGATAAAACAGCGCCTCCCGCTCCCCCCGCTCCCCGGTAGCCAGATGTGCCGGCATCCCGCGTCCAAGCGGGCGCCGCACCGCCAGCGCATCCATCCGCCGTATCGCCCAGCCCTGAAAACCAATCCACGCCGTACCCATCATCCCTGCCGTCCTATATGATTTCATCCACCGCTCTTCATATATTGATTAGAATACGTGCGCCATTCGGCTACTGTCGTCAGGCACAACATCTTTTCCTCCGATTCAGCTTCCGGGCCCTGAAACATCAAAGGTGAAACCCATGCGAACCATGCTGAGAACGCTAACCACAATCTTCGCAGTCTGCCTGATGCTCTCCCCCTGCACAGCTATCGATACGGCAGCCGCACAGACCAAACCCGCCCCCAAAGCCAATCAGAAAACTCCATCCCAGGCGGAGAGTCCCAAGCCAGAAGCTGAGGAAGAAGACACAGCGGACACACCCAACGACGAGTTGGAAGAGGCCGCCGTCAAACTCGACGTCTCCCACTCCTCTCCGCTCATCCAGAAGCTCTACCAGGCCACCCGCGACACCAAAGAGCAGGACATCCTCGCCCGCCTCACCGAAGCGAAAAAACTCCTCGCCGACGGAGCCGACGTCAAAGCCACCGACCAGTACGGCCGCACCGCCCTCCACTGGACCGTCTTCGGCTCCAGCTACAACACCAAACCCAACATCATCGTCTCCTACGAGGAGATCGCCGACCAGCTCATCCAAAAAGGCGTCGACATCAACCACGAGGACATCTACAACGACACCGCCCTCGACTACCTCATCTACTCCCCCAACTTCGAAATCCAAACCCTGCTCATCGAACACGGCGCCACCAGCGGCTTCCTCATCGCCACCTTCCAATACGTCCGCGACGAAATCGGCGAGCTCCCGAAGACCGTCTCCGAAGGCATGGCCAAAGCCATGCAGGCCGACCTCGCCCCCGGCCAGACCCTCAGCATCCGCCTCAACGGCCCCGTCTACAGCGAGCACTCCCGCACCGGCGACCCCGTCGAAGGCACCGTCACCTACCCGCTCTGCAAGGGCGGCGAAGACATTGCCTGCAAACCCGGCGAGCTCGTCGTCGCCCCCGGAACCAGAGTCCAGGCCACCATCCTCTTCGCGCAAAAAGCACTAAACAAATACTCCCGCCCCCGCCTCGTCCTCGACTTCTCCAACATCATCCACGCCGACGGCACCCGCACCCCGCTCTACGCCCGGGTCATCGACGTCGACAACGCCCGCGAGACCGTCCGCAACAACGAAATCCTCGGCATCATCCAGCCCCACGCCTCAACCAAAACCGGCTACGTTCTCGCCGGCCTCGGCATGATCAATCCCATCGCCGGTTACACCATCAAAGGCGTCTCCGCCGTCTACGGCCTCTCCCTCCGCCGCGAGATCCTCTTCCCCGCCGGCACCGATCTGCAGGTCCAGGTCGTCCGCCCCTCCATGCTCAAAACCAGAGACACCTGGTCCGGCTGGCCAGTCCTTACAGTCGATGACAAGCTCGAAGCCATCGTCAAAGCCGCACCCATCCGCGTCTACACCAAGGACAACAAACCCTCCGACCTCACCAACCTCATGTTCCTCGGCTCGAAACAGCAACTCGAAGCCGCCTTCCAGGAGGCCGGCTGGTTCGAGACCGACTCGCTCAGCATGGGCTCGGCCCTGAAGACCGTCGGCGCAACCATACGCAGTTCCGGCTACTCGCAAGCCCCCGTCTCCCTGCTCACCGTCAACGGCAGACCACCCGACCTCGTCTTCCAGAAAGCCCTCGACACCTTCGCCAAGCGTCATCACATCCGCATCTGGAAGGAGCCCGGAACCTGGCAGGGCCGCGACGTCTGGATCGGAGCCGCCACCCACGACATCGACATCTCCAAAGCGCGAGCCAACACCAAGTGGGGACACCGCATCGACCCCCACGTCGACCGCGAGCGCGAGTGGATCGAAACCGACCTCCTCTTCGCCGGCACCGCCACCGCCTACGCGCTGGTCGACCGCCCCCACGTCCCGAAGACGACTGCCAACGGAACCGGCGACGTCATCACCACCGACGGCCAGCTATCGATCGTAGAGCTAGGCGCCACCAAACCCAACCTCCTCACCCCACGCACCCCCGCCCTGCAAACCCGCCCAACCAGCCAATAACTCCGCGCTGGCAAGGCAACCTCTGGCCGCTGGCACGCGTTGGGATTAGCGTAGGTCCCGGTTTTGCATGAACCCCTGTAGTGAAAGGAGATTCTTGTGCTCACCTGCATCATTATTTCCGTGTTGCCCGCCATTTGTTCTCAAAGGTCAAGGACCCATTCTTGAGCGCGCTGCTGTCACAAATCCGCTAACGTTTGGGCCGCTTTTGTCGTCAAACAGTGACCGCCAGAGTTATGTCTGCCCGTCTACGGAGGAAGTGTCCCATGAAGATCGTTTTCTCCTTGTTGCTGCTGTGCTCATCGGCACATGGCGCAACTTGCCCGACTGGCCAAGTGAAGGACGAGGCCGCATTGGTTCAAATCGAACACACGTGGGTGCAAGCTGTGGAGCAGCATAACCCTGCGGCACTGGAGTGCATCCTAGCGGATGAATTCGAAGAGGCTGACTTTGACGGTTCACTCATCAACCGGTCCACGATGTTGGCCAGCGCTACGAAGCCTAGTAATGGCCACAGCGAGCTATCGGATTTGCATGCTCACATATATGGCGATGTAGCCTATGTCCGCGGCATCGGTGTGAACAGTGAGAATGGCCGGCCTACGGGAAAAACGCGGTTTACTGATATCTTTGTCTATCGTGACGGACGCTGGCAATGTGTAGCAGGGCACGATTCACGTTTTCCCAAAGCGCAGTAGACATCCCGAAAAAAGCCGCCAACACCACCGGAGACGTCATCACCGACGGCCAGCTATCGATCGTAGAGCTGGGCGCCACCAAACCCAACCTCCTCACCCCACGCACCCCGCCCAGCAAACCCGTCCAACACCGACAGGTCAATGAGTCGGGACAACATCATCTTGGCAGTAGGCAGCGTCCGATGAATCGTCGTCTTTGCATCCAGGTTCCATGACAGAGAGAATCCTAAGTTTTTACGAACCGCTCGCGGATTACTATCACCTAATCTTCGACGATTGGAACGAGGCGATTGAGCGACAAGCCAAGATATTGAATCCGCTTCTCGCCACACAAATGCACAGCCATCCTTTGAAGATTCTGGATTGTGCCTGCGGGATTGGAACTCAAGCACTAGGCCTCGCAGGGTTTGGCCATCAGGTCACTGCCTCTGACCTGAGCCGAGCAGAGGTGAATAGGGCAATGCATGAGGCCGAGAGACTCGCTCTAAATATCTCATTCCACATCTCAGACATGACATCCCTGGCGGAGATTAAGGATCGCGACTTTGATGTCGTGGCAGCGTTAGACAACGCTCTTCCGCATCTCACAGCCGATCAGCTCAGCCGTGCAGTTGGAGCCATGGGTTCAAAACTGAAGTCAAATGGATTGTTCCTCGCAAGCATTCGCGATTACGACGCACTCATCCTGGAAAGACCGGCTGCGCAGAAGCCTGCATTCTATGGAGGAGAGGGAGATCGGCGGATCATTCATCAGGTGTGGGATTGGATCGATGCTGCGAGGTACACACTACACCTTTACATCACGATGCAATCTGAGCAGAAATGGACGACGCATCACTTCGTTTCGGAGTATCGCTGCCTACTGCGCAATGAACTCTCGACCGTGTTGCAATCTAGCGGTTTTAGAGAGGTGCGATGGTTCATGCCCGCCGAGAGTGGTTTTTATCAGCCCCTCGTTCTGGCAAAACGAGTATGACATTCCTGCAAAGTCGCACTATTGGAAATCGGGTCTGATCGGCGGAGTCAAATCTCATTTGACACATCGTCTCAAATAAAATATATACCTACTAGTACGTATTTTACTTATTCGAGGTGATGCCTTTGAAAAATCTGACCGGAAGTCTTCTGTTCCTTTCCTTACACGCCTTCATCTGCTGCCTGCCTCACACCGCGTTTGCCGCGGTCGCCAGGCAAATCGATAGCGGCAACAACCAAACTGTCACTTGGCAGTCCACCAGTGTTCAGCACGCCTACGGTCTTCCCGACACGAAGAAGAACGCGAAGGGAACATTAATCGTGAACCCCGATGGTCTGACTTTTACAACCAAATCGAGCAGTTCTGCCCTTCCACATCGTTCCATCGTCGCCGTGAGCGCGGGCAATCAACGAGTCGAACTCTGGGGTATGAAGGGACGTCTCCTGCGAATGGCAATCCCGGATGGCGGGGGCATCGCCGCTGCCGGCGTTATGCATCACCGCGTCGACATGCTTACAGTCGAGTTCAACGACAGCAGGGGCGGCTATCACGGCGCCGTCTTCTACCTTCCCGCCAATGAAGCGGAACGCGCCCTCCAGAGTTTTGCCCAGATGCCCCCTGTCTCCCGTGAAGCCGTAAACACCGTATGCCAAGGGGGGCCTGTGAAGCCAGGAAGCGTGCTTGTTTCGGCTCCCACCTGGGATCAGGTTGAGGTGCCGGCAGCGTATCGTGCGCTCGTCTATGAGCATCTCATCGACCGGCTCCAACATGTGCAAGGAATCGGCCATGTCTACCGTGACGGTGAGAGCAATACGGAAACAGGATGCCCTCAATATACCGTCCATATCGCTATCGCCGGCTTCGCCCAGGGAAGCCAGGTAAAACGTGCTGTCATGGGACCGGTCGGGATGTTTGTCGGAACAACCCAAATGACCTTCGATGCTGCTTTCACCGATGCATCAGGACGATGGAACACTCATGAACAGGTCAAAGCTACTGTGCGAGGCGAATCGGAGAGCATCAACGTCGCGGACAGTGTCGCAAAGACCATCGCGAAACACTATGCTTCAGCGAAGAAGGGATTCGAGAAGGCCAGTGTGGAGGGGAGGACGGATCTTGCTCACTCCCGCTAACGCTCCAAAAGGTGTTCTCGATCGACGGGCCACGAATGAGACTGACTCCGAACTCTCGTCGTTTGACCGGGCGATGGTACTCTGCGACCTGGCCATAACTGGGTTGGCTAAAATAGAGACCAAAGAGATGCCAGCCAAAAAAGTAAACAAGCACGAACTCAGAACCAGGGAAACACGGGAGCTCTTGCTTCATGCTGCCGAAACGATCTTTGTCCGGGATGGGTACGAAGGCGCCGAACTGGGCGAAATCGCTGCCCTCGCCGGCCGAACCAAAGGCGCGATCTACGCCCATTTCAAGAGTAAAGAAGAGATATTTCTGGCTCTCGTGGAACATCATACGTTGCGCTACAGGGCCCAGATGGAAGAGCTCCTGGCCAAATCGACAAGTGTTGAAGGGAACCTGGCCGCGCTCCGGCAGTTCTCTCTCAACCTTGTAGAGGATGAAGCCTGGGCGCTTCTCTTTCTGGAGTTCAAACTCTTCACCATCCGGCATCCTGAATCGAAGAAGCGCCTCCAAAGTTTTTACGCTGAGTTACTATCCGGCAATAAAGAGGTGAGATACGCAGAGCTGCTGGGTCCGGCCGGCAGGGGAAAGAAGGCCATCAGTCGCACGGTTGCGGTTCATACCGTAAACCCCATGCTGTCCGCTTTGTTACTTGAGGCGAAGTTTAACCCCGAATTGTTAGGACCGGATGCCATCAGAAAAGTAGCCAGCAGAGTCTTCGACGCCATGCTGGAAGTTCCGTCCCAGTGATCTACAGGCAGACAAGCTGAAGACCAGGAACGGGAAGCCCTCCTGGTATTGCATCGCTACTCTATCCCCTCTGCAGGATCCGTGCTTTGTGGATCGGCAAATGGCAGGAAGATGGACAAGGTGGTACCGCTGTTTTCCGGATCGGTGCAGCTGGTTATCACAATCTGTCCGTGTTGTTTTTCAATGAGCTGCCTGGCGACCCAGAGACCGATGCCGGTGCCAAGATTGCCTTTCGTTGTGAAAAAAGGTTCGAAGATCTTCGACAGATGTTCCCGTCGGATGCCGGTGCCGTTATCCCGGATCACAATCTGCACTCCTTCCTTTTGCGAATTCGTTGTTTCCCCAATCTGAATATGAAGAACTCCACCCTGCGGCATGGCATCAATGGCGTTGGCGACGACATTCGAGAGCACCTGCACCAGTTCGCCCTTGGGGACAACGAGGGGACGATGATCGTCGAATCGACAATCGACCGCGATCTTATAGGCGTTAAGTTTCGTTTGATAAACCGTTATCACATCTCCAATCAATTCTCGAAGGTCGACCTGGACCGGGGCGGCCGTCTCACGGTAGTAGCCCAGCGTTTGCCTCACAATGTGAGCAACTCGTTCCAGCTCTTTCTCTGCAGTTTGCAGATAGCCGCGCGCCTTATTGATCGAGCCGCTGGTGCGGGCCAGATAGACGAGATTCATCACTGACTCAAGTGGATTATTGATTTCATGAGCAATGGTCGCGGCCATGCGCCCGGTCGCAGCAATTTTTTCTGACTGAATCAGCACCTGTTCTATTTTCCTGCGCTCCGAGATGTCGCGAGCGGTTTTGGAGGCGCCGATGATACGGCCTTTGCTATCTCTGATGGGAGAGATCGTTACTGAGATCTCGAACCTCTCACCACCCTTCCTGATTCTTGTGGTCTCGAAGTGGTCGATGCGCTCGCCCGACTTCAACTTCGAAAGGATCATCTCTTCTTCGTGACGCAATTCCTCGGGGATCAGGCGCAGAATAGGTTGGCCAATCATCTCTTCCGCGGTATACCCAAAAATACGACTCGCGGCCTCATTCCAGCTTGTGACGATCCCCTGCAGATTTTTGCTGATGATCGCATCGTCCGAAGATTCTACGATTGCGGCGAGGAAAGAGCGTGGATGATCCGAAGTATCAGGTTCGGTTTCCTCAGGCTCAGTCAATGTTTCATCTGGTTCAGGCATCAGGATAGGTCTACTCCGAAAGAGATCGACTAGGAGGATTCGTCGGACAGCGATCCCCAGTATTCTTCACTTAAGCTGTTAAGTCATTTGAAGCATCTTAATTAGATGCGTTTTTCCTCGCCGGTGTTTTCGCGCTTGCCCAGATACCACCTCCGGCCCGGCATCCTCACGCTGTAGCATGAACCCATGAACGTAATTCTCTTCGGAGCCACCGGCATGGTAGGCCAGGGCGTCCTGCGCGAGTGCCTCCTCGACCCCGACGTCCACCAGATCCTCTCCATCGTCCGCACCCCATCCAATCAGCCCCACCCCAAGCTCCGCGAGCTAGTCCACACCGACTTCTTCGACTACTCCACCATCGAGCCCCAACTCACCAACTTCGACGCCTGCTTCTTTTCCCTCGGCGTCTCCTCCACCGGCATGGACGAAGCAAAATACACCCACCTCACCCACGACCTCACCCTCGCCGCCGCCATCACCCTCGCCCGTCTCAACCCCCAAATGACCTTCGTCTACGTCTCCGGCGCCGGCACCGACTCCACCGAACGCGGCCGCACCATGTGGGCCCGCGTCAAAGGCAAAACCGAAAACGCCCTCCTCAAGCTCCCCTTCCGCGCCGCCTACATGTTTCGCCCCGGCTTCATCCAGCCCCTCCACGGCATCCGCTCCAAAACAAAGCTCTACCAAACCTTCTACACCGCCCTCAACCCCATCCTCCCCCTCCTAAAATCCGCCTTCCCCAAATCCATCACCACCACCGAGGAACTCGCCCGCGCCATGCTCAACGTAGCCAAGCACGGCTACCCCAGCCCCATCCTCCAAACCCCCGACATCATCCGCGCCGCCTCATAAAAAATCCCCAATCCCCGCAGCAATTCCCCCAAAAAAGTCAACCGTTGCCTCCATCGCGCAACCCTGCGATACTTAATCGTGCACACCAGGCACAAATCAAAAAATCAAATTAAGAGGTCGCGGACATGTCTGCAAAGTACATCTTCGTAACTGGCGGAGTCGTGTCTTCGCTTGGCAAAGGTCTTGCCGCAGCCTCCATCGGCTGTCTCCTCGAAGCCCGAGGCCTCAAGGTCAACCTCATGAAGTTTGACCCCTACCTCAACGTCGACCCCGGCACCATGTCGCCCTTCCAGCACGGCGAAGTCTTCGTCACCGACGACGGCGCCGAGACCGACCTCGACCTCGGCCACTACGAGCGCTTCACCCACGCCCGCCTCACCCGCGACAACAACCTCACCACCGGCCGCATCTACGAGCAAATCATCACCAAGGAGCGTCGCGGCGACTACCTCGGCAAAACCGTCCAGGTCATCCCCCACGTCACCAACGAAATCAAGAACGCCATGCGCAAGGTCGCCGCCGACTGCGACGTAGCCATCGTAGAAATCGGCGGGACGGTAGGTGACATCGAATCCCTACCGTTCCTCGAAGCCATCCGCCAGATGCGCCAGGACCTCGGCCGCGACAACACCTGCTTCGTCCACGTAACGTTAATCCCCTGGATCGCCGCCGCCCAAGAATTAAAAACCAAGCCCACCCAGCACTCCGTCAAAGAGATGCTCTCCATCGGCATCCAGCCCGACATCCTCCTCTGCCGCTCCGACCGCGCCGTCCCCCGCGAGATGCGCCAGAAGATCGCCCTCTTCTGCAACGTCGAAGAACCCGCCGTCATCGCCGCCCGCGACGTCGCCAGCATCTACGAGGTCCCCCTCACCTTCGCCGCCGAAGGCGTCGACACCCTCGCCCTCAAATACCTCCGCATCGAATCCAAAGCCCCCGACCTCGCCCGCTGGCAGGACATCGTCCACCGCGCCTACCACCCCAAAGACGAAGTCTCCATCGCCATCGTCGGCAAATACGTCGAGTACGAAGACAGTTACAAATCCCTCAAAGAAGCCCTCGTCCACGGAGCCCTCGCCCACAACCTCAAGCTCCGCGTCACCTGGATCGAAGCCGAAGGCCTCGAGACCCGCGACCCCGAAGGCCGCCCCACCACCGATTACATCGCCCAGCTCGAAGGCTTCGACGGCATCCTCGTCCCCGGCGGCTTCGGCAAGCGCGGCATCGAAGGCATGCTCAACGCCATCCGCTACGCCCGCGAAACCCTCACCCCCTACTTCGGCATCTGCCTCGGCATGCAGACCGCCTGCATCGAGTACGCCCGCAACGTCTGCGGCCTCCACGACGCCAACTCCGGCGAGTTCGACCCCGCCACCCCCTACCGCATCATCTACAAACTCCGCGAGCTCACCGGCGTCGAAGAGATGGGCGGCACCATGCGTCTCGGCGCCTGGGACTGCGTCCTCGAACCAGACTCCCTCGCCGCCCACGCCTACGGCACCACAGAAATCTCCGAACGCCACCGCCACCGCTACGAGTTCAACCGCGAGTACGAAGCCGTCCTCACCGGCGGAGGCCTCCGCATCACCGGCACCACCCCCGACGCCACCTACGTCGAGATCGTCGAGATCCCCACCCACCCCTTCTTCCTCGGCTGCCAGTTCCACCCCGAATTCAAATCCAAACCTCTAGAGCCCCACCCCATCTTCCGCGACTTCATAGCCGCCAGCTACCAAAACCACCTAAGACTCACCCCGGACCTCATCGCCGAAGACGCCCGGACCTCAAACCAATAAAGCAATTTTTTCTTTGAGGGCTTTTTCGTGTTTTTGCAGGGGGTTTTTGAAAAAGCGGGTGGTAGAACGTGGTTTTTTGGTGGTGAATTTGTGGTGGAATCGTGGTGATTTGTGGTGAATTGGCTGGCACTTTTACCGTCTCAAAAATTTGCCAAGGATTCCGGATTTATTTTTGAGTGATTCCCATTTTGGGAATGGTCAACGTATCTCAGCAGCCTTTGCTTTTTAGTTGTCATCCTTCGCCGAAGGCGGAGGATCTGCTGTTTTGTCCTGGCGTGTCTATCCAGCTAGCTATACACTTCTGGGCATGAATGAAAGGACAAATCAATGAGGAAGAAAACTGGCCGTAAACTTGAGATTTTATTCTGCCTTCTAGTATCCGTCGGTTCTACTTTTGCTGTTGCGCAGCCGTCCAAAGAAGGAATCGAAAAGGTTAGAGAAGAGTGGACTAAGAGCTTTAATTCCAAAAATCTCACAAAACTGATGTCGTTATATGCCGATGATGCGGCAATTATGCCGCCCACTGGCGAAAGAATTGTCGGTAAGGAAAAGGTCGCGGCATACTTTAAGCAGCTGTTCGATTCTGCAACCGCAGTGGATGCCAAGGTTGCTTCCGAATCTATATATGCCGCTGGTGAATTGGGATATGACAGTGGAACTTACGAACAAACTGTGACACGCAGTGGCGCGATGATTAGCGGCAATGTTGCCATTTCAGGGAACGTCAAAATTCAGGGTGGCGGCTCGCGTTCAATTTCGAGTGGCAGCTATCTAGTAGTACTGAAATATAAATCTAACAACTGGCTAATCGTTGAACAGGCTTCAACTCAAAAGCCTCAGCAGAGCGCGCCGTAAACCAATTTGCAGGTCGCCCGGCCACACTGCAGTTCCCTTTGTCTGTTTTTCTTTAGCACTCCCCAAAGAGTTGTCATTTCCACCGAAGCTCCTCACGCTTTTGTGAGCAGCGCAGTGCAGAAATCCGCTTCTCTACCCATCCCGCCCCCCACAGCGCCCTCGCCTTTTTTGTCGTCAGGCCTTTGCTTTTTTGTTGTCATCCTTCGCCGAAGCGGAGGACCTCTGCTATTGTCTATCGCGGTAACAGTGACAGCCTTTTGTCCTAAAACTGGGGTCCTATCTATGACTATGAATAAAAAGCAGTTCGAACGCCGTCGGAAGCCGCTAACTGGTGGTAACTTTGTTTGACCGACGAAGCGCGCATATGCAGAGCGACAAAATTGCATCGAAGAAGTCTAAAAGGAAGCAGTTATCCAGCCCCACGACGAGCAGATGGTTTTGGGGAAACGTCTTCAACCTTTTTCGGAGGTTTGGATCAACAATTATTTGGGCTACCGTTGTTGCCTTCATCTTTCACTTGGCAGCTAACGTCCTTATTGCCTACGTGGGCCACGAATTGAAGGCTGACTTGGCGGTCCGTATCGCTGCAAATCTCAATGTAGCGTTCGGTCTTTCGGTGAGCACCACGCTCATCACAAGTTATCTCTATACGAGGGAATTCAAGCGTCACCGGGAGACGCGGGAACGATTGTCTGCCAGGGCTGCGGCCCTTGAAAGGCAGATAGATGCGAATCGGACATCGAGCCGATTAACCTCTCAGGGAATGACTCAAACGGAGGACTTATAGAATGACTGATTTTCAACTCACTACGGTACTCGAAACCTTAGCCGCAGCGGTCATTCTTTCGTTCGTCTTATTTCGGCTGGTACCGATATTCCGCGTCGACGTTTTCCGCCAAGAGATGTTTGAACTCCGCGATCAGCTTTTCGATTATGCCGCCGCTGGCAACATTGCGTTCAACCACCCCGCCTACCTTCTGCTTCGCAAATTGATGAACGGGCTAATCCGCTATGGCCACCAACTGACCCTCTATCGCGTGGTTATGTCAGGACTCCATAGGAAGATCGACGGCGGCAGACCTCATCTGAAATGGAATCACGAGTGGGAGGTCGCTGTAGCGAGGATCGGATCTCCGCAAGTCCGGTCCAAGATTATGAATTACCACGCCAGAACCATCAGAATCGCAACGAAGCATCTTATTGCTGGATCCCCTACCCTAATATTTCTGATGGCGGTCTGCATTTTCGCTTTGGTGGCCAAGGAAGGCTACTTAGGACTTCGAACGTTGATTCGTATTTCCCGAGACAGATTGATGAACAGCACGATTCTGGACCAACGTTACATCGAGGAAGATGCTGTCATCTATACAGGCTAGAACTAGCTAGCTGGACGGGATGTACCATGACAAATCCGGGTGCCCCATCTTCGCGACAGTCTCATCGTCGCTAAGGTGGGCCATCTTCGCGGCAGCAAAAATCCCGATACTCTAACCTAGTCCGCAACATCCACGTGGCTTAGGTCAGGAAGAAGCAACAGGACTCTCTACCTTTTCATCCTTCCGAACCCCTTGCATCAGATCCACCACCGCACTGAAGAGCCGGTTCCGGGTCTCGAGCCTCACACCGGCCTTCGTCACATACCGGACCACAATATCCACCCCGGTCCCCGCCGGCCGCACATCCACCGAAGGCTTCGGGCTGAACTGGGGCGTACCCTCCTCATGCGTCACCCGCTTCCACTCCGCCTCTGCCATCGTGGCATCCGCCTCCGTAGCCTTCACTGCCGCCTCCCGAATCTTTTCGATCAGCGCAGACGACTCCGCTCCCGGCGGAATATTCACCTTAATCTCATCCCACATCCACTGCCCCGCCGTCGAGAAGTTGAAGTACTTCCCTCGAATCGCAAACCCATTCAGGAACGAAACCCGTCGTCCCGTCGGATGCCCATTCGCCGTCCAGTTTCCCGTCTCCAGCAGCCACGTCCGGAACAGTCCGATCTCCACTACCTCGCCGCCCGTCCCATCAATCTCCACCCAGTCCCCCACCCAAACCCGGT
>Ga0210410_10002640_pt1 | contig 16035 bp, 10 predicted proteins | sample IncBWC4MmetaG_FD_161058 | JGI IMG/M metagenome (GOLD analysis project Ga0210410, IMG submission 161058) | Forest soil microbial communities from Barre Woods Harvard Forest LTER site, Petersham, Massachusetts, United States - Inc-BW-C-4-M | ecosystem: Environmental > Terrestrial > Soil >... | reverse complement strand
CAGTCACCCTGATCGCACTGAACGCAATCACTTTGACCCCGCAGGGTCCAGCCATTGCGGTTAGCGGCAACCAGCAGTTCACAACCACAGGAACCTTCAGCGACAAAAGTCAACACGACGTGACTGCCACGACCAACTGGACCTCTTCGAACACCGCAGCGGCCACGGTCGGCAAGAACACAGGGGCGGTAAAAGGCGTGGGCCCTGGCGCCTCGCTGATCACTGCGACCAACACCAGCACCACGCCAAACCCAACCGTCAGCACGGCGATCAACGTTACCAACCTGAACATGACCAACGCCAACCTGAAGGGGCAGTATGCTTTCTTCTTGACCAACGCTGGCACGCGCGGGCCGTCGTTCACAGTGGCTAGCTTCACTGCGGATGGAGGCGGGACGATCACTGCCGGCATTGAAGATATCAATGCGGCTACCGGAAGCACTGGAGCGAATGGACTGACTCTCTCCGGCAGCTACAATATCTACCCGGACGGACGTGGCACAGTAACCCTGAAATCAGCGCAAGCCACCAACACCTTCCGGATCATCCTCTCGACCACACAAATCGGTGGCGCCGCCGTGGAAGCGCAAGTGATGGAACTGGATGGTATCGGAGTGGAAGTGGGCACATTGGAACTGCAGACCGGAACCACGGCTGCGCTCAGCGGTAACTACGTGCTTCTGATCGGCGGAGTCAATGGAACCCTGGCAACCGGTCAACCGGCGCTGCAAAATCCGGAGGACGCGGCCGCACTGTTTAGCGTAGCTGGTGGCGTAATTGCCGGCAGCAGCGTGGATGTGAACAACAACGGGACTTTCTCGCCGGGTCCGGCGTTCGCCGGCACGGCAACCGGCCCGAGCAGTAAGGGGACTGGCCGGGGCGCCCTTCAGTTGACCGGTTTGCCATTGGCATTCGGTACAAACTCTACAGCGAATTTCACCTACTACATCGTTTCTCCGAGCAAGATATTGCTGATCGAGACTGACACGCAGGGCAGTCCCCTAACGGGGGTTCCAGCGTTGGCCGGAAGGGCAGAAGTACAGAGCGCTGGCCCTTTCAGCAACGCCTCACTACAGAACAACACTTACGTTCAACTGCTAGAACGTGCCGCGTGTGCGGGAGTTTTCGCATCTGCCGGACAGTGGGACTTCTCCGGAGCGACGACATTACAGGGAGAAATCGACGTCAACAAGAACGGTACGGTTTCAACTGTCTCAATCACGCCTTCCGGAACTAACTACAACGTAGCTGCCAACGGACGCGGGACGGTGACGGTATCTAGTACCCGCTCCTACATAGTTTACCTGGTCAGCGCGGCACGTTTCTACGTACTCGAGAGCGACATCAAGCCCAACGGGGGAATAGCCGACCAACAGACCAACCTCACCACGGTGCCTAACGGAACTCTGGTGTTGGGCTTGGCCCAGCTAGCCACCGGAGGGAATGACTCCAGCTTCGGCGCTCAACTATTGACCGGTGCAGCGGGCGCTGTCAGCGGGATTCAAGACTCCAACATCGCCGTCAGCAATGTTGAGTCGCAGGTCAGCAGCGTGCTTTCGGGCAATCTGATCTCGCCGCCGGACCCCAACGGTCGCAGCACTGCGAGCCTGGGACCAGCCTGCGGCAAGGGGGCCTGCGCTTTCTACCTGGTGAGCCCGACCAAGGCAGTAATCTTCGGCACACTGTCAAATCTGACTAATTTCCAGCCGGTTGACGGTGTCCTTGAAATCCAGTAACCGACAGGTTGCTGGTTTCAACCAACATTAGGAACGCTCCTCACAGCCTGCCGGTGCAAACCGGCAGGCTCTTTTCATTGGAATGAGCTATCAACTGCGCGCGCTTGGAGCCGCCTCTGGGCAGCCTTTGGGAGAGTCTCGGCTTGACGGCGTAGTGTCAATCCGTGCTGCGGGCTTCATCTCGAGTATGTGCGAAGGATGGAAATGAAAAGGGGGCGGTTTGCCGCCCCCTTTAATCCAAACCAGAATCAAGCTCAACTCACTGGCCTGGCGCCTTCTCCAGGTTCAAGTCGCAGGTGCCGTTGGTAGGCTGCGCGGGCATCGTCGGCGGAGTCATCCATGGCGGCGCGGAGAAGTTGAAGAACTCCGCCATGTTGTCGGCTCCGGCATCGCGTGCGGTCAGGGGCGGCAGGCTGAATCGAGCTTCAATCAGCTTCAGAATCGCAGTGTGATCGCGCACCGTATGCGAGACCTGATGGGGGCCCGTCCACGGCGAGACCACCATCAGCGGTACACGGAAGCCCGCCCGGTTGAAGATCCCCGGCGCATCCGAGCTGTTCTTTCGAGGCCCGTAGCCATCCGGTACCTGCATACTTGGAGGCACGGTGTGGTCGTGCAAGCCGCCGCCTTCGTCGTAACCCAGAATAAATACCGATGATTGCCAGGTCGGGCTCGCCATGAGAGAGCCGATGATATTGCTCATCAGCTTCGCCCCATTCTGGATGTTCTGGCCGGTACCGTTGGTTCCGGGGTTCGGCTTCGGATGTTCGTCCAGATTGCCGTTTTCTTCAATGAAGACGACCTGCGGGAACGTGCTCTCGTTGTTCACGTCGGTGTAGTAGTTGGCGAAGGGAACAATGTTGTTCGCATCCTTAACGGACACCGACCATTCCGGGATCCAGATCGGGTTGACGTTTTGATAGTAATATCGCCAGGAAATACCGGCCTGATCCAGCAAGTCGAAAATGGTCATGTTGGGGAATCCGCCGTTCGGTGGCTGCGGCGTCGAGATGAAGCCTAAAGAGGTCCCCGCAACAGTGTAGGCACGGTTAGCTCCCGTATCTCCGAGCAGGGGAGAGAACCACCGGTCACTGATGGCGAAATCAAACCCGAGTGCGTAGTAGTACGGCAAATCGGTGTCGCTATAGTAGCCCATGGCGCGGGTGCCGTTGGGATCGATCTTGGACGGTTTACTGAAGTAATTCCCCGTCTTCATGAAGTCATCCATCTGGCCGTTGTCGTAATCCACATGGCTCGCATTCCAACTGGGCTGCGTGTTCTCGTGACATTCCGTCTGGAAAGGGAAGGGCAAAATGGTCTGGCCCGCGATATCTGGCAAGCCCACGTTCAACGGCAGGTCGTCCACTGCATTGTCATTAATACCGTTCTTTGCCCGGTACTGATTCATCACCCCAAAATAATTGTCGAAAGATCGGTTCTCCTGGAAGGTGTAAATAATGTGGTGAATATTCGTCATGCCCGTCGGTGGCGGAGGCGGCGCCTGATAGGTGTAAGCGTTCGCCAGCGTTCCAACCTGTCCGTCCGGACCGGTCACGCTCACAGGAACAGAACCGGCTGCGTTCGGCGGCGCAAAGAATGTGATGGCGTTGTCGCTGTTGAAAAACACATTGGTGCCGGCTAGCCCACCCAGGGTCACGGTGGATCCACTCTGGAATCCAGTGCCAAAGACCGTACGCGTGGTGCCGCCAGCTGGAGCCCCCCAATTCGGCGCGACAGCTGTGACAATGGGTGGTGAAACGTAGGTGTATCCGTAGGTTCCGCCGCGGAAACGGCGCAAATCGGCATCGTCGAAGCGGACTACGGCAGGTGCAGTATTGTTATAGATCTCGCAGAAAAGGCGGACGAAAGCTTTGCCCGCGGGTACGGTGTACGAGCCTCGCAGCAACTCCCACTGCGGATCCCGCGCATTGCCGGGCGGCGCGGAGAAATAGCTCGGATTGGCCTTTTTCGCATCGGTGATTTCGATCGCCCATCGGGCAGAGCCGTCTCCCGACACTCGGTAAGCCCAGCCCTCGAAATGGATTACGTCGCCGGGGTTGACGGGAAAATACTCAGGAGTGTTGTTGCTGTACGCGACAAAAAATCGCGGGTGATTCCCTTTCGCCGAACTCAGTTCAGCGTAGTATGTCCCATCGTGGGCGTTGTTCACGTTATTGACGATCGTTGCCGTGCCAGTGCCCACCAGCACCCACGCCTTATTGCCGGCCTCGAAGCCCTGGTTGTGGAGCATGGACGTGTACACGCCAAACTGATTGTCCGGATTGGTGACCACGATGTCAGCCCCACCCGCCACGTGGGAGGGCGTAGTTCCGGTTATCGAGTGACTGTCAACCACGACGATGTTGCCGACTGGAGATCCTCCGATGGTCGCGGTTGCCCCTTTCTGGAAGTCAAAGCCATTAATGGTCACCGAGGTTCCGCCGGTGACCGTTCCGGCGTTAGGAATGATCGAGGTTATGGTCGGCCGGGGAGCGGCCGCCGCACTGACACTCATTGCGATTAAGACTGCAGCCACCGCTGCGATCCGGACTGTTGCGTTCCCACCTTTTAGCCCATGCATACAGATCTCCACTATTTAGAAAAGAATCGGCGTCGATTGACACGATGCCTGGCATTGTTGGTTCGGCCGATAAGACGAAGACTTCTGGGCGTTAGTTCCGCAAGACTCGTAGCAGGCGCTTGTCCTACCCGGTCAGGAATTCTACCACGATTCGCGGATTTGTTTGCCATCGAAATTCCGGGGCAACTAGCGTCCAGCAAGCTTTTGGCCCTGGAGTGGTGAAATTGTTTTCACATGCCTGGTGCGGTCCAAAAGCTGACCCGGCATCGATCTTGATGCCGTTTCGCCGATGGGGGTCAGCCTCCTTTTCTCGCCGAGTTTAGAGCGCTCCAAGTGTGGCGCGTCCTGAGACCGGCTTGTTGCGCCTAGTCATCATCGGGATCTGAAGGCGGGCTCCCAGTGTGTTTAAAGCGGCTCGGCGCTGACGCCACAATCGTTTTGAAAACAAGTGGTTGCTGGGAGAAGTTGAAACAATCCATGAGATCGCCGGTTAGGGTAAATGTATCCGCATATCCGGCGGCGACCGTGGACAAGCCGAAATCCTTCTCAATGAACTTCATGATGCTGCCAAAATCATAGACCTGGTGCGAGACGTACTGCGGTTTGGCGTAGGGTGAAACCACGATCAGGGGCACGCGAAAGCCGAACTCATAGGCATTGAGGATGGCTGGGGGCGGAACGTGGTCGTACCAGCCTCCCCAATCGTCCCAGGTGATGATGATCGCGGTATTGGCCCAGTAGGGGCTGTTGCCGATGGCATTCACAATCTGGGATACCCAAGTCGGTCCCGACCCGTCCGTGCCGCGGGGATGGTCTGAGGCCTCTCCGCTAGGAATCACCCACGTCACTGTCGCCAGCTTGCCGCTGCTGATGTCCGCCAGGACGGCGTTGGGTGTATGCACATCGTTCGAACTGTTTTGCAGGACAACGTTGCTCCAATCCGAACCAGTACAAGCAGTGGCGTTGGGCGGGGTCGCATTGGGTCCGCACATGTGTTGAATGGCATTGGGCCCGGTCCATATCGAGCCATCCGATGGGGCGTAATACCGCCAACTGAGCTGGCTGGTATTGAGTTCATCGGTCAGCGTGGGATGATCGAGGCAGGGGTAAACTGGGGTTTCAATTCCATTCGGGTCGATCGTCAGAACTGTCGCCTCGGGTGCGGCGATGCAACCGGTTTTCTGCTTGGATACCCCAGTGTCAATCCCCGTCGGATTTTCCGCTACAAATAAATCACTGCCCGCGCTGGGCGCAGAAGTACCGGAGATGATGAATTGATGCGCCGGGAAACTCGGGCCCTGATTGGTCTGGAACATTCTGTCCCCAAAGGTGTAGGTTTCCGCCATTTGGAAGTAGGGCTGAACGTCACCACCCTGAACATACTTGAATTGGGGATTCGGAGGCGCGCAATTGGGTTTGCCAGGGTCACAGAATATCTGGATTTTATCGGCCCCATCCATCTTGCAATTTCCCGTGGATGAACTGATATCGCACATATCCTGGAACGCCGGGATTCGGGAGTGGTCTGGATTGTAGGGAGCTTTTATTGAGACTGCTGTAAGCGGAACTAGGTCCCCGTGCGAGTTTATGCCGAAGTCCGCAATGTCCGCATTCGGCAATTGGCGGCCATTGGGGTTAAAACGATCGCTCCCAAACAAGTTATCGACGCTGCGATTTTCCTGAAAAATGATGACCACGTGCTCGATCGGAGTCGTGGTGACGGTCACCTGAGCCGCAACCTTGGCCATTCCACCCGGCCCGGTGGCCGTCAATTGGTAGTCGGTGGAGCTCGCCGGTGTTACCTTTTGCGAACCGCTGGCTGCCACCGTCCCGAGACCTTGAATGCTGACCGATGTCGCATTGCTCGTCTGCCAGCTGAGCATGACGGACTGGCCCGCGGGAATCGCGTTGGGACTAGCTGTAATGGAGGCCACGGGAGCCGCCGTTGTATTCGCAGCGCCGCCACCGCCACACACGTTGAGCGTCAACAAGCCCCCCGCTACGCAAATGAGCAAACTAATGGATGGCAACAGTTTTGGTCGCCGCACGGCACCTCCCCAGTAACTGAAGTTCGTTGTGGATAATGCTTATAACCCGGATTGCTGAAATTCCACTCGCGGGCGGTCTCATCCGCGGCCAGTAACATGTTACTGTCTCCGTCAGTGACGCAAAGTGGAACTTCTCCAGGCACGCACCTGCAAAACCTTTCATATTGACAACCTGTCGTGAAAACGAGACACTTCTGGCGTGGATTGTGGCCGGGGTGGCCCCGCCCCGACGATTAACGGGCTAGACCAAGATCCCTCCCTTTAGGAATCTTATAGGTGTGTGCGCTTTCGCGGGGAAGGATTAATTATTTAGCAGCGCCCTTCAGTAGAGTTTTTCGGATTTCAGCAGCTTTTAAGAGCAACAAATTATGAGTGCGTGAGTCATGGGTAGGTGCTTGGATTGTGCCCCGAGGCCAGCGTTGCGCAACCCAGAGTGAATCCTCGACCGTGCGGCCGCAGATTCTGCAGCAAGAACTGTCGAGGTCTCAAACAGGCTTTAGGAATGTTGAAGCGGATGGTTAGCGGCTCCGGCATCGGTGAATGTTTAGGTCGGTAAGGAGGGGTTCAGGTGCAAATCGCGGTTGTGGGATCAGGATACGTAGGACTTGTGGCAGGGGCATGTTTCGCCGATCTCGGCCACCAAGTTATTCTGGTGGACAACGACCAGCCTAAACTCACTGCTTTGAAAAATGGGCAGGTTCCAATCCATGAGAACTTCCTGCCCGAACTATTGGCGCGTCATCGCGGCCACCGGCTCACGTTTTCCGGCGATCTGCACGCCGCCGTGGAAGCCAGCCAGGCCGTGTTCATCGCCGTGGGAACGCCGCCGACCGAGCAGGGGCACGCCGATCTTTCCTATGTGGAGTCCGTCGCCCGCAGCATTCCCTGTGCGATGAACGGCTACAAAGTAGTAGTCGAGAAGAGTACGGTCCCGGTTTACACCAGCGAATGGATCCGGAAAATCATTCTACGAAACGCGCCCGTGCCCGATTCGTTTGATGTCGCTTCCAATCCAGAGTTTCTGCGGGAAGGCAGCGCAGTAACCGACTTTCTGTATCCCGATCGCATCGTGGTGGGCGCCGACAGCGACCGCTGCGCGCGCGTTCTGCGCGAGATTTACGCACCGCTGACCGACGGCAGCTATTACCTTCGTGAGGACGCAATTCCACAGCCCGACCGGGCGCAGATCCCGCCCCGGCTGATCGTCACCAGTACCAAGAGCGCAGAGTTGATCAAGCACGCTTCCAATGCTTTTCTGGCGATGAAGATTTCTTTCATTAACGCAGTGGCTTCAGTTTGCGAGTCCGTGGGAGCGGACGTGCAACAGGTTTGCCAGGGAATCGGCGCCGACAGCCGAATTGGGCCGCGCTTCCTGAATCCCGGAATCGGCTATGGCGGCTCCTGCTTCCCCAAAGATCTGAAGGCGTTCCGCGCGGTGGCGCAGGAATGCGGGTACGAATTTCGTTTGCTCGACGAAGTCATGCGCATCAATCAAGAGCAACGCGAACGTTTCATGCACAAGGTGCGGGGCGCGCTCTGGACCTTGCGGGGCAAGCGCCTAGCAGTTTTGGGACTCGCCTTCAAGGGTGGAACTGATGATATCCGCGAATCTCCGGCCATTCTTCTGGTGGAGACGCTGCTGCAAGAGGGCTGCAGCATATGCGCCTATGATCCGGCTGCACGCGAGCGCGCGGCGGAAGTATTGAATTCCAAAGTCGAGTTCGCCGAGAGCGCGTACGATGCCGCTCACGGCGCCGATGCTCTGCTGATTCTCACCGAGTGGGAGGAGTTCGCGGCCCTGGATTTGAACCGGCTGCACGGCCAGTTGAAGGACCCGATTGTGATTGATGGCCGCAACCTCTATGATCCCGAGTCAATGGCCGCCCACGGATTCACCTACTACAGTGTGGGCCGCCCCGCGGTGACACCCGAAGTTTCATCCAAGTGGAAAGCGCTTCGCTGAGGAAACTGAAAAAAGTCCTGGATAGTTGCGCCCGCGGGACTGGCGAAAGTGGCTTCCTCTTGCTTCTTTGGTAGAGATCAAACTGATCGGCCAGGGTTGAGCGTCTCGACCCTAACTGATCTGCCTTCGTTCGGGCGTGCCGCTTAGAACGTGTAAATCAGATCGAACTGCAGGCGGTTCAAGTAGGGCTCCTGCTGTCCTGCCTTGGCGATGGTCGGCACGCTGGTGTCGTAGTTGTTGAACAAAGCGACGTTGTTCTCGAGATTGGTATTCAGAGCGCGTCCACGCCACCAGGTAAAGCTGGCCAGGGTGTTGGCGCGCAGCTTCCACAGCGCATAGATGCGGTTCTGAAGAATGTTGGTGGGACCTCTCTGATCGCTTTCGACGAAGGAGGCGATCGCGGCGTCCTGTTCCTCGCGGTACCAGGAATAGCCCAGCTGAATATCGTTCCTGTTCTTCACCTGGCCGACGCTGAAGTCAAACCCGTATTCCTTGCTTTGACTCCCCAGAGTGCTGATGACCTTGCCCTTCGCGTCCAGGGGATGAGCTTCCGCATCGAGGTTGTCGAGGAATTCCAGCAGCAAGTTGGCCGGCAGGCGATTGAAGCCGGTTTCGATCTGGTTGTTCAGGATGAAGTCCGCATAGTTGTAGCCGGAGTAAAAGTGGGCCACCCCTTTGGAATCAACGTAGGTGGCGTTGGTCATGCCATTGGGGGCAAACGCGCAGGGAGCGAAACTGGCGAGGCCCGTGCCCTTGGCGCAGCCTGGTCCTTCGCCGGGCACCGGAATGCCAGTGATCGGAGGCGGAGTTGTGCCGCCTTTCGGCGTGGCCGGCTGAAAGCCTGTGCTGGTGGCGCCCACAGAGAAAGCGCTCTGCGCCAAAATCGCATCTGGACGGTTCCACTTCAGGCTCAGAAACGACGGCGTGGCCGTCCAGCGGCCGAATTGCAGCCGAGCAGATGCCTGCCCACCTACCGCGTAGGAATCCTGGGACGGAATCCCAGGCTTTCCATTGGCCTCGTTGTAGAGCAGCTCGAGGCCTTGGATGGTGAAGTTTTTGATCGGCCCCGAGAAATCGAACGAGGCCTTTTGGTTGAAACCCTCCGGATTCAAGTCGGGATCGAAGGTCACCGAGGTCCGCTGCCAACTGTATGCAAACTTTCCCCCCGTGACCGAGAGCCAATGATGTGCGATCGGATTGTAGGTGATGAATCCGCGATCGAGTGCGATGGTCTTGCGGTCGAAGACGTTAGTCAACGTCTCGTTCGTCGTCGTGGGATCACCCAATTGGCCGGTAGCCAGGGCAATGCCGCTGCTAAAATCCTCATTCAACTGCCCGTCGACTCCGAGACGCACACGAATGCGGGCGCGATTGCGGTCCGGGACGCCTTGCTGGCTGTACGCTTCGCCGCGGATCCGGACGTCGCCGCTCAAACGGAATCGACCGACTACGGCTTGCAGCGCGCTTAACTGCCTCGCTTGGTCCTGCGTCGTGGTGCTCACCAGCGCGGCCGCGGTGTTGGCTTCGACGGCGTTCGAGGAGGCCTGATCAGCCAGCCGTTGCGCCGCGGTTGCCGATTGCAGGGCCTGAGCTGCGGTGGTCTGCGCCTGATCGACGCTGCTTTGCGCCCTCTGCGCGGCGGCGCTGGCCTGTTGCGATGTGTCCAGCAATTGCTGAAGCTGAGCCTTAAGCTGGTCCATTTGCTGGCGCTGCTGTTCCATTTGCCGCTGCTGCGCGGCTAGAGCAGCGCGCAGCGAGTTCACATCGTCGGCGCTGATCGCAGCGGATTTCTGCGCCGCCTTCTTCGGGCGGATAGCAGGCTTTGAGTTGGTTTGCGCCGACAGCAAAGCTGCCGCGCTCAGGAATACACCTAACCACAGGGACGCTCTCATTTCTTTCTTGCTCCTTACTTGTTGTTCACGAGTATCGAACTCGCGCAGATCAATGCTTTCCTACGGTGTTCCTGCCGGGCCATGCGGAACCGAAAAGCCGTAGCTTCGCAGGAGTTCCAGAATGGCGGGAGTTTTCAAAAAGTCGATGAACTGGCGGGCGATTTCCTTGTGCTGCGACAATTTCAGGATGACCGCGGCTTGCTCGAGCGGGGGATATTCGTCCGCGGGAATCTCCGCGTATCTTCCCTTCTCCTTCATGGCCGGAGCCAGAGCCAGCGAAAGCGCGAGCACACCGATATCGGCACTGCCCGAAGCTACGAATGTTGCAGTCTGGGAAATGTTTTCGCCGAGCACAAATTTGCCAGCGGCCTTGTCATAAACGCCGTCGTGCTTCATGGCCGCGACCGCAGCCCGTCCATACGGCGCGTGTTCCGGATTGGCGACGGCGATTTTCTTGATCGTGGGATCGAGCAAAACCTTCAGACCGCGGCTCAAGTCGAGTTTCGATTCGTTGGGAACCCAGAGGACAATCTTGCCCGAGGCGTACCGGTAAAGCGTTCCCGGCTCGGTGAGACCGACGGCTTCGAGGTTCTTGGGATAGTCGATGTCCGCCGAGAAAAACACATCGAATGGCGCACCGTTCTGAATCTGGGTGTAAAAGTTGCCGGAGGAACCAAAAATCAGCTTAATGTTCTTGCTGGTTTCCTTCTGGAAACGTGCAGCCACGTCCTGAAAAGCAAATTGAAGATCGGCAGCCGCGGCAACCGTGATCTCCTGAGCTCCACTGAGCGGGACACCGAGGGCAAACGTTAATACAACGGCAGCAGAAAGGTTCCACAGTTTCACACAATCCTCCCGAGGCAACATTTTGCAGAGTCACGCCGAGCGTAAGCTGGCGAGTGAGGAACACATAGCCTGGAGAAAGCTGCGGCCGGAGTCGAGAAACGGCAGGAGGCTGTGCGTAAACAGGCCCACCGTGAACTCCGGTCTATTCCTCTTCGAAGCATTTTGTTTATCCCAGATCGAAATTCGCTGTCAAGAACAACTCGAACCGGGCGCAACATCACGGAGGCCAATCTCCAGCAGGAGTGCGTTCTCGCTTTTACAGATGAATAATCTTGACCGCGGCGTTCGATGATGTCGTTCCTTGCGACTGTATCCATTTCTATACACTACTATGTCTATCTACTATATCGCTATTAAGAATGAACAACCCCTGCCTGCAAACCGCAAGGAGCCAACTTTGAGACTCAGGAAAGCGAGAGTCGAGCGATCATGAACTCCCTATTCGTCTTTGCCCCGGCTCGGATTCCCATGCACCACCATGGGTAAAATGCTCGACGGCTCACCCTTTTTCTTACGCTTCTTACCCGATCGGGAAACGTCCGCGCCTTTGCTGTTCATGATGTCAGCCAGGGTGGTGTGTTCCAGAATCTTGGCGGCCGCGTCACGCACCGCGAGGAAGACCTGGTAGAGCGCGCGATGTTCGGCGTCACGGCTGATCAAAGTGCGCAACTGTTCAGCGTCGCCAAAAGGCGCCAGCGGACCGTCAATCAACCGGATGATCTCGCTCAAGCGGATTTCAGACGGAACCCGCCGTAACCGGTATCCGCCTTTGGCGCCGCGCACGCTTTCGACCATACGGGCGTTCTTCAGCTCCAGCAGGATCAGTTCCAGGAACTTTTCCGGCAGGGCCTCTTCGTAAGCGATGTCGCGGATGCGGATGGCGCCCTGGTTGTAATGCCGGGCGAGCATCATCATCGCCTGCAATGCATACAAACCTTTTTGGGAGATTTTCATAATGTTCCGAATTATGCCATAAACTCTATCGTTGTAATAGAGTTTATGGGCATCCACGACATTAGCAACTCCGGGGCCAGTTGGCAACCGTGCCGGCTATGCACATAACGGCGGCCTTATCATCGGCTTATAAAATCTCGATCGATAAACATGGGAGTGGGATGTGCATTCCTTTGCAGTTTGAGGCTGGGTTTTTGCGGCAAGAGCAACAGAAGACGCCGGGGGGGATCAATGAAGGGCGCCCGGAAAATCTTGCGCCGGGGCTAGGCCACTCGGATTACCTGCACGGTGATGTTATCAGGACCGCCACGGTCTTTCGTCAGTTTGATCAGCGCCTGGCACGCCTGGGGTGGCTCGTTGCCGGCCACGATGGTCTGGATCTCGTTCTCACTTAGCAAACTCCACAGCCCATCGGTGCACAGAACCAGCACATCGCCCTTCTGCAACGCGATCGGCTGCGGCGGAGCTTCGGGCGAGACCTCTCCGCCCGCGCCCAGAGCGGCCGTCAGGATGTGCCGCTGGGGATGCGTTTCCGCTTCCGCAGAACTGATGATTCCATTCTGAACCAGTCGGCCTACGTAGGAATGGTCGTGGGTCACGCGGGAGATGCCGGCGCCCCGCACCAGATACAAGCGGCTATCACCAACGTGGGCGTAGAACAGTTCGTGATCCACCAGAGCGATCGCGGTAGCGGTGGTCCCCATTCCGTGTAGTTCCGGATGCCCGTCAGCGTATTGCACGATGCGTTGGTGTGCCGCCTGAAACCCGGCCAGCAGCAGGGATTGGGGGTCACCGTCGACAGTGTCAGCAAACACTTCCTGGATCGTCTCGACCGCGATGCGGCTGGCTTCCTGTCCACCTTCGTGACCGCCCATGCCGTCTGCGACAATGGCGAGTCTGCCCTTGCGGGCGAATTCCTCGTCGGCAACGGGCTCCCAATAGGCATACTGATCTTCGTTATTTTGCCGCTGGCAGCCAATATCGCTCAGGCCCGCCAGATCAACTCCAGGACGTACTTGCATCACACCTCGTGCGCGGACCGCGACTTCTGATCGCTGTGAGACAGGGTATCGAAAGGACAGGGGATTATATCGAACCTCGAAGGTTCAGGTGTACACGCCGGAAGTTGGATGGACAATCCGGGCTTTTCGGGGAATCGCCTCTGCTGGACGCCACGAATTGGAGGCCCGGCGTCTTCGCCGGCGGGATGGGCCAGAGGCCCGTCATCCATTCACAGCATTCCGCCGGTTTTCACGGCGAGGAGGCTCAATGCGGTCTCGAGTTTGGTGATCGCTTCGGCAAGTTCGGGATGCTCTCCAATTCGTTTTCGCAAGGCGTTGAGCAATTCATGGGCGCCCGAAACATGCTCCACAGCAGGCGCGTGTTCCGGATTTTGCTTTGGCGCGGATCCGTTTTCTGATTTCATGGCAAGCTTACTCCTGAGGTGGCTCTAGCTTCTTCGTCGACCAACTGCGCCCATCGTAAATCCAGGTGCTGTCCGGGTAGACCCAATTTTTCTCCAGCTCGCCCTGCCGGCTCTCTCCGCCAAAGAATACTATGACTTTCCGGATGGGATCGAACGCCATTGCAAAAAAACCGTTGGGGGACGGCGTCGGTGCGGTTGGATGGAGTTGCACCCACTCGCGTTGTAGCGCCCAAGTTTCCATCCGCGTAGTAAGCAGAATCGTCTGGTGATGCAGGCCGTCGAAGGCGATCCCGCCCCAGGTCGCCCGGGGCGGTTGTTGCCCCTTCACTTGCGTCCAATCGGTTCCATCCCAAAGCCAGGTCTGCGTCCCGGCGCCGCCATCCGCGCCCCATTCGTGTCCGTCCCAACTGAGCAAGTCGTTTCCAGTGCGGTCTTCTCCTACGAGGACGGTCTTGTGCTGTGCCTCATCGTAGAGCAACAACGCGCCATCGTCGCAGCGTACCGGTTGGTGGGCAACCTTGATCTGTTGCCAGGTCTTCCCGTCGTATTCCCAGGTTTCGGTTGTGCCCTTGGTGCGCGCGGCGTAGAGCACTATTCGGTTGCGGGCGGTGTCGAATGTGATTTTGATGTCTCCCTGGGCGGCGGCTCCGATAGGGATGTCGGCTCCGCGAGTCCACTTGGAACCATCGTACTCCCAGGTTTGATAGCCGCCTCGATTCGGAGTTTCACGGCCGCACACGACCAGCATATTGCGGTTGGAATCGAAGACCATGGAGTGATGAGCGAACTTGGGGGCGCCGTCGGTCTCCCATCGCGACCAGCCTTGCCCGTCCCACTTCCAGGCTTCCGACATCGGTATCCATCGGGGTGAGGACCAACCTCCGTGCATCACAGTCGCATGCAGGAACGGTACGTACGCCATGGCGTAGTCGATTCGCGGACTGGGACGCGAACTGGGAAGGTCCGCTGCTGCCAACGGAAAGCGGAATCCAAGAGCGACAACCAGCGCAGTCGTGCGCCAACCTTTTGCAGTCATACTCTCTTTTGACGGGGCTGGCGGCGTTTGTGTATCACGGGCTTATCCGGCTTCGCTGGTCATGATGAACAGAGGCTTCATTTCGAAGCTGCTGAAATGCGGCCGGAGGCGCTCCGTGTTGTAGTGCTCTTTTACGTTTACGACCTTCTTCGAGGCGATGACGGCATCGACCGGCATATTGTCGTAGCGGCCGTTCTTGAGCACCACGAGCCGCCCGTGAATCTTATTCAGAAGCAGGTCGAGGGCGAGATTGCCGTAGGCCATGGGCACGATCGAATCGATGGCATCGGGATCGCCGCAGCGAACCAGGTATCCCAGCTTCTGATTGATGACGTCGATCATTTTGCCGTTGTTGTATTTGGGGGAGAGTTCTTTGAGTTTCTCCGAGACCAGGTCACCGATGCCGCCCAGCTTTTTGTGGCCGAAGGCATCGGTAGTCTCACGCTCGAAAATCATTTCTCCGCCTTCGAACATCGCTCCTTCGGAAACCAGAACCACGGAGTAGTGGCTGGGATTCTTGCGGCGATCGGCGACCAGTAATTCGGTGAGCTGATCGATGTTGAAGCGATGCTCCGGAATCACACAGCGATTGGCAGCTCCTGCCATGGTTGGAAGCATGGCGGTGAAGCCGGCATAGCGGCCGAACACCTCGAGCACCAGGAAGCGTTCATGCGAACCGGCGGAGGTCCGCAGGTCGTTGGTCATCTGGATGGTGCGCGTAACCGCAGTGCTGAAGCCAACGCAGTAGTCGGTTCCCGGAACGTCGTTGTCCATGGTCTTGGGAATCGCGACCACCTTGACCCCTTCCTGATAAAGGCGTACGCCATAACTCAGCGTGTCGTCGCCACCGATGGGGATGAGGAAGTCAATTCCGAGCCAGGCAAGGTTCTTGAGCACTTCCGGAGTCAGATCGTTGGTCTCGGCGTTGTAGGTGCTTTGCAGGTGCTCGGGAACGCTGGCCTTTTTTACTTTGGCGGGATTGGTACGCGAGCTGTGCAGGAACGTCCCACCGGTTCGGCCGGCGCGGTTGACGATCTCTTCCGTCAAAGTCTGAAAGTTGTCGCTGTTGTCATAATCCTTCTCGCGAACCATGTCGACTAAGCCTCCCCATCCCCGGCGCAGACCGATGACCTGGCAGCCCTCGCGTATCGCCCGGAAGGTGACCGCGCGGATTGCGGGATTCAGACCGGGGACGTCCCCGCCACCGGTGAGGATTCCGATCACTCCTTTTTTGGTGTTGATGTTCGCCATTGTGGGTCGTCTTAAGGATAGAAGGAAACAGCATGGAAGCAAAGTCCGCTTCAGTGCGGCGCTCTAGATCTCAAGCGTTGGAACTAGCATCGAGGACAGCGGCGTGCAGTGAGGCCTCAGAAAATTGCAAGTCGTGGACGGGCAAAATGCAGAAGTACCGAGAAAGCGGGAAGCGAGTGCTGGTGAGCGCGGATGGACTCGAACCATCGACCCATGCCTTAAAAGGGCATTGCTCTGCCAACTGAGCTACGCGCCCACACTTGTTGTAAATATCACATCGTACAAGCACTTAGTAAACAAGT
>Ga0210410_10002639_pt1 | contig 16038 bp, 24 predicted proteins | sample IncBWC4MmetaG_FD_161058 | JGI IMG/M metagenome (GOLD analysis project Ga0210410, IMG submission 161058) | Forest soil microbial communities from Barre Woods Harvard Forest LTER site, Petersham, Massachusetts, United States - Inc-BW-C-4-M | ecosystem: Environmental > Terrestrial > Soil >... | reverse complement strand
GCCAAACTGGTTGCCGAAGGCATCTCGCAGCAGCTGGAGAAGCGCGTGATGTTTCGCCGCGCGATGAAGCGCGCGGTGACCAACACCATGCGCTCCGGCGCATTGGGCATCAAGGTGCGCATTTCCGGCCGCTTGAACGGTTCGGAGATTGCGCGGACTGAGACCAATCGCGAAGGCCGGGTTCCGCTGCATACTTTTCGTGCCGACATCGACTACGGTCTGGCGGAGGCGCAAACCACTTACGGCGTGATCGGCATCAAGGTCTGGATATTCAAGGGCGAAGTGTTCGATAAAGCCGAGTTGGAGGCCGAAGCAGCCGAAGCCGAGGGCGCGGCGGCGGCAGCCAAGTCCGCCGAAACCGCGGCACCCAGCGTAAGTTGAACTAGGTAACACAGCATGATGCAGCCGAAGCGGACCAAGTTCCGCAAACAGTTCAAGGGCAAGATCTCGGGCAGCGCGCAGCGCGGCAATACCGTTGCGTTCGGCGAGTTCGGCTTGAAGGCCACTGATCGATGCCGCATGACGGCGCGCGAGATCGAAGCGGCGCGGCGCGCCATATCCCGCTATGTGAAGCGCGGCGGGCGTATTTGGATCCGGGTGTTTCCGGATGTGCCCATCACGCAGAAGCCGCTCGAAGTGCGCATGGGCTCGGGTAAGGGCAATGTCGAATATTGGGTGGCGAGAGTGCTGCCCGGCAAGGTTCTCTTCGAGATCGAGGGCATGAGCGAACAGATTGCGCGCGAGGCGTTTCGCCTGGCGTCAGCCAAGCTCTCGGTATCGACCACCTTCGTCAAGCGTCAGGTGCGCACATGAAGGCGAAGGATCTGCGCGCCAAGGCGGCCAAGGACTTGAGCGAGGAGCTGCTGAAGCTGCGCCGCGAACAATTCAATTTGCGTATGGCCCGTGCCACGGGGCAGGCCGCGAAGCCGGATCAATTTGCGAAAGTGCGTAAAAACATTGCGCGCGTAAAAACGGTGCTTGCCCAATCCAAGGCGGCCGGAGGTAAGGCGTGATGTCGAGCGAAGCACAAACGACGAATGCCGCCGAGGCGGTGCCCGGACCGGCTCCGATCCAGGGTCAACGCTTGCTCACCGGCAAGGTCGTCAGCAACAAGATGGACAAGACCATCGCGGTATCCGTCGAGCGTCTGGTGAAGCATCCGACCTACGGCAAGTACATTCGCCGCACCACCAAGTTGCTGGCGCATGACGAGAGCAACGAGTGCAAGGAAGGCGACACGGTGTCCATCAAGCCGTGTCGACCGATGTCGCGGCGTAAATCTTGGGTGCTGGTGCGCGTCGTCGAACGCGCCCCCGCCGAATAAGGGGCCGACATGATCCAGATGCGGACGATATTGAATGTGGCCGACAACAGCGGCGCCAAGCGGCTGATGTGCATCAAGGTGCTCGGCGGTTCGAAACGCCGCTACGCGGCGGTGGGCGACGTCATCAAGGTGAGCGTCAAGGATGCGATTCCGCGCGGCAAGGTCAAGAAGGGCGAGGTGTATGACGCCGTGGTGGTGCGCACCAAGAGCGGCGTGCGCCGCTCCGACGGATCGTTGATTCGTTTCGACACCAACGCGGCGGTGTTGTTGACCAACAAGCTGGAGCCCATCGGCACGCGCATTTTCGGGCCCGTGACCCGCGAGCTGCGCAACGTGCAATTCATGAAGATTATTTCACTCGCTCCTGAAGTGCTGTAGTTATGAAAAAGATCCGCAAGGGCGACATGGTGGTGCTGATCACCGGTCGGGACAAAGGCCGGAAAGGCGCCGTCATCGAAGTGCTGGCGGACGACCGCGTTCGCGTCGAGGGACTCAACATGTCCAAGAAGCACCAGAAGCCGAACCCGCAGATGGGCGTGCAGGGCGGCATCGTCGAGCGCGAGGCGCCGCTGCACGTGTCGAACGTGTTGATCTTCAATCCGGCGACGCAAAAGGGCGATCGCGTGGGCTTCAAGTCGCTGCAAAGCGGCCGCAAGGTGCGCGTGTTCAAGTCGAACAAAGAAATGGTCGACGCGAAATAGCGAGTTAAACGACATGGCAGCAAGACTGAAACAGATTTACAGAGAGAAAATGGTGCCGGAGCTCAAGACCAAGCTGGGGCTGAAGAACGCCATGCAGGTTCCGCGCATCGTCAAAGTCACGGTCAACATGGGCGTGGGCGAGGCCGTGGCCGACAAAAAGGTCATGGACGCCGCGACCGCCGACATGGCGAAGATTACCGGGCAAAAGCCCGCGGTGACCAAGGCTAAAAAGTCGGTAGCCACCTTCAAGGTTCGCGATGGCCAGGCTATCGGCTGCAAGGTGACGCTGCGCGGCGACCGCATGTACGAATTTCTGGATCGTCTGGTGAGCATCGCCATTCCGCGCATCAGGGATTTTCGCGGCATCAGCGCGCGTTCGTTCGACGGCCGCGGCAACTACAGCCTGGGGATCAAAGAGCAGATCATTTTCCCTGAGATACAGTACGACCAGATCGATCAAATCCGTGGCATGGACATCACCATTTCCACCTCGGCGCACGACGACAAGCACGGTCGCGCGCTGTTAGAAGCTTTCAACTTTCCGTTCCGTAAGTAGGGTAATAGGCCATGGCCAAGACGAACATGCTCATGCGCGAGAAAAAGCGCCTCAAGGTGGCGAAGAAATACGCTAAGCGGCGCGCAGAGCTCAAAGAGCTGATTCGAGCGCCAAAAACCGGGGCGGAGGAGCGCGCCGCAGCGCAGGTGGAACTGCAGCAGCAGCCCCGCGATGCGGGCGCCACGCGGCAGCGCAATCGCTGCTCGATTACCGGCCGTTCGCGCGGCGTGTACCGTAAATTTGGGTTGGCGCGCACCAAGCTGCGTGAGGCGGCCAATCGCGGCGAGATTCCAGGCTTAACGAAGGCGAGTTGGTGAGGCGCGCACAATGAGCATGACTGATCCGATTGCCGATCTGCTGACGCGAATTCGCAACGCTCAATCCGCGGGCAAGCCCAGCGTCGGCATGGGTGCTTCGAAGCTGAAATTGGCGATCCTGAAGGTGCTGAAGGACGAGGGCTATATCGGCGGCTACGGCGTCGATAGCGCCGGCGCCAAGAGCACGTTGTCCATCGAGCTCAAGTATCACGACGGCCGTCCCGTCATCGATCGCATCGAGCGCATCAGCCGTCCGGGCCTCCGAATCTATCGCGGCAAGGATGAGTTGCCCAAGGTGCTGGGCGGTTTGGGCGTGGCGGTGGTCTCGACACCCAAGGGCATCATGTCCGACAAGCAAGCGCGCGCGGCCGGCACCGGCGGCGAAGTGCTTTTCGTCGTCCAATAGGGTTTCGACTTAAGGGTTCAACTATGTCTCGAGTCGCAAAAATGCCGGTCGATCTTCCGCAGGGAGTCAGCGCAACCATTGCCGCGGACGCCGTGACGCTCAAAGGGGCGAAGGGCACGCTGACTTTGGCGATCAAGAACGGCATCAAGGTCGTGCAGCAAGAAAAGCGCCTGCAAGTAGAAGCCTTGGATGCGGCGGCCGAGGGCATGAATGCCGTCGCGGGCGCCACAAGGGCGCATCTCGCCAATATGGTCACGGGCGTGACCAAGGGCTACGAGAAGAAGCTGGAATTGGTCGGCGTGGGTTATCGAGCCGCGGTGCAGGCGAAAAACTTGACCCTGACGCTGGGTTACTCGCACTTGATCAATTACGCCATTCCCGACGGCATCAGCATTGAGACGCCGAGCCAGACCGAGATCATCGTCAGAGGCATCGACCGGCAGCGCGTCGGTCAGACCGCGGCGGAGATTCGCGGATTCCGTCCGCCGGAGCCTTACAAGGGTAAGGGCGTGAAGTACTCGGATGAAACGATTTCGCTGAAAGAGGCGAAGAAGAAGTAACCATGAAATTGACCAAACAAGACACTCGCCTGCGCCGCGCGCTGCGCGGCCGCGTGAAGATCAAGGAGCTTGCCGCATTGCGCCTGTCGGTGCATCGCACGCCGCAGCACATCTATGCGCAGATCTTCGCGCCGGAGGGCGACAAGGTGCTGGTCGCCGCGTCGACCTTGCAAAAGGACGTGCGCGGCGAACTGAAAACCACCGGCAATATCGAGGCGGCCAAGGCGGTCGGCCGCGCCATTGCGCAACGAGCCACGGCCAAAGGCATCAAGAAAGTGGCATTCGACCGTTCCGGTTTCATGTACCACGGCCGCGTCAAGGCGCTGGCCGAGGCCGCGCGCGAAGCGGGACTAGAGTTCTAACTGAAGAGGTCTAAAAGGACGCTATGGCGAGAGTAGAAAAACCAATGTCCGGCGATGACCTGCTCGAAAAGCTGGTCGCCGTGAACCGCGTGGCCAAGGTGGTCAAGGGCGGCAAACAATTCGGCTTCACCGCGCTGACCGTTGTGGGCGACGGCGCCGGTAGAGTCGGTTTTGGCTATGGCAAGGCGCGTGAGGTGCCGGTGGCGATTTCCAAGGCGATGATGCAGGCGCGCAAAAGCCTGGTCACCGTGTCCTTGAAGAACGAAACCCTGTTCTACGCTGTCAAAGGACGGCATGGAACCACGCGGGTATACATGCAGCCGGCCGCGGACGGCACCGGCGTGATCGCCGGCGGGGGCATGCGTGCGGTATTCGAGTGCGCCGGGGTTCGAAACGTGCTGGCCAAGAGCTATGGATCGCGCAATCCCATCAACGTGGTGCGCGCCACCATGGATGCGCTGGGCAAGCTGCGCACGCCCGATGACATCGCGGCGAAGCGCGGCAAGAGTGTCGAAGAGATCGTGGGTTAAGGTCATGACGGATAAGGCAATCGCGGACAAGGCGATCGCGGACAAGGCGATCAAAGTTACTTTGCTCAAGAGCGTATTCGGGCAGCTGGCCAGCATCCGCGGTTCGGTGCAGGGCTTGGGTTTGCGCCGGATCGGTCACAGCGTGGTGGTGGCGGATACGCCGTCCAATCGCGGCATGGTCAATGCGGCCAGCCACATGCTCAAAGTCGAACCCGCCGTGAAGGTGCCCGCCGTAAAGGTGTCTAAATGAGATTGAATACGATCAAACCGGGTGCCGGCTCCAAACGAACCCGATTGCGGGTCGGCCGCGGTGCATCCGCCGGCCAGGGCAAGACCTGCGGCCGCGGCGTCAAGGGACAGCGCGCGCGCAAAGGCGGTTATCACAAGGTTGGATTCGAAGGCGGCCAGATGCCGCTGCAGCGGCGCTTGCCCAAGGTCGGTTTTAGGTCTGCGATGAAGGCGTCTCGCGCCGAGCTGACCCTGTCCGACTTGATGCGGGTGTCAGGCGCTGAGGTCACCCTGCCCAAGCTGATCGAGGCGAACCTCGTGCCGGAGAGCACGAAACTCGTGAAGATCATTTTGTCCGGTACCGTCAGCAGGCCATTCACCGTCAAAGACTTGCGTGTTACCGCGACCAAGGGCGCAAAGAGCGCCGTCGAGTCCGCCGGCGGCCGTTTCGAGACTTAAGAGAAACCCAGTGGTCACATCCAGCACCAATGCAGCCGCCGCTCTGGGAGACATCACACGCTTCGCGGAAATGCGCAAGCGCCTGTTCTTCCTGTTGGGCGCGCTGGTGGTGTATCGGATCGGCACATTCATTCCCGTTCCGGGCATCGATGCCGCGAAATTTGCCGCTTTCTTTGCCAACCAGAACGGCACGCTGCTCGGCATGTTCAACATGTTTTCCGGCGGCGCGCTGCAGCGCTTCAGCATCCTGGCGTTGAACGTCATGCCCTACATCACGGCATCCATCATCGTGCAGATGGCATCGATGGTGTACCCGCCATGGTCGCAAATCCGCAAGGATGGCGAATCCGGCCGCCGCAAACTGATGCAGTACACGCGCTACGGCACCGTGGGCCTGGCCGCGTTCCAAGGCTTCGGCGCAGCGTTGGCCATTCAGAACTCGAGCGGGAATCTGGTGCCGAACCCGGGTGCGCAGTTCTTGTTCGTCGCCACCATTTCGATCACCACCGGCACTTTGTTCGTCATGTGGCTGGGCGAACAGATCACCGAGCGCGGCATCGGCAACGGCATCACCATGATCATCGTGGCCGGCATCATCGCGGGTCTGCCGCGCGCCATCGGCAATACGCTCGAAATGGTGCGCTCGGGTGAAATGAATCCGCTGATCGTGCTGCTGATCGTCGTCGTGGTGGTCCTGGTGACGCTGTTCTGCGTGTTCGTGGAGCGCGCGCAGCGCAAGATCCAGGTGAACTACGCCAAGCGTCAAATGGGCCGGCGCATGATGCAGGGTCAGAGTACTCACCTGCCGTTCAAACTGAACATGGCCGGCGTGATTCCGCCGATATTCGCCTCCAGCCTGCTGGTGTTTCCGGCGACCATCGCTCAATTCTTCGGCAACAGCCCGAATCCGAATGTCATCCAGAGGACCTTGCAAAAGGTCGCTGCCGTCCTCAATTATGGGCAGCCGCTGCACGTTTTATTGTTCGGATTGCTGGTCATCGGATTCGCGTTTTTCTACGTAGCATTGGTGTACGACGCGCGGGACACGGCCGAAAACCTGAAGAAGGCCGGCGCCTTCATTCCCGGCATCCGTCCCGGCCAACAGACCGGCGATTACCTGGACAAGGTGCTGACGCGCCTCACGCTGTGGGGCGGTTTGTACATCATGGCGGTGTGTTTGCTGCCCGAGATCATTCGTATGGTGAACCCGGCCATTCCGTTTCAGTTCGGGGGCACCTCGCTGTTGATCATCGTGGTCGGCGTGATGGATTTCGTGGCGCAGGCGTCATCGCACATGATGTCGCAGCAATATGAGGGCCTGATGAAAAAGGCCAGCCTTCGCGGCATTGGAGCTAAGAAATGAAAGTTCGTCCTTCGGTTAAAAAGATTTGTAAGAACTGCAAAGTTGTGCGGCGCCGCGGCGTCGTCTACATCATTTGCTCGTCCGATGCCCGGCACAAGCAGCGTCAGGGCTAGCGGCCGGCAGTTGGGGGCTAGTGATTTGATCTTTAGGGGTTTTTCTAATATACTACCGCGCTTTTTTCCGTGGGCACGGGTGGAGAGATAGATGGCGCGTATCGCCGGCATCAACATACCGATGAACAAGCATGTGGTCATCGGTCTAACCCACATTTTTGGCATCGGCAACAGCCGTGCGCTGCGCATTTGCGATGCCGCCGGGGTGAAGTACCACGTCAAAGTGAAGGATTTGACCGATGCCGAAGTGGCCTCGCTGCGCTCGCAGGTGGCGAAATTCGCGGTCGAAGGCGACTTGCGCCGCGAAGTGTCGATGAACATCAAGCGCCTGATGGATTTGGGCTGCTATCGGGGCATCCGGCATCGCAAGGGCTTGCCGCTGCGCGGGCAGCGCACCCGCACCAACGCGCGCACGCGCAAGGGTCCGCGCAAGCAAGCGGTCAAGATGAACGCGCCGCCGGGCAAGGTTTGAGAATTTTTTTCGGGCGGGGTCGCCTCGACCCCAATACGGCGCGCAGCGCATAGGAAATCATGGCTGACCAGAAACAGAACGCAAATCAGAGCGGCGCAGCCGCGACCGCGGCCACGGCCGCCGGGGGCAAGCCTGTACGCAAGAAAGTGCGCAAGAACGTGCTTGATGCGATCGCGCACGTGCATGCGTCGTTCAACAACACCATCATTACGATCACCGATCGGCAGGGCAACACCTTGTCGTGGGCGACTTCCGGCGGCTGCGGGTATCGCGGCTCGCGTAAATCGACGCCGTTCGCGGCGCAGGTTGCGGCCGAGCGCGCCGGCACCGCGGCGCAGGAGCATGGCGTAAAGAACGTGGAAGTCCGGGTAATGGGTCCCGGCCCGGGCCGTGAGTCCGCGGTGCGGGCATTGAACGGCTGCGGCCTGAAGATCACCAACATCGAAGACGTCACGCCGATTCCGCATAACGGATGCCGTCCACCCAAGAAGCGGCGCGTCTAATGGCAAAATATACCGGTCCGAAGTGCAAACTGTCGCGTCGCGAGGGAACCGATCTGTTCCTGAAGAGCGGCGTGAAGCCCCTGGAGTCGAAGTGCAAGCTCGAAGTGCCGCCGGGCGGCGTGAAGAGCGAGCGCAAGCAGCGCTTGTCGGAATATGGACTGCAGTTGCGCGAGAAGCAGAAGCTGCGCCGCATGTACGGCGTCCTCGAGCGGCAATTCCGCAACTACTATCAGAAGGCGGCAGGCCGTCCGGGCGCCACGGGCGAAACATTGCTGCAATTCTTGGAATGCCGTTTGGACAATGTCGTGTATCGCATGGGCTTCGCGGCGACTCGCGCCGAAGCTCGCCAGCTGGTGAGCCACAAGGGCGTGGCGGTGAATGACAAGCTGGTCAATATCGCTTCTTATCAGTGCAAGGCAGGCGATGTGATCAACCTGCGGGAGCGCGCCAAGAAGCAGAGCCGTGTGACCGCCGCACTCACGATCGCCGCACAAGTCGGCTTTCCCGACTGGGTTGAAGTAGACGACAAGAAGTTTTCGGGAATTTTGAAGTCGGTTCCCGATCGGCAGGAAATTCTGCCCGACATCAACGAGAGCTTGGTCGTCGAGTTGTATTCCAAGTAACGCACCGCAGCTTCAGCTGCGTTGTCCCCGGTTAGTCAACGAGGGTATTCCATGCAGGGATCGATCAATGAATTCTTAAAGCCGCGGGTCGTCAAGGTACAGCCCGTGTCGCCGCGTCACGCGCGCATCGTCATTGAACCGTTCGAACGCGGTTTTGGCCACACCCTGGGCAATGCCCTGCGGCGCGTGCTGCTGTCCTCATTGCCGGGGGCAGCCATCACCGAGATTGAAATCGAGGGTGTGCTGCATGAGTACACGGCCATCGAGGGTGTGCAGGAAGACGTGGTCGACATTCTGCTGAATCTCAAGGCAGTGGCGATCCGCATGCATACGCGCGACGTTGCCGAAGTACGGCTGCACAAGAAAGGTCCCGGACCCGTGACCGCCGGAGATATTGCCGGCGATCACGACATCGAGATTTTGAATCCGGATCTGGTCATCGCAAATTTGACCAAAGCCGGCGAATTGTCGATGTCGCTGAAAGTCGAGCGCGGCCGCGGTTATCGTCCGGCGGCGCAGCGCATGGCTTTCGAGGAACAGACGCGCGCGATCGGCCGTCTGCAGTTGGACGCATCGTTCAGCCCCGTGCGCAAGGTGACCTATAATGTCGAGAGTGCGCGCGTCGAGCAGCGTACCGACCTGGACAAGCTGATTTTGGATATCGAGACCAACGGCACAATCGATCCGGAAGAGGCGATTCGCCGCGCCGGCGGGATACTCAAGGACCAGCTGTCGGTATTCGTCGATCTGCAGGGCCAGGACGAGTCGACCACCAAGGCCACGGAAACCCAGTTCGATCCGATTTTGCTGCGTCCTGTCGACGAGCTGGAGCTCACCGTGCGCAGCGCCAACTGCCTGAAGGCCGAAAACATTCATTACATCGGCGATCTGGTCCAGCGCACGGAAGTCGAATTGCTGCGCACGCCGAATCTAGGCAAGAAATCGCTGACCGAAATCAAAGAGGTTCTGGAGAGCCACGGCTTGACATTGGGTATGCGCATCGACAATTGGCCGCCGCCGGGATTGAAGCGCGACGACGAGCGCGACGGCATTTGAGGATATAGAGACAATGCGTCACAGAAACAGCGGGCGTCAGCTATCGCGTAATGCCTCCCATCGTCACGCGATGTTGCGCAACATGGCCACCTCGCTGCTGCGGCACGAGACCATTCGCACCACGGTGCCGAAGGCCAAGGAGCTGCGCCGGGTGGTCGAGCCGCTGATCACCCTGGCCAGGGTTGATTCGATCGCCATGCGCCGCTTGGCGTACGCGCGGTTGCGCGATGTGAGCGTCGTCGAGAAATTATTCGACGATCTGGGCCCGCGTTTCAAGGCGCGCGGCGGCGGCTATACGCGCATTCTCAAGATGGAACCGCGGCCGGGCGATTCGGCCGACATGGCATTGATGCAATTGGTGGATTCGGCGCCGGTGGCGACCGAAAAGAAGGAAGAACCCAAGGCTGCCAAGGCGCCGAAGGCCCCGAAAGCGCCCAAGGCCGCCAAGCCGGCGAAGGAGCCGAAAGCGGCCAAGGCGCCAAAGAAGTCCAAGAAGACCGCCGCGGCGGCTGAGGAAAGCGAAAAAGCCGCCAAACCGAAGCGCCGCAAGGCCAAGGTCTGACCGGGCCGCTGTAAAAATTTCAACCCGCGGCTGGGCTCAAGCGCACCGGGCAAACGCGTCGCGCGTCATGTTTTCCGGCTTCGAGCTCGTCGTCACGACATTGTCCTCGATGCGAATTCCGCCGTAGGGTTTGAATTCCTCGACCACGGACCAATCGATGTGCGTACGTCGAGCGTCCGCGTTGGCCGCGGCCAACAGCGAATCGATGAAGTACAGTCCAGGCTCCACCGTGACCACCACTCCGGGTTCGAGCATGCGCGTGAGGCGCAAGTAAGGGTGGCCGGGCGGCCGCTCACGTTCGTGACCTTTGTCATCGCCCATCACGCCGCCCACATCGTGTACTTGCAGCCCCAGCAGGTGCCCGATGCCGTGCGGAAAGAACACGCTGGTGACCCCTGATTCCAAGGCGGCCTGCCCGGCTAATTTGGTGAGGCCGATCTCGAGCATGACATCCCCCAAGATGCGGTGCGCCGAGAGGTGCACTTCGCGATAGTCGCGGCCGGCGACGATCTCGCCGCACAGCTGCTGTTGCGCCCCATCCATGGCCTGCACCAGATCCGCAAATCGCCCGGGACGCTGCGCGTAGGTGCGGGTGATATCGGCGGCATAGCCGCGATACTGCGCGCCCGCATCTATCAGGAAGGAACGCAGCGGCGAGGGCGATACGCGCTCGAGGTGCTGGTAGTGCAGGACCGCGGCATTTTCGTTGTACGCCACGATGTTGTTGTACGGCATTTCCTCCTCGCGCTGCGCGCACGCTGCCAAATAGCCCATATGCGCTTCGTATTCGGAGCCTCCGCGGCGAAACACCGCCAGTGCCGCGCGGTGGCCGCGCGCGCCAAGTTCGCTTGCCAGGCGCATGCAGGCAAGCTCATAGGGGGTTTTCACGGCGCGGTCGTAGTCAAGTCGTGCCAGCAGTTCCGGCGGATTGAGGCTCGCGGAACCCAGGCCGGGAAGCACGTCGCGATCGGAGCCGATGACGGCGACGCGGCCGAGTTTGGCCCAATGAGCGCCGGCGTTCGCGTCGTCATCCATGGCGATCAAATCCACGCAGGCGGTCCAGGGCGCCTGCGGCATCCTGGCGGGTTTATGCCAAAAATCGTTGGGTTGGTAAAACAAAACTCGCGGACGGGCGCCCGGCGAATAGATCAGAACGCAGCGCGGATTGTCCACTATCGGGACCCAAGCCTTGAATTGCGGATTCACCTTGAAAGGATAGTCTTGGTCGTCCAGAAACTGGATCGGCGGGCGCCCCGCATGGATCACCAATGCATCAAAGCCAGTGGCGCCCAAGGACCGGTCGGTGCGGTGCATAAGCGTCGTCAAATGCGCTGCATAAAGCTGATCGGGTCTTAAATCGCTCACATTTCCTCCGTCATCGAGCGGGCGATGAAGTTTAACCCCCACCGGTACTTGGAGGCGCGTGTGGACGCGAAAGAGGTATGAAAGTGAGGCAAAACACTCTAAAATCCGTTCCGACACTTGGGTGAAGGCCCAAAACAACACGCTCGGCCTAAATATTTATCCTTAAAATTTCTGGGGTATCGATAGATGAAGACCAAACTTGCTTTAAGCGCCTTTGTCGCTGCATTCATGCTGAGTGCCTGCGGCAGCAAGACCGAGGCTCCTGCCCCGGCCGCTGCTGAGCCTCCTCCTGCCGCCGCGCCGGCCGCGCCCGCTGCTGATTCGGCTGCTGCTGCCAGCGCCGCTGCCGATGCAGCTGCCAGTGCAGCATCAGCTGCGAAGCCGTAATTCGCTTACGCAGTTGAACCCACACGCCCGGGCGGGCTGCCATCAGGCATGTTCGTCCGGGCTGTGTATTTTCAAGCATTGAGGATGCAGTTTCGTTGCTCGTCAGTATTCGCGATGTCGGACGTTCGAAGCAGGATCGCCAGTGGATCCAGAGTGTCTACGGCGAATACATCGACTCCTTAGCCGACTTGAACACCGGTTTATTTTCGGTTCTCAGCGCGGGTAGTCCGCATCAAGACGAGATTTTCGCGAACTGGTTCTCCAACGATCACTCGCATCCGCTGCTGATTCTCAAAGGCCGCGATACCGTGGGCTTCGCGCTGGTTACGCGTCCGCGTATTCCGGCGGCGGGTGAAAAAAAGGCAAACTATAGGATGTCCGAGTTCTTCGTGCGCAATCAGCATCGCAGAGCGGGCATTGGACGCGACGCCGCGACTTTGATTTTCGATCGATTTGCCGGCGAATGGGAAATCGTCGAGTATCTGCGGCATCCCGGCTCGGTGGCATTTTGGCGCCATGTGATAACCCGGTATTGCGCCGGACACTACACCGAACGGTCGCAGAACGGCGAGGTGCGGCAGCGCTTCAGGAGCCGGGCCGCAAGATAATCGATTATTACCCTCAAGAATGACCGGCCGCGGTCGATCCAGTAGGTCTTGTGCAGCCCGCAAGCAACGCCGAATTTGATTTTATCCGTACCCTGGCCGCCGATTTGTCGCGCGGCCATGTCGATCTTCCGTCATTTCCCGAGATAGCCGTAAAAGTCAGGCGCGTCCTGGCGGACGCCAAGTCCTCGACGGATCAGGTTGTCCGGGTGGTGGGATCGGAGCCGGCCCTGGCGGCACGGCTGCTGCGCATTGCGAATTCCGCGTCGATCAATCGCAGCGGGCGCGCGGTAACGGATCTGCGCACGGCGATCAATCGCATCGGCTACAACATGGTGCGCAGCGCCTCGATGTCCTTCGCGATGAATCAGATCCGCAACGGCAACAAATTGGCGAGCCTGGCGCCCCATCTGAACGATCTTTGGGAGCGCAGCACCTATGTGGCCGCATATGCCTTCGTGCTGGCGAGAACCTGCAGCAAGGTCAATCCGGACGAGGCCATGCTGACGGGGATGATGCACGGCATCGGCAAACTCTACATATTGACGCGCGCCGCTGCGCATCCGGAACTGTTTGCCAGCGAAAGCGCGCTGAATGACATCATCAACCAATGGTATCCGAGCATCGGCAAAGCGATTCTGGAGAATTGGGATTTTTCCGAATCGATGGTGCACGCGGTGGGACAGGAGGATTTCTCGCGGCCCGAGGGGGACGCGCCGAATTTGACCGACGTGGTCGGCGTCGCCGTTCTGATGGCCTCGTACGGCACGGATATCGCCGGCCTGGAAAGCGCATTGAAAGACCTCACCGCCGCGTGGCGGCTTGGTATGAGCGAATCGAAAACACTGGCAGTGATGCAGGATTCCGCGGCGGAAATTACCGCGCTCAGCCAAGCCTTGGCCAACTAGTACTGCAGCACGCGCGGGTCAGGACGCGCGCTCGGCCGCGAACGCCGCGGCCACGTAATCCACATTGTGCGGCATGATGCCGGCCAAATTCATGCGGCTGTCTGCGGTCATGTATATGTGATGTCTCTCGCGCAGCCGATCAACTGCCTGCGCGGACACGCCGAGCAGCGAAAACATGCCGCGCTGCGCGCGTATGAAGTCGAACGAGCCATCGCCCGCCGCAGCCGAAAGCCGCTGCGCCAGCAATGCGCGCATTTCCTGAATCCGCGTGCGCATGGCGTCGAGTTCCCGGACCCAATCGGCCCGCAGCGCCGGGTCCGCGAAGATCCGTGCGGCAACCGCCGCGCCATGATCCGGCGGCATCGAATACATGCCGCGCGCGATTTGCAGCGTATGACTCAAGACCGCATCGGAGCGGGCTGCGTTTTCGCTGACGACCACAAGCGCGCCAACGCGCTCACGATACAAACCCAAGTTCTTGGAAAACGATACCGCGATCAACGCTTCCGGCACACGTTGCGCAACCATGCGCACAGCGGCGGCGTCGCCGTCGAGCGAGGCAGCAAATCCCTGATACGCCAGGTCCAGAAACGGAATCAGCCCGCGACGCTGCAGCAGCTCGGCCACTGCCTGCCACTGATCGGGTTGCAGGTCCGCGCCGGTGGGATTGTGGCAACAGGCATGAATCAGAACCACATCGCCCGCGGGCGCCTTTTCGAGGCTTTGCATCATCGCCTCGAAGCGCAGCTCATGGGCGCGCGGATCGTAATAGGGATAGCGCTCGAGCCTAAGACCGGCACTTCCCAACAGCGGCGAGTGATTGCCCCAGGTGGGATCGCTCAGGCGCACCGCGGCAGCAGGTGCGGCCGCTCGAATCAGCTCTGCACCCAGCCGCAAGGCGCCGCATCCGCCCGGCGTCTGCACGGTGCTTACGCGCCGATCGCGGCACGCTGCGTGCGCCGCGCCAAGCACCAATTCCTGCACTGCGCTGTTGAATTCCTCGCGGCCCGCGGCGGCCACGTAGGATTTGGTGGTTTGAGCGGCCAAAACCTCCTTTTCCGACCTGCGGACGCAATCCAGGATGGGTGTATTGCCGCTAAGGTCGCGGTACACACCCACCCCAAGGTCGACCTTTTGGGCATTGGGATCGGCTCGATATTTCGCCATCAGTCCGAGAATCGCATCGGCGCTCAAGCGCTCAAGTTGTTGAAACAAAAGTTAATGCCCCTGTCTTGATTTTAAGGCCATTATAGGCCACTCCACCCGAGGAGCCGGGCAAGTCCGTCTCCATTAGAAGACAGGTGTCCGATGACATATGGCGGCGTTAGCGTGTACGCTTCAGCCACTTACTAGCCGGAGAATTATCTTATGGCGCTTTGGAAAGAAAACCCCACGCCCGCCCCCGCGGGTTCATCCGTTCCTACATCGGCGACGGCGCTGGACAGAAGTGGACTGGAACGCAGCATCGGCGATTCGGGATTGGCTGTCTCGCCGCGCCGCCCGACCCCCAAAACGGCAGTCGAGGGCGGGGAATCCGTGATTGCCTCGGGGCTGTCGATCGAGGGGAAGATCGAGGGTTCGGGAAATGTGCGAATGGCCGGCCGCTTCAAAGGCGACGTTCGCATCGACGGCAATTTCAGCATGGATTCCGGCGCGCATCTGACCGGTCAAGTGTTGGCGGGCATCGTGGTAGTCGGCGGCGAATTGCAGGGTAATATCGAATCCGCGAAACGGGTCGACGTGCTCGAGGGCGGCGTCATTGTCGGCGACGTGAAGGCTGGATCAATAACCGTCGCCGCCGGTTCGCGCATGCGCGGCCATGTCGAATTTGGCTGGGAAGATGACAAAGGCAAGAAAACGGGCTCGGTGAGCAACGGCAGCTAGGGGCCTTCTAATGAGCGTGGCGCGCCAGAGCTCCGTGGGCGCAACCCGGGTATGTCCGCACTGCAAGGCGGTGGTTTTGCAGAGCGCCAACATATGCCCGGGATGCCAACATCACCTGCGCTTCAATACCGTCAACGCGGAGCCGCAGACCAAGACGGTTTCCGCAATGCGCATCGAGGGCTCGATTCATCACGCCGGGCGCGGCGAACAATGCGAATACTGCGTCGTCGTGTCGATCACCAACCAGCAGGGCGAGAAGATCGCCCGCAATGTCGTTGGAGTCGGCGCGCTGCAGCCGGGCGAGAAGCACCAATATAGTTTTTCGGTCGAATTGATGCCGGTCCGCACCGCCCCGAAGGTTCCGCCGCCGAAGGATGCGCTGCCGAAGGATCCGCCCCCCAAAGCTCCACTCCCGAAGGCTCCGCCGCCGAAGGTTTCGCCGCCGAAGGATCCGCGGAGCTGATCCGATCTTGAAAAAACTCGCCGCCCTGAGCTTGCCAGCCGCGCTGCTCTGCGCGCTTGGCTCCCAAGTTTCGTGGCCCGCCCAGCCCGACAGCGACGCCGCATCGCAAAAGAATGCGCACGACATCTTCAAACAGCTCATCGAAATCAACACCACCGATTCCGTCGGCAGCACCACCGTCGCGGCGCAAGCCATGGCGCAGCGACTGTTGGACGCGGGGTTCGCCAAGGCCGACGTCGTAGTCCTCGGCCCCAATGATCGCAAGGGCAACATGGTCGCACGCTATCGAGG
>Ga0210410_10002636_pt1 | contig 16050 bp, 17 predicted proteins | sample IncBWC4MmetaG_FD_161058 | JGI IMG/M metagenome (GOLD analysis project Ga0210410, IMG submission 161058) | Forest soil microbial communities from Barre Woods Harvard Forest LTER site, Petersham, Massachusetts, United States - Inc-BW-C-4-M | ecosystem: Environmental > Terrestrial > Soil >... | reverse complement strand
CGGCGGAAAAAGCGCTCGGAAAGATCGACATCCTGGTCAATAACGCGGGCGTTTACGAATTCGCGCCGCTGGAGGATGTGGCCGAGCAGCAATTTCACCGAATGTTCGATACGAACGTTCTTGGAATACTCCTCACAACTCAAATCGCGCTGAAACATTTCAATTCGAACGGCGGCAGCATCATCAACATCAGCTCGCTCGCCAGCTCCCTCACTCCGCCGACTGCGGTCGTCTACAACGCGACCAAGGGCGCGGTCGATGCGATCACGCGGACGCTGGCAAAGGAACTTGGTCCGCGAAAAATCCGGGTGAACTCAATCAATCCCGGCATGGTGATGACCGAAGGCGTTGTCGCTGGCGGATTTCACGAGAGCGAGTTTCGGACGGTTTTGGAATCGCAAACGCCGCTCGGTCGAATTGGTCAGACCGACGACATCGCGCCGGCGGCAGTTTTTTTCGCGTCGGACGATTCCAAGTGGGTCACCGGCGAAACGCTGCTCATCGCGGGAGGTCTTCGTTAGGCAATACGGAAAGGATTTTAAAATGTTATTCCGAAAAGCGGAGGCGCGGTGGAAAGGAAATCTCACCAAGGGCGACGGACGGCTCAGCGTCGGCAGTGGCGCAGTTGATGTGCCTTACTCGCTGAAGTCCCGTTTGGAGAACGGCCAATCGGCCACAAATCCGGAGGAACTGCTCGGCGCGGCGCACGCCGGATGTTTCACGATGGCGCTGGCGGCGCAGTTGTCCGGGGCGGGTTTCACGCCGAAGGAGATTCAGACTGAGGCAAAGGTCTCATTCGATAAAGTCGGCGACGCCTTCGCAATTACGCGAGTCGATCTTCAAACCTCGGCCGACGTGGCCGGGATCGACGACGCGACATTTCAGGCGTTGGCCGCGGACGCGAAAAAGAACTGCCCGGTCTCAAAGGCGCTGGCGGCAATCGATATTGGATTGAAAGCAACGCTCAAACAAACGGAGCACGCTCCGGCGGTAGCGGTGGAAAAGGATTAAGCAATGCAACAATCGAAATACAATTTCACAAGGAGGACGGCAGGAAAGGAAAAGTTATGAAAACTAAATTGATAGCAGTCACGCTGCTTGCGAGCGCGGCGTTGATTATACCAGCGTTCGCTGGCGGTCAGCACGGCGGAGGAGGCGGTGGCGGTGGAAGTTTCGGCGGAGGCGGTCGAGCTGCCGCTCGTGGCGGTGGCGGTCCATCGTTCGGCTCCATGCCGGCCGGACGTTTCGGCGGTGGCCCGGGATTTCGTTCGATGCCGATGCAAAGCTTCGGCGGAGGGCGAATGGTTTATTCGGGACAACGCTTCTCATCGGTTGGGATGCGCTCCCCGAGGTCGATGGAGTTCCGTCCGCAATCCATTCGTTCGAATGCGGTCGGATCGATCGGTTCGAATCAGGTCGCGCGCGGAAATATCAATCGCGTTAATCGTTCGAACCAATTCGCGGGAAATCGATCTACTACGAATCTGAGACGCGACGGAAATGGCGCGGGTCAAGTGCGAAACGGAAACGCGAATCTTCGTTCGGATTGGCGAAACCACGTCTTCGCCCAACATTCGGCGAACTGGCACCGCGATTGGGACCGTCACCACGACCATTCTTTCCACGGTCATCGCTTCGTCTTCTTCGACGGATTCTGGTGGGGGTTTGATCTCGGCTTCGATCCGTGGTGGCCGTATTGGTACTACCCGTACGACAATTACGGTTACGATTACTATCCGTATCAGTACGGCTACGACCCGGGTTATTACGATTCAGGCGCTTACCAAAACGAAGAGTATTACGGTCAGAACGGTTACGGCGACGAGTACGCGAACTCAACCGTTGCAGCCGCGCAACAGCGGCTCGCGCGCGAGGGTTATTATCGCGGACAAATCGACGGGGTCGTCGGTCCGGAAACAACGCGCGCTGTTGCACGTTATCAAAACAGTCACGGCCTTCGCGCGACCGGCGCTCTGACGACGGACACGCTCGAAGCGTTGGGATTGCGTCCAAGTTAGAAGGAGAGCCGTAAAACACTGGGAGTCGGTTCATGACAACTCTTCCAAAAATACTCACGAGCAAAATCGCACTCTTCAATGGCACGGGCTGGGACGTCGCATTCTGGTTCGCCGTCCTCAGCCCTGTGCTCGGGATTCTGGCCGGCTTTCTCGCCCTGTTCTTGTTTTACCGCTGACAACAACGAAGCGGAGACGAGTGAAGCCGAACAAAAAGATGGACGGTGCGCGGCGAAATCTGACGCACAAATGGCGAGAAGTATTTCGTCGCCGCCGAGTGCACGATCCAATGCTGGTGCTCAACATGTCGATCTTCAATTCGGGCAGCGGCTGGACCGAGATTTTCAGTCCGTTGAAAGCGCGCGAAAACGTTGAATGAGAAGCCAAACGCCGCACCCAGGAACGATTTAGGAATGTAACACAAATGAAACGTGACAAGCTGCGCTTTAAGTCTTCGAATTGGCGAAGGCCGGCGCGGTCTGATGGTCAAAAAACAATGGAGCGTAGCATGATCAAACCTAGCTTGAGAAAAACGACGGAACTTACCCAGAGACGCGATGCGCCGCTGGCGACACGGACAGATCTGAAAGCAGCCGGGGTAAAGGACATTGCCGGCGCCATGAACGCGATCCTCGCGGACGTGTTCGCGCTTTATCTGAAGACGAAAAGCTTCCACTGGCACATGAGCGGCCCGCACTTCCGCGATTACCATTTGCTGCTCGACGAACAGGCCGATCAGCTTTTCGCGATGACCGATCCGATCGCCGAACGCGTCCGAAAGATTGGCGGAATCACACTGCGGTCGATCGGCCAGATCTCGCGGACTCAGCGTGTCCTGGATAACGACGCGGAGTATGTCGAACCTTTGGACATGCTCGCGGAATTGGCGGATGACAACAAAACGCTCGCGACTCGTTTGCGCCAGGCGCACAACGTTTGCGACAAGCATCGCGACGTCGCGACCGCGAGCCTGATCGAAGTTTGGATCGACGAGACTGAACGGCGGAGCTGGTTTCTGTTCGAGACCACGCGTCGAAGGAACTGATCCAGTTTCTGTAAGAAAATCAGAAAGGAATCCCTGTGGCCTACATCACGGTCGGAAAAGAAAACGAAACTAACATCGACATCTACTACGAAGACCACGGTTCGGGTAAGCCGATCATCTTGATTCACGGATATCCTTTGAGCGGCGCGTCCTGGGAGAAGCAGATGCCGCTGCTGTTGAACGCGGGATATCGAGTGATCACTTACGACCGCAGAGGTTTCGGCAAGTCCAGTCAGCCGACCGAGGGCTACAACTACGACACCTTCGCAGCGGATCTGCAACAACTGATCACGCAGCTCAAGCTTCAAGATGTGACGTTGGTGGGGTTCTCGATGGGCGGCGGAGAAATCGCGCGTTACTTCGGAAAATACGGTTCCAAGGGTGTGAGCAAGGCAGTATTCATTAGCTCAGTGCCTCCGTTCTTGCTCAAAACCGCTGATAACCCCGAGGGCGTCGATGCCAGCGTATTTGAGGGAATCAAAAAGGCGGTGGCCGCGGATCGTTACGCATTCTTCACCGACTTCTTTAAGAACTTTTACAATACCGATCTCTATTTAGGTAAGCGTGTGAGCGATGATGTCTTGCACGCCAGTTGGAATCTTGCTGCCGGATCATCCGCGACCGCCAGCCTGGCCTGCGTTCCAACTTGGCTGGAGGATTTCCGCGAGGATTTGAAACGCGTGGATGTGCCGGCATTAGTGATTCACGGCGATGACGATCGCATTGTTCCTTCGTCAGCGGCGGGACAGCGGACGGCAAAACTAGTCAAAGGTGCCAAGCTGGTTGTGATCAAAGGCGGCCCGCACTGCATTCCCTGGACGCACGCTGACGAGGTGAACGCCGCGTTGCTCGAATTTCTGAAAAACTGACCGTCCAACGCAACAAAGAATTGCTCGCTTTCGGCATATCGTAGTCTCACGCTCATGCACAGGAATAGCCGCCGTATGATTGGTCAGCGATTATCGATTCTTGCGATATTTGTCGCGGCGTTGCTCGTTGTTCTTTTGTTTGACGCCGGTTGCTCGCGCAAAGCGCCGCAAGCTGGTCCGGCTGCGCCTGAAGTTCAGGTGACGACGGTGCAACCGCGCGACGTGCCGCGTGTGCTCGAACGTGTTGCGACGCTCGACGGATTCATTAACGCCAACATCAACGCGCAGGTGCAGGGCTACATTGTCTCACGCGATTACAAGGAAGGCAGTATCGTCAAAAAGGGTGACCTTCTTTTTCAAATCGATCCGCGGCCGTTCGAGGCTGCGCTCGCTCAGGCCAAGGGAACTGAAGCGAAAGACCAGGCCAATTGGGCCAAGGCCGATGCGGATCAAAAGCGCGCGGTCGATCTGTTCAACAAGAAGGTGATCAGCGATCAGGAGCGAGATACTGCCACAGCGGCTGCCGGCTCCAGCAAAGCAAACGTCGAAGCGGATGAAGCGGCGGTGAAACAGGCTGAGATCAATCTCGGCTACACGAAAATTACGGCCCCGATTGACGGTGTCGTTGGATTTGCCAACAATCAGGTCGGCGATCTGGTCGGGCCAAGTACGGGACCACTCACAACCATGTCGCAGGTCGATCCGATCAAAGCCAACGTAACGGCGGGCGAGAGTGCATTCACCGATTTCTTTTCGCGCTACCCGGATGCAACCCAACGCGAAGCCCTGCTCAAGAGCATCGATTTCGACTTGATTCTCGGCGACGGCAAGGTCTATCCGCACAAAGGAAAATTTTATGCGCTGGATCGAAACCTCGATCCCAAAACAGGTTCGATTCACTATTACGTAACGTTTCCGAATTCGGACGCCACATTGCGGCCCGGACAATATGGCAAGGTGCGGTTCATACCTGACACGGTGCAGAATGCGCTCGTTGTTCCACAGGAGGCGGTGACCGAATTGCAGGGTAATTTCCAAGTCGCGGTAGTCGATCAAAACAAGGTGAGTATTCGCCCGGTAAAAACGGGCGAAAAGATCGGCGCAATGTTGCAAATTACCGACGGATTGAAGCCCGGAGACAAAGTCGTTGTCGAAGGCGTCCAAAAGGCGCGCGAAGGTTCGACCGTAACGGTGAAAGAGTGGACGCCGCCTGCGAATCAAGTCGCGTCCGACAGTTCACCGGCGCAAAAAAATCCGTAACGCGTAATGTCCGAGTTCTTCGTCAGGCGTCCCATTGTCGCGATTGTTATCGCGATTTTGATGACGTTGATCGGCGGCGTCTGCATTCTCGCGCTGCCGATCGCGCAGTATCCGCAAATCGCGCCGCCGGAAATTCAGGTGCAAACGCACTACACCGGCGCGGACGCGCTCACGATCGAGCAATCAGTTGCGGCGCCGATCGAGCAGCAAATGAGCGGGGTCGACAACATGAACTACATGTACTCGATCAACGCGAACAGCGGCGACATTCGGTTGATCGTGAATTTCGACGTCGCGACCGACCCGAACATCGATCAGGTCCTGACCCAGCTGCGAGTGGCGCAAGCGCAATCGCAATTGCCGGCCGACGTGAACAACTATGGCCTAACGGTTAAGAAATCGGTCACGGCGCCGTTGATGCTGGTTTCGCTCTACTCGCCCAAAGGAACCTACGATAACATTTTCCTCGCGAACTACGGTTACATCAACCTGTTCGATCAGCTCACGCGCCTGCCGGGAATTGGAAGCGTCCAGATTTTCGGTGCCGGCCAATACGCGATGCGCTTGTGGGTGAAGCCGGACCAACTCGCGAAGCTTGGCATTACGGTTCCGGACATCATCACGGCGGTGCAGAAGCAGAACAATGTGAATCCTGCGGGCCAGATAGGAGGCGAACCGATTCCGAGCGGGCAGAAATTTACTTACGCAGTCCGCGCGCAGGGTCGGCTGCAAACGCCCGAGGAATTCGGCGAGATCGTCGTCAGGGCGAATCCGGACGGTTCGTTTGTTCGGGTGAAAGACATCGCGCGGATCGATCTCGGCGCGCAAACTTACAATCTAAGAGGCCGACTAAACGGACAACCCGCGGCCATCCTCGCGCTGTATCAGTTGCCGGGAACCAACGCCGTCAAAGCCGCCCAGGCTGTGCGTAAGTTAATGACCGAAGCGAAGCAGCGCTTTCCGCAGGATATCGATTACGTGGTCTCGCTCGATCAAACGCTCTCCGTCACAGAAGGGATTAGCGAAATTTTGAAGACGGTGTTCGAAGCGCTCGCCCTCGTTGTGCTGGTCGTTTTCATTTTCCTCCAAGGCTGGCGCGCCACCCTGATTCCCCTGTGCGCAGTGCCCGTTTCGTTAGTCGGGACGTTCGTGTTGTTCCCGTTGTTTGGATTCTCGATCAACACGCTTTCACTTTTCGGTCTGGTGCTCGCGATCGGTCTGGTGGTTGACGATGCGATCGTGGTGGTCGAAGCAGTCGAGCGCCACATCGAAGAAGGAATGTCACCGCGTGAGTCAACGCTTCAGGCGATGCGCGAAGTGTCGGCGCCGGTGATCGGTATCGCGCTCGTGCTTTCGGCGGTTTTCATTCCGACAGCGTTTCTCCCCGGCATCACCGGCCGACTATATCAACAGTTCGCGCTCACGATCGCGATCTCGGTTATTTTCTCCGCGTTCAACGCGCTCTCACTCAGTCCTGCGCTTTCATCGTTACTGCTACGGCCGCGAAAGAAAACGCGCGGCCCACTCGGTTGGTTTTATGATCGATTCAATCGGATTTTCGACAGCGCCACCCACGGATATGTGAACTGGTCGCGAGCAGCGATTCGGAAAGCCGTGCTCAGTTTCGCATTGTTGCTCGTTTTGGCGATTGGTGCCGGCTTTTTTGGGAAAAGGTTGCCGAGCGGCTTTTTGCCGGAGGAAGATCAAGGCTACGTTTATCTCGCCCTTCAACTGCCGGACGCATCGTCGCTCGAACGCACCGATCAAGTCTGCCATAAGATCGAGGATTTTCTGAAGCAAACGCCCGGTGTTAAGTACACGACTAGTGTCATCGGATTTAGTCTGCTGAGTTTCGTGCAAAATACTTACAGTGGGTTTTTCTTCGTGACTTTTAAGCCCTGGAGCGAACGCACCAAACCGGAGGAGCAGTACCCGGCAATCAAGGCGCGAATAAATCAATACCTCGGCAGCCTCAGCGAAGGTATCGCGTTCGCGTTTCCGCCACCGGCGATTCCCGGCGTCGGCACATCGGGTGGATTCACTTTTATGCTTGAGGATCGCGCGGGCAAAGACGTCCCGTTTCTCGCGAAAAACGTGAAGACATTTTTGGATGCAGCGCACAAACGGCCGGAGCTCGGCACCTTGATTCCGACATTTTTGCCGAATGTGCCGCAGGTCTTCGTCAACGTCGATCGCGACAAAGTCGTCAAGCAGGGCATCGATCTCACCTCGGTTTATCAAACGCTGCAGACATTCATGGGCGGCTTTTTCGTGAACTACTTCAACCGCTTCGGCCGCACCTGGCAGGTTTACATTGAAGCGGAAGGCGATTATCGAACCGACGCCAAGAATGTCGGCCAGTTTTTCGTTCGCAACGCAAACGGCCAGCCCGTGCCGCTCGATGCGATTTCCACGATCGACAATGTCGCCGGTCCGGAGTTCACGGTGCGTTACAACGAATATCGCGCGGCCCAAATCAACGGAGCCGCCGCGCCTGGTTACAGCTCGTACCAGGCAATGAACGCCCTCGAGGAAACTTTTCGACAAACCATGCCTAACGAAATGGGCTACGATTACCTTGGCCTGTCGTTTCAGGAAAAGAGAGCGCAGGAAGGCGTCTCGCCGACTTTGGTTTTTGGAATGTCGCTCCTGTTTGTGTTTCTGATTCTCGCCGCCCTGTATGAAAGCTGGTCGCTCCCGTTCAGTGTCTTATTAGGGACACCTGTCGCGGTTCTCGGCGCGTTTCTCACGCTCTGGCTGCGCGGGATGGAAAATAATATCTACGCGCAGATCGGATTGATTATGCTCATCGGACTGGCCGCGAAGAACGCCATCTTGATTGTCGAATTCGCCAAAGACGAATACGAAAAAGGCAAACCCCTGCTCGACGCGACACTCGAAGGCGCGCGTTTGCGCTTGCGTCCGATCTTGATGACTTCCCTCGCATTTATTTTCGGAATGCTGCCGTTGTGGTTCGCCAGTGGCTCTGGCGCAGTCGCGCGTCGCATTCTCGGCTCCACCGTTATCGGCGGAATGATCGCCGCCTCGGCCATCGCGATCTTTCTCATTCCGGTGACGTTCTACGTGATCGAGCGCTTCTTCGCCGGTCACGAACAAAAGGCCGAAGCGCCCACGGAACCGAAACCGCCAGCATGATCGACAATCTTCCAGAGCCCATCCGCCTTTACATCGCGGGCGAGAATACCGGTGACGCGAATTTATTCGGCCAATGCTTCGCTGAAGGTGCCGCGGTGCGCGATGAAAATGAAACGCATAGAGGACTGGCTGAGATCAAGAAGTGGAAAGCCGAAACCAAGAAGAAATATCAGCACACGGTCGATCCGCTGAGTGTCTCTGAGGAAGACGGGAGATTCATCGTGACAAATCGACTGACCGGCAACTTTCCGGGAAGTCCAATTGAGCTCGAGTTCGTGTTCACGCTCGACGGCGACAAAATCGTTTCGCTCGAGATTCTTTCGTGAATCCAACTTCGCCAACGCTCAAAAAGAAAGAATAACGCCATGATACTGCACATCTACACGATCATTCACACGCTGCTCAGCCTGGTCGCGATCTTTACCGGCTTCGCCGTTCTATTCGGATTGCTCGCTGGAAATCGCCTCGATGGCTGGACGAAATGGTTCCTTATCACCGCGGTCGCGACCACGGCCACCGGTTTCTTCTTTCCATTTCACGGAATCACGCCCGGGATCAAACTGGGTGTTATTTCGTTAGTCGTTCTGGTGGTTACGATTTACGCGCGCTATGCGAAACATCTCGCCAGCGCGTGGCGCTGGATTTATGCCGTCGGTGCCGTACTCGCTTTGTATTTCAACGTCTTCGTCGCGATCGTGCAGTCGTTTGAAAAAATACCAGCGCTACACGCGATGGCACCGACCCAGACCGAGCAACCATTTAAGCTTACTCAGCTTTCAGTCTTGGGTTTGTTCGTTGTGCTTGGTTTCGTCGCTGCAATTCGATTTCGACCGGCACCAGCCAGCCTTGTCTGAGCGAGTCGGGGCAATTTCGATAAATGATGAGGCCGCAGCCGGATTTCATTCACGAATTCACTCCAGGCAGTTCGCAACGGACGTTGTTGCTGTTGCACGGCACTGGTGGAAACGAGCGCGATCTCATTCCGCTTGGCCACGAACTCGATCCGAACGCCTCGCTGCTTGGTCCGCGCGGCAAAGTGTTGGAGAACGGAATGCCGCGCTTCTTTCGACGTTTGGCTGAAGGCGTTTTCGATCTGGAAGATTTGAAAAAGCGAACGCACGAGCTGGCCGACTTTGTTATCTCGGCCGCGGCGCACTATAAGATCGACGTCAAACACATCGTCGCAGTCGGTTATTCCAACGGTGCCAACATCGCTGCGAGCATGCTTTTACTTCGGCCAGAGACATTAGCGGCGGCGGTATTATTTAGAGCGATGGTGCCGTTACTTCCCGAGACTCAGCCGGACCTTTCGTCCAAGCGGGTGTGGATCGGCGCCGGATCACTCGATTCGATCGTCCCCGCGTCTGAAACGAAGCAACTGGTGGAACTCTTGCGCAGCGCTAAAGCAGACGTGACGATTCGCTTTTTTCAAAGCGGGCACGAGCTTACCAGCGAAGATGTCGATCTTGCGCGGGAATGGTTGACAAGGTCGGTAGATTGAAGTCATGGCGGTAACCACACCAGAGCAGGACGAGCAGTTTTATCGCGACACGGAAGCAGTCGCATTTCCGAAACTCGACGATTATCAATTGTCATTACTTGAACCTTTGGGGCAACGCCGCGTGCTCAAGCGTGGCGATGTCCTTTTCAAAGCCGGTCAGCGCGATCTCGGCTTAACGGTTGTTTTGCGCGGCGAATTGGAAGCAGTCGAGCAGCGCGATGGCACCGAGCAGATTTTGGCGACCGCGCACGAACGCGATTTTGTGGGGGAGGTGTCGATGTTGCAGGGGACGTCAGCTCTCGCCAGCGTCCGCGTCACGTCAGACGAGAGCGAAGTTCTTCATGTGCCGGCGGCGGAACTCCGTCGCGCGCTGGCGGAAATTCCCGGTGTTAGCACCACAATCGTCAACGCATTGATCATGCGGCGGCGGCGTTTGAATCGCGACCGGGAATTCGCCGGCTTTCGCGTCTTAGCGCACAGCATTGATCGTGACGGACATCAGATCGACGATTTTCTCGACAAGAATCACATTCCGCATCGAGTCGTCGACGCCGAGAGCGCGCACGGGCAGGAGATGACGAAGCGCTTTCGCCTAAACGCTCGGGATTTGCCGACGCTGATCACTCCGAGCGGCTCTCCGCTGCGGCGACCGTCGTTACGCGAAGTCGCGCAAGTTGCCGGTTTACTTCGTCCGTTGGCGCGTGAAAATGAAATAGAGATTTTGTCTGACCTGGCAATCGTCGGTGCTGGGCCGGCTGGCCTTGCCGCCGCTGTTTATGCCGCATCGGAAGGATTGAACAGCGTTGTGCTGGAAAGTTATGCGCCTGGTGGGCAGGCGGGATCGTCTTCGTTAATTGAGAATTTCTTTGGATTTCCAACCGGCGTCGCGGGCGGCGATTTGACCTGGCTCGCGCAACTTCAGGCTTATCGATTCGGCGCAAAATTTTCTACCCCGGCCGAGGCGCTGTCGCTCAAATATAATCCGGATGATGAGTATCGCGCTTGTATAGAGATCGAAGGTTGTTCGGCAACTCTGCGCGCAAAAACCGTTTTGATTGCGAGCGGCGCAAATTATCGGCGGCTCGATGCTGAGAACCGGGAAAAATTCGAAGGCATGGGAGTTTATTATGCGGCCACGGCGCTTGAGGGACAGATTTGTCGCAATGAAACCGTGATTGTCGTCGGCAGCGGCAACTCCGCGGGTCAGGCCGCGATGTTTCTCTCGGACGGCGCAAAGAAAGTGCTGCTCGTTATTCGCGGCAACGATATCACCAGCAAAATGTCCGATTACTTGTCTCGTCGCGTGCAATCGCAGAAGAACATCGAGATTCTTTATCGCACCGAGATTCGGCGAATGTCCGGCAATCAAAAACTCGAGGAAGTCGAACTGGAGAACACGAAAACGGGCGAGCGCCAGGTGGTGCGAACACCCGCGGTTTTTTCGATGATCGGTGCAAAGCCTTGCACCGAATGGCTGCCCGCGGGCATCGCGCGTGATGACAAGGGCTTCATCAAGACCGGAACTGCGGTCGCAGATGAACCAGCGTGGCGCGCCAGCAAACATCAACCGACTCCAATGGAGACGAGTCTTCCCGGAATTTTCGCGGCCGGCGACGTGCGGTCCGGATCAGTAAAACGTTGCGCCGCCGCTGTCGGCGAAGGCGGAATGGCCGTCGCTGGCGTCCATCTTCGACTGGCGGCCTCAAACAACAACAATCGTAAATGACTGATCGCGGCTGCCCTCATCTCAATTCGGTCGATCCGGTCAAACAACCGGAAGTTCGCGAATGCGCCGAATGCGTAAAAATCGGCGCACGCTGGGTTCACTTGCGCACTTGCCAACAATGCGGCGTCACTTTGTGCTGCGACAGCTCGCCGAACAAGCACGCCAGTAAACACGCTCACGCATCCCGACATCCCGTGATCGCTTCGGCACAACCGGAAGAACGCTGGTTGTACTGCTACCCGGACGACGCCTTCTGCGAATATTAATTACCACTGCGCGGCAAAAATTCCTCGCGCACAATCTTTCCGTTCTTCACCGTGTAAACACCAACTTCCGATAGTTGGAATCGCTTTTTGGAATTCTTTTCGGTCACGTCGGCATCGTATTGCACCACGAATCGGTCGTGCGCGACGAATGGCCCGTTCGCTTTGAAGCTGTGAACTTGCATGTTCTCCAGCCACCAATCGACTTTCCCCCGCACGCCCTTGATTCCGCTCGTTTCCGGCGAGCTGCCGTCGGTTGTCCGCGCTTCGACGCTGACGATGTCTTGGTCATAGAGCGTGTCGAGCGCTTCATACCAAGCTTGCTTGCGGACCAACTCCACGACTTTCTTTGCGACTTGTTCAGTATTCATTTTCCTCCTTCGTTAGATCGACAGTTACTCGTTGAAGAATTTCTCCAATCGATCGAGCACGCTACTCCAGCCTTCGTTGTGCCGATCGCGCGACGCTTCGCTTGGCAATTTTTCGTGAATCAAACGAACTTCGGTGCCGCCGTCGCGATCCGACAATTCGATTGTGACGATGCTGTTGAACGTTTTCCAATCGTCGTCGTCATCCCATTTCCAGGTAAAAACGATTCTTCGGCCGGGCGTTAGTTCGAGATATTCACCGAACACGCTCATCTCTTCCCCTTCTTGATTCAACAGGTCCCAGCGATATTTGCCGCCAACGCGCGCGTCGGCGGTGAAATTGCGGGTTTGAACGCCCTCCGGTCCCCACCATTCTTTCAGTTGGCCCGGATCGGTCCACGCCGCGTAAACCCGCGCCCGCGGTGCGTTGATGAATCGTTTGATCTCGAGCGATGTTTTCTCTGACGTTCTTGTAGTCATATTTTTTTCGATTATTTCGCGTTTATGTCGGGTTCGATAATTCCAAAAACGTTGCCGGCTGGATCTTCCACGTAAGCGAGCCAGCCGACCTTCGGGATCGCCATTTTCGGGACGCAGATTTTTCCGCCGCGTTGATTGATTTTCTTGATCGTTTGATCGAGCGATTCGACCGCGACTGTGTTCAATGTGCCGGCGCTTTGACCTTCGCGCGGACGCGTCATGCCGCCGTTGATTCCCGGCTGCTTGTCGTCGCCAGTGGTGACGAGCCAGTACTCAATCGGACCGCCCTCAAACTTCTGGAAGTTCCAGCCGAAGACATCCTGGTAAAACGGCCGCACCGCTTCCGGATCGTCCGTGTAAATTTCAAAGTGAGTGACACGATTCATAATATTTTACTTTTCTCCCTTCAAAGAGTCGCGATAGGCGCGAAGTTGCACCAGGCCGGGTCGATCCTCATCCGTCTCATTTGGCTCATCGTGCCAGATCCACCATTTATACGTCGGGGTCTGAGGGTAGCCCTTCGGCGAGTCCTCCCACTCCTCCTGTCGCCCGAGCGCAGTGATGTCGAGGTAGTTCCAGGTGTTCCCCATTTGCTCGTCGCCGCGATTGTTGATGAAGTAGGTGCGGAACACGCCGTCGCTATCACGGATGAACGCATTTGTGCCGTGCCACTCGTCCACGCCGAAGTCCTTGTCGAAGTCGTCCGTTATGGTGTACCAGGGCATCTCCCAACCCATCCGCGCTTTCACGCGGGCGATGTCTTTCTGCGATGCGCGCGAGGCGAACGCGAGCGTGGTGTTGCGAACGTTCAGATGGGCGACGTGCGCGACCTGGTCGGCCACCATGGAGCAGCCAACACAGGCATGCTCGGGCCAACCCTTCACGCCGGGTTCAAGGAACGCGCGATAGACGATCAGCTGACGGCGGCCCTCGAACAGGTCGAGCAGGCCCACTTTGCCTTTGGGTCCGTCGAACTTGTAATTCTTTTTTACGGCCAGCCACGGCATCCGGCGACGCTCGGCCGCCAGCGCGTCACGGGCGCGGGTCAACTCCTTCTCCTTCACGAGCAGTTGCTGGCATGCAGCCTCCCACTCCTGCGCTGAAACGATCGGCGGTGTCTTCATTTTCGGTTCCTCTGATTTTCTCTTTGTTTCTTTCGTGTAAAAAATTTCGCGAGTGCGAATGTGGTCAACCCGCCGCTCGAAGTCGCGCCGATTGCGACCAAAACGAGATTGGCGAAGCACGCGGGACACATGATTACTTATTTCCTTTCTTGGCTTTGTTTGTTTTCTCCAAGTATTCGGCCAGGCGATCGAGCGATCCTTCCCAGAACTTTCGATATTCCTCGACCCATTCCGCGGCTTGCTTGAGCGGTGTGGCTTGCAATCGCATTTCGTGCACTCTTCCGTAACGGCGACGCCGGAGAAGTCCTGCTTTTTCCAGCACCCGTAAATGTTTTGAGACGGCTGGCAACGACATCGCATGCGGGCGGGCGAGATGAGTGACGCGTTTATCTCCGCGGGCGAGGTGGGCGAGGATTTGCCGTCGGGTCGGATCGGCCAGCGCGGCGAAGGTTCGGTTTAAGGTGGCTGAGTTATATTTAACCATCTGGTTAAATATCTAACAAAATGTTTGCAGATGCAAATATTTTTTTGTTCTCATCAAACCAGCCCGGGCCGCGCTGTCATTGCGGCCGTGTTTTTGCCCGGATCTTGACCGAACCGTCTTTTCTCGGCTGAGCAATCGGATTTGATGGAGCGCCGGTTGCAGGGGCGGACAGACCGGTGCCGGATTTGGATTGAACAAGGGCAATGTCGGAGCTGTTGATCAATCCATTGACGGTGACGTCCTCTCGGAAGTTACTGGATGTCACCGGTTGTCCCGATTGCGATTGTGTCTGGGCGATATCGCTCGAATTCACGGTGCCATTGCCGGTGGTGTCGCCGACGAGGATGGACATGGGAATCGAGACATCACTCGTTGCCGTGCCGTCGTTGACCGCGAAAAGAGTCACTTGAATGGTTTGCGCGTTAGTGACGCCAGTAAGATTCACGAACACCTGATTTCCGCTCGTACTCGTGCTCGCGGCTGTGCCAGTACCTTGGGTGACCTGCGCACTCGAAAATATCACTGGGCCGCCGAACGTGATCACCATTTGATAATCGTTGGTCGTTCCGCCGCTGCGGCATTCGACTCCAGGAGGCCCAACCAGCGGCAGTCCGATATCAAATGTGCCCGCGTTGCCGTGTATCTTTCTGGAGACGGCATTGATCGCACTGAACTTCGTGATGAGACCGAAGGTATCCTTTTCATCCACGCCACCGCTCTGGCCCGCCGCCGTAGCAGTAACATTGCCATAATTGTAAACGCGCGAAACCGAATCGCCGGTGAGGCCTGTGCCGTCCAGCTCCTGATCAAGCGGGGGAACTTCGACCCCGCCTTGCACATTGCGCACATCGAGGAGCAAGTTCCCTTTCGCTGGATCGTAGAAGAAAGGCGTAGTGAAAATGACTACCACCTCGAAATTCTTCGGGTCGCCCGTGAACGTGATGGCGGTTTGGAACGGGCCGGAAAATACCTGGGTATCGTCGGGGCCGACGTTATCGGAGAATTTAGAGCTCAAGCCATCCGGCGCTTTACTGGTTGTGGAAAGATTGACCTGCAATTGTGGCGTGGTGGCGGTAAAAGGAACACCCGGTCCATGACCGCGAAAGGCGATTCGATTAATCAAGCCGCCGCCCGGGTTTAATCGACTGAACTGACTGGCGTCGAAGACCTGCTGGTATCGAATTGGTTGCGAAGAAAAAAGCGGAAACAGGTTTCCGGTGTTTCCCTGCACGCTGGTCCACTGATTGGGCACGACCAAAGGACCGGCAAAAATCTGCGTCGTGAAAATATCGCTGACCGGCAGCCGGTTGAGCGAAGCGCCGATGTGCGCCAAACCGTAAATGTCTTCAATCGTTGAGAGCACGTTGTAATGGTCCATCGCCGTGCCGGTTGGGGTTTGTATCCCTGGATCAGTCGTTGCTACGTCGGGATTGTTCGCATTCAGATTCGCCTCGGTATAATTGCCGGACTTGACTTTGGCGCCGGCAAAGATGGTTGGAACCTGATTCGTCGCAGTGTTGTCGCCGTCCTCGTCCCAGGTCACAATGAGCAAACTGTTGTGCGTCATCGCCCACGGCAGGTAGGTGTCGATAATGTTTGCTTTCAACCAATCGTCCGCTTGTTGAATTGTGCCATCGTGCATGTCGTAGGTCTGATCGGGGACGACAAACGCGACCGTCGGCAGATTGGTGAAACCTCCCGGACTGTTGGCGATGGCTTGAAAAGTTGTGAACGGTTGATTCGTCGTGGACGGCAATTG
>Ga0210410_10002635_pt1 | contig 16052 bp, 16 predicted proteins | sample IncBWC4MmetaG_FD_161058 | JGI IMG/M metagenome (GOLD analysis project Ga0210410, IMG submission 161058) | Forest soil microbial communities from Barre Woods Harvard Forest LTER site, Petersham, Massachusetts, United States - Inc-BW-C-4-M | ecosystem: Environmental > Terrestrial > Soil >... | reverse complement strand
CGCTCACCGCAAACTTTTCGTACGAAAGTCGTAAACTTCTGTTTGGATCTGCAAGATGAAGCACGCGACTATGACGATCCACATACGCCTGGCTGTTTCCGCAGACATTCCTGTACTGCGAACGCTGATTGATGCCTCCGTCCGCGGATTGCAGAAGGGGGACTACACTCCATCCCAGATAGAAAGCGCGCTGGCGACGGTGTATGGCGTGGATACCCAACTCATCGCCGATGGAACCTATTTTGTCGCGGAAGACGAATCAGATGCGGGCGCGCCCCCCCTTATTGTGGGCTGCGGCGGCTGGAGCAAACGTAAGACTCTTTACGGCGGCGACCAGTGGACGGGCCGCGAGGCGGCGCTGCTCGACCCGCAACGCGACGCCGCCAAGATTCGTGCCTTCTTCATCCACCCTTCATGGATCCGACGCGGCATCGGCACCATGATCCTCGAGGCCTGCGAAAACGCTGCCGTTGCTTCCGGCTTTGTCCGTTTTGAAATGGGTGCAACCCTCACCGGAGTGCTGCTCTACCAGGCCCGTGGCTATGTGGCGATCGAAAATCTCGAGGTCCCGCTGGGGAATGGAGAATCGCTGCCCATCGTCCGCATGGAAAAGCAGATAACCAAGCCGGTTTTGTAGAGCGGGCTTTCATTCAAACCTGCTGAATCTGGACTGCCGTCACCACGCAATACAATTGTAGGAAGCCTTTCCGACCACTATCATGCCCCCATTCTGGCGCTCCTCCAGCCAGCAGGAGAATTGGCGATGGACGTTCCTCAGGGTCTGGTATTCATCTTCTACATGTTCGTGGCTTTCTTCGCGATCGGCACGATCCTGAAGGGCTTTTTCCAGGTCAGGACCGCGGAAGCCGTCGTGATCCAGCGCATGGGCAAGTTTCTTCGCGTGGCCACGGCCGGCATCAACTTCAAACTACCCTGGCTGGACCAGATCGCCGGACGCATCGATCTGCGGGTGCAACAGCTCGCTCTCGACGTCGAGACTAAAACCAAAGACAACGTCTTCGTAAAGATTCCAGTGTCAGTGCAATATCACGTCATCCCGGAGAAGGTTTACGAGTCTTTCTACAAGCTGGCAAATCCCAAGCAGCAGATTTCGTCCTATGTGTTCAACGTAATCCTCGGTCACGTGCCCAAGATGAACCTGGACGATGCCTTTCTGCAGCAATCCGATCTGGCCGGAGCCATTAAGGACGGCCTCGACGACGTGATGACCACCTACGGATACGCCATCGACCAGGCCCTGGTCACCGACATCGAGCCTGACGAAAAAGTAAAAAGCGCGATGAATGAGATCAACGCGGCGCAACGGGAACAGGTAGCCGCCAGCGCGCGCGGCGAAGCCGAGAAAATCCTCAAGGTAAAGCAGGCCGAGGCCGAAGCCGAGAGCAAGGCCCTGCAAGGCCAGGGCATCGCCAATCAGCGCAAGGCGATTATCGAAGGATTAAAGCTGTCGGTGGAAGCGTTTGCCGCGGCCGTCGAAGGAACCTCGGCCAAGGACGTGATGATGCTCGTCCTGGTCACTCAATATCTCGACACCCTGAAGGACATCGGCGCGCAGGGTAAGAGCAACACCATCTTTGTGTCCCATTCCCCGTCCGCAGTCGGAGACTTGTTCCGCCAGATGCAGGACGCAGTCATGATCGGTCAAACGGGAGCGAACGCAGGGAAATAAAATTAGGCAGCCCGCACTTCGGGCGTCTGCACGTGCTCCGGACGAAATCCCATTCCGATCACGCGCGCCGGAATTCGCTGCAAGAATTTCCACCGCCCTAAAAGCTTTATCGGCCACGGAGGCGTGAGCGGTTTGGTGGTACCGAGCACTCTTCGGATCACGTTGTTCTGCACGATCAGTTGCATTCGCTGCGTAGCGCGAGTGGGAAACGTTCTTCGTCGCTGCACCGCCTGCAAATCGCCCAGGCTTACAATTCCCTGCCGGAGTCTCCCGCCCAGGATGTTCGCGGTCGCGACCGCATCCTGAATGGCCAGGTTGATTCCCACGCCCCCGATGGGAGACATGGCGTGCGCCGCATCTCCAATGCACAACAGTCCGGGCCGAAACCAACGGCTCAAGCGATCGACGGCAACCGTGAGCAACTTGATGTCGTCCCAATCGCGTAACTCGTCGACCCGGTCTTGCAGAAACGGAGCCAGCCGGACCAGTTCCTGGCGAAATTCGGGAAGCCCCTGTTGCCGAAGCTCGTCAGCCTTCCCTTTGGGTATTACGTAAGCGGTCTGCCAATAATCTTCGCGGTTAAGAAAAACCAGGATTCTTCCACTGTCGAAACGGCCAAAGGTCTGTGCAGGATCGGTAGGATGACGGCTCATTCGCATCCATAGCACGTCCATGGGTGCGCCCAGGTTGACTACAGAGAAGCCTGCCCGCTCGCGCACGACGGAATGGCGCCCGTCAGCCCCTACCGTAAGATCTGCGAGAACTTCCAACTCTCCTTCTGGAGTTTTCGCCGTAACACCTACCACTTTTCCTGCTTTTTCGACGATCTGGGTGACTTCGGCCTCCATCCTCAAGTGAAACGACGGATAGTGCCGCGCCTGCTCGGCAATAAAATTCAGAAAGTCCCACTGCGGCATCAGCCCGAGAAATTTGCAATGGGTAGGAAGGTGGGTGAAATCGGCGATCGCGACGATTTCGCCGCCGATCTGTCCCGCCAGTTGGCGCACCTCCTGGTGAGGACGCTTCAGAAATTCGTCCAGAAGGCCCAGTTCGTACATGACTTCAAGTGTCGAGGGATGGATGGTATCGCCGCGGAAATCACGGAGAAAGTCGGCGTGCTTCTCCAGCACCACGACATCCACGCCGGTCCGGGCCATGAGAAAACCCAGCATCATGCCAGCCGGACCACCGCCAGCGATACAACAACAAGTCCGCAAGATCTCGCCCATGAGAGCAATAGTAAATCGATCGGAAATATCTGAGAACCGGGAACTAGAAACCAGGAACTGTTCTAAATTCAAGCACGGCTGTCAATTTGAGTAGGCTGTGAATTTATGCAAGGAATCAGAAAGGCAGGAAGTTCGGGGAGAAATAGAAAAGGCCGTGACATTGGTTATGCTCTAGCCGCCAGCTCCTGCGAGGAAGCTTAACGGCGTGGACGCATGCACCATCACGGCCCTTGATGTGATCGCTGCTTTCGCAGTCCCTAACCCCAACTGCCCCTCGCAGGGCCGTCGGTTTTTTCGGGTTCGGTCGCCTTCCAGGTTGCCCCTTCCGGCGGATCACCCGGCCTACTTCAGACTGGCTAAGTTTTAATTTGAGCCAACCCTTTCGGCCGTCGACGTTCGCGAAGTTAAATGCAATGACGATAAATGTCAACGCCGTTTTTGTGTGCAATCACAACTTTCAATCCTGTGCAAATCGAAAATTGTAGTTGCTTGAATCGGTGATGCTTATTTGTTTCGACCACCTCGAGATTTCTGTTTTCCACAAATTATTCCACAGCCGTGGCTCCGCGTTGCAAGCACTCGGAATAAAGAACTTGACGCAAGAGACGTTCTGACGCATGTTGATGAGAACGGAAAAACGCTGGATGTCGGATCTCGTAGCCTACGTGGATGGCGGATCGCTGGGAAACCCAGGGCCGTCCGGTATTGGCGTCGTAATCGAGGGTTCCGACGGCGGGACCATCCGCATCGCCCGCTGGATTGGGCGGCAGGACAACAACGTAGCGGAGTACGTCGCGCTTCTGGAAGCACTGCAATGCGCTCGAACGCTCAAAGCGACGGCGCTGCATGTTTATTCTGACTCCCAGGTGGTCGTCCGCCAGATGCAAGGCAAGTACGCCTGCCGCAGCTCACGCCTCTATTCCCTGCACTGGATCTGTCGTAAGCTCGCTCGCTCTTTCAAGTTTTCCATTACCCACGTCCCCCGCGAGCGCAACGCCGAGGCCAACCACTTGGCGAATTCGGCAGTCCGCGAGCAGATTTCCTCAAGAAGGCCGGCGCCACCAAGCTCCACGTAGGGGCGGACGCCCGCGCCCACCCGGCCGAGCGTGTCCGGATCTGCGTATTCTCCGTAGCACGTCCGGCACTCAGGGCGTAACTTGCACCCTCGTCCTTGCCTCTGCTAACTTTCACGTTCCGCAACCCTGCCCATGCCTGAAACCGCCACGCTGCTCGTCACCTGTCCCGATCAGAAAGGTCTCGTCTCGGGAATTTCCAGCTTTATTTTTCACAACGGAGGCAACATCCTCCAGTCGGACCAATACACCGATGTGGAAGCCGGCATCTTCCTCGCCCGCTTCGAATTTTGCCTGGACGGATTCCAGATTCCCGCCGGCGCGATAGCCGACCGCTTGCGCTCGCTTGCCGAGGAATTCAGCATGAAGTTTGAGATCCATTTCAGCGACCACATCCCCAAGGTCGCACTGTTCGCCTCTCGCCTGCCGCATTGCCTCGAAGATCTTCTGCAACGCCAGCAGGCCGGGGAATTCAAAGCTGAAATCGGAGTGGTGGTCAGCAATCATCCCGACGCCGGCGAAATTGCCGCCCGTTATAGAGTTCCCTTCCTGCATTTTCCCATCACCGCTGAAACCAAGAAGCGGCAGGAAGCCGAGGAACTGCGTGAACTGCGCTCACTCGGCATCGAGCTGATCGTGCTGGCCCGCTACATGCAGGTGCTGAGCGAAGACTTTATTGCCAACTATCCCAATCGCATTATCAATATTCATCATTCGTTCCTGCCCGCCTTCGTCGGGGCCAAGCCCTACCATCAGGCGTTCCTGCGCGGAGTGAAGCTGATCGGAGCGACGGGCCATTACGTGACCATGAATCTGGATGAAGGTCCGATCATCGAACAGGAAGTAGCTCGCGTCTCGCACCGCGATTCCATCGAAGACATGATCCGCAAGGGACGCGACCTGGAGCGCACCGTCCTCGGCCGCGCCGTGCGGCTGCACCTAGGTCACCGCGTCCTTACCTATGGAAACAAGACGGTGGTCTTTGATTGAGATCGGTCTCGTCTAAGGACGATCGGCTGGCAACTGCATGACGCGTAGTTTGCCGCCCAGCCATGCGGTAGGCATCGCCGTGACAATGAGTGCGAGGGGATACCAGTGCGGCCCGAGATCCTTATTCCAGGTGACGACGGCGCCCAGAGTACTCAGGGCAACCCCAATTAAGCCTCCCACCAAGGCATGACCCACGGGACGATCCGGCGCGAGCTGCGCCGTGACATAGCTTCCCACCACGCCGTAGAGAGTGCGATAGGCGGTCGCGAGTATGAAGAGGGCATCGGACATCCGCTGGCCCAACGCCGGAAAGACACCGGTTGCGTGCAGTGCGAAGTCGGTGCCGAGTGAAAGCACCACGACGGCGACGAACCCGGCGAGGAGAGCGCCGATGCTTCGACCAATGCGACGGGGAGTGTGGGTTTCTGTCAAGACTAGCCTTACCCTTTTATTGGTTGCCCCCCAGGGATTCGAACCCCGATAAGCAGATCCAGAATCTGCTGTCCTACCATTGAACGAGGGGGCAACTCACGGCGAGAACGCGGATGGATCCGCTGCTTTTGATTCTATGGGCGCACGCCTTTGGGGTCAATATCGGCGGCATCAGCGAGTGATGCGGTTTGAATTTCCCTTCTTACCGTGGGGTCATCCTGAGCTTGCGAAGGATCTAGCGCGCAGCGCAAATGCACCCTCACGGCAATGTGACGGTGCGCGCGAGATGCCTTCAGGACTAGAGTCCTTCAGGATGACGCCGGTTTAGTGGATTTTGTCAGGACTGAGCCGCTACGGGCAATCATGGAGGGTCAGCGAACTACTCAGACTTCCGCTTCACTCTCACGACCGTGATCTTGGAAAAACCCTCGTCGAAAGTTGGTGCCTTCAGCTTGGCACTCATGCGCCGCATTACGTCGTCGGCGACGACCCGTTCCCGCTTGTGATTGCGCTCCAGGCAAACTTCCAACGGGACGTCAAAGAACACGGCTTGTACTTCGTAGCCATAGTCATGGCCCAGCTTGATCCAGCTTTGCCGTTCGTGTGGTGTCAGGTTGGTTGCGTCAACGTAATTCAGAGGACGCTTTGCGATCAGGCGGGCCTTCAACATAGAACGCAAGTTGGAAAATATCAGGTCCTGAAAGCGTTGTTCGGTGGGATCGTCGAACAGAAGTGCGCGCAGCATGTCGCTTGAAAGCGGGGTGATGTTGTGCCGCTTGAACCATGAGCTCTTTCCTGATCCCGGCAGCCCGATAGCGAGAACTACGGTGCCCTTTGAAGCTCGCGGCGCCGCTGGGGGTATCGCCGTCGCAGCGCCCGATGTTTCGATCGGCGGAGCGACGACTATGTGGCCATTCCCCACCTCGCCGCCTGGCGCCACAGGTTTCGCAGCCTGCGCCCCGCCTCTGCCTCGTCCACCTCTTCCCCGCCGACGTCTGCGGCGCGGATCGCTGTTCCCATCTGGACGCGGGTTTCGCGGTTGGACGACACTCGCTTCAGCAGCCTCGCCCCGCTCAGGCTGAGGATCAGGCGCCGGCCGCGTTTCAATTTCCGGTTCGGCGTCCTCTGGTTCGGCTGATTTGCTCGGAGTCGCGGACGCCGGGGCCTCAGCGGCATCGTAATAGGCGGGTTGCAGAGGGACCTGTGCAGGCTCGCTCTTGCCGCCTTCCGTATTCTTTTTGGGGCGCTTGAGACGATCGCGCATCCACTTGCGCATCTCTGGTTTGTAACACAGCTACATACCTCAGGCAATCTGCGTAGCTGGAAACGTACCAAGGCTGCCAGCCTGTGGTTGTGTGGCCGCGGGCGACCGCCCGCGCGACGAATGCAGCCTCCGTGCTGTGTCAAAGAAATTTCGATGCGCTGAAGGCGGTTGGCGGACAAGAGTGTCCGCCCCACACAACCTAAGCCGATTGCAGTACCTGAACTCCGTATCCGCTCACATCAATTTTTCCCGTGCGGGTCTTCCCGGTCAGCAGATCTGCAAAAGTTTTTGGGATGCTCACGCTCTGCGAAACAGAAGTATGGTTCAGAACAAATATCCACTGTTTGTCGCCTGCCCGGCGCACCGTCAGTTCGATGCCTGCCGGCACCTCAAGCGGAGGCTTGATTCCGGCCAATCCGGAAAGAGTTCGGAGCACTCGGGCCAGACTCGCCCCATCCAGGTCGGCACCGATGTATACAGCTTTCCCCGACCCCACGGTGTTCATGGTGATCGCTGCCTCGCCCGCGTGCGAGCCTTTGGTGTACGAAGCCAGTACCTCAGCCCCAGTGGGTTGGAGAGTGTCCGTCCATAGACCGCACTCTCCGTCCGGCCCTGCCAGCGTGGGCGCGAACTTGACTGCATTCTTTGCCGAGTAAATCGGTACGTAGTCCGCGACCGTCACTCCCATGACGTCTCGCAGCAGCCCGGGAAGCGGAGTGCGGACGATTTGGCTGGTCTCGGTTTTCACGCCAAGCCGGAAATTGGTCACAAACATCCCGCCGCCTTGCACAAAGCTTTTTATCTTTGCGGCTTGCTTTTCTGACATCACATAGGCCAGTGGCGCAAACACGATCTTGTACGGCGACAAGTCAGCCTCGGGAGCGATCACATCAATGCCCGTGTGGCTCGAGCTGATAGCTCCGTACCACGACGTGACCTGTGTCATGTAGTCAAGCGCGTAGTGGCCCGGCTGAATTTTGACCGCCCAGCTGCAGTCGTAGTCAAAAACCAGCGCTGTCTGCGCCGCGTACTGCGAATACAAGACTTCCTGCCCCAGCGCCTTCAGTTCTTTTACCGTCTGCCGGATTTCCTCGTAGGCCGGGCTCTTCGAGCGATCGTGGTTCAGGACGCCGTGCCAGTACTCTTCAGCTCCGAAGGTGGCCGTGTCCCAACGGAAGTAATTGACTCCCATCGCTCCGTGCGCGACTGCCTGATAGGTCCAGAGCCTGACTTGGCCGGTCTCCGGCTGGGGAGCAAAAGTTCTCTGCCCCGCCTTTCCGGATTGCTCCTCCATGATCATGAAGGGTTCGCCACCCTTCACGCTACGTGCTAAGTCATGTCCCAGCGAAATGGTGGTTGCGATGCCATCAGGCGAGGGAGACTTACCCTCTTGCGCCATCAGCATGTCAAAAAAACCGGGATAGTTGTCGAAGGCTGCGAAATCAAGTTTCGCGTAGAGATCGCGCATGTCAATCGTGTCGATCAGTCCGACATTGTTGGTGGTTACGAAATGTGTAGGACACATCTGGCGCAGCATCGTCAGCTGCTCTTCCGTGAACGAAACGTTGGCGTAGGACTGGTAGCGATCGTAATCCAGCGCCAGTCCCGGATTGGGGTCGCCGCCGGACAGCAGCGGCACAGGAACCTGGGAAAAATCGGTGTAGGTCTGACTCCAGAAAACCGTTCCCCAACTCTGGTTCAGGCTGTCCAGCGTGGTGTACCTGGTGCGAAGCCAATTCTGAAATCCGGCCTGGCAGAAGTTGCAGTAGCAACGCAGCGAGGATCCCAGTGTCAACTCGTTGTCAATCTGCCAGCCGATCACACCTTCCGTCTCGCCGAACTTCTTGGCCATCTGGGTGGCGATGGCCAATGACAGCTTGCGATAAACCGGGTTGGTGGGACAGGTAAAGCGCCGCCCTCCGGGACGCAACCGTTGTCCCTGCGCATTCACTTCGAAGATGTCGGGATACTTCGCACTCAGCCACGGCGGAGGCGCCGCCGATGGCGTCCCCAGAATTACACCGATGTTGTGCTTATGCAGGATCTGGATGGCGCGATGCAACCAGCCAAACTCGAACTTGCCTTCTGAAGGTTCCATCAGGGCCCAGGCAAATTCGGCAATGCGAACGTTGGTGAAACCCATGTCCGACATCATCCGGGAGTCTTCTTCCCAGAGAGCCTCGGGCGTCTGGTCGGGATAGTAGTCCACACCCAGCAGGATTTGTCCGCCGGAGGGAGCGGCCGCGACATTCGCTACAGCGCGCGCCCAGAGAGGAAGCCGAATGCTTGCAGCGCTCATCAATGCGAAGGCGCCGCCGAGAAACTCGCGACGGGTCGGAGATGTCAAGGTAGACCTCCTGTTGCCGCGCACATTCTCGACTCAACCACAAGAGCTGTCAAGAAAACAGTCTTGTGTGGCGCGGGCGCCCCCGCCCGCGAATGCCGCTAGATGAACTGAAGGCAGCTCGGAAGATGATTGGCTGAAGCCGTGTGGTTTCCTTGAAGTCGCCTACCGCTTCATATGGTCACGCGGGCGAGGGCGCCCGCGCCACACATTCAAACCCCTCTACGCCGTACAATGTCTTCATGCCGCTTCCGTTTGAAATCAAGGGTCAGAAATACATATCGCTTGCCAGCTTCCGAAAGAACGGCAATCCCGTCCACACTCCGGTCTGGTTCGGCGAGAAAGATGAAAAGCTCTACGTGATGACCCGCAGCGACTCCGGCAAGTACAAGAGAATCAAGACCAACCCCAAAATTCGGATTGCTCCGTGCACCATGCGGGGAAGAATCACTGGCCCGGAATTTGCAGCGACTGTGCGGATGCTTCCGCCAGAAGACTGGCCCTGGGCCCGTGAAACCATCAGGCGAAAATATTGGTTGGCTCGAATCCCGTTTTTCTGGAGCAAGCAGAACGTCTATCTGGAAATCGAAGTCGCGACATAGCTGGTTTCTTGCTTTAGCAATTTGCCGCATTCTTCGCTTCCCTGTTAACATTTTCTTTCCACTTGCAGGTCAGGCAATTTTCCACACCAAATTTTCGGAGGCAAAATGGCAATTAAGGTAGGCATCAACGGATTCGGACGCATCGGGCGGAACGTGCTCCGCGCTTCGCTCAATGACAGCAATATCGAATTCGTGGCGGTCAACGATCTCACCGACCCCAAAACTCTCGCCCACCTGCTGAAATACGATTCCATCCTGGGCAATCTGCCGCACCAGATCACGGCCGGCGAGGACAGCATTACGATCGGCAACAAGACGATCAAGGTATTCAAGGAACGAGACCCAGGGAAGCTTCCCTGGGAGTCTGTCGGCGCGCAGGTTGTGGTCGAATCGACTGGCCATTTCACCGATGCCAATGATGCCAAGAAGCATATGCGCGGACCGGTCAAGAAAGTAATCATCTCGGCTCCGGCGAAGAACGAAGACGTTACGGTTGTCCTGGGCGTCAACGAAGGCGTGTATGATGCCGCCAAGCATCACATCATTTCCAACGCCTCCTGCACCACGAATTGCCTGGCGCCGATCGCCAAAGTGGTCAATGACAATTTCAAAGTCGTCTGCGGCACCATGACCACGATCCACTCTTACACCAACGACCAGGTCATTCTGGATTTCCCGCACAAAGATCTGCGCCGGGCCCGGGCAGCCGCCATCAACATGATTCCCACTTCGACCGGCGCGGCCAAAGCCTTGAAGCTGGTGATTCCCGACCTAGCCGGCAAACTCGACGGTTTCTCCGTGCGCGTGCCCACGCCCAATGTTTCGGTCGTTGACCTGGTAGTTTTTGTGGAAAAGAAAACCACGAAAGAAGAAGTAAATGCCGCGCTCAAGAAGGCCTCCCAAGGCGGCCCCCTGAAGGGCTATCTGGGCTACGAAGAACAGGAGTTGGTCTCCTCTGACTTCAAGGGAGACGGCCGTTCTTCCATCGTCGACGCGCCCTCTACTATGGTGGTGGGCGGCAACTGCGTAAAGGTGATCTCGTGGTACGACAACGAGTGGGGATATTCGTCGCGCGTCCGCGACCTGATCAATTACCTGGGAAGCAAGGGCCTGTAAGCTTACTCCGCGGGCGGGTCGCCCGCGACCACACAAGCCTGGGGGCGGCAAAGCGCCGCCCCAGAGGACGTCATGTCAAAGCTTTCCATCCGCGATCTGGCTCTCAACAATCACCGCGTCCTCATGCGGGTCGACTTCAATGTTCCGCTCGAAGATGGTCGGGTCATCGACGACACCCGTATCCGCGAAACTCTGCCTACCATCGAGTACGCGCTTCGTCACGGGGCGCGGCTGGTGCTCGTGTCCCATCTCGGGCGGCCGAAGGGAAAACGCAATCTGGCGATGAGCCTGAAACCGGCCGCGGAACGCCTGCGCATGCTGCTCGACAAGGAATTGGCACGCGGAGAGAACGTGGGATTCTGTCCCGAATGTATCGGCCCCGAAGCGGAGGAGATGGCGGGAAAACTTGAGCAAGGCCAGACACTGCTGCTGGAAAATCTCCGCTTTCATCCCGAAGAAGAGGCCAACGACTCGAAGTTTGCCAAGCAACTTGCGGGTCTGGCGGACTACTACGTAAACGATGCGTTCGGAACTGCGCATCGCGCCCATGCTTCGACGGTTGGCGTCACCCGGTTCGTGCAGAAGGCGGCAGCCGGGCTGCTGATGGAGAAAGAGCTCCAGTACCTGGGTAAAGTTGTGCGCCACCCTGAGCGGCCATTTATCGCCATCCTGGGCGGCGCTAAGGTCAGCGACAAGATTGGCGTCATCCGCAATCTTCTCGACAAAGTGGACGCCCTTATCATCGGCGGCGGGATGGCCTATACCTTCCTCAAGGCCCAGGGAGAGCAGGTAGGCAAGTCACTTGTGGAGGAAGACAAGATCGATCTGGCTCGCGAGCTGTTGAAAGAAGCAAAAAGCCACAAGGTTAAGTTTCTGTTGCCGACAGACCACGTCGTGGCCGAGAAGATTGACCCCAACGCAATCGTCCAGACGGTAAGCAGCGGCCACATCCCGGCCAACCTGATGGCTCTGGATATTGGTCCCAAGACCATCGACGCGTTCACCGACGAAATCGCTCGCGCTGCAACCATCTTGTGGAATGGCCCCATGGGCGTCTTTGAGGTTGCGCCCTTCGCCAAGGGCACTTTCAAAATCGCCCACGCGGTTGCGGAAAATGTGGGCGCCACATCAATCGTGGGCGGTGGGGACTCGGTGTCAGCGGTCAAGGCAGCCGGAGTTGCCGACAAAATCACGCACATCTCCACCGGCGGCGGAGCCTCGCTGGAATTCCTGGAAGGCAAGAAGCTTCCTGGTGTAGAGGCGCTCAGCGACAAGAAATAAGCAAAACCCCTTGCCATCCTAAGTGGCCCTGAGACCGCGAAGGATCTCATATATCTGAAAGCTCGACATATCTGAAAGCTCGACAGACTCAGCGCTCCGCACCAAGGTTTCCAAAGAGGGATTCATGAGAAAGAAGTTGATCGCCGCCAACTGGAAGATGTACAAGAACCCGGAGCAGACGAAGGCCTTTTTCCACGAATTCCTGCCCCTGGTTGCCGGCCACACGCGGGACGAAATCGTGGTCTGCCCTCCTTACATCGATCTCTGCGTTGCGATTGAGAGCTGTAAAGGTTCGAACGTAGCCATCGGCGCGCAAAATCTGTACTGGGAAAAGCAGGGCGCCTACACCGGCGAGATCTGTCCCGCCATGCTGCTGGATATCGGCTGCACCCATGTGATCGTCGGCCATTCCGAGCGCCGCCAGTATTTCGGGGAAACCGACGACATGGTGAACTTCAAGCTCAAGGCTGCCCTCGAGGCCGGCCTGACCCCGATTGTCTGCGTGGGAGAAGTTCTGGAGGAGCGCGAGGCCAACCTCACCGAAGACGTGCTGCGCCGGCAGTGCCTGCGAGCCTTCCACGCTATTTCAGCCAAGAAGGCAGCTAAGCTCGTGGTTGCCTATGAACCCATGTGGGCCATCGGCACGGGAAAGACTGCCACGCCCGAGCTTGCTTCCGCTGCCCATTTGTTAATTCGAGGGGAGGCCGCGAAGTCCTTCGGTGAGGATTTTGCCAATAGTCTCCGCATCCTGTACGGCGGCTCGGTAAAACCGGAAAACGTTAAAGCGCTGATGGCCGAAGAAGAGATCGATGGCGCACTGGTGGGCGGCGCCAGCCTCGACCCAAAATCCTTCGCGGCCATCATAAAGTACTGAAACCCCTTTGCTATAATCGACGCTGCCTTGATTTGCGGAAGTGGTGGAACTGGCAGACACACCATCTACGCTCATTGCTTTGCTGGTTGTCTACAAATTCCTGACAATAAATCTTTTGTCTTTCTCTTCAGCAACATCCCTCCAGCCACCTCGGAGCGAGCAGTAACGCCCAGTAAGCGCCAGATACAGGGGGTCGGTGCAGAATCCGGTGCAGTCGTTAGTCTGGCTCTCCTGAGGGAGCAGGGGGGGAACTCCAATCCTTTGCGACCTTTCATCCAAATCGACGCAGATTTCGATTTCAACGGCTTCTGGCGAATCCATCAGCCGCTCCGAAGGCTGGTCGCTCGGGGAGCCGTCTGAGCGCCGCCCAGACGTGCCAAACCGCATTCTGAAGCGTGTACAGTCCCATTTAAAGAAAACCCTTCAATCAAATCCCTCCCCTTGCCACCTTGTGGTGGCGATCCCTGGGCTCTTTTCGATCCATAAGGCGCACGGTGATCGCCAGAGTCTCGAGATCTCTAAGAAAGCTCGATCTGACGAAATCCAGAGGCCCTGGGGTTCGATGGTTTTTCGGGTGGGTAGTGCATTGAGCACACGTCCAGAGCATTGACTTCCCCCATAGCCCCAGAGTTGATTATGCGATCTGTATTACGGCGGCTCAAGGGGGAAAGTGCCGGAAGATTTTCTCGACCAGGAACCGTCAAACCATCCGACATTCCCGCCCCGCATTTTGTTAGTTGATGTGTCTGATAAGAGAATATATTGCCTCCCGTGTTTCCCGGCGCGAACACTCCCGAGATCAAAGGCCGCGCTGAAAATTTCTTCCACTCGCAGCATGTTCCGCGTCCTGATGAGCTACCTGGAGCTGCTGCCCGGCGCGATGCAGGAGAAGGAACTTCCTTCGGGCGAGAGGATCCACGAGCATTTACTCGCCGCATTCGCTGCGGGCGACGACAGCGACATTGCTGCTGGATGGCAGGGAGCCCATCGAATCCGTGCAGGATCTGCTTGACCACAAACACATCACCACGACGCAGATTTATGACAAACGTCGCCGCTCCGTGCGCGACTCCGCCTCTCACAAGGTGCCGATTTGAGAAGTGATGAGCAACGGGCGGCGTCTACTCGACCACTCATTGTCAGAGGTTCCCTAGGAATTGCCGCCCATCGAATCGATCAATCTTCTAAACTGGACTGGTAGTGAAACTCCAATCACAGCGAATCCCCCTCCTGGTAGGGATAAAGCTCCTGCACACGGCGATTTGGTTCTTCTTCGCCGGATGCGTTGTGGCGATTCCCTTCGCCGGTGCCTGGCGTCAGTTTCACCTGGCGGCTATTCTGACGGGGCTCGTACTGGTCGAGTGCGCGGTCCTCGCCAGGAACAGGGCCCGTTGCCCGTTTACCGATCTGGCAGGCCGCTATACAGAGGATCGCAGGGACAACTTTGACATCTACCTCCCGCTTTGGTTGGCCCGACGTAACAAGACGATCTTTGGGACGCTTTTCGCCATTGGGGAACTGTTCGTGCTCGGGCGGTGGTTGATTTCCTGGCGGTGAGGCCACCTCACAAGAATCGTAGATCGGGTGTTTTGGAGGTAGCCCATGCTCTCAAGAAGAGAATTCATCAGGAATGCGGCTTTGTGTACCGCTTTTCCCGGCGTTGCGATAACTGGCGTAGCGTGCGCCGCCAATGACGGATATGGAGCCGCCTTGCGACGTGCTCCAGGAATTGGCGCGAGCCGCTGAGCGCCGTGGCGTTCGTCTGCTGCTGCTCACGGAGCGGACCAAAGTCGAAGGTGTCACCGAATACGTCACACAAGGTAACAGCGCTCAAATCCGTAACGCGGCTTTCGTGAAAGAGCTGAAGAGATGGGTCCGATTCAACGAGGCCGACGCGCTTGCCACCGGCGACGGCTTGTTTTCGCGTCTGACAGGCAACCCGACCTTGCCGCATTGGCTCGGCAATCTGCTGTTCAGCATGGTTCTAAGCGAAAAATCCGAGAACGACAAATACGCCAGCCAACTGCGTTCATCGGCGGGCGTGGCAATCTTTGTCGGTGACCGCGCCGACCCCGCAAACTGGTTTGAAGTCGGCCGCGCTTACGAGCGTTTCGCGCTGGCTGCGACGGCACCCGGCGTGCGTACCGCATTCGTCAATCAACCGGTAGAAGTCCCGGCCGTTCGCACGGAGTTCGCTGAGTGGCTCGGACTGGGCTCGTTGCGGCCGGACCTGGTCGTGCGCTTCGGCCGCGGCCCGCAGCTGCCGTACTCGATGCGGCGTCCAGTGGCCGACGTGATTTCAGTGTGAGTCGAAGAAGATAACGAGGTGTGGGGAAGATGATTGCCATCGTGATTCTGGGGCTGACGCTAATCATCGCCGTTGTGCTCATGTGCGGCTCTCGTCGATGGGAATCCGCCACAAAAGAGCTGCATGCCGGGCTGGAGGCGGCACGTCTGCCCGTCGGGAGAAAGGCGTTTAACCCCGACGAATTGATTGGCGTACCCGCACCGGTACAAAAATACTTTCGGGCAGTACTTAAGGACCGGCAACCCATCGTCTCGGCCGTCCATATTAAGCTTTCCGGCATCATCAACATGAGTGCAACCGGCGAGAAATGGAAAAGTTTCACATCGACGCAGCAGGTTATTCCCCAGCGGCCCGGCTTCGACTGGGAGGGCCGTATCGAGATGATGCCTGGCCTGACAGGGTGGGTGCATGACGCTTACATCGCTGGTGAAGGCATTCTTCATGCTTCGCTGTTCGGGTTGGTGTCTCTGGCGAATCTGCGCGGCACGCCCGATATAGCGCAAGGGGAACTGATGCGCTTCCTAGCTGAAGCCGCCTGGTATCCGACGGCTCTGCTGCCAAGCCAGGGCGTACAGTGGAAAGCGATAGACAACTTCTCCGCCGCGGCAACTTTGAAGGACGGCGAAAACGCAGTGACATTGCTGTTTAGTTTCAATGAAAACGGCCTGATTAAATCGGTGCATGCCGAGGCGCGTGGGCGCACTGTCGCGGGCGCAGTGATTTCAACACCGTGGGAAGGTCGGTGGAGCAACTATGAACGGCGCGACGGAATGTGCATCCCTACCGAGGGTGAGGTTGCGTGGCTGCTTCCCGAGGGGCCGAAGCCGTACTTTCGTGGTCGCATCAAAA